>Ga0193728_1001630_pt1 | contig 11531 bp, 11 predicted proteins | sample U1c1metaG_FD_143037 | JGI IMG/M metagenome (GOLD analysis project Ga0193728, IMG submission 143037) | Soil microbial communities from a riparian zone of the East river system, Colorado, United States - U1c1 | ecosystem: Environmental > Terrestrial > Soil > Riparian zone | place: USA: East River...
CGGCTACGAGGTCGACCAGTTCCTGGCGCCGCGGGCCCGACAGCGACAGGCCGGTCGGGTTCTGGTAGTCCGGGATCGTGTAGAGGATCTTGGGCCGCAGCCCGCCCGCTAGCAGGTCGGCCAGCAGGTCCACGCGCAGTCCCTGCCCGTCGACGGGCACGCCGCGCACGTCGGCCTCGTAGCCGCGGAACGCCATGATCGCCCCGAGGTAGGTCGGCTCCTCGGCCACCACGACGTCGCCCGGGTCCACGTAGCTCTTGGCCAGCAGCTCCATGCAGTCGATCCCGCCGCTGGTGATCAGCAGCTCGCCGGCGGCGGGCGCGCGCCCCTCCAGCGCGGCCAGCCGCCCCCCCCCGTACTCCCGCGTGCCCGCCAGGCCCTCCGTCGCCGAGTACTGCAGCGCCACCGCGGCGTCGCGGGCGATCAGGTCGGCGGCGATCCCGGCCAGCGCCCCGGAGTTGAACGTGGCCGGGTCGGGGAACCCGCCGGAGAACGTGATGATGTCGGTAGCCCCGGCCAGGGCGAGGATCGCGGTGATCTCACCGCCCCCGAGCGTGTGCGTGCGCCGCGCCAGGGCAGCGTCCCAGTCGCGTTCTACCAGCGGTCCTGCCGTCATTCATCCGCTCCATCCCTTGACAGCGGATCTTACAAATGTAAAAATCCTACCAGCTCTTATTTACATTGATAAGATCGTGCATCCATCATATCCCACATCACTAGGTTTGACGACGGGCTACCTGGCAAATGGAAACCGCTCCCCTCGCTACGCTGACCGAGGTCGCGGCGCCGCCCGTGCCCAAGATCGAGGTGGACGACCTCGACCTGGCCCTGCTGCGCGCGCTCGCGGCCGATGCCCGGCAGTCGCAGCGGGCGCTGGCCCGGCAGATCGAGATGTCGCCGCCCGCGGTCGCCGACCGGCTCGCCCGGCTGGAGCGGGCCGGCGCGATCAAGGGCTACCGGGCCGAGATCGACTGGGAGGTCCTCGGCCTCCCGGTCGTGGTGTACCTGGCGGTCACGGCCGGGGCGGGCATGGACCTGAGCGAGATCATCCGCGCGATCCGCGTGCTGCCCGAGGCCGAGCACATGAGCGTCGTGACCGGCAGCCTGGACCTGCTGGTCCGGCTCCGGGTCCGGGACCACGCCCATCTGCGGGAGCTGCTGCTCACCAAGATCTTCCAGATCAGCGGAGTGCAGCGGACCGAGACCTTCCTGTCGCTGGCCGACGTCGAGCCGGACAACTTCGCCGCCGCGGTGCTGGAGCAGATGAGCCAGCGCCGGGCCGGCTTAAGGGAGACTGACCGTGGAAGGCAACACCCCTCCTAGCCGAAACGGGGCCGCCGGGGCCCATGCCGTCGACGGAGTCGGCCAGCGCGGCTTCGTGCAGCGTCATGGCCTGTACACGGCCGAGCAGGCCGCCGCGGCGCAGAAGGTCGCGTCGCGCATCGGCAAGGCGGACCTGCGCACCGTCCGGCTGACCGTCGTCGACCAGCACGGCCAGCCGCGCAGCAAGTCGCTGTCGCCCGACGTGGCCATCACCGCCATGTCGAACGGCCTGGACTTCTCGGGCGCCATCTACAGCCTCGACACGGGCAACCAGGTCTTCGTCCCGGCCTTCGCGGCCGGCGGGGGTTTCGGGATCGACGAGTTCACCGGGTTCCCGGATGTGGTACTGGTCCCGGATCCGGCCACGTTTCGTATTCTTCCCTGGGCCGACAAGACGGGCTGGATGCTCTGTGACGTCTATTTCTCCAGCGGTGCCCCCATGCCGCTGGACGGCCGGGGCCTGATGCGCCGGATGCTGGCCCAGACGGCGGAGGCCGGCTACGACTTCCTGGGCGGCATCGAGGTCGAGTACTACATCGTCAAGCTCGATACCGACCGCGTCACCCCGGAGAACGCCGGCTTCACGCCCGCGCCGCCCGCCGTGAGCATCTTCGAGCGCGGCTACCAGTACCTGTCCGAGGTGCGCCTGGACAGCGTGGCCGGGACGCTGGAGGCGATCCGGGACGGCCTGGACGGCGTCGGGCTGCTCCCCCGGTCCATGGAGGACGAGTGGGGCCCGGGCCAGATAGAGTTCAGCTTCAGCCCGATCAGCGGGCTCGCCGCGGCCGACGCGGTGGTGCTGTTCCGTTCCGCGGTCAAGCAGATGTGCCAGCGCCGCGGCCTGCTCGCCACCTTCATGTGTCGGCCCGCGCTGCCGAACTTCTTCTCCTCCGGCTGGCACCTGCACGAGTCGCTGATCTCGCGCGAGGACGGGCAGAACGCGTTCGCCAGCGCGGACGAGGCGCTGTCGGCCACCGGCCGGCACTTCGTGGCCGGGCTGCTGGAGCACGCGCTGCCGATGACGGTGTTCGCCACGCCGACCGTGAACGGCTACAAGCGGTTCCGCCCGTACTCCTTCGCGCCGGACCGGGTGTGCTGGGCGGTGGAGAACCGCGGCGCCCTGGTCCGCGTGCAGGGCGCGCCCGGCGACTCCAACAGCCACGTGGAGAACCGGATGGGCGAGCCGGCCGCCAACCCGTACCTGTACATGGCGGCCAACCTCGCGGCCGGGCTCGACGGCATGCGCCGCAAGCTGGAGCCCCCGCCGCCGGTCGAGGCCGACCCGTACGCGGCGGCGGCGCCGATGCTGCCCACCTCGCTGTCCGACGCGGTCGGCGCGCTGGCGGAGGACCAGTTCTTCCGGTCCGCGTTCGGCGATGTGCTCGTGGACTACCTGCTCCAGATGAAGCGCGCCGAGCTGGCCCGGTACGAGGCGGCCGTCGCCCAGAACCCGCCGCCCGACGGGCAGGACGTCAGCGACTGGGAGATGCGGGAGTACTTCGAGTTCTACTGACCCAACCGAAGGGGGCCACGATGACGGTGCAGCACATCGTCTTGTTCAGTTTCCCGCGCGAGCTCAGCGCGGACGAGGCCGGGCAGTTGCGCGCCATGGTGGCGTCCTGGCCCGACAAGATCGGCCTGATGTCCAAGTGCCGCCTCGGCACCGACCTCACCGGGGCGCGGACCCGCGGGTACTCCTTCCTCCTCTACACCGAGTTCCCCGACATGCCGACGCTGAATGAGTACCGCGCGCATCCCGTGCACGTGGAGTTCATGGACTGGCTGGCCGAGCATCAGTGCACGCCGCTGGCCTTCGACTACTACCTGGACGGCCAGACCGTCCTGATGCCGGAGTGAGAGGAAGGCCGTCATGGCCGGAAAGACCAGTCCCGACCTGATCGCAGGCGCGGCCACCGGCGAGCTCGCCCACGGCTCGCTCCGGCTCTGGGATGCCATCGCCATCTCTGTCTCGGTGCTCGCGCCCGGCATGGCGATGCTGCTCAACGTCTCCGGCGTGGCCGCCGTCGCCGGCGGCTCCACCCCGCTGGCCTTCCTGCTGGGCGGCGTCGGCTGCCTGGCCCTGGCCTTCGTGGTGATCGGGTTCACCCGGCGGATGGCCTCGGCTGGCTACGCCTACACCTACGCCAGCCGGAGCCTCGGCAAGGGCGCCGGGTTCATGGCCGGGTGGCTCTACTTCTTCGGCATGATCTGCTTCGTCCCGATGACCATGTCGGCCGTCGGCTACCTCGCGGCGGACCTGCTCGGACTCAACCCGAAGCTGTGGATCCTGTTCTTCTTCGTCGGGATGGTCCTGTTCGTCATCCTGTCCACCATCAAGGTCAAGGTCACGACGCGCGTCCAGCTGGTCATCGGCATCATCACGGTGGTCATCATCCTGGTCGTCGACCTCGTGACCACCGCCAAGGGCGGCAGCCACGGCCAGGCGCTGTCGGCGTTCACCTTCGGCCACACCAACTCCGGCGGCTTCACCGGCGTCTTCTACGGCATCATCTTCGGGGTCACGTCCTACATCGGCTTCGAGACCGCCGCGGACTTCGGCGAGGAGACCTCCAACCCGCGCCGCTACATCCCGATCGCGGTCATCGCCGCCACGCTCTTCGCGGTGATCTTCTACCTGTGGACGACGTACTCGATCACCATCGGCTACGGCGTCAAGAACGGCGTGAAGATGGGCGCCGACCCGGTCGCCCTCAAGACCACGGCGACCACGTTCGTCGGCAGCTGGCTCGGCACCCTGGTCGAGATCGGCGGCATGTGCGCCGCGTTCATCGTGTGCGTGGCCTGCGCCACCGCCGCCGCCCGCACCCTGTTCGCGATGGGGCGCGAGGGCGTGCTGCCGAAGGCCTTCGGGCAGACCAGCCCCCGGTTCCAGACGCCGGTGAACGCCACCATCGCCGTCACTGTGATCGCCACCCTGATGGCCCTGCTGATCGGGTACCCGCTGTCCGACAGCGCGTTCGGCCAGCCGTTCAGCAACTACTACTTCTGGGCCACCACCGGCACGCTGGTGATCATCGTCGTCTACATCATGCTGTGCATCGGCGGCATCGTGTTCTTCTACCGCACCCGCGACTCCCGGAAGTGGAACCCGGTCGTGCACGTCGCCGTCCCGCTGATCGGCGCCATCGTCTTCGGCGCGGCCCTGTACGGGTCCATCCACCCGACGCCGCCGGGCATCTTGAAGTGGACGCCCTACGTGGCGCTGGTGTGGCTGGTCCTCGGCATCGGGACGCTGCTGTGGCTGCGCGCCCGGCGGCCGGCCGCCGTCGCGCAGATCGGCTCGATCCTCGGCGAGGAGGGCGGCACGGACGCCGCGATCCTGGACACCTAGCGGGCCAGGGCCCAGAGCTCAGCGGCCGCGGCGGACACTGGGGTCCGCCGCGGCCGCTGTCTGCCGGTTTACGGACAGTTCCCGCCCGTCCATGGGCAGATCTCGGGGTTGTAGTCCCGATCCGCTAGCTAGCTCGCGGAGGAACTCGGCGTTGTTTCCGAATTCCTTCTTGATCCAGCGTGCGACGACCAGTAAGGAGACGCGGGTTGCGCCAGCCGCGCGTAGCCCGAGGACAGCCGACTGCGCGTGACCGCGGTCCAGGTGTCATCGAGCAGCAACACGTGGGAGTCCCACGGTAGCGGTGCCTCAACACTGAAATGATCTGGGCTCACGTCACGCGGAAACCGGACATTCGGAGCAGCGGACAGGCAAGCCTCTCGGCCCGGAGCCACCGTGCTGACGATCTTGTGTAGGGGATGCTCCCCTGGTCTGGCCGGCAGCGACGGCACACTCGCCCAGTGCGTTACCTGGGCGCCTGCCAGCACACCTGGACACCCCGCGTGCCTGGAGACTCCGATAATGACGAGTAACGCCACTGTGGCGCGATGCTCCTCAGGCGACTGCCGCGCCTTATACCCGCGCATCACGTACCCGGACTGCTGGCCGGCTATCGCGTAGGTGTTGCGCATACCACGCAGGTCACTCCGTCTCGGCGTACTGGATTCCGCAGGTAACCGCCTGCCCGCGAAACAAGGGCCGTGCTCAGTCGCGCGATAGCTTCCTGGTCCAGCATGCTTAGGTAGACGCCAGTCGCTGCAATTCGCTGCCGATGGCCCCGCGCTCCGCCGTCAGCTGATCCACTACCTGCAGCACCGACGCGAGGCTATCGGCCACGTGAACGCCGGGCCGCGGCACAAGGGCTCGAGCCCATTCGTTCCGCTCGACCACCCGGTCGGTGAGGATCACCGGACGTCCATGCTCCACGGCTATCCGCGCCTGGACCCGGGCGCCGCTGTGCTCCCCGGCCTCGACTACGACGGTGGCGAGGCCATACCCCGACATCGTGGCGTTGCGGATGAGGAAGGTGTGCTTCTGGGGTGGCGCATCCGACGCCGCCGCCGCCTCCAGCGCATCAGGCTCACCCGGCACGTCTATGAGGGCGGCAGGCACCAGTCGGTGCCACACTTCAAGCGCGCTGCCGACCTCAAGGATGTCGGCGGTGATCTCGGCCCAGCTAACTCCGCTGGGCCGGGCCTGCAGCAGGGCAACGAGAGCGGCTTGCTCCCGGAGCCTGCTCGCGCCCATGAACCCAGCGTACGGGGACGGCCTCATCGCCCGCATGCGCACGGACCGGCGCATCGATAACAGTCTCCTGGCGAACACATATTCGATCCTCTCACATTTTTCGCCCTGATGCACCGTTGAGCGCGGGCGCACGGACGCCACGATCCTGGACGCCCAGGACGGAGACATCCCGATAAAGTGATCGGTGGTACTGCGGCCCGACGGGCTTTCGTTTCACGCACCTAGCGCGCGGAGCGGCCTACCTCCACAACGCCACCGAGCAGGGCGTGGCCTCGTTGCGGCGGCTGGCCCGGCCGTAACCCGCGAGAAGCGGTAGAAGCATTCGTCGAGCCCCTCAAGGACACGGTGTCCTGCGTGGCGCGGGCGAAGATCACTTTATCGCCGGGCGGCTGGGCGGAGACCAGCAGGATTCACGGCCTGACGGTCAACGAGGACCAGCCCATCAAGCTGAAGTGCAGACCGCATCCAAAGACGCGTGTCTCCAACCCCCACGCGCACCTGGGCCACACGCAACTCGCCGAGAACGCGGTGCTGCACCAGAAGGCGCACAACCCTACGGGGCGCGTCTCACTGGAGAGCGTGATCCGCGCTTGCATAACTGAGTACGGGGCGACGCCCATGCGAGATGACTGGGACAAGGTCCTCGCACTGCGCGAAGGCGACTTCCAGATCTACCGGACCTGGTCCTAGCGCCGGTCGCGGGGGCTCAGCCGGAACGGTGGGCCTGTTGCTAACCCCGGGCGGAGAGCCAGTCGTCGAACTCGGCGGCCACGATGCGCTCGCCGCTCACCCCCGCGGCCTGCGGCGAGCAGAGCCAGACGATGGGCGGGCCCATGATCTCCGGCTGCAGGAGGCGGGCGCGGGCGGCCTCGGTGACGCCGTCGGGGATCATGCCGGTGGCCGTGGCGCCGCCGGGGAGCAGCTGGTTGACGGCGATGCCCAGTTCGGCCAGGTCGGCCGTCATGATCAGCGAGAGCGCCTCGGCGCCGGCGCGGGACGGGCCGTAGGGGACGAAGCCCTGGCGGCGCATGGTGGCGTGATTCATGCTGACGTTGACGATCCGCCCCGACGCGGCGGCCCGCAGGGGGGCGACGGCGGCCCGGGCGACCAGGAAGTAGCCGGTGAGGTTGGTGTCGATCACGGCCCGGAAGCCGTCGGGTGACACCTCCCAGAAGGGCTGCGGGTCGGTGGTGAAGCGCGGGTTGACGGTGCGCATGCCGAGGCCGGCGTTGTTGACCAGGACGTCCAGGCCGCCGAGAGCTTCCGCCGCCGCCTGCACCCCGGCGGCCACAGTGGCCTCGTCGCGCACGCTGAAAGGAGCCGGCTGGACGCCAGCCGCGGGGCCGCCCAGGCGGTCCACCACGGCAGCGACCCGGTCGGCCTGCCGGCCGTTGACGGCGACCGCGGCCCCGGCCGCTACGAGGGCCTGCGCCATGGCCAGGCCGAGGCCGTCCGTCGAGCCGGTCACCAGGACGCGCACGCCGTGCAAGTCGGTAGCAGTCACGCTCGGGACCTTACCGAGAGCCCGCGCGGCCGCGTCACCCGGTCACCGTCGCCCATACGACCTTGCCGCCGCCAGCGGCCGGGTACGCCCCCCAGCGGGTGCTCAGCGCCTCGACCAGGACCAGGCCCCGGCCGCCCTCAGCATCCGGGCGCCGGGTCCGGCGCGCGTGCGGCATCCGGTCCAGCGCGTCCCAGACCTCCACCTGGACGCCCCGGGGACGGTCGGTGAGCCGCAGTCGGACCGGAGGCGGGCCGGCCTCGGCCGCGATCCGCAAGGACGCGGCGATGGCATTCGTGACCAGTTCCGAGACGATGATCTCGCCGTCCGGCGCGATCCCGGCGTGACCCCATTCCCGGAACACGTGCCGGGCGTGCAGGCGGGCCGACGGCACCGCGCTCGGCAGCGGCCGGAGGTCCAGGGCCGAGTACCGCCAGGCGACAGCTGGAGGGGTATTCACGTGGCTACCTCCGGACGGGACAGGGACTCATACTGTCGCCAGGGCGCTGTACTTTGTGGAGGGCAAAAGGACCGGCCGTATTCGCCAGCTGCTCGGGTGTGCCGGCGGATCGTCAATCGTGCTAGGAGCGTGACAAATGGCAAATGCTCGTGATGATGGCCAATCCGGACTGGCGCTGTTCGCCGCTGAGCTGGCGGCGGCCAGGGCCAAGGCCGGCTTATCCCGCGACGACCTGGCCGCCCGGCTGAATTACTCGCCATCGCTGGTGGCCATGATCGAGGCCCGGCGCCGGGCACCGACGCTGGACTTCGCCCAGCGCTGCGACCAGGCGCTCGCAACGGCCGGGACGTTCGCCCGGATCCAGCAGCACGCACGGACGACGCCGGTCCCGTCATGGTTCAAGCCGTGGGCCGAGATCGAAGCGGCCGCCGAGCAACTGCGCTTGTTCGAGCACTCGCTCGTACCCGGCCTGCTCCAGACCGAGGAGTACGCCAAAGCGGTGCTGCTCAGTCGACCGGGCACGTCAGGTGCGGAGACAGAGGAACTGGCCGTGGCACGAATCGAGCGGCAGGCCATCTTGTACCGCGACCATCCGCCGATCGTGTGGGCCGTCATCGACGAGGCTGTCCTTCGCCGCCAGATTGGCAGCGCCAAGGTCATGCACGAGCAGCTTGTTCACTTGTGGGGCATGGCCGACCGCCCGAACGTGACCATCGAGGTCGTGCCCCTCAGCGCCGGCGCGCACTCCGGCCTGATGGGCGCGTTCGCCATCGCGGAATCCGGCGGGACGGCTCGCGCCGCCTACCTGGAAACGGTGACCGAGGGATACATCAGCGAGACGTCAGCCGTACTCTCAGAGGTAGGCCTGGCGTTTGACACGCTGCGCTCCGAGACACTGACTCGCGGGGCGTCCAAAGACCTGATCTTGAAATGGGCTGGAGACTATGACCAACCTGACTGACGCCGACTGGCGCAAGTCGAGCTACTCGGGAAACAACGGCGGCAACTGCGTCGAGGTCGCGGCCAACCTGCCCGGCGTCGTCGCGATCCGCGACAGCAAGGACCCTGAGGGCAGCACGCTGGTGTTCACCACGCAGGACTGGCGCGCGTTCATCAGCGGTGCCAAGGCCGGCCAGTTCGACCTGTAGGGCACCGATCGCCGACTCGGGACATGGGCCGCGCGCCGGTGCAGCCGCCCGGCTTCGGAGCGCTCCTGCGGCACTGGCGGGCAGTCCGCCGGCTCAGCCCGCTGGAGCTCTCCGCGGCGACGGGAGTTTTCCACTCGACACCTGAGCTTCCTGGAGACCGGCCGGGCACAGCCGAGTCGGCAAATCGTCATGTTCCTGGCCGAGCGGCCCGACGTCCCGCTGCGCGACCGCAACGAGCTGCTGATGTCAGCGGGGTTCGCCCCGTCCTACGGCGCCCGGAAGCTCGACGACCCGGCCATGGGGCCGTGCGGGATTCCATTGCGCGCCTGCTGGCCGCACACGAGCCGTACCCGGCCCTGGTCATGGACAGCCGGTGGAACCGGCTGCTGGCCAAAGCCGGTGCCAGGATTACCCGGCGCGGCCCGATCAGCTCCGGCTCATCCGCGAGGACCAGCGCGGATTACTCGCTGGCTGCCCGGCGGCGGACGACGTGATCCTGTGCGCGTCCGAGCTGGCCGCCAACGCCGCCATCCACGGCGAGTCCAGCCAGCCCGGCGGCACCCTCACCGTGCGCGCCGAGATCCGCCGCGGCCAGTACGCGCGGATCGAGGTCGGCGATGCCGGCGGCCCCTGGGCCCACCCGGTCTCCGACCCGGACCGGCTCCACGGCCTCGACATCATCGCCGCCTTCACCACCGCCTGGGGCATTACCGACACCACCGCCGGCCGCACCGTGTGACCCGCCTCCCCTGGCTCCCCTAACCCGGGCCGGACCGAGGTACTCGAGCGGCATATCGGTGGCCTCCGGACCGATGCCGCTGAAGCTGGCGTGACCAGCGTGGCAGTTGCGACTCGAGGGGACTGCTCGGGCCGCCCAGGCGTCGGCGGACGCTGGTCTCGGGCAAGGCACCTTCATGATCGCGCAGGATCCGGTGTATCCCGCTACACAAAATCCTGCGGGATCATGAATAGCCTCCTGAATGACACCAGCGCCACAAGATCGGCCCGACACACTTGCCAGCCGGCAGCCGGCAGCCCGGCGTCCCGGCGTCCCGGCGGCGCGGCCGCCGGCCGGCTCAGGCTCGCCGCGGCGGGGCTACCCCGGCACAAGGCAAGCGCCGGGCGGAGCTGGTCCAGCTCCGCCCGGCGCTTACCTGAATGACCAGCTTGCTAGACCTGCTGGCGGTCCAGCACCTCGGACGACGGCCCGGCGGGGACCTCCGCGGAGCCCGGCGAGCCCGGCACCGTCTCCGGGGCCGACCAGGTCTTGAGCTCGACCTGCGGGATGAGCCAGGTGGCCAGGAAGGCCAGCGCCGCGATCGGCACCGCGACGATGAACACCGTCTGGATCGAGTGCGCGTAGGCCTCGATGATGGCGTGGTGCACGAAGGCCGGCAGCCGGTTGAGGATGGCCGGCGTGATCTCGGCCGGCGAGAAGCCGGCCGGGAGCCGGACGCCGTGCAGCTGGGTGGCCAGGTTGCCGACCAGCACGTTGGAGAAGATCGCGCCGAAGATGGCCGTGCCGAACGACCCGCCGATGGACCGGAAGAACGTCGCCCCGGAGGTCGCGACGCCCAGCTCGCTGTGCGGCACCGCGTTCTGCACGATGATGACCAGCACCTGCATGACCCCGCCGATGCCCATGCCCAGCACCAGCATGTACAGCCAGTCCAGGACCAGCGGCGTGGTGGCGCCCATGAGCGACAGCAGGAACAGGCCGAGGACCATCACCGCGGAGCCGGCGATCGGGAAGAAGCGGTACCGGCCGGACTTGGAGATCATCCGCCCGGAGGTGATCGAGACGAGCAGCAGCCCGGCCATCAGCGGCAGGATCTGGACGCCCGACAGGGTCGGGGAGATGCCCTTGACGACCTGGAAGAAGGCGGGCAGGTAGGTGATGGCGCCGAACATCGCGAAGCCGACGATGAAGCCGACCACGCTCGTCACCGAGAACGCCCGCTGCCGGAACAGGTGCAGCGGCAGCACCGGCTCCTTGGCCCGGCGCTCGACCAGGATGAACGCCCCGACCAGGACCACGCCGGCGATGCCCAGGATCCAGATCGGCGCCGAGGACCACGCGTAAGTCGTCCCGCCCAGGCTGGTGAGCAGGATGAACGAGGTGGCGGCGAGCGCCAGCATGGCCGTGCCCAGGTAGTCGATGAAGTGGTGCACCCGGCTCAGCGTGCCGGGCACCTGGAGGGCGACCACGACCAGCGCGACCACGCCGATGGGGACGTTGATGTAGAAGATCCACTGCCAGGACAGGTCGTCGACGAAGACGCCGCCCAGCAGCGGGCCGACGACGCTGGCCAGGCCGAAGACGGCGCCGAACAGGCCGACGTACTTGCCGCGCTCGCGGGGGGAGACGATGTCGCCGACGATGGCCTGGGCGCCGACCATCAGGCCGCCCGCGCCCAGGCCCTGGATGGCGCGGAACGCGATCAGCTCGATCATCGTGTGGCTGAGGCCCGACAGGACCGACCCGGCCAGGAAGATGACGAT
>Ga0193728_1001632_pt1 | contig 11521 bp, 10 predicted proteins | sample U1c1metaG_FD_143037 | JGI IMG/M metagenome (GOLD analysis project Ga0193728, IMG submission 143037) | Soil microbial communities from a riparian zone of the East river system, Colorado, United States - U1c1 | ecosystem: Environmental > Terrestrial > Soil > Riparian zone | place: USA: East River...
CGCCAGTATATGGGTATAGGCTTCGGTAAAGCCAAACATTATTTTGCCCATTGGTCGGTGCTGCCGAACACCCTCGGGAGAGATTTTTTGATGGACGTACGAGCACTCTCGCCAGCTCCAGTGCGGCTGCAGGGACCTTCCTGGCTGTGATCGGAGAGGGAACTCGGCAACGCATTCTTCGAGTAGACGCCCGGGTTGTCGTCAATCGCTCCCGTTCGTAATTTGGATAATGGAGAGGAACTCGCGATGAGATTTTCCGGCAAAACGGTTGTAGTGACAGGCTCGGGTAGTGGCATTGGCGCGCAGACGGTTCGTCGATTCGCGGAAGAAGGGGCCGCCGTCGTTGTGGCGGACATCGACCTCCCCGCAGCGGAAAGGGTCGCCTCTTCCATTGAGGGTGCGCTCGCCCTGCGAGTAGACGTCACATCCCGCGACGAACTGCACAACATGGTCGGAACGGTGATCGCCGAGTTCGGTGGCATCGATGTGCTCATCAATAACGCCATGACCTGCAGCGTCGCTCCCTTCCTCGAAATTTCTCCAGAGGAGGTTCAGCGAGATTTCGCCGTGAACGCCCTCGGGCCGTTTTTTGCGAGCCAGGAGGTGATTCCCGGCATGATCGAGCGAGGCGGCGGTGTGATTCTCAACGTTGCCTCGATCAACGGACTGGCATACTTCGGCAACGACGCCTATTCGTCGGCGAAGGCCGCCCTGATGAGTCTCACCAGGTCGGTCGCGGCACAGTTCGGCGCGGACGGCATTCGTTGCAATGCTGTCGCGCCCGGCTCGATCGCAACCGAGCGCCGGGAGGCGCGCCTGGAGAGGGACCCTCTCGCCTTCGAGAAACTCGCGAAGTGGTATCCGCTCGGACGGATCGGGTGGCCCGACGATATCGCGGACGCGCTGATGTTCCTGGCTTCGCCCGCCGCTTCCTGGATTTCGGGCGTCGTCTTGCCGGTGGAGGGCGGCATCCTGACCGGCAATGTCGAGATGGCGCGCACGCTCATGCGTGCCCAGAGTGAAGATGGCGAGCCGTAGTCAGATGCGACCATCACGGATAAATCAACCTTGCGAACGACAGAAAAATAGCAGAAGGAGAAATCATGATTGAAAGCATCCAACCAGCTTCGGTTCATGTGCCACGCGGCCCATACTCGCCCGGGCTCAAGGTCGGGAATCTATTGTTTCTTGCCGGGGCGGGACCTTTCGACGCAGAGGGTAAGCGCGTCGGCGTTACGTTCGCCGACCAGGTACGCGCAACGCTTGACAACCTCGAACTGGTCGCGAACGAGGCCGGGACTTCGCTGAAGAACGCAGTGCGCATCGGGGCATTTCTCAGCACTCTCAACTACTTCGACGAGTTCAACTCGGTCATTGCGGAGTACATGACCGAACCGTACCCCGCGCGTACCACGGTGCCTGTGGACTTGCGTGGCCGCGACATTGAGATCGACGCCGTTGTCTACATTCCCGAGACGGAGCCATGGCATGGAGTCTTCGCCATCCTCTGCACACCGTTTCACGAAGACGGAAGCCTGGATCTGGTGAGCCTCGCACGTGAAGTCCAGTTCTGTGTGGATGGCGGCGTTCACGGCATAGTGACGACCGTGAACGCGTCCGAGGTGTGGACGTTGTCGGCCAGGGAACGATTGAGCGTCGTCGAAACAGCCGCGAAGGGACTGGGCGGGGCCCTGCCCCTGGTCGTCGGGGTGTCCGGCGGCTCTCTGGCCATTAGCGCTGAGTTCGCCAAACATGCGGAGCAGTCGGGGGCCGACGCGGTGATCGCGATGCCGCCACCTTCGACGACAAGCGGCGGTATCGATATCCGCGGCTACTACGCTGGCCTCGCCGACAGCATGGGCCTTCCCGTCATGGTGCAGAATCACGATGCGCCCCTCGGTACTCGTATGACACCGCAGTTCGTCAGCCAGCTCGTCAAGGAGATTCCGAGTGTCAGCTGGATCAAGGAAGAGATCGTTCCTCCGGGACCGGCGATCGACGCTGAGTTGAGCCTTTGTGGCGATGAGCTTCACGGCATCCTGAGTGGAATGGCCGGGCGCTACATGATGGAGGACTACGAGCGTGGTGCCCGCGGGACGATGCCTGCATGCGAGGCGGCGGACGTCCACGCGCGGGTCTGGAATCTTTTGGAAGAGGGGAAGAGCGCTGCGGCACGTGACCTTTTTGATCGACTGCTGCCTCTGCTGAACTATGAGGCCGTCTACTCCGGCACCTACAAGACCGTGCTGCACTGGCGCGGCGTGCTCGAGACGAGTTATATGCGAAACCTCAGTGGTAACCCACTCGATGGAGGCAGTCAAAAGGAGTTGCGTGCGATCCTCGATCGCATGAGCGATCTTTTCGTAGGGTATCCAATCAGCTAAGCAACGCGATCCCAGGAGAAGCCCCTCGGGGCAGGGAAGAGGAGGCAATGCCGTTTGAGGTGGTGACTCTGGGCGAGACGATGGTCATGGTCACCCCGACGACGCCAGAGTCCCTGGAGACGGCAACCGCTTTTTCTCTCGACGTAGGGGGCGCGGAGTCGAATCTCGCTCTCTACCTACAGGAGTTCGGTCACGCGACCACGTGGGTGAGCCGGCTGGGTGATGATCCCCTTGGGCGGCGAATCCTCGGCACTATTGCGCGACACGGCGTCGATACTTCGTTCGTGGAGCTCGACCCCGATGCGCCGACCGGGCTGTATGTGAAGGATCCGGGCACCCACTCGACGAGGGTCTACTACTACCGGCGTGGATCTGCCGCGTCGCGAATGGGCATCGATATCGTGCCGACGCTTCCTCTCGCCGGTGCCCGCCTCGTGCACCTGACCGGGATTACGCCCGGCCTGTCCGACAGTTGTGCGCGCCTGACTGAAGCGGTCGTCGATGCCGTGGCAGGCACAGGCGTGGCGCTCAGTTTCGACGTCAACTTCCGGCCGGGGGTGTGGCCGGCGAGCGTGGCAGCGCCGGTGCTGGAGCGCATCGCGAACCGGTGCGACCTTGTGCTGGTCGGACTGGATGAGGCCGCGACGCTGTGGGGGGTCGAAACGCCCGAGGATGTTCGGAAGCTGCTGCCACATCCGGGCCGAGTGGTGGTCAAGGATGGCGCTGTCGGTGCGACCGAGTTCCGGCGCACGAGCGATGATCACCGCACTTTTCTGGCGACTCCGCCGGTGGAGGTGCTTGAGGTCGTTGGTGCCGGCGACGCGTTTGCGGCCGGCTACCTGCACGCGTTCCTGTGCGACCTCGCTCCGGAGGAGAGCCTGGCCGAGGGGCACCGGCTGGCTGCGCGCGCGCTGACCACAATGGGTGATTATCTAAGAGAGGCGTTGACCGATGACTGACGATAGCGACTGGTTCGAGAACAACTTTGCGCAGAATCGGGTGATGGCGATCCTGCGCGGATTCGGTGTTCAGAGGACGCTCGAACTGGCCGCCGTGGCGTGGGACCTCGGGCTTGACTGGGTCGAAGTGCCGATCCAGGCGCCGGAAGACCTCGATGCGCTGACCGCGATCGTCGAGGCGGGTCGCGCGCGGGGAAAGCAGGTCGGAGCGGGCACCGTCGTGACCCGCGAGCACGTGCATCAGGCCGCGAAGGCTGGCGCCGTGTTCACGGTGAGCCCAGGCCTCGACCTGGACATCGTTCGTGCGTCGCTGGATGCCGGGCTGCCCACCCTGCCCGGAGTGGCCTCCGCGAGCGACATCCAGAGCGCGGAGAGGTTCGGGCTCACCTGGTTGAAGGCTTTCCCGGCATCCGTGCTCGGCACAGAATGGCTCCGAGCGATGCGCGGACCGTTCCCCAGCATCCGTTTCGTCGCGACCGGCGGCCTCGCGGCTGACAATGCGGTCGAGTTTCTGGATGCCGGCGCCCGCGTCGTCGCCGTTGGTTCAGCGCTCGCCGACGCAGCCCAACTACCGCGCCTCGCGGAACTCGCCAAACGCTGAGCAGCGCCGACAGCCCGGAAATCCATCGGGTTGCAGTGTTCGGCATTACCGACCGATCCGGTTATTAACGTTTGGTTACAGGTTACGCTGTTTCATTGACGGCGGATTTCTGCCGTGCAACGATCCGAATACTCCCCTAGCTAGAACGAGGTACATTGCGGCCTCGCTCACCCAGTTTCGTGGCGTTTTTTACCAGTCAGTTGGTCTAACGAAAGCGAGAGTGTTGATGAAGCGAACAAAGAGGTTTAAGCGAGTTGGAGCTGTGGTTGTCCCTACGGCGATCGTGGCTGTCCTTCTAACATCGTGTGCGGGGGGTGGCAGTTCCGCCTCAACCGGCGCCAGCGCGGCGAACACCATAAACGTGATGGTCGCCGAGTACTCGGATACGACTACTGCCGAATGGAAACAGATCGTCAAGGACTTCGAAGCGAAGAATCCGGGGATCACCGTCCACCTCAGCGTCGAGTCCTGGACGAACATCGCAAATGTCGTCACTACGGACATCCAGTCGGGCAAGGCGCCTGACGTCCTCAACTACAACGACTTTTCGGGTTATCAGAGCGACGGGTTGTTGTATCCAGCGAAGGAACTGGTTTCACCGCAGGTCTTTTCCGACTTCCAGACTTCTTTCGACGAGAACGCCTCCAACGACGGAACGCAATGGGGCGTGCCGTTCCTGGCATCTTCTCGCGCGATGTATTACAACAAGGACATCTTTGCCAAGGCGGGTATTTCGTCTCCGCCGAAGACCTGGGCCCAGCTCGAGACCGATGCCAAGAAGATCAGGGCCATTGGATCGATCGGGATCGGGATTCCGCTCGGCAATGAGAGTGCTGACGCCGAAGCCGGGTACTTCTTCTACGGCGCGGGCGGCGGCTACGGTGACGACCAGAAGCTGACCGTAGACACGCCTCAGAACCTGGAAGGCGCAACCGAGATCCAGAAGCTCATCGAGGGCGGCCTTACCGAACCCAACGCCGGTGCTACCCAGCGCGACGACCTGTTGAATGTCTTCGTCCAGGGCCAGATCGGTATGGAGATGGGACTGCCGCAAACGGTCGTCCAAATCAAGGAGAAGAACCCCAGCCTCAAGTACGGCGTCGCGCCCATCCCCACGAAGGACGGCTCTTCCTTCACCCTGGGCGCCGAAGACTACTTCATGGCGTTCAAGAACAAGGTTGACAAGAAGCCCGCCATCACGAAGTTCCTTGATTACGTCTACACGCCCAGCATCTACGTGAAGTGGCTGAGTGCGGAGGGCTTCCTGCCGGTAACCAAGTCAGGAGACAAGCTGATGGCGTCAAACGTGGAACTCAAGCCGTTCGTCGTTGCCCTCCCCAGCGCGAAGTTCCTCCCGGTCACCAACCCCAAGTGGACGGCCGTTGTGGCTGCACTGGAAACGCAGTTGGGTGAGCTCGCGCAAGGCTCCAACCCGAGCGATGTGCTCAAGGCGATCCAGGCGAAGGCGGGCCAGTAGTGCGCTTGACATCGCACAACACCCCGGCCCAGGGGAGGGTCACTGACCGTCCCCTGGGCCGGGCCCTGCGCGCTCTGCCGTGGAATGCACCAGCCACGGTCCTCATCTTCGGTGTTGTGCTCTTCCCTGCGGGATATCTGATCTTTAACTCGACGCAGAGATTCGGCCTTTCCGGACTCGACCTGGGGTCGGCCGGCTTCGCGAACTATGTCGCGCTCTTCCAGAGGCCCGAAATATTCCCAGTGTTGCTGAACACCTTTATCTGGGTGATCAGTGTCGTAGTGATAACGGTCGCACTCTCGCTCGCCCTCGCCCAGTTCCTCAATCGGAAGTTCCCCGGCAGGCGAATCGTGCGCATCACCGTGCTCATCCCGTGGGCCGCGTCGACAGTGATGACAAGTCTGGCTTTCGTCTACGGACTCAACCCGTTCTACGGCATCATCAACAAGTTCCTGGTGGACATTCATATTCTCCGTGTGCCACTCGGTTTCACCCAGCAACCACTGCCCGCATTTGTCACCGCAATGGCGGTCGGAGTTTTCGTTTCGCTGTCCTTTACGACCTACGTGATCCTCGCCGGACTCGCCGCGGTTCCCAACGAGGTTCTCGAGGCTGCGGCTGTCGACGGCGCCTCGTCGACCCGTACCTACTTCAGCATCGTCCTGCCCCTGTTGCGCCCCGCTCTGGTGCTGGCAACTCTCATCAACATCATCAACGTCTTCAACAACTTCCCGGTACTCAAGCTGATTACCGGAGCGCTCCCCGGTTACTCGGATGACACCACGACGACCCTGATGTTCAAGATCCTCCAGTCCGAGGACAATTTGGGCGTCGCCAATGCGCTCAGCGTCGTGAATTTCGTCATCGTGTTGATCGTGATCGCCGTTTTTCTTCGCGTGGCACAGCCATTGAAGGAGGTGGACTCGTGACCACGTGGGCCAGAACACCAAGCGTTCCCGCTCCGACCGCGAGGCTCGGCGCACCCAGGCGTCGTCGGAGTCGGTGGCCAGATGTGGGTCGAGCAGTTGTCGGCGCCGTTATCGCCCTGCTCTTTCTGGTCCCATACCTGATCATGCTGGTGGGCTCATTCAAGGGACAGTTCGACATCCTCACGGTCCCGCCCACGTACCTGCCCAAGGTGTGGCATCCGGAAAACTACATCACCATGTGGACGGCGTCGCAGACTCCGTTGCTGGCTAACCTGATCTCCACCGTCGTGATCTCGGTGGGAGCAACCGCACTGATGTTCGTCGTTTGCATCCCGGCGGCGTACTACACCGCACGATTCCGTTTTCCCGGCAGGCGAGCCTTCCTGTTCGTGGTCGTAGTCACGCAGATGTTGCAGCCGACGTTGCTCGCCACCGGCCTGTTTCAGGAGTTCGGGGCGCTCGGGCTCAGTGACACCTGGATCGCCCTGATCCTGATAAATGCCGCCTCCAACCTGACGTTCGCAATTTGGATCATGCACAACTCCTTCGCGAGCGTGCCCAAGGAGATTAGCGAGGCAGCCCAGCTGGACGGAGCTGGCAAGCTGGCAGTATTAATGAGGGTCAATCTTCCGCTCGTTTGGCCGGGCATTGTGACCGCGGTCATCTTTACGTTCGTCGCCAGCGCCAATGAGTTCTCAGCGAGCCTCGTGATCTTGACAACGGATACGCTGCAGCCTCTTTCTGTTGCGTTGAGCAAGTTTGTGGGGGAGTACGACGCATCGTGGCAGTACTTGTTCGGCGTCTCGCTGATTGCGATCATCCCGTGCGTCCTCCTCTTTGTGCTGATTGAGAAGCGTCTGGTGGGCGGCCTTACCGCAGGGAGCGTCCACTGAGCGCGATCGTTGATCAGATGTCCGGCCGCGGTGCCGGGCCTTCCATAATGCAAATCAATCGAGTCGTCGTGCATCCTTGTGGTGCGTCGAGATTCGGATATCTGAGGTAAAAATGAACGGTACATCACCGAGGCCTGTGTCGCCTTCCGCCCGGCTTGCCGCGACAGTTGCCGACGAGCGAGCCGCCCCGCTGGACTGGCGAGACAAGGCGGTGCAGCCCAAATGGTATGGCCGCACGATCGAGGATGTCGTCGCGGCGTCGCCAGCCCTGGACGAACTCAGCACGCCGATGATGACGCTGGATCGCGGGGCTCTCGACGAAAACATCCAAGCCATGCATGAGTGGTGCGAGTCCGCAGGCGTTTCGCTCGCACCACACGGAAAGACCATCATGTCGCCGGCTCTGTGGCAGGAACAACTCTCAGCTGGTGCATGGGCGATTTGCGTGGCGAACGAACCGCAGTTGCGGGTTGCCCGGGGTGTCGGGCTGTCGCGGATCATCGTCGCGAACCTCCTGCTCGGCTCCGAGACTTTGGCGTGGCTGAGCGAAGAGCTTGATGCGGACGACAACTTCGAGTTCTGCTGCTGGGTCGACTCGATCGAAGCAGTTTCGATCATGAATGCCGCGCTGAGCAAGGCAGGGGGTCGACGACGCGTTTCAGTGCTCGTCGAAGTTGGTGCGGTCAATGGGCGGACCGGTACGAGATCGCACGCGGAGGCGATCGCCGTTGCGGATGCGGTTATCGCGGCGCCAACACTCGCCCTCGCCGGGGTATCGGCGTTCGAAGCATCGGCAATGGGACATGCCGTGGACGAAGCGGGCCTCGCTCAGGTCGATGAATTCCTGATGCGGATGGTGACCTTGCACCATGCTCTCGTTGGCCGATACGAGGTTAGTGAGGCCCTGCTGACTGCCGGCGGAAGCGTCTACTTCGATCGCGTTGCTGCCATCCTCGGGCCGGAGGGCGTCAGCGAAGGCGATGGCCTAACTCGCGTTGTCCTACGTTCCGGTGCCTACATCGTGCATGACGATGGACTCTATCGGGAGGTAACGCCATCAACGCGCGGTGCTGGTCCGATTCTGCGATCGGCGATGCACGTCTGGGCGCGGGTGATCTCGATTCACGAGCAGGGAATTGCCTACCTTGATGCAGGCAAGCGCGACCTTCCTTTTGACGAGGGATTGCCCGAGGTTCAGCTCGCCAGGCGAACCGGGGCCGGAGGAACTCAGGTCTTCCCACTCACCGCGCACGAGATTTTCCGCACGAACGACCAACACTCGTTTGTGCGGTTGCCCGATGACTCACCGCTCCGCGTAGGAGACGTCGTTCGGCTGGGTCTGTCCCATCCATGTACCGCGTTCGACAAGTGGTCGCTCATTCCCATTGTCGATAGCGCGTCCATTGACAGCCCCACAGTCGTCGACCTTGTACGCACTTATTTCTAGACCGAAAGGATGGTCGCACGTGAGACCAGCAAAAGGAATTCTCGTCCGATCGATCGGACGAAGCTGATGGCAGGGCCACGTACAGTCATTCGGGGCGGGATGCTCGTCGACGGCACTTCTGACGTACCGCGGCGAGCCGACCTGGCAATGCAGGATGGCGTGATCACGGCGATAGGAGAGGTCTCCCCGCAGAGCGATGACGTTGTAATAGATGCCTCTCGGCGTTACCTGATGCCGGGCTTCATCGACACCCATACCCATGCGGACGGGGCTGTTTTCCGCGAAGACGTGCAGCGCGCACTCCTCAAACAGGGCGTGACGACCGTAATCGCGGGCCAGGACGGTGTGTCGTACGCACCCGGCGACGGCGCGTATTCGACCGAATATTTCGCCGCGCTGGACGGTCCACATCCGACCTACGCGGGCGGCGGAGTCGCAGGGCTTCTGGCGAGCTACGACCGCACGACTCCCATCAACGTTGGCTATCTGATACCAGCGGGAACTGTGCGGCACGAGGTCAAGGGGTACAGCTCGGGTGAGGCGTCGACCGGCGAGATCGCCGCGATGCAGGGTCTCATCGAGCAGGGTCTCGCAGAAGGTGCGCTGGGGCTTTCAACCGGCCTCGACTATGTACCCGGCATCTATCAGAACACGGCAGAGCTCATCGAGATGAACCGGCCGATCGCGGAGAGAGACGGACTCTACGTCAGCCACATGCGAGGCGGATACGGCGCTAACGCGCGTGTTGGTACCGACGAAATTACCGCTATCGCTGAGGCGACCGGCGTGCGCGTGCACGTTTCGCACTATGTCGGACCGAGCGACCTGCTTCTTGAACTCATTGACGACATGGTCTCTCATAGTGTCGATCTCAGCTTCGACGCCTACCCCTACCGACGGTCTTCTTCGCTTCTGACCATGAAGCTTCTGCCTCGGGAACTGCTGCTCGGCTCGAGCAGCAGGGTGTCCGAAACCTTGAACGACCCGGAGCAGCGGCGCAAGCTGCTCGAGCAGTGGTTCCCCGCACTCGAGCAAAACACCGGGCTTGCACCGGACTGGTTCGATACCTTCTCCCTCGCACATATTGCTGCGAAAGAGTACGACTGGGCGCACGGAATGACTGTTGGCGCCGCAGCGAGCCGGGCGGGTAGCGACCCCGTCACTTTTGCTCTCGACTTGCTCGTCGCATCGAGGATGGAGGTGGGCGTTGTGATGCAGAGCCGTATACAGCGAACGTACGATGATCTGGCAAAGCTATTCAGGCATCCCGCTCACACCGCCGGATCCGACGGAATCTACCTTGGCAGGAATCCGCACCCCAGGGCATGGGGGACGTTCGCCAAGTTCCTGAGAGTGTTTACCCGTGAGCGTGGTGACTTTACCTGGAACGACGCCGCCCGGCACCTGTCGGGACGTGCGGCATCCCGATTCGGCCTTGTCGGTCGTGGCGTGCTAAAGACCGGCGCTATTGCTGACGTCGTTCTCGTCGATCCAGAGCGAGTGTCGGACGAGGCTACATACGAGCATCCAACGACAGAAGCCGTCGGAGTCGATGACGTCTTCGTCGGGGGCAGGCAGGTGCTCGCCGCCGGTCAACTGACTGGGGAGAAGGCCGGTCGTGCCATACGCCGAGCGCGACAAACAGAATAGATCGGGTCGCGAACATCGGACCGGGCGGCGCCGAGTTGTTGCATCATGGCGTGTAGTCGAACTGGGTCCACATCGGACCCATTCTTGGTCGACTATGGGGCCTTTATCCGAAGTTCGCGGCATGGCCGTCTATCAAGGCCAGGGCGATCTGCCGATCGGGACTTCGCGTCACGCAAATCGTCCAGCGGTGTGACTGCGGCGCTCTGACCATCAACCGTGATCGAGTCCCGCCGCCCGGTCGGGGACGTACTTGTACAGTTCACGAGCGGGACGCTCATAGTTGTCGGCGGAAGGTCTCCCCGGCAATTTGAGTTTTTTCGGTGAAACCTTCTCGTACGGGATTTGTGAGAGCAGGTGACTGATGACGTTGAGCCGCGCAGACTTCTTGTTCTCGCTTTCCACCGTCCACCACGGCGCCTCGGGGATGTCCGTCGCTTTGAACATCTCGTCTTTGGCCCGGGAGTAGTCCTCCCATTTGGTAATCGAAAGCAAGTCGGTGTTCGAGAGCTTCCACCTGCGCATCGGATCTTTCAGCCGGGACTTGAAACGCTTCTGCTGTTCGTCGTCCGATACGGAAAACCAATATTTGAGAAGGATGATCCCGTCCTCGACCAGTAGGCGTTCAACGAGGGGCACCTGCCGCAGGAAGCGTTCGTATTCCTCGGGAGTGCAGTAGCCGAGGACGTGCTCGACTCCAGCGCGGTTGTACCAGGACCTGTCCATGAGCACGATTTCTCCCGCGGCGGGAAGCTGTTGGAGATAGCGCTGGAAATACCATTGGCCTCTCTCTCGCTCGCTGGGAACAGGAAGCGCAACAACGCGGGCGGAGCGCGGATTAAGGTATTGGATGATGCGCTTTATCGCGCCCCCCTTGCCCGCGGCATCTCGTCCTTCGAAGATGACCAGGATGCGCGCACCGTTCGCCACGACCCACTGCTGCATGGTGACAAGTTGGATCTGGAGTTGCTCGAGCTCGGCCTCGTATGCGGACCTTGTCGGCCCACGCGACTTCTTCGACGAGCTGGGCATAGTCATCCTTTGCTTGTTTGCGGCGCCCCGCGACGCCGCGCGGTGAGGTAAAGCCGGTGCGAAGTGATGACGATGGCCAGCCAAGCGCCGCCCAGTGCCCAACCGGCGAGGACGTCGGTAAACCAATGGTGCCCGAGGAACACCCGACTGGC
>Ga0193728_1001633_pt1 | contig 11513 bp, 13 predicted proteins | sample U1c1metaG_FD_143037 | JGI IMG/M metagenome (GOLD analysis project Ga0193728, IMG submission 143037) | Soil microbial communities from a riparian zone of the East river system, Colorado, United States - U1c1 | ecosystem: Environmental > Terrestrial > Soil > Riparian zone | place: USA: East River...
ACGCCGCAGCAATAAGGGAGGACACTGTGCCGACGTACCAGTACGCCTGCACCGAGTGCGGTGACCGGACCGAAGTGGTCCAGAAGTTCACCGACGACGCGCTGACCGTCTGCGCGACGTGCGGCGGCAAGCTGCGCAAGGTGTACTCGCCGGTCGGGATCGTCTTCAAGGGCTCGGGCTTCTACCGCACGGACAGCCGCAACAGCTCCGCGGCGGGCGCTCCCGCCGGGTCGGCCGCGAACGGCTCGGCCAAGGAGGGCTCGTCGGCCAAGGACGGCGGTTCCGGCGGTTCCGGCGAGAACGGCAGCAAGGACGGCGCCAAGAGCGGCAGCTCGTCCGGCAGCGACTCGGGGAGCAGCAGCTCGTCCGGCTCGTCCGGGGACAAGTCGGGGGACAAGAAGAGCACCGCGGCGGCGAGCAGCAGCTCGTCGTCGGGCGCCAAGGTCGCCTGAGCTGTGCCCGCCGGGCAGGCCAGCATCGGGGTCATCGGCGGCACCGGGTTCTACGAGTTCCTCGACGGAGCCCGCGAGGTGCGCGTCGAGACCCCGTTCGGCCCGCCGAGTGACCCGCTGGTCATCGGCGAGCTGGCCGGGCGGCAGGTCGCGTTCGTCCCGCGGCACGGCCGCGATCACCGCTTCCCGCCGCACCAGATCCCCTACCGCGCCAACCTGTGGGCGCTGCGGTCGGTCGGGGTCCGCCAGGTCGTGGCCCCCAGCGCCGTCGGCTCGCTGACCGCCGGTCTCGGTCCCGGCGCGCTGGTCGTGCCCGACCAGGTCGTGGACCGGACCCGCGGCCGGGCGCACACCTTCTACGACGTCGGCGGCGCCGTGCACGTGGGCTTCGCCGACCCGTACTGCCCGGTGGGCCGTTCCGTCGCGGTAGCCGCGGCCGGGGCCGCCGGCTGGGCGCCCGCCTCCTCCGCGACGCTCGTGGTCATTGACGGGCCGCGTTTCTCCACGAGGGCCGAGTCCCGCTGGTACGCCGCCCAGGGCTGGACGATCATCGGCATGACCGGGCAGCCCGAGGCGGGCCTGGCCCGCGAGCTGGCCCTCTGCTACACGCCGGTCGCCCTGGTCACCGACACGGACGCCGGGATCGAGGAGGGGGAGGGCGTCACCCAGGACGAGGTGCTGGCCATCTTCGGCGCCAACGTAGCGCGGCTCCGCGAGCTGATCATGGCGGTCATCGTTGGCCTGCCTGAGGACCGCGACTGCCCGTGCCCGCATGCGCTGGACGGGATCAAGCTGCCGATCGCGCTGCCGTGAGGCTGGGCTGTTTGGGCTAGTTCTCTGGGTCCGCACCCGGGAGAACGCCGCGGCCCAGCTCGAGGTGGCCTTCCCCCAGGTGACCTGCGTCCGCGCGGCCGCGGCGGGCCGGTGATCATCCAGGACGCGGCGGTGGCCGCGGACTACGTGACCAGCCTGGCCGATCACTACCAGGCCCAGGTCGCCCAGCCCTGGCGCGACGTGGCCGAGGATGTCCGCGAGCAGGTCCAGGCGGCCATCGATGCCCAGGGGGAGCGGCCTTCGTCTGCCGGGGCACGCTCTAGGGAGTAGATCTTGGCCGGTGGTTTCCGGTGGGATTGGGTCCCTGGGCCGGCCTGAAGCTGAAACCCGCCCGCACCACCCGCACCCTCGGTCCCCGCCACGAGGCCCGGCCTGGTCTCACAGGCTTCGCACCGCCCGCAGAGCCGGCCCGCCACCAGCCAGCCGGGTCGTTTCCATGATCACGACCGTTCGCCTGGCAAAGACCGGGGGCAAACGGTCGCGATCACGAGAAACGGCCCGGCCAGGCCCGGGTTGGACCGCTCGCTAGTGACCTGCGGGACCGCTGAGGCCGACGGGACCTGCGCAGGCGAGCCTGGCGCGGAACCGCCTGCGTAGCCTCGATCAGGATCTGGCTCCGCGATCCCGTCGCAATGATCTACGGGACGCGCCCTAGTCGGCTCTAGTCGAGGTCGCCCTGCTCGATCCGGGTCAGGCGGCGCTCGCGCACCAGCAGGTCGAACTCGTGCTCCACGTCCACGCTGCCCGGTGCCATGGCGGCCAGGACGCCCGTCATGTCCCGCATGCTGACCACGCCCACGATCTCCTCGCCGTCCACCACCGGCAGGTGCCGGATCCACCGCCCCGCCATCAGCCGCGCCGCGTCCTGCAGGTTCAGGTCCGGCGGGACGGTGAACACCTCCGCCGTCATCACGTCGTCCACCGTGCTCTTGTCCGGGTCCGCACCCAGTGCCACCGCCCGGAGCACGTCGCGTTCGGTGATGATCCCGGCCAGCCGGCCGTCCTCGGTGACCAGCAGCGATCCCGTCTGCTGCCGCCACATCCGCGCCGCCGCCGCCCGCAGGCTGTCGCCCCGCGACTCGGTGACCGTCGCCGGCGTCATCACATCCCGAACCTGCACCGCGCCGCTCCTCGCCCCGTGCCCGTAGGTGGTCTTACCTTACGGCGGGGGCGCGGGGTGGCCGACGCGGATCGTGGCCGCGGCCAGTTCCGGCTAGGCTTGTGGGGCCGGGGACGCCCGGCCTTGTCAGCCCCGATAGCTCAGCGGATAGAGCAACTGCCTCCTAAGCAGTAGGTCGCGCGTTCGAGTCGCGCTCGGGGCGCCACCGGCAAATACGTAGACCGGGTGGCCAGTACCTCGCTTGGCGAAGCGCTGCCGGAGCGATGCTGCGCGGGAGGCTGTCTCGTTGGCGACCGCTTCTCGCCGACAAGAGGCGGCACTTAGGCCGTCCGGGCGAATGGGCATCTAAATTGCTCGTCTCCTCCACCTTCGTTGTTTGCTCGGTAACAGGACCGGCGCTGATGGTGCGTCGGCGATCCCTTGGCGCAGCAGAGTGCCCTTGTGTTCGGCTAGAAAATCGGCCAAGTCATCTTCGGTCATGTCTACGTGAACATGCATCAGGAAGGGAACCGTCACTTTGCTGCCGTCGCTCAGCCATAGAACAATCTGAAAATCAGCAGCTTCTGCCTGATGATCAATCATTACCTGATTGAGGAAGACTCGCATGGTTTCCCAGTTGTGAAGTAGAATCGCTTCCTCTCCTGGGCCAAGAAATTTCGGAAGCCGGTCTCCTCGCTCAGATGCACCTTCCTGCGGTTCGAAAATGAAGCTTGTGTAACCGAGCATGGCGCTGTATTGGCAACGAGTCAGCGTTACACCTTTCTCGTTGTGATTATAGACAAATGGCGAGCCTGCCCATAGCCAGTTTCGAATGAATTCTTGCATGAAGCTTCGTGTTGATCGTGAGGGTTTCACTGCGGCCAACACGGCGACAGCAGTACCTGCGTGTCCATTCACGGGGTCGGTTGAGCTGGGCGTTTCCAGGCTGGCCGATCTTGGCAGGTTCGTGGCGGCGTGCCTGATTTGATCTTCCGTCCTTGATCGTGGATCATCTTGGTCGTGCCCGCCGACGCCGCGCCCTCACCGGCGCCCTCGTATGAGGAGCTTGCGGGGCTGGTCGCTGTCCTGGCGGGCCGGGTAGATGGGCTGGAGGCGGAGAACACCGGGTTACGGGCGGAGAACGCCTAGCTGCGGCGCCGTCTGGGGATGAACTCGGGGAACTCCTCGACCCCGCCGTCGAGGGACCCGATCGCGGCGAAGGCTGAGCGTAAGGCGAAACGCTCCGCGGACCGGTTCTCCTCCGGCCAGCGGGGCCAGCGACGCGGGCGCGGCGCGGGCGCAGGTCTGGGACATCCTGCCGGTGGTGATGGAGAAGGTGCACTGGCAGCTGCCGCGGCGCCGGTGCGGCTGCTGCAAGGAAACCACCACTGCGGATGCGCCGCACGTGCAGGCCGGGGCGGTGGTGTACGGGCCGGACATCAACGCCGCCGCTGTGCTGCTGTCCTCGCAGGGCAACGTCCCGGCCGAGCGGGCCGCCGCGCTGATGGAAGCCCTGCTGGGCACGCCGGTATCGGCCGGGTTCGTCGCCCGGGCGCTGGCCCGGCTGGCGCAGCGGCTGCAGGCCGCGGGGTTCGATGCGGCGATGAAGGCCGCGCTGCAGACCGAGGACGTGCTGTGCGGTGACGAGACGCCGGCGAACGTCATCACCAAAGACACCGGCCCTGACGGTGACACCGTGCCGGGCGCGCCGCACGCGGTGACCATCCGCACCCCTGACGCGCGGCTGATCTGGTACGCCGCCATGGGATCGCGCTCTGGCCCCGCGATCGCGGGGCTGGGCGTGCTGGCGGGCTGGCACGGCTACCTGGTCCGCGACGACTGCGCTGCCTGGCACCAGTTCGACGCCCAGCTCGCGGGGGTGCAGCAGTGCGCCGCGCACCTGATCCGGCACTGCAAGGGCGTGCTGGAGCTGCACCCGCAGTGGCAGGCATGGGCCGGGCAGGTCCGCGGCATCCTGCGCGAGGCCGCCGCCGCCGTCGAGGCCGCAAGAAAGGACAAGAAGACCCAGCTCGACCCTGGGGTCTGACCTGCGCGCCCGCTACGACGAGCAGGTCGCCTGGAGCATCACGACCAACCGGCTCCGCGAGTGGCACAAAGGCCGCCACCCCGGCTGCAACCTGGCCAGGCGGCTGCGCGACAAGGCCGAGCAGGTCTGGCTATTTACCCGGGAGTTCCGGGTGCCCTGGACGAATAACGCCTCGGAGCAGGCACTCAAAGGCCCGAAGCGGCATCAGGCTGTCTCCGGGTACTGGCACTCCGTCACCACGCTCGGCGATTACTGCCGGGTGCGCTCCTACCTGGTCAGCGCGCGCGGACACGGCATCCGCGCCACCGACGCCATCCACGCCGCCCTCGCCGGCAAACCCTGGCTACCGGTACCCGTCACCGCCTGACATCACGGACCCACACCCGTGAATGGACACGTACCTGCCACTCCTGCGCATGAGCCAACGACGGTCCAGGCTAAGGTCGCATCCACGCCAAGACTAACCAGACAACTGCAACCCCCAGGTCGTAGCGCCTCGTCTGTCCGTCCCGGCAGCGTCTATGACTTGCGTGACCGTGTGCCCCGAGCGCGTTGGGCTGTGGATGTCACCGAGTCCCGGTACGGTGTCTACCATGACCGCTCAGCCGGACGGCGACCTGAGCTCGTACGAGGTGATCCACCTCGGCGGAGAGGCGGCCGCGATCGTGCCCCTTCCTGAACTGCGGCGACTTCAGGCTGTGCAGCGGCATGCCTCGGCGGAGGTACTGGAGGATGCCGAGGTGGAGGCGACACTGGCGGCCCATCGAGATTGGGTGGCTGCGGGGCGCCCCGGAGCCGTCTCTCATGAGGTGGCGATGGCGGAGCTACTCGGCGACCAGTGAGGATCGAGTGGTCGCCGGCGGCGAGAGCCTCGGCACGGCGCTACTTATCTGACCAGGATGGGATGCGAAGCATCGGTTCTGCTGTGGCAAGCCTTGCTGCGGACCCGTACCCGCCGGATGCGTTCCATCGTGGTGAGTACCATCGCTTGCGCGTCGGGCAGTTTCGGGTGGTGTACGTGATCGACGGTGACGTGATCACAGTCGAGCGTGTTGACAAGGTCACTTAGCAAGACAGCGGTCCAGATTTCAAGATCACCCAGGCAGCCACTGCCTCTGGCGTTTTCGCTCGCCGGCCGCCTGCGTCTTTGCAGGTATGCACAGCGCTCAGGTCCGTCTGCCTCCTAAGCAGTAGGTCGCGCGTTCGAGTCGCGCTCGGGGCGCCACCTGCGGAAACGCGGGGCTGGGATACCAGCACAGCGCTGCGGGGCCGACTGCCTTAGCCGTCAGCGCTGCATGGGCTGCGTCGGGAGAAGCACCAGTGAGTCCGCGTGACCTGGGCGCACAACGCTGAAATGACGCCGGTCCAGGGTGGCGACTTCGGTCAATTTCAGGCGCTCGGCGACAGCAATCACTGGGGCGTCTGTTGTGCCGAGCGGAAGGCTGCCATATTGTGCGACGAGATCTGCCATGCGCGCATAATCAGCAGCGATAAGATCAACGACGGTGAAAACACCTTCTGCCACCGACCGCAGGAACAATGACTCCACGCGTGGACCGGCTTCGCGATTAAGAAGGTAACCGACCTCGGCTACGACGGTAGCCGGTATCAGTAACTCGCGCCCGGCCGCGTGCAAGTCATTGAACAGCTTGACGCACGGCAGGTGATAAGAGTCATTGGAAGAGCGCGGCGGCCACCAGCGGCCCGGTGTCGCAGACGATCACGATGAGCGGCCGAATCCCTCATCAAGCAGGTTCTCTGACCGGGCGGCTACGCGGTGGCCTGGCTCTTCCCGGCGCCGAACCAGTCTGGCGGCCAGGCCTGGCCTCGGACCGAGCGGAGGTGACGGCGGACGTCATCCAGCACCGCTGGCACCTCATACTCGGGCAGCTCCTCCACGAGCCGTAGGAGCTCCTCGCGCTGCACGCTCATGGCACCCAGTGTACGCAGCCCATCACGGACCCGCTGGCCTCGCGCCAGGTACAGCCGCAACCTGCTGTTCCGCTCCGGCGCCCAGATGGAGGACCTGTTCGACCGGGTGCTGGACCGGACCCGGTCCCGGCTGGACATCCCCGCGCTGCGGACCCTGTTCGGGCTGAAGAACCGGCCGCATCACAACCGTGCCGCCGGCCCGCCGGCGCAGGACGTCGTGATCGAGAACTCCCAGTACGGCCTGACCTGGTTCCGGGTCCGCTTCGGACTGCTCCAGCTGAAGGCCTGCACCAAGGGCGAGCACGTCCTGCGCTTCGAGGCCACCGTCCACAACACCAAAAGCTGCGCTGCCGCCGCAGCCTTGATAACTGTCGCGAGATCATCACCCGCCTGGCCGGCATGGCCGGGCGGTTCGACACCGCCCTCGACTGCGCCGACATCAGCTTCATCACCGACACCACCCTTGACGAGCTGCCCCTGCCGTCCCGGATCGGCGCCACCCGTACAATTTCCGGCCTATGCCGATGATCTTTGCAGGCGTTTCTCGGCTCCGGTCGTGCCGGGCGCAGGTTGCCGAATTAACCTTTAAGGAGGAATCAAGGCGACGGCGCTCCGCGCCGCGCCCGGACGCACACACGCCGGGCGTGCGGCCCTGGAGGGCCGGTCCCGGCGCGGCGCGTCCGGGCACGTGCGGGCGAGACAATGCCGACCTTGCCCTACCGGCTCACGGCAGCTCGCGAGACGCGGATCATGCCTCCGGCGGGGTCTCCGGCTCCGGGAAGAGCGGCACCATGCTTCGGCGATACCGAGCTGAGCACAGAGAGCGCAGATCGTGTTCCCTGGCGCCGGGGGCTGCTTCCTGAAGACTCAATGGCCGGGGCCCGTAGACAACAGGTAGGGGCTCATGCCCCTGTGATTCAACATCTGGTGCTTGGCTGAACATCACGCTAAGGAGTTACGGTGGTCTTGCCTGTCATCGATTTTCCAATGGGGTTCATGGGTCTCATCCGCACAGGCGGTCCTGACCAGGCGGCTTGGGAGGCAGCGCAGGTACGCCTGGATCTCATGGGTCTTGTCATCCGCACGGACTCTTCTGACCAGGCAGCTTGGGAGGAAGCGCAGGTACGCCTCAGGACGGGCCTTGCAGAGCTCGCAAGCGACTTCCCGAACAACGACGGAGTCGGGGAGTTGGGACTGTTGTTCGTTGATGGCAGGACTTATACGGGCCTGACCCCCGATCAGGCCAGCAGCCTGGTCGACGAGGCCAATGACGACATGCATAAAGTGATCTTCCTCGCCGACAGCGCAACGATGAGTTCGCAGGATCGGACCCTTCTCGCTGTGAGTTCGCAGGCCGAGGCCTTGGAAAATTGGGGCGACGAAGAGGGTCACGGGAAATGGAAGTTCCGGCTGAGGCCGGAGTCGGTCGCAAGGGTGCATTTGGGGCTCAGCCCAGGTGGAACTTCCTTCTCGGAACACTTCGAAGATGTTGATGAGAACGGCGTGTACCGGTACTAATGGAGCCTTTGGCGGGGGCCGCTCGGGCTCCGGGATGGAGGGGGCTGATCATCCCATCACCGTCGACCCGGGCAAGCCGAGCAGACGGCGAATAGGCCCAGCGATGACCACCTGACTAGCCGGGTCGTGAGGGAGCAGCGGCGTAGCGGGGTCGAACCGCCGACCTTCCGCTTTTCAGGCTGGCAGTCCAACTAGCTCCAAGACCGAGTGTACGCGGGCCGCCACGGGCCAGGCGGGCATCGCACCGGACCAGCGGGTGCCTGCAAGACCAGCCTTCTCAAGATCGTTCAGGGAGCTACTGGGTGGAGGACGCCGAGGTGGAGGCGACCCTGGCAGCGCATCGGGACTGGGTTGCTGCCGGGCGGCCCGGAGCGGTCTCCCATGACCTGGGTGCGCGGGCGACCATGAGCAGACTTCTGAGCTACTGCGCGTGTGCGAGCTCAAGTCTTAGGGGCGGCGATTTCTCAGCGGGCGCGTTTCGCAAGCATTTCCCTGGTGGAGGTGGGGAGCTCGGCTCCCACCTGCACAGCGAATCCGGCGAACCCATCGTGTCCGGGCAGCTTCTGCAGGCACTCCTGCGCCAGCTTGCGCGCCGCGGTGGTGTCGCCCCGTAGCTGGGCGAGCCGCGCCCGGAGGAAAAGGAGCTCAGGTCCGCCGAGCGCGGGATGGCTGACGAGGCGGTCCAGCCGGTCCTCGGCCTGCGATCCGGCCAGGTGCTCCAGCAGCAGGGAGTGCCATTCTGCGAGGTTGCGCGCCCGCTCGCTGCGGTGGTAGCCCGAATAGCTGTACGAGCGCCGCGAGGCGGACGTGGCCCCTTCGGCCCGGCCGATCTGGTCGAGGGCGTCCAGATAACAGTCCGCGAAGTCGGTCCACGTATCCGGAATGCGCAGCATCCGGCTGAGCACGCTGGCGAGCGACGTCTCCTTGTCGGCCAGCCTGCCCCAACCGCTGCGGGACCAGCCGTGCGCCGACTCCCACCTGGGCAGCTGAGCTGCGGCCACGGTTGCGAACTTTGCGAACCCGTGCCTCTCCCTGACGAACTCCCAGAGGGTAGCCGCGGCGTCGGAAACCACGAACTGCGCAGCCTCCATCGGGTCCTCGGACCGGAAGTAGTCGCGGCGCAGGGTTTCGCAGGCGAGGTCGATGAGCAGTGCCACTGCCTGCTCGGCCGGGCCGGAGTCCGCCGCCCGCAGTGCGGCCAATGCCTCGCCGGCCAGTCGTCGAAATGTGAGCCGCCAGCGCGTCCGCTCCTTCGGGGAGACGCGCCGGTCGCCGGCCATGTAGGCGCCCGCCCGCGCGAGCTCGGCGAATTCGCGAACCTCGAACAGCACCGTGTCCGGGTCCGGCGGCTCGGCTGCCTTGCGTTTACGTGCCGCGTCCTCGGCCGGATCCAGTTCGCTCACGATGCGCTCGCGTATCTGCGCGGAGCCCCGCCAGTAGAGGTTCCACAGCGCCTTACTGATCCGGTCCTCGTCGAGGCCGGCGAGCTTGGCGAAGAATTCCTCGCGATTCATGCGCTTAGGGGGCACGGTCAATCATGCTAGACGACGCCCCGGCGCCAGCCGGAGCTGCTCGGCCAGCTGGCGCAGCTGGTGCAGGTCGAACAGGCCGCGCCGGGTGCCGACCCAGGTCTCGGCGGGCTCGCTGACCAGGCTGAGACCTCCTGCAGGCCCGTCGTCCAGCCTCACTTGAGCTCGCCGAGATCAGGCGGGGTCATGCCGGAGGCGCCGGCCGCCCGGCGGAATGCCCTAACTGCGCCGCCTGCGCTTTGACCGGCTGGGCTTGCTCGGCTGCTGCCGTCGTTGCGCGCCGGGGCTCCGGCCCGACTCGCGGGACCGCCTCCGCTCGAGCTTCCTGATCTGGTCCATTGCCTCGGCTCGGGCCACGAAGTCGTTGGCTTGGCTGGCCACTCCCAGCGCAGCCTCAAACTGAGCTGCCGCGCCGTCAAGATCGCCGATCACGGCCAGCGCCTCGCCGGCCTGCAGCCGGACCGGAAAGTCATCCGGCCAGCGGCTCACGTTCAGCTCGACTCGGGTGCGCGCGTCGTCTGTCAAGCCAGCGTGCGCGAGCGCTACTGCGAGATCTGCCTCGATCACCGGTCGGCTCTCGGGGTCGGTCGTGGCCAGCGCTTCGCCCACCCTGACCGCCGCGGCGCCGAGGCCCGCCCGGCCGAGATCGAGAACAAGGTTGGCTAGCCAGTCCGGGAAGCCAACGGCACCGTCTGGGTCCGCCCCCAGCGCGATAGCCAGGTCGCCGGGATTGGCGGGAAACCAGCCTGCCGCGGCCACGACGAGGTCGGCGAGCTCCGCCAGTTCGTCGCGTGACGGGGTGACGTACATCGAAGGCTTCGCACTTGTCAGCCTGGAAGCGAGGCCGTGGGGCAGGTGCGGCAGCTCACTCCGGATCGTGGCGTTGCCGAGCGCTGCCCAGCCCGTCGGATTGCTCCGGTTGGCCCGGCGAAGGCGTTCCCGGATCACGGCGGCTGCTTCGCGGCGATGGGTCTCGCACATTGCCGCTTGCGACTCCCCAAGGTCGGCCGGGAAGCCGAACCGGCGACCGGCACAGGCCGGGCAGCCAAGCGACCCAGGAGACAGGATTGCGAGTTCGACGAGCGACCGGTCGAAATCCACGTGCCCGAAGGCATGCTGGACGATGTCGGTGATGGCGCCGAGACCGATGTCGGCCCACGACGGCGGATCTGCCTTGATCCGCGGCACGCCGAGGGCTCCGCCGGCCTCGGGATCGGCGAGCAGGTCCGGCGCCGCACGGGCGACTGCGAGGTCGGGGTAACGGCCTGCGACGACATATTCCGCGTGCTCTGCGGCAGTGACAACAGCGCTGCCGACCAGTTCACCGATCACCGCCGCGATCGTTGAGTGCCTCGCCGTTGCCAGTTCGGCCAGCCGCCAGCAAGGCAGGTAGACCGCGATCTCAAGGCCCGGGGCGCCGACGTTGACGGCGGCGAAGCCGTCAGGACGGGGTGCCTGGAACTCGAGCGGATCCCAGGTGATGACGAAGACCCGCACCGCGGCGGCTATCCTGGCCCGCCTACGGGACAGGTCGGTCCAGGTGACGCTCAGCTCCAGCAGCCGCTTGTCAGTGACGGGGGCGTAGCCAGCAGTCGCGTGGTCTCGCCGGGCAGGCCGTTCATCGTCGGGAACGTCGTCCACAGCATTAACTGTAGTGCGATCCGGCACGCTGCTGCAGCCGCCGGAGCCCGAGTGCATCGCCCAGATCCCGCTCCACGCGGATCATCTGCCCGTGGCCCATGGGCGGTTGCTCGGACTGGCCGACTAATCCCGCCGGACGGGGCGAAGAAGTCGACCGTCGTAGTCAGCGCCGTGCGGGAGTGGCCAGCAGCCAGGCTGGTGTCCACGAGTCACCACTACCACATTGGCCCGTGTTGCGCATCGGGTGACCGCGACGGTGTGCAGGGCGTGCCTCTTGTTGCCGGTGACAACCTTAACCAGCGGGACAACCGCATTGCCATCAATCCGGTAGGCATCAGTCGCACCTGCGGATCCCCGCTGGCGTGCGCTACGCCGCGAGGGAGTCCGGCTGGCGCGGGTCAGCGGGACGAACAGGGCCGCGACCGCGGCGAGTACCGCGACCGCGGCGCAGGCAGCAAAAA
>Ga0193728_1001634_pt1 | contig 11513 bp, 12 predicted proteins | sample U1c1metaG_FD_143037 | JGI IMG/M metagenome (GOLD analysis project Ga0193728, IMG submission 143037) | Soil microbial communities from a riparian zone of the East river system, Colorado, United States - U1c1 | ecosystem: Environmental > Terrestrial > Soil > Riparian zone | place: USA: East River...
CTTGATCTGCTCAAAGGCGGTATGGCAGCTCCTTTCCGGCCTAAATCCATGAGAGTGGTGCGAGAATGTTGGTTCATAGATGGCTTCCAAGATCATCTTGAGGACCGTTCCTAGCAGCTTATCTCGAAATACGGGTATCCCTAGCGGGCGTTGCTTGCCGTTGGTTTTTGGGATGTAGATCCGTCGAACTGGAACAGGTTTATATCTTGAGGCTTTTAGGTCCGCTATCGCTTCCCGTATGAGTCTCAAACCCGCTCTGTCCACCGTTTTCCCATCGACCCCCGGTGTCATATTACCCGGCTTTGGGGCGATACGTTGGTAGGCCAGGAGCCATACTTCGACGTTGTACAGCTTTTGATAGAGCTTGTCGAATGTGACTTCTGGTTTAAGGGCCATTTTGCTCAGTATTGTCAGGAGGATGTTTGGATCTTGCACTTTGTGCTCCTCTCTTCTCCTTCCAATGGAAAAATCTGCGTCCCTTGGCCCTGTATGCGGCTTTCCCGCACTCCGTGGACAGGCCGTTTCTCTCCTGTCGACTACTACGAACGCTCCGTCATTTGGTCTGATTTTCAGGCTCAATTGGCCATAGCAGGTGTCTGCCTTGACCCTCTGCTTTCAGACTCGAATGATCCCCGTTTAGACATCATTCAGATTCTCTCAATTTAGATGTCCCGTTCGAACCTTTTACCTCTTATTGAGGCCACGTCTGCTTCATGGGTACACTCCCCGGAATACATTAGGTTGTGTGAAGACAGATAGTGGGTGTCACCAGCTTCCCACCAGTCCATGTTTCTACCGTTGGGTTCTAGGCTTAAAGCAGTTTAGCTTTCATCATGTCGAGATTGCGGCTTACGAGACCCGTCGGTTTGCTGGAACCTCTGTTCTCCCTTTTTGGCGTCATACTCTGGTCCTTGACTGTCTTTCGATCGTCAAGTGAGACGTTGAGCATACTTTCATACCCATAGAAAGTAGGGGGCTTCCCCGCTGATGTGATGCCCTCTTACGGGCGTACTATTCCCACATCCGCCGATCCATGTTCGTGTCTCTGCGCCTTTGGAACTCGAAGTGCAAGATGATCGCCAAGCCTTCAAGGATCGCATGGAAGAAAAAATCTCCTTCAACACTGGTGACCCCAATACATACAGCCCGGCCCGCTGAAGCGGGAGGAGGACAGCGGTAGCGTCCTCCTTGTGAGGCAGGGTTTGCAACAACCAATTCATACACCCTGTATCCTGTTATCCTGTTTCTCCGTGTACCAATGTGTGGTACAGAGCATGCGGATCGTAAAAGAAAACTGATCCTGGCCTCCCGCTAGCCTCTGTGCGAGGAAGCATAAAGATGAATAAACTGAAAAGATCAACTGCCCCTTTAGGTATTGATGATACAACAGAGGAGAGTGAATATGAGTCATCAGAGAAAAAGCATGAGCGATGTGAAGTTATTGAACGAGAAAATCAAGGATGTTCGCATTGCAATGTTAACCACAATTGAGTCAGATGGTACATTGCGTAGTCGTCCAATGGTGACGCAGGATACGGAGTTTGATGGCGACCTCTGGTTCTTTACGCTGGCGAGTGCGCCTAAAGTCGAGGAAGTACAGCAGCACCAACAGGTCAATCTCAGCTATGAGAAGCCCAGCGAGGATCTGTTTGTCTCTGTTTCTGGTACGGCCCAACTGGTACTTGACCGTAAAGAGATCAAGAAGCACTGGAAGCCTTATTATAAAACTTGGTTTCCCAATGGTGAGGATGATCCCGATCTTGCCTTGCTGAAAGTGACCGTTATGCGTGCTGAATACTGGAATATGCTGTCGGGGGGTATACTCTCCTCCATATTTAAGGGTCATGCTGTCGGCTCACAGGAAGCAACTGGGGTAGATGTAAAACTGAATATAATCAGGCACTAGTCCAATTGTGCTTAATACAGTAGCAGTGCTATTCCGTTGGGGAACGGATGTGAAAGGGCCTACAAGGTACCTCATCAGCCCTTTACCCTATCATAACAGTTTAGGTATTGGGTAGGATGCTAAACACCCTGCTCTTTCAGATACTTCGTAAAGGATAGCGGTGTAAAACCGAAGTCACGTTCAACACTATCGAGGTCAGTGATATTATCAAATGAGAAGAGTGTCATGGCCGCCTTTGTCAAGGGAGGTTTCGGAAGGATAGCTTCCATCGCAGCGGCGCCGACACCTACCAGAGAGCGAGGAGCATAGACCTTAGGCCGCTTTTTGTGCATCGCCTGTAGCAGCTCATCGAATATCTGGATAAATGAGTAATATTCTGGACCTCCTATAGTGTAGATTTTTCCCGCAGAACGTCCAGGATCGTCAAGGACAGCGACAATCACAGAAACCACATCTTCCACATGAATGGGTTGGAACATGGTCTTGCCGCCACCGATGAGCGGGAGTACAGGAGCGGTTTGAATAAGCTCCACGAGCCCCTTGATAAAAGGAGCCCCCTTGCCAAAAAGCACCGACGGGCGAATGATCGTCCACTCCAAACTACTTTCCATTAACATCTTCTCGGCAAGGTAGCGCCCTTGCATATACGATCCAGGCTTATCGGGTTTTGTCCCCAGGCCACTTATCTCTATCATCCGCTTTACCCTAGCATCCTGTGCGGCTTTAATGAGATTCTGTGTACCCACCACATTCGTCTCTTCATAATGATTCCCTGGTGCTTCCTTGCGGTCAGCAGTAATAAAACCTGCATGCACAATCGTCTCTATCCCGTGGACAGCTGCTGCTAACGAAACTGGCTTAGTTGTATCTCCCTGTACAAACTCCACTGTGTCGGCAGGTAAAATGTGCGACGCACGGTCAATATCGCGCACCAAGCAGCGAGGTCGATCACCTCGATCGATCAGGCGAGATACCAAGTGACGCCCAATGTAGCCTGTCGCACCAGTGATCAGAATCATGACGAACTCTCCTTCTGTCTCGCTAACAATAGCGCTATGTTTAATGATGCTTCCTCAATGGAAACAACCCAAGAAAAGAATGGCTGCTAATATTTATTTTGCTCATTATGCAAGAGATGATCTTCTGCTAAGTAACAGGATAGCAGAATTTGGCATACATTTCCAGGGAGAAAGAGGGGCAGTTCTCATCTTGAAAAGGCTCTGAAGATAGTATTAGATATGCTCATCGCTTGTTAATTTAGATTTGGAGGGCCTTATAGGGTTTCCTCTGCCTCAGTCCTATAGTCTCTTCTGTTTTTGGTCTCCAAAGGACAGAATTGGTCTATGGAGCAGATTTAGCTAGTGAGGAAATGCTCTCAATCATGTGGTATAGTGAAAAGGAAGAATGTGCGTCAGAGCAAAATCATAAATATCCTCTCCGTGGCAGCATATGGCACAGCAACATTCTGCAACTAGACAGGTGGTAGATTATGACAGCTAATAAAAACAGTGTATTGGGTAGTATTTGCTTAGGATTACTTTTCCACAGCCACCAGCCAGTAGGCAACTTCCCGTGGGTCTTTCAACAAGTCTACGAAGAATCTTATTTACCAATGTTAGAGGCGCTAGAACGCCATCCCACTATACGCCTCGCACTGCACTATACAGGCTCTCTACTGGACTGGCTGGAAGAGGCTCACCCGCAGTTTATCCAGCGTGTAGCAGCCCTTGTGAAGCGCGATCAGGTTGAGATTGTGAGCGGAGGCTACTACGAACCAATCCTTTCTGTCATCCCTGATCGCGACAAATTAGCCCAGATCCGTCGTCTGAGCGAACGCCTCGAACGCGACTTTGGAGTCAAACCGACGGGAATGTGGCTTGCCGAACGTGTCTGGGAACCAGCTCTTGCGCGTTTCCTTACAGATGCCGGAATTGAATGGACTATCCTGGACGATGTCCATTTCAAAAATGTTGGTTTAGAAGATAACGACCTCTATGGTTACTATGCAACTGAGGACCAGAGCAGCGTCCTAAAAGTTTATGCGACCAGTAAGACGCTCCGCTATACGATCCCCTGGCGACCAGTCTCTGAGACTATTACGGCTCTCCGTGCTCTTGCTACATCTGATGGTGGACGTATTATTGTGATGGGAGATGACAGCGAAAAGTTTGGTAGTTGGCCTGAAACTCACAAGTATAGCTGGGGAAAAGATGGACGCACCGGCTGGGTAGAAGAATTCTTCAGTGCCTTGGAGCACAACAAAGAATGGCTCCATCTGGCGCTGCTGGGAGAGTATGCGAGTACCCATTCGGCTCTCGGGCGAATCTATCTCCCTACCTCCTCGTATATAGAGATGACCGAGTGGGCACTTCCTCCGCAGAAGTCATATCTCTTTGGCAAGCTGCTTCATCAATTGGAACATGAGTAATTTTCTGGTGCGCTATCCCGAAGCCAACAATCAGCACAAAAAGATGCTACGTGTCCACGAGCGCGTGTATGCAGCTGGCGCGACAGAAGCGAGTGGTGCAGTCCACCTCTGGAAAGCCCAAGCTAACGATACCTACTGGCATGGCCTATTTGGCGGCATCTACATGACCCATGTACGCTCCGCTATCTACCATCATCTCATTACAGCTGAAAACGCAGCTGATCGCATCCTCCACAGTACAACATCCTGGCAGCGTCACGAATGCATCGATTTCGATCGTGACACCCAGAAAAAACTGATTATCGAGAGCGATCAACAGAATCTCTATATCGATCCAGAGCATGGTGGTTCGCTATTCGAATGGGATCTGCGACGGAGTGCTCATAATATGCTCTCTGTCATGACTCGCAGCCAAGAGAGCTACCATCAGGTATTGCGTGAATACGAGCAGGAACGTCGCCGAAAGGTAGCTAAAGCCCTCCAGCAACAGCAAAGGGTAACATATGCCAAAGAGGAGGTCGGTTCGCCACACACAACTGTCCGTGTCAAGGAACCAGACCTGGATCAGTACCTCGTTGTAGATCGCTACCGACGTACTAGTTTGGTCGACCATTTTCTCTCTCCAGGTTTACCAATGGCAAATTTTGTCCAGATGCGCTATGAGGAGCAAGGTGACTTTGTAGATCAGCGTTACGAGACTAAGACCGAGCAAGACAAAAAGGGCTTGAGTGTTATCATGACTCGCGACGGCCAAATGCAACGAGCAGGAGCATTACGCCCAGTATCTGTACATCTCACCAAAACTCTCTTTTTACCGCTTGGAGAAGAGAAACTGGTTATCCGTTACATAATCGAGAACAAGAGTCGGGCACGCTTACAAACATTTTTTGCATGCGAATGGAATGTGAATCTGCTTGGCGGAGGAGGAAATCCCCAGGCTTATTACCGAATAGCTGGTCAACAATTAGAGAATAGCCACTTTGATAGTACAGGCGAAGTTACCAATGTCGACGAGTTTAGCATCGGTAATACCTGGCTGCGACAGGAAATCGACTTTACATTGAGTGAACCTGCCACGCTGTGGCGTTTCTCAATCGATACAATTACTGGTTCAGAAGGTGGCTTTGAACGTACACACCAGGGAAGCTGCTTTGTTCTGCTGTGGCCACTGCTTCTGGAAGCTGGTCAAAGCTGGAGTGTAGAAATTATTGCCTACGGTCGTCTACCTGTCCCTGTCATATAAAAGAGAGGAACTATGCGACTAAAGTGGTAATAGTATGACATCAGTAAGAACCATCCTTTAGTGTGATGACTTCGTCCATATACACAGCCTATACTTAAAGCAGATGAGTGAGACTGAATGTTTCTGTTATTACTCCCGCCACGTACCCCCCCCCTGCTTTTAGGCCTGGGGATAGCGGTGGCATTCCTTACTTGAGGCTGGAGCATCGGGGTCTTCTTTGTTTACAAACTATTCATTAGTTTATGTTTTTGATGAATAGATGAATATTGGTCTATTGACACCTATGCTATACTTCCCCTTGTAGTACATAAGCAACCGAATAGTGTTTCGCTGGGTTCCAGGGTAAATCGTTCCCCTGGATAAAAGCACTAACGTACAAGTTTGAGGTGCTACCAACTAATGATCCGAGTTTTTTGAGAGCAGTGCGTCGCTCGGGGAAGTTGATATGACCGTGGGCTTGGACTGGGCCTGCGTGAAACTGCTGCGAGCGGGTATATTCCGTTCAGCTCTTACGCGAAGCCCCTGGATTTATCCTTGGGGAGTGGTCACAGAACTTGCGGCATCTCTGCCCTAAATCATGTTCCTAACCCAGTGCCAAGCCTCCTAGAGCGATGCGTATTCTGCAACTATTCACTCGAAACATTTAGCTCCGTTCGTCTCCATATCAGTTAGCACAGGAGATGATTTCTGGCAAAGGGTCTAGGCCCTTTCCTTTTTATCATGCTATCTGTTATACTTTTATTCAATAGTCTATTCAATCAGTCCAAACAAACTTGCCTATCATGCTAACGGATTGCATAAGTAGCTATCTGTGAGCAACACGTCAAAGATGATACAGTAATAGCTGTTCAGCAATGCACATATTATTGGTTTGTCAACGTTAGACCAACCGGTCTGTTCTCTAAAAAAGTAAATGGTAACAGATATGCATTATCCAGTTGTAAGAACCACAATCAACTCTATGGCAACAACTTTCGAAAGGCAGCATTCAACGAAGATGCCGCAGCACAGAACCAGACGGTATGCTCAAAAGGCCCTTCATAATCATGTACAAGAACGATCTCCCTTTTCCTTTGCTTGCCGCAGTATCGCAAATGATCGTCACCCGTTGCGCAATGAGGATAGTACCCTTATCGACGAGCAGACAGGATTGGTTGCGGTTTTTGATGGTGTTGGGGGGAGTGCTGCAGCAGAAATTGCCTCACAGACAGCTGCGAGAGCAACGCTTGAAGGCTGGAAACGCATTCTCACGCAGCATCAACGCAGGCGCAAGGTCTACACGATGTTAGAAAATTGTGACCAGCGTGATTTCTGTGCCATTTTAGAAAAGCTCATCTTGGATGCCGACGAGCAAGTTCGTATAGAGGGTGCACAACGTGCCGGTACCGATGATCTAGCAACGACAGTTGCACTGGCAGCATTCTGCAAGCAGCCCGAAGTCAGGGAGTACACTATGATCTCTGCACATGTTGGAGATAGTCGCATTTACTTACTTCGTGGGGAAGAGAAGCTGCGGCGGATCACTAATGATGACGGGATTCTCACAAAACTGGTCGAAAATCAGTTTTATGATGAAGCGCACGCTTACCAGATTGATCAAGCGACACAGGCTAACCAGTTATCAGATATGGATTACCGCTACTTCCGACTGCGTGGTGGCATCACACAGGCCATCGGAGGACCAATGCCTCCAAGTGTTCACGTTAATAAAACGACCATCTATCCCGGTGACCGCATCCTTCTCTGTACCGATGGTATCCACGATAATCTCACTGATGAAGAGATTGATGATGTACTTAGGAATACTCCCCGACCCGCCTTTGCTAGAAGGCTTGTAGAACTCTCACAGCAACGTTCCCGCCAGGACTACACGCAAACAATACGAGCTAAGCCGGATGATATGAGTGCCATCGTCGTGATGTGCCGCTTCTGAATAAAAGGACAGTTATATATAGATAAGTAGCAATTAAAGGTATCGAAACCTATGACCTGTTATTTGATACACCAGCACACGCATAATCCACATACCAGTCGGCTCTGGGAGCACGGCCCGTACGCGATTAATGGATCTCAGGAAGATGTCTGTATGCTAGGTATCGCTAGTGAGGGAGATGTCTTCGTGCATGGTGCTCGCGCTGCTGATGGTAGAGCACTGGATTTTAGTCAGATGGGCTATGTCAGCGCTCTGGAAGATGCTGCGACTTGGGCACATGAAGTCCCTGTTGCTTGCCCCACTATTACGGATCGTCAAGAGAGTACAGGATGGCAGGTGCGCACAGTTATTTTACTGTTTAACATTACGTTAGGGGATAGTAATGCTGGGCAATCTGAACGTATTATCAATGCAGTGTTGGCACGTGGTGTCTCGCAAGACCAATCGTACCAACACTGGGTAGATGGTATTGAGGAGATTGCGCGTGCCGAGTCCGATCATTGGGCTGACGATGAGCAATTCTGGCAATTAGCTCCCCAACTATCTGGCGATTGGCCTGGACACTGGCGGCGTGGTCTAGTCTATCATCTGGAAACTCTGCGTATGGTCATCCGTCACCCTGTAGGTGTTATTAAGCATTTTTTCAGCATTCATTTGACGAGGTTGAATGGCAGGTACCGGGTGAGGTAGCGAGCCATATCGATGAAGTGTTCCTCCAGCTATTGCAGAATTAGTCTTTGCTGCAGTCCAGGAAGTTTTGCGCAATGCCGCACGACATGCACGGGGTAGCAATGTGCATCGTCGGCTACGCCTTACATTCGAGACAACGTGTAATCCTCATCTAGAGGTAATTGTTGCCGATGACGACGTTGGCATTATATCGACGAGTAGTTCTACAACGGGGACGGGTAGTAGTCTTCTCACACACAGTGCCTTGCTAGCAATTGCTGGTGGCAGCCTGACCGTCAAAAGTGCTCCCGGTGCAGGAGTGAGGGTGCGTATCTTCTTGCCTATCGAGTCTATTCGTTAGCCTTCTAAGCTTCTGCCCAGCGGTACATGGTCATTCTAGAGGAAAATAGGCAGCATGCCAACAGGCGTAGGACCACAGGATTATCTGTGCCTAAGCCCTAAAAATGGATACGTCATTCATCCCCAAGGCTTTTGCTAGGGGTTTTCTGACGCGACAGGGATAACTTGCGACTGATTCACGATATGGGGGAAACCATCATTGCAATCGACGATATACCTTGATGCCACGTCATTCGTATATGCTGTTCCCGAAATGGTATGATAACCCTTTGATGAATATTTACGACCTATGATCATTTTGCTAGGTGGAATGATATAGACAATCTCTCCGGTGTATTGACGATCACGTTCCTTAATTGTGACGCTTTCACCAAGGTGATACTCACCTTGATAGGGTGGTCCAAAGAGCTTGGTGAGCTGTTGTCGATCGTGTCCATCAAGCTGATAGTGTTCATAAACGCGCTGTCCATCTTTGATGGATTCAACGATAGGTATGCGCTCATCCGTCTCAAGTGTGATGATCCAGAGGCTCAAAAACTCTTGTGGCTGTATCACATCAACAGGACTCCACATCAAGGCTTTGAGATCTGATCGAGCATGAATAGTTTCGAGAGCTGCGCGTTCGAAAAGTTTGATCTGAACTCGGCGGAGAATGTCATCACTATCGCGCTCACCAAGGTCTAAGAGAGAAGCTATCTCGATACTGTTCACTTTCACCGGGGCCTGCATTCCCAAATGTTGCCAGTCAATAGGATCAGGCGTGATATGGAGTTGTTCGCATACGGCTGTGATGCGTTGGGCTTTCTGGCATGCCTCTTGTTGTTCCTGAATACTGTTTCGGCGTGAGTAGCTCATCGTATATGACTCCTGTTGAGGCAGATACTCAGCCCTGCCCTCTTCTAACTTTGAGGCGTTCTTGGTCCTCTTGTCATTCCTCTTCACTTCGTGCCTGTCTGACGAAGGTGATTGGCAAGATGTGCATTGAACGTCATCCCCTCACCCCATTCGGGGTGCGCCATGTGAAGTGATTGGAATGCGAGCGGGAGAACATGCTGAACAAAGAACTCGAGATCCATTTCCATCAATAGCTCACGGAGCCGCTGTGGTGCAGGTGCCAGCCACTGTGTTCCTGCTTCCAATTCGTTCCCCGACAGGATACTGAGTGAAAAAGTCTGCGGTTCATCCATCCTGAGTGTATATCCTAACGCAGACCGGGTCTCCTTTGAAATTTCATAAAATGGTTCAGATGGTTCCCCATTCACCCATAGATGAACGGCTTGAAAGAGGTCAGCGTCAGAAAGCGCAAGTAAGTCTACGTGAACTTGCTTGGCAAAGGTACGGGTTTGCTTATTCATCCTCATATTTTGCCTCTTTCAAGAACAGGAAGATTGCTGTGATTCGCAAGAGTATAAGCAGTTACACGATGATATCCTCTGCTGACACATTTCAGATGCACTTCCTTTTTAAAATGGCCATAGCATGACAAGAGGAGAAGAAGATGCATATAGTGCAGGAGGCTACCAACAGTGCCCGATAGTGGCGATACCTCATCCCTATCGTGTATTCCGGAACTCATATCAGATTCGTTCACCGCAAGTCCTTATACAGTATATCACAAAAGGCCGGGGCTTGTGTGATCTTTTCAGAGTCTTCAGGACTTTCTGAACCATGGAGGCAAATCTCCCGTGCAACTAAACTCCCGTGCTCTCATCTTTTTTAGCCTTACCTCTCTTGCGAATGAAAGGATGAATGATGGATATTGTCATTATTATAGTCGGTAATGTGCTTATAGTCGGTTTTGTCTTTTCCGCTCTCTACTTCATAGAGAAAAGCAAAGAGTCCTAAAGTTGCATGATCCCGATCCTACCAAAACAGCATTTGCCCATCTATCGATGCCGCAAGCGCAAATGACAAAGCCCCGGCCGTTCACCTCGAGCGGACTGGGGCTTTTTGCTGCTCAGATGCACAATAGCCATCTCATTGAGTTTGATAAGACGGCAACTTTGCCTCTATGGCATTGGTATCGGCGGCCCTATGTCACAGCGCTTAGTAGTAGCATTGTAGGTAGAGTCCGAGCCGCAAACCTGACTAGCAGGGAGGCACTGGCCGGCACTATCAGGATCTTGCCAAGTCAGCCCACGATTGCACAGATTGGGATTAGGCGGGACACAGCTGCCCCCAGCATCCGGGCGGCTCCAAAGTTGGCCTGATGGACAATAATAACCCGCATTTGGGTCACATAAGCCACTATTTTTTGGATCGACGTGGTAGCCATGCGGGGACCCACTATCGCCATTGGGACACCGTCCTTGTTCAGCGTGAGCAGTCGAGGAATAGCCCAAGAGGGTGGTTGCTCCGCCAATGAAAGTAAGCAGACCAGTGATGCCTATGATCAAGAATACTCTACATATACATCGAACAAAAGGTTTCATAGTAATCTCCTTTTAGGAATAGCCAAGATTTAACTTGACATTTTGATGTCGATAACAAGCTTGCAGAAAATCGCAACTTATTCTTCGGCCATGCCCATGCTAGGCTATAATGCGATCGCACGGGAGTACATCGTCTCTCTGTATCCCAAGCTGATCCAGTCCTACAAGCTACGCCTACGCTACAAAGACCTGCCAGGGCTTGATATCGCGCCTGAAATTCAAGAAGCTCATGATGCCATCAGCATCCCAGGTGCAACCGGACCCTGAGCTTTTACACACCACTTGGCATGCTATCGCACAGCCTACGCCAAGTGCAAGAGAAATGAAAAGAATCTTCGACAATGCTATCATTACAACTACGAGGAGAAACAGCCCGACAATTCTCGTTACGACTGATATACTGACCTTGTCAAAGAAAATCGTGTCCATGATGTAAATCTCCTTCTCTCTTAGTAATTTACGGAAGTCCTGATCGTTCAAGCCCTTTCTGACGTTGTTACAAGCATAGCTGACGAGAGCCTTGTTTTTCTAGAGACAAGTCG
>Ga0193728_1001635_pt1 | contig 11512 bp, 12 predicted proteins | sample U1c1metaG_FD_143037 | JGI IMG/M metagenome (GOLD analysis project Ga0193728, IMG submission 143037) | Soil microbial communities from a riparian zone of the East river system, Colorado, United States - U1c1 | ecosystem: Environmental > Terrestrial > Soil > Riparian zone | place: USA: East River...
TGGATATTCTGAAAATCCGCCACATCATCGTCTGCGGACACTATGGATGCAGCGGCGTGCAAGCGGCCCTTCGGCGCGAACGGCTTGGCTTGAGCGATAATTGGTTGCGTCATCTTCAGGACGTGCGGCAAAAGCACGAGCGTTTTCTGGCGGGGGCAGGCGCGGATCCCCAGGCTTCCGATCGCCTTTGCGAGTTGAACGTCATCGAGCAAGTCGTCAACGTCTGCCACACCACCATTGCCCGCGACGCCTGGGAACGCGGCCAGCAATTGTCCGTCCATGGCTGGATTTACGGATTACAGGACGGCCTTTTGCATGACCTGAAAGTCACAGTTAGCGATTTCCACCAAACCCTCCCCGCCTATCAAGCCGCCCTTTCAGCCTTAACCCGTTAACGCTCCAACGCTTCACTCGGCCCCGACACCGCGTCTCGTCGGCTCATCCCTCCCCGCCGGTCCGCTCGGCACTTGACGGTCTTGCGCTTTTTACCGATGGCTCGGCGTCTTTCCGCTTTCTTAATATAGTCGGGAGCGCACGGGATCTGGCAGGACGTGTTGCCAACATCCACCTTGACCGTTCCAATTTTCTGGTCGCTTTGAATCGCGAAAATAGACCCTTTCCAGCGGCTTCTCGGAAAAAATTCTTTGATTTAGACCCTTGGCATGGTGTCATATATACACTATCAATGGAATGTGTAAATGAAACACTTAATAAAAATGAGGCAGGAAACAACAATTCTGTATCGCCCGGTGGGACCGAAAGAGCTCGCTTTGATAGCCGCCAGCGGCCACCGTGCGTTTCCTCCACGCTTGCCGGAGCAGCCCATCTTCTATCCCGTACTCAATGAACAATATGCCCGGCAGATTGCCAGGGAATGGAATGTTTCCGCCAGCGGCTCTGGTTACGTAACTCGCTTTGCCCTGCGCACGGAGTTTGCCGCCAGGTATCTACCGCAAAAAGTTGGGAGTTCCATCCACCAGGAGTTATGGATTCCGGCCGAGGATATGGCCGAGATGAATCGGAACATCGTTGGCCTTATCGAGGTAATCGCGGAATACAAAGCTGAACCGAACGAGCTAGAATGAATATTCGCACAGAATCTTATTTGGAGCAATTGAAGCGCTGGTCCGTTGCCGGGAGGCACATCCTCGCACAGTTCGCCATCAACCATCCTGAGATTGCCCAACGTACCGGGGTTGATAGTTAATGAACTTTTTATGCCATACACCTACCAATATCCCCGCCCAGCCCTGACCGTGGACTGCGTGGTCTTCGGTTTTGACGACGCCGAACTCAAGGTGTTGCTGATTCAACGGGCGCTCGAACCGTTTAAGGGCAAATGGGCCTTGCCCGGCGGCTTCGTCCGAGTGGACGAAACACTCGATGAGGCCGCCCGGCGCGAACTGGCCGAGGAAGCCGGGCTCCAGGACGTGTTCCTGGAACAGCTCTACACCTTCAGCGCGCTGGACCGCGATCCGCGAGAACGGGTCGTCAGCGTGGCCCATTACGCCCTCGTTAAGCTGGCTGCCTACCACACCAAAGCCGCCACTGATGCGGCAGACGCCCGCTGGTTTCGGATGTCGAAAGTGCCCAAGCTGGCCTTCGACCACGCCGAGATTCTGGCGATCGCGCAGGCCCGGCTCAAAGGCAAGGTGCGTTATCAGCCTATCGGGTTCGAATTGCTGCCGCCCAAGTTCACACTCTCGCAACTCCAGCACCTTTATGAGGCGGTGCTCGAAAGCGAGTTGGACAAACGGAACTTCCGCAAGAAGGTCCTCAGCTTCGGCCTCCTCGTCCCGCTTAAGGAAACCCGGATGACCGGCCGCCATCGCCCGGCGCAGTTGTTTAGTTTCGACAGCCATCGGTATGAAAAACTGAAGCGAAAGGAATTCAATTTTGAACTATGAAGGCGAAAGAAACACTTTATCACGTTACAGTATTATCGAACTTCGCTCGAGGCTTCGATAAGTACTCATCTGGTTATTCCAAAGCGCGCATTCCAGAAAGCACGTATCCAGATCGGTTCTTTTTGCTGCGGCGTAGCGAACTCCATATCGGAATCCAAAAAACGCTGCGGTTGCTCGAAAAACTTGCACTTGTGGGAAACCGGTTGATTGCTCTCGAGACGGAACTGGATGTAGCGGCACTGTATCCCAACACAACCAATGGTCGCGGGCAATTCACCCCTTCCAACCAGATCACCCTCTCGCGGCTTTACGAAATCGAGCACCGCGAAAACGTCTTAACCCAGTTGCGCCCCGTCGCTGTCGAGGATGCGATGGCGGCATCGCTGCGTTTGTTGAATCAGGAACTTTTCCCATTTGTCCGTATTCGTCCGCGTGCTATTTCGTTTCTGCCGGTCGCGCTCGCCTGCCAGGCCAGGTGTCCATTTTGCTTCTCGAAGGCTTCTGTATCGAGCGATCAAACGGCAGCTAAATCGGATTGGGAAAAAGTCTCCGCTTGGCTTGGCCGTGCGCAGGCATACGGAGCGGAACGCGCCGTCATCACGGGCGGCGGCGAACCGACGCTTCTGCCCCACAACTTGCTTCAACAGTTGGTGGCGGCTTGTGCGAACTGCTTCGACAAAGTGGTGCTGATTACCAATGGGCACACTCTCGCAGGAGCGTCTGAAGCGGACTGTATAATGACTCTCAGCGCGCTTTATGACGCTGGCTTGCGCGTGCTGGCCATTTCCCGGCACCATTTTGATGCCGAACAAAACGCGCGGTTGATGCACCTGCATACACCAGTGGAAGAATTGATCCGGATCTGGCGCCAAAATCACCGCCGGTGGCCGGAGCTCCGACTGCGTTGTATCAGTGTTTTACAAAAAGGCGCAGTAAAGGACGCTACCACGGTTGAGAACTACTTGTCATGGGCAACAAATCAAGGCGTGGAGGAGATTTGCTTCAAGGAACTTTACGTCTCGACAAGCGCCGAATCTATTTATCACGACCGTTCGGCAAATGATTGGAGTCGCCGTCACCAAGTGCCGCTTTCGCTCATCACACACTTCGCGGAAAGGCAGGGATTTGTAGTTGAAAGCCGCCTGCCTTGGGGTGCACCTGTTTACCGGGGCAAATGGCTAGGCAAGCCGTTGCGAGTGGCGGCTTATACCGAGCCAAGCTTATTTTGGGAACGCACGCGAGGCATCGCTCGAAGCTGGAATGTGATGGCTGATGGACGTTGCCATGTTTCCCTCGAAGATCGCGCGAGCGAAATCAAATTGGAGGAAGTAGCCTGAACTTTGCCGCCTTCCAAATTTGGCGCGCGCAGAGGCTGCGCGCGAACCCGAACCTGCTGGATTGCGCCGAGACAAATCCGACTCATCAATATCGATCGTGCATTCGCTCTGATCTTTTCGGCTACGAATGCGATGCAGCACTTGACCGATCTCGATTCGGTAAACGCATTCCTGACCTCGGCCAAGAACGCGCTTCGTCCGGGTGGCACGCTGATTCTCGACGTCTTCAATCCAAATCCCGCTAAACTCACCCGCACCTTTGAGACGCGATACCATCACAAAACAATCGTGGATGCGACAGGAAGGGAACTCTGCGTTGAGGCGGCCACCCAATACAATTCCGCCAGCCAGATTCTTGCTCTCACACTTTTCTACATGCGCACCGGCGAATTGACACGGACGAAAAGTGTAAACATGCGCTGCTATTTTCCAGAGGAACTGAAGGCCCTTTGCCGTTTCAACGGGTTGGAAGTCGTGAAGCGCTACGGTAATTATGACGAGACGCCATTTAGCAGCAATTCCCCGAAGCAAATTTTGTTCTGTCGCAGCATGTCGGGAACTGAAGTTGTGATCTAATGCCCACAACTCGAACCATTCTCATCCTCGAAGACAACGACGAGCGCATCGCAGCGTTTCAGAAAGCCGTCACCGCGTTGGGTGATGGCTTCGACCTGAGGGTCTGGCGCGACGCCCCCTCGATGTGTGCGGAATGTGAGGGATATTTTCCCACGGCGGCACTCATTTCGCTCGATCACGATTTGAACCCAATGCCGGGAGCGACGGTTGATCCGGGGACAGGTGTGGACGTCGCGCGATTTCTCGGCGACTTCATGCCCGTCTGTCCGGTGCTGATTCATTCGTCGAACACGGACCGTGTTTACTCGATGCATAATGAATTACGATTTGCAGGCTGGACAGTAGATCGCGTTGGACCGCTTGGCACAGACTGGATTGAGACTTCATGGTTGGGTCGCGCTCGCGAATTGCTTGCGCACCATGTGAACACGTGGAGCACCAACCTCCCCTCCAATCACACGGCTCGCGTCGAACGGATGAAACTCTCCTTGGACGGTCTCGGTTTGGGCGATGCCCTCGGCGAGATGCTTAGTTATCACGCCGAGTCCGCTCCAAGACTGCTTGCGCAGAATGCTCTCCCGGCCGGTCCCTGGTTTCACACTGACGATACAGAAATGGCGATTTCAATTGTGATAGTTCTCAAGTCGCACGGGCGCGTGCATCAGGACGCGTTGGCAAAGCGTTTCGTACGCCGCTTTGAGCGCGACCCGGAGCGTGGTTACGGAAAGATGACCCGAATCCAGATGCGGGAAATCATGGCCGGGGCCAAGTGGCGGGACACTGCTGCGAACGCTTTTGGCGGACAAGGCTCAAAGGGCAATGGCAGCGCCATGCGCGTTGCTCCGCTCGGCGCATACTTTGCTGACGATCCGGCACGATGTGCCGAGGAAGCCCGCGCTTCGTCACTCGTTACTCATACCCATCCCGAAGCCGTGGCGGGGACGATCGCCGTGGCAGTCGCTGCAGCGACGGCATGGCAACTGAGGACGGACACCGATACCGACCGCGTCCGAAGCTTCTTCGACGCTGTGGTTCGCCACACGCCGGAAAGCCAGGTTCGCCACGGCATCCTCGTGGCGGCCAATACACCGCCCGAGACTCCAGTGACAAATGTTGCCCGGGCTCTTGGCAATGGCTCGCTAGTGACTGCGCCGGACACTGTTCCTTTCTGTCTCTGGATGGCGGCGCATCACCTCGACAGTTTCGTTGAGGTGCTTGGCAAGACCATTAGTGCTGGCGGCGATTGCGACACAAACGCGGCGATCGTCTGCGGCATCGTAGCCTTAAGCGCAGGACGGGAGAGCATTCCGTCAGAGTGGTTGAACGCGCGAGAACCAATCCAAATCTGATGAAGCCCGTTCTTCTGACAGCGGCCGGAAATCCTGAGAACCAGGATCGTGGCCTGATTATTCGCGGCGATCAGAGAATGGTGCTGTGCGTGGCCGATGGTGCTGGCGGACTCGGCGGTGGTGCTGAGGCGGCGAGCATGGCTGTCGAGTTCGTTCGAAGGAATACCTCTCTCATGGGTAACCTGGAATCGTGCGCGGAGGTGCTGCGCGAAATGGACACTGCGATCGCCAGGGACTCGATTGCGGGTGAGACGACTTGTGCTGTCGCGGTCGTAACCTCGGAGGAAGTTTTCGGTGCAAGCGTGGGGGATTCCGGCGTTTGGTTGATTCCGGAAGACGAGGCCCACACGGATCTCACCCAGGCGCAGCAGCGCAAACCGTTCATTGGTTCTGGTAGCGCATGGCCTGTTCCATTCCGAAGTCCGAGGCAGGCAGGTGGTCTGACGGATTGCTCAAATACACATCGGCGGAACGCATTATCGAGACATACCGGGAACATCCGATCGACGTGGCGGCACGGCGATTGATTGAATTGGTGAGATACCCATCCGGCGCGCTGCCTGACGATGTGACGCTAATCCTGACCGAGCTTCGATAGATCTTTCTATAAGCGGAGGCTGCCGATCAAACTCCATTGAATTGATGAGGCTGCCACCTGTTTTTTGACCTTGAAATTTCAGCCTTTGACGCTTGTGACAACCTCGATAAACACGGCTCCAAACCTGCTTCTCAGCTTGTGCCAAACACGAGTTTTGTCATAAGCTGAAAATCACAAAATCCTCGATAAAATGCCGTTTGTCACAAGCTCATGCCCAAACCTCCGCCCACCCGGGGGGGAGCTTGGGATTTTTTTGGGATTTGGGATTTGGAGGTGATGTTTGCGTTCTTGGTGCTTGGAGCTTACCGAAGGGTCCTCCCGGTACGCTGGTACGCTTGCGGCACGCTTCCAGAAAACAAAGAAACCTCGATAACCACGGGCTTGGCACGCTTCCAAACCCGCGCTCGGGGGAGAAGAGACCGCAAGTCGCAAGTCGCGAAGTGATGAAGGACCATCCATTTGCAGAAGCGTAACAAACCATCTTTGTTACCCTTCCAAAAAATGAGAAACCCCGGCGGAGACGCGTTTGTTACGCTTCTCCCGCCAAATCCCCAGCGCCGGGGGGGGGGAAGAATTCGGTCCCCATCCTAATCGTAATCCTCTTCGACCGACGACGGTGGACTTGTGGACTGTGGACGCGGACTGTTCAGCCCTCAAGCCAAATCAAGGCAGCCAACGCAAAATCAAGGGTGCCTCATCCCGAAATGGACTGTCATCCTTTCCAGGTCGCATAATAGCGGCCATCGTTCGCGACGAAGTGCTCAATGTGAGCCAGTGAGCCGGTTCAACCCTCCTGTTCTTTCTCGAGTCTGGCCAGCACTTCCGGGTCGCGCACGTCCACCCAGCGGCCCTGGATTTCCAGGCCGGCTAGTTTGTGGCCCGCGGCGAGCATCCCGCTGATGGCATCGGTCAGTTCGAATTCGCCTCGCGGCGAGCGTTGCAGCCGGGCGGTGAATTCGAATAGAACGGGTTTGAAGATATAAATGCCCGCGTTGTACCACACCGGCTCGTTCGGTTTGAGCCGGCCTTCGCGCCGCAACTGTTCCAACTGTTCTGCATTCGGTTTCTCAACGAGGCGTTCAAGGCAAAAGTCCTGATCGAAAAAATTCAGCCCGCCTTTGGTAACGTCCTGTCCGCGGGTGACGGTGACGAGGCCGGAGAAAGAGCCTGCCTGGTAACGCGCAACCATTTGCGGATAGGTCTCCGGCGGAACCAGTATATCGCCGTAGGTGAGCAAAAAAGGCGATCCGCCGGCAAATTCTTTGGCCAGCTCCGGCGCTTTGCCGGTGCCGTCCTGAACCACCTGCCGGCCATAGGTGATTTGCGCGCCCCAGTTCGAGCCGTTGCCAAAATAATTTTCGATCACCTCCGCGCGGAAGCCGGTCACGATAAAGATTTCCCGGATGCCCGAGGCCACGACACTCAGCAGGATGTGCTCGAGGACCGGTTTGCCTTTCCATTTAAGCATGGGTTTCGGCAGCTCGTTAGTGAGCTGGCCCATGCGCGTGCCTTTACCGGCTGCGAGAATGACTGCTTTCATAAAATGACGGCTGACCGCCGGCCACGGCGGCAGGAACAAAGATAGACGCCGCTATAGCGGGCGAAAGAATTTTTTCTCGCTTGGATAGCCTCGGAAGCTACAAGATGAAAGGCCATAATCTCCAATATGAAAATCGGGATCTTCTCTCTCCTGGTCCTGGCTGCCGCCGACCTCGCCTTCGGGGCCGGCAAGCAACTCACAGGAGTTTATGCGCCCACACCCAGTCCAGCCCTTCCGCCGGCCGACGCGCAAAAGGCATTCAAGGCGCCGGATGGATTTGAGGTGAGGCTGTTTGCCGCCGAACCCGACGTGATAAATCCCGTGGCGATGACCTGGGATGCCCGCGGCCGTTTATGGGTGCTAGAGCTTTACGAGTATCCCCTTGGCGCACCGCCCGGCGCCAGGCCGCGCGATCGCATCAAGATTTTGGAAGACACGGACAATGACGGCCGCGCGGACAAAGTCACCGTCTTCGCCGACGGCTTGAACCTCGCGACCGGGATGTTGCTGGGCAATGGCGGAGTTTATGTGGGCCAGGCGCCCGACCTGCTGTTTTTGCAGGATACGAACCATGACGATATCGCCGACACGCGAACGGTTTTGCTGACGGGTTTCGGGCTGGATGATCGCCACGAGCTGTTGAACGGGTTGACCTGGGGGCCGGACGGGTGGCTTTATTTGACCCACGGCGTTTTCACCCATTCGAAGGTAAAGATCCCCGAAGCTTCCTCGCCGGGCGTGGAAGTCACCGCCGCCGTCGCTCGTTTTCAACCCCGGACCAAAGAGTTCGAAGTGTTCGCCGACGGCACCAGCAATCCCTGGGGAGTGGATTTTGATCGGTACGGAAACGCGTTCGTCAGCGCCTGTGTCATCGATCACTTGTTTCATATGACACCCGGCGGGATTTATGTCCGGCAGGGAGGCACGCCGCCGAACCCTTACGCCTACGAACTGCTGCCTTCGATTGTCGATCACAAGCATCACATGGCGGCTTACTGCGGCGTGTGTGTTTACCAGGGGAACCAGTTTCCCGAGGAATACCGCGGCCACGTCTTCATGGGAAATATTCATCAAAATGCCATCAACCACGATCACCTGCGGCCCAATGGCTCGAGTTTCAAAGCGACCGCTGAGAAGGATTTTCTCACCACGACCGACGGCTGGTTCCGGCCCGTGAGCGAGCAGGTCGGCCCGGATGGAGCGCTTTGGATTGCTGATTGGTATGACAAATATCCCTGTTACCAAAATGCGCAGGCGGACCCGGAAGGCGTGGACCGGGAGCGCGGGCGCATCTGGCGCGTGGTCTATACCGGAGGCAATTCAGGAGCGGTGGAGGAGCCGAAAAAAATGGGTTCACGACCGGATACGGCAATGGATTTAGCGAAGCTGGAGAACCGCGACCTAGTCAATCTGCTCGAACATCCCAATATCTGGCAGCGCCGAATGGCTCAACGACTATTGGCCGAACGTTCTGAAAGCAAAGCCGCGACGTCCGGCGGAGCAGAGACGGACAGCGCGGGTCTGCCGGAGCAAACCTTGCTGGAAGACATGGCTTTCCACGGCCTAACTATTGATGCGCGGCTGACGGCTTTATGGACGCTGCACGCGATCGGCCCAACCGGCCAATGGCCGGCGACGCTCGAAAAGTTAATGCGCGACCCCGAACCGCCGGTCCGCGCATGGGCAGTGCGGTTTGCCGCGGAGGATTTGAAAACCCGACTGCATGCGATTGCGGAAAACGCAAAAGACGGAGAGGCCACTGCTGACGAACGAGCCGCCGCTCAGGAAGCCCTCGCGGGTTTCGAAGGGCTGGCCATCGATCCGGATGCGAGCGTCCGACTGGCCCTGGCCACGGCGTGCCGCGAGTTGGTCTCGAAGGCGTTGACTGTGGATGTCGAGCCCGAGGTCGAAGTGACGGTTGGAAAACTTCTGGCTGCGTTGATCAAATCCTGTGCGGATGCCAAAGACCCGCTGCTGCCGTTTATGCTTTGGATGGCAGGTGAACCCGCGTTTGCAAAGAATCCCGCCGGCGGGCTGGATTGGCTCGCGGAAAATGGAGCGGAGACTATGCCTCTCAGCGGCATACTCGCGCGCAAGGCCATGCGGCGGCTTTGCGACACCCAGGAAACCACCAGGCTGGATTTGGCAGTCGGCTTTTTGGCCAAGGCAGCGGAAAAGGATCCGCATTTCGCCCTGGCCGCCATCGAGGGCCTGATCGAAGGCCAGGGAGCCAAACCCACAGTGCCGGGAGTGCCGACGGAAACACTTTTTGTAATGCTTTCCAAGAGCGGTCTCCCTGAGTTAAGACAGCGAGCACTTGAACTGGGCACGCTTTGGGGGAACGCGGCTGCGATCCAGGCGACGTTGAGCGCAATCAACAATCTCGACAACACGACCGAGCAACGCACAAGAGCCATTCGAGCAGCCAAGATGTTAAAGAACGCGGCGGCCCGGGAGGCGTTGCTCAAACTGATCAACGCCAGCAACCCGGAGCCGTTGACCGTCGAAGCCATTCGCGCCCTGGGCGAAATCGGCGGGGACGAGGTTGCGGACGATTTACTTGCCTCCTGGAGAGCGTTCACGCCGGCGGGAAAAGCCGCGGCCGCCGAGGTCCTGGTTTCGCGCTCTCGCTCGGCGATTAGTTTGCTGTTGGCCATCGAAACCAAAACCGTCTCCGCCATGGAACTGCCCTTGACGGCCATCCGAACGCTGGGGGAATCGAAGGATGATTTTATCCGGCAGCGGGCAACACAGGTCATCGGAAGGATCCGCCCAGCTAATGCGGACAAGCAGAAGATCATCGCGGAAAAGAAAAAAATGATCCTGAGCGGCGGGGCGCCTGATTTGGCAGCCGGCCATGAGATCGCGAAAAGGACCTGCCTGGTTTGCCACAAGCTCTACGACGAAGGTGCCGAGGTCGGGCCGGACCTGACCGGCGTTGGCCGCGCGAGCCTCGATGCGCTCCTGGTAAATGTGATCGATCCCAACCTGGTCATCGGCAAAGGCTACGAAAATGTGCAGATCGAAACCAAAGATGGCCGCAGCGTGAGCGGACGGCTCGTCGAGAACACGGACACGCGCGTGAAACTATTGGCGGCCGGGCCGAAGGAGGAACTGGTGGCGAAATCCGACGTCGCCAGTCTGCGGGTCAGTGAATTATCGGTCATGCCCGAAGGCCTGGAGCAAATGCCCGAACAGGATTTTCGGAACTTGATTTTATATGTTCTGCATCCGCCGCAAGAAAAACCGAAATGACTCCATGAATCGCCGCGACTTCATTCAAACGACCGCATTGGCTGTGACCGCCACGACGCTCATGCGCTCCGAAAAAACCCAGGCCGCCCAGCCTGAATCCAAAGGCGTCCCTTGGCCAATCGGCTGTTTCAACCGGCCCTGGTCAGGCGACACGCATAACTGGGGATTTGACGCCGCCCTGGATGGGATGAAAGCGGCGGGATACAAACTGACCGGCCTGCTGAGCCGCGGCCCGAAGGAGCCGCTGACCGGTTCCGATGCCACCCCGGAATATCTGGCCGAACTCAAAAAGCGAATCGCCGTGCGTGGCTTGAAGGTCAATATGGCCGCACTGCGCACGAAGAATGAGCTACCGCTCGTCGAACAAATCAAGGACATGCGCCAACAGATTGATAATGGAGCCATTGTGGGCGTGGAATTCCTGCTGACGTTCGGGGTGGATCAAGCCAGAGACTACGAGAATTATTATAAGTTGATGCACGATGCGGCATCGTACGCGCGCGAGCTCGAAATGAAGCTCGTCTTGAAACCGCATGGCGGGGCGAGCGGGGCTTCGGAGGAGATTGTCCGTTGTCTGCAAAAGGTGAACCATCCGAATTTTAAGATCTGGTTCGACGCCGGCAATATCATCTACTACACGGGCAAAGATCCAATCGAGCAGCTCAAACCCATCGTCGAGCACGTGACCGGGTTCTGTGCCAAGGACTGCGACCGCCCACAAGGCACCGTGTGGCTTGAGTTCGGCACGGGCAAGGTGGATTTCCGCGGAGTTTTCGCCGAAATGAAGAAATCCGGTTTCAACGGACCGGTTATGGTCGAGTGCTGCGCCCCGGGTGACACGCAGGAAGCGGTCACCTCCAACGCGCGCAAGAATCGCGAGTATCTCGAAAAGCTGTTTGCGACGCTTTAACCGTTTGCCTCCTAACCCGAGCCGGTAAGCTGCTTCAAAT
>Ga0193728_1001636_pt1 | contig 11512 bp, 3 predicted proteins | sample U1c1metaG_FD_143037 | JGI IMG/M metagenome (GOLD analysis project Ga0193728, IMG submission 143037) | Soil microbial communities from a riparian zone of the East river system, Colorado, United States - U1c1 | ecosystem: Environmental > Terrestrial > Soil > Riparian zone | place: USA: East River...
GGAAGGGCGAACCAGGGAGCGCACCCGATTCCATGAATCCAAAGGCGCGTGGGGCGAGATGGAGGGGTCCGTTAATACGCTGGTGGAAGACTTGCTCCGTCCCACTGCCGAAGTGACCCGCGCTATCGCGGCCGTGGCGCAAGGGAATTTGACCCAGACGGTGCGGTTGGACGTGGATGGACGGCCACTGGAAGGCGAGTTTCTGCGCTCCGCGACCATCGTCAACACCATGATTCAACAGTTGGGCGTGTTCACCGCGGAAGTGACGCGCGTGGCGCGCGAGGTCGGCACCGACGGAAAATTAGGCGGGCAGGCGCAGGTTCCTGGCGTGGCCGGCACTTGGAAGGATTTGACCGATTCCGTGAACTCCATGGCCAGCAACCTGACTGGTCAGGTGCGCAACATCGCTGAAGTAGCGACCGCAGTGGCCAGTGGTGACTTGTCGCGCAAAATTACGGTGGACGTACGCGGCGAAATTTTGCAGCTCAAAGAAGCCATCAACACGATGGTGGACCAGCTGCGCTCGTTCGCTTCGGAAGTCACGCGTGTGGCGCGCGAAGTTGGTACCGACGGAAAGCTGGGCGGGCAAGCAGTAGTGCCCGGCGTGGCCGGCACGTGGAAGGACTTGACGGACTCGGTAAACGCGATGGCCGGAAACTTGACCGCGCAGGTGCGCAACATCGCGGAGGTGACTACGGCCGTGGCACGCGGCGACTTGTCGCGCAAAATCACTGTGGACGTGAAGGGCGAAATTCTGGAGTTGAAAGATACTATCAACACCATGGTGGACCAGTTAAATGCGTTCGCGGGCGAAGTAACCCGCGTGGCGCGCGAAGTTGGTACGGAAGGGAAGCTTGGTGGACAGGCGCAAGTTCCTGGAGTCGGCGGCACGTGGAAGGATTTGACCGATAACGTGAACTTCATGGCCAGCAACCTGACCGGCCAGGTGCGAAACATCGCCGAAGTAGCAACCGCTATCGCGAGCGGCGATCTTTCCCGCAAAATCACCGTGGACGTGCGCGGAGAAATTTTGCAGTTGAAAGAAACGCTCAACACCATGGTGGACCAGCTGAACCGGTTCGCGGGTGAAGTCACGCGCGTGGCGCGCGAGGTCGGCAGCGAAGGGCGCTTGGGTGGTCAGGCCAACGTGCCCGGGGTGGCGGGAACGTGGAAGGACCTCACGGACTCGGTCAACTCCATGGCCGGAAACTTGACTGGTCAGGTGCGAAACATCGCGGAAGTTACGACCGCCGTGGCGCGCGGCGACTTGTCACGCAAAATCACGGTGGACGTGAAGGGCGAAATCCTCGAGTTGAAGAACACCATCAATACGATGGTCGACCAATTGAACGCCTTCGCCGGAGAAGTAACTCGTGTCGCGCGCGAAGTTGGTACGGAAGGAAAACTTGGCGGACAAGCGCAGGTGCCTGGCGTGGCCGGTACTTGGAAAGATTTGACTGACAACGTGAACTTCATGGCCAGCAACTTGACGGGCCAGGTGAGAAACATCGCCGAAGTATCGACGGCCGTGGCGCGCGGCGACTTGTCCCGCAAAATTACGGTGGACGTAAAAGGTGAAATTTTGGAGTTGAAAGACACCATCAACACGATGGTGGACCAATTGAGATCGTTCGCTTCGGAAGTCACCCGTGTGGCGCGCGAAGTTGGTACTGACGGTAAGTTGGGCGGACAAGCGCTGGTGCCTGGTGTGGCGGGTACGTGGAAGGACTTGACCGACTCGGTCAACTCCATGGCCAGTAACCTGACGGGCCAGGTGCGTAACATCGCCGAAGTGGCGACCGCTATTGCGAGCGGCGACCTTTCCAAGAAAATCACCGTAAACGTCAGCGGCGAAATCTTGCTGCTGAAAGACACCATCAACACCATGGTGGACCAGTTGAACGCGTTCGCGGGCGAAGTCACGCGCGTGGCACGCGAGGTCGGCAGCGAAGGTCGCCTCGGTGGACAGGCCAACGTGCCCGGCGTGGCCGGAACGTGGAAAGATTTGACGGACTCGGTGAACTCCATGGCCGGAAACTTGACCGGCCAGGTGCGAAATATCGCGGAAGTAACCACCGCCGTAGCGCGCGGTGACTTATCGCGCAAGATTACGGTGGACGTGAAGGGCGAAATTCTGGAGTTGAAAAACACCATCAACACGATGGTGGACCAGCTCAACGCGTTCGCAGGCGAAGTAACCCGCGTGGCGCGCGACGTGGGCACGGAAGGAAAACTCGGAGGCCAAGCCAAAGTTCCTGGCGTGGCCGGCACGTGGAAAGATTTGACCGACAACGTTAACTTCATGGCCAGCAACCTGACCGAACAGGTGCGCGGTATCGTGAAAGTAGTAACCGCGGTAGCCAACGGGGAATTGACGCAGAAGCTCACGGTCAACGCGAAGGGCGAAGTGGCCGCACTGGCGGAAACAATTAACAACATGACCGATACGCTGGCGACGTTCGCCGACCAGGTAACCACCGTGGCACGCGAGGTCGGCGTCGAAGGCCGCCTGGGTGGCCAAGCTAACGTGCCCGGCGCTGCCGGTACGTGGAAGGACTTGACCGGCAACGTAAACCTGCTGGCCGACAATTTGACCAACCAGGTGCGCGCTATCGCGGAAGTGGCAACGGCGGTGACTAAGGGCGACTTGACGCGTTCGATTCAAGTGGAAGCGAGCGGCGAGGTCGCGGAACTCAAAGACAACATTAACACTATGATTGACAACCTGCGCCTGACCACGGACCGCAACGCCGAGCAGGACTGGCTGAAAACGAACCTGGCGCGATTTACAGGTATGTTGCAGGGGCAACGCGATTTGACGTCAGTGGGACGCATGATGCTTTCGGAACTGGCTCCGCTGGTGAACGCGCAACAAGGCGTGATTTACCAGATGGAGACGGAAAATTCGGCGGGCATGGTGCTGCTCTCGGCGTTTGCGGACGACGGCCAAGACGGACACCGGCAGCATCTGCGGGTTGGCGAAGGGTTGGTGGGCCAGTGCGCTGCGGAGAAGCGGCGGATGTTGATTTCGGACGTGCCCAGGACTGCGGTGCCGGTGCGATCCGGACTATTCGAAGCAGTGCCAAAAAACGTGATTGTGCTGCCGGTTTTGTTCGAAGACCGCGTTAAAGCGGTAATCGAATTAGCCTCACTTAGTGCTTTTACGGCGTCGCATCTGGCCTTTCTCGAGCAATTGACGGCCAGTATCGGCATCGTGCTGAACAGTATTGAAGCCACCATGCAGACGGAGGGCTTGCTGAAACAATCGCAGCAATTGGCAACCGAACTGCAAACGCAGCAGAAAGAATTGCAGCAGACCAACGAGCAACTGGCGCAGAAAGCGCAGCAACTCGCGGAACAAAACGTCGAAGTGGAACGTAAAAACCAGGAAATCGAGCAGGCGCGCCGCGCACTGGAAGAAAAGGCCAAGGAGTTGGCGCTCACTTCCAAATACAAGTCGGAATTCCTGGCCAACATGTCTCACGAGCTGCGCACCCCGTTGAACAGCATTCTCGTTCTGGGTCAGCAGTTGAGCGACAACCCCGACAGTAATTTGACGCCTAAGCAGGTAGAGTTCGCGCGCACCATACACGGCGCGGGCACCGACTTGCTGAACCTGATCAGCGACATTCTGGATCTGTCGAAGATCGAGTCCGGCACGGTTTCGGTGGAAGCGGAAGAAGTATTTTTCGCCAGCCTGCTGGAAATGATTGGGCGGCCTTTCAAGCACGAAGCAGAGAATCGCAGGTTGTCGTTTGAGGTAGCCGCCGACCCGCACCTGACCCGCAGCCTGGTCACGGACTCGAAGCGATTGCAGCAGGTGTTGAAAAACTTGCTGTCCAACGCGTTCAAGTTCACGGAACACGGTGGCGTGCGGTTGTCAGTTGCCGCGGTGGAAAGTGGATGGAGCGAAAATCATCCCATTTTGAATGGGGCTGCGTCGGTAATCGCCTTTGAAGTTTCGGACACCGGTATCGGCATACCTTCGGAAAAGCAGAGGATTATTTTCGAAGCTTTCCAACAAGCCGACGCGGGAACCAGCCGCAAGTATGGCGGGACCGGTTTGGGACTGGCCATCAGCCGCGAATTGGCCAGTTTACTGGGGGGAGAAATTCAACTGCGAAGCCACCCGGGCAAAGGCAGCACCTTCACGCTGTACTTGCCGAAGACTTACGTTGGACCGTCGAACGCACTGGGCACGATCACCGAGCGCAAAGCGTCTTCGAGCGCGACGGCCATGCAACTTGCGGGCGCTGTCATGTTGGAGCACCCGACGGAGATAATTCCGGACGATCGCGAAAGGCTCGAGCCGGGCGATAATGTGCTGCTGATCGTAGAAGACGATCCGCATTACGCGCGCGTCCTTGCTGATCTCTCTCGCGACAAAGGATTCAAGGTGCTGGTGGCCTCGCGTGGCGCGGAAGCGCTGGCGTTGGCGCGCGAGTATCGTCCTACCGCCGTATCCTTGGACGTTTTTCTACCGGACATGCTGGGCTGGACGGTGCTGAATCACTTGAAACAGGATCCGGCGACGCGGCACATTCCGGTGCAGATGCTCACCATGGATGAGGATCGCCATCACGGGTTGGCGCGCGGAGCGTTTTCTTTTGTGACCAAGCCTACGACGCCGGAAGGATTGGAGTCGGCGCTGGAAAAAATCAAAACCTATTCCGCGCCACGCCGCCGGCGCTTACTGGTCGTGGAAGACAATCCCGCCGAGCAATTGAGTATTCGCGAATTGCTTACCCACACGGATATTGACGTGACCGTTGCAGAGACCGGCACGGAGGCGTTGATGAGCGTGAATGAAGGCAATTTCGATTGCGTGGTTCTGGACCTGCGCCTGCCGGACATGTCGGGTTTCGATGTACTGGAGCGCATCGGCAACAGCCCGACGTTAAGCGATTTGCCGGTTGTGGTTTTTACCGGCAAAGACTTGTCCTCCGAAGAGGACGCGCGACTACACACACTGGCACGCAGCGTCGTCGTCAAGGACGTCGAATCACCGGAGCGCCTGCTCGACGAAACGGCCTTATTCCTGCACCGTGTGGTTACCGACCTGCCACTCGAGAAGCAGCGCATGCTGGAGAAATTACACCGCTCGGACGAAGCCCTGGTCGGCAAGAAAGTGTTGGTGGTGGACGACGACGTGCGGAATATTTTCGCGCTAAGCAGCGTGCTGGAACGCCGCGGGATGGTGGTGCTTACGGCGAGTAACGGTCGGGAAGCCATCAAGACGCTGGAATCCACAAAAGATGTGGCCATCGTGTTGATGGACATCATGATGCCCGAAATGGACGGCTATGAAACCATGCAGGTGATCCGTCAGAATGCCGCGTTGCGGCGCTTGCCGATCATCGCTTTGACCGCCAAGGCCATGAAAGGCGACCGCGAGAAGTGTCTGGAAGCGGGCGCTTCTGAATATCTGGCTAAGCCCGTGAATACCGACCAACTGCTTTCCGCATTACGCATGTGGCTGCACCGGTAGACTTTGTGAAATTATTTAGGAGTCATCGGCTTACCATTGTGGACGGAATTTTTGTTGCGGGGACGCCGTTGCGATATAAACTCCGGAGCCTGGTAGACAAAATATGATCGTGCCTGACAAAGTAAATATTTTGATGGTGGACGATCAGCCCTCCAAGCTACTGACCTATGAAGCCATCCTCGCCGAACTCGGCGAAAATCTAATTAAGGCCAACTCCGGACGCGAAGCTCTGGAATTGCTGTTGAAGACGGACATTGCCGTAGTGCTGATGGATGTAAGCATGCCCGAGTTGAACGGGTTCGAGTTGGCGGAGATCATCCGGCAGCATCCGCGATTTCAGAAGACCGCGATAATTTTTATTTCCGCAGTGCATTTGACCGATCTCGACAGATTGAAGGGTTACCAGCGCGGCGCGGTAGATTATTTGTCCGTGCCGGTAGTGCCGGAACTGCTGCGAGCGAAGGTAAGCGTGTTCGCGGAGTTGCATCGCAACGCGCAACAACTGGAGCTACTGAACGCGGAGTTGCGCGGGCTGTCGGGAAGATTACTGAGCACCCAGGACGAAGAACGACGACGCATTGCGCGCGATCTCCATGACGGGCTTGGCCAGGAATTGAGCGCAGCCAAAATGCTGGTGGACGGAATTCATATGGGACACCAGTCAGTCGAGGCGAAAAATCAGGCCGCGCTGCAAGCCAGTGGATTGCTGGAACGAGTGATGCAGCAGGTGCGCAGTATTTCGCATCTCTTGCATCCGCCATTGCTGGATGAGATTGGTTTACAGTCGGCGCTGCGCTGGTATCTTGATGGGTTAACGGAGCGCAGCGGGATTGAGACCGTTTTCGACGTGCAGCCACAGGAATTTCCGCGACTGGCGCCGGAAGTCGAGACCACCGTTTTCAGAATCGTCCAGGAAGCGCTCACAAATGTCTTTCGTCATTCGGGAGCCATGAAGGCCTGCATCACCTTGACGAAAAACGAGGCGAACGTCGCGGTGAGCGTGCGCGATTTTGGAAAAGGAATCGCCGGACATATTGTGGAGTTGCGCCCTGGCAGCGTAGGAATCGGCCTTGGCGGGATGCGCCAGCGCGCTAAAGAATTTGGCGGCGAGTTGCGATTGACTAATGCGGATCCGGGAACGCTCATCGAAGTAACCATACCCATAAAGATGGGCGATTCAGAAGTGCAAGCCACGCAAGCTTCTCTGCGGGGGTCTCGCTCGTAAGGTCCGTCGAAGGCTTCATTGATTGGCAAACGCGCGCACGGCTTGCCTTAGCTCCTGACCAATGTTTGGCGTGCCAGCACCGCCGATCGTTTCCCTACCTGAAAAACCCCGGTTTCGGGCCTGAAATCGGGGGCAATAAATCAGTTAAAAGCGTCGGATTTAGCACAAGATAGGGATATCACTGTGTCGCCTTAACTTTGTTGTACGGGTTGGGGAACGTGTGAACCGATTTCGGGGAACTGACACGTCTAATCAATAAAGATTACTCGGAAATACGAAATCGTGGAAGGATTCATGAAATTCTCAGAACAGTACATTTTCCTCAGGCGATTCAGCCCTGGGCTACTGAGTCGCTGTGTTGTGGCCGCTGCAGCAGTTGTGGTCGCGTGCGCCAGTGGTTTGGCCACCGGGGCAGCCGTGACGCCACAAAAACCGGTAAAAGTTACTCTTAAATCGATCTCCGGGAATAGTTTGGTATTGACCAGCGATGCGGGCGCTGAAATCAATGTTGACGTTCGGGACTCCACAAAAATCGCCCGCATCTCCCCTGGTCAAAAAGATTTGAAGGATGCGCAGACCATCGCACTCACCGATCTTCAAGTCGGGGATCGGATTCTGGTGCGCAGTAAGGCTGGAGATGACCCTAAGACTCTCTCGGCGAGTACCATTGTCGCGATAAAGAAGGCAGACATCGCGGAAAAACAAAGTCATGAGCGGGACGAATGGCAGAAATCCGGCGTAGGGGGACTCGTAAATAATGTGGACGCGGCAGGGAGTCTAATCAGCATTACCACGCCATCGTTACGAGAAAAGAAAACGGTCGCCGTGCACGTAACCAAAGACACCATCCTGAGGCGCTACGCGCCGGGCTCGGTTAAGTTTGACGACGCCAGGCCCGCACCCCTCGGGGAAATTCATCCTGGCGATCAATTGCGCGCCCGAGGCGACAAAAACGCAGATGGCAGTGAGTTGACGGCGAAGGAAATTGTATCCGGCAACTTCAGAAATATCTCTGGAACGATTTCGTCGCTGGATAGCGCGCAGAACATCATTACGGTGCATGACCTGGCGACGAAGAAAAACGTCGCGGTGCAGATCACTACTGAGTCGCAACTTCGCAAATTGCCAGCCCCGATGGCACAACGCATCGCGCAACGGTTGAATGGATCAAGTGGCGCACATAGCGATCAAAGCGCTTCCGGCCAGGGTTCTTCCGCAAATCCCGGTGCCGCTGCGCCAACGGCCAAAGAGCCGGCTGGCGGTGCAGCACAAACGCCCGGAGATTTTGGCGGACGCGGACGAGGCATGGGAGGCGGAGCGGGCGGTCCTGGCGGTGGCGGGACGATGGATCTGCAGCAAATGATCAGCCGCATGCCGGCATCCACGATTGCAGATTTACAGAAGGGCGACGCCGTAATGCTGGTGGGCACGGAAGCGAACGGCAATGCCGTGACCGCCATCACACTACTTGCCGGTGTTGAACCCATTTTGCAAGGCTCGCCAAATGGCGGCGCCTCGTCAATCCTCTCGCCCTGGAGTCTAAGCGGCGCGCCGGGCGGAGAAGCAGGCACGCCGTAGAGGGCGTCCATTCTGCGGCGACTAATTTTGGAGAATGAATGAGAGTTCGGGCTCTATACATAGCTATTTTATTTTTATTCGTGCTGGCTCTCGGCGTAAATTTTGCCGCCAGCGCGCAAGTACCGACAACAGGAACGTTGCGCGGGCAAGTGACCGATCCTTCGGGTTCCACGGTTAGCGGAGCAGCGGTGTTGCTCACCGCGCCGAATGGGAATTCCGTGGACTCGGCTACGGATAAGGACGGATTTTATGAAGTAACCGGACTGGCCCCCGGAATTTACTCGCTAAAAGTTGTAGCGGAAGGTTTCGGCGTATTCGCGGCGCAGAATATTGCTGTCAAAGCGGGACAGGCCCAGACACTGAAAATTGCGCTGACGCTCGAGGAACAAAAATTAGAAATACACGTAGAAGACTCTCCGACACAACTCGATGTAAGCCCGGAGAACAACGCCGGCGCCATTATTTTGAAAGATAAAGATCTGGAAGCGTTATCAGACGATCCTGACGAATTGCAGGAAGAACTTCAAGCTTTGGCGGGACCGTCCGCCGGACCTAATGGCGGGCAAATTTATATTGATGGATTTACCGGCGGGCAACTTCCGCCAAAAGCTTCAATCCGTGAAATTCGAATTAACCAGAACCCCTTTTCCGCCGAGTACGACAAACTGGGCTACGGCCGCATCGAGATTTTTACCAAACCTGGCACGGACAAATTTCACGGACAGTTATTTCTGACCGGAAACACCGCCGGATTCAACTCGCGTAATCCGTTTGAAGCGATTCCAGAAGGCACCCAGCCGCCGGGTTACGAGTCCACGCAATTCAGCGGAAGCATCGGCGGACCGATAACCAAGAAAGCCTCGGTTTTCGTCAATTTCGAGCGCCGGGACATCAACGACCTGTCCATCGTCAGCGCAACGATTCTCGATCCAAACTTTAACGTAGTCAATTTCAGCGACGCGGTCGCTAATCCCCGCGTGCGCATGAATCTGGGCCCGCGATTCGATTACCAGGTCAGCAAAAATAACACCCTCACGGTGCGCTACCAGTACGAGCACAATCGCCAGGACAACAATGGCATTGGACTCTTCGATCTTCCCTCTACCGGATACAACAGCCTGGAAACCGAGCAAACCCTGCAAATCAGCGACACCCAGATCTTAAATCCCAAGATTATTAACGAGACGCGTTTTCAGTTCATCCGCGAGGCCAGCAACCAGGCCCCGCTGAGCACCGCGCCCACGGTAAACGTGCAAGCGGCCTTTGTGAATGGCGGCAGCGCCCACGGAACGTTGCAGGATGTTTTAGATCGCTATGAATTTCAAAACTACGTTTCCATGGCGCTGGGGAAACATTTTCTAAAATTTGGAGTGCGGTTGCGCGCTAATCGCGACGCCAATGTGGAGACATCGAATTTCAACGGGAACTTCACCTTTGGTTCGCGGCAGGACCCCGCTTGTGCGCCCAACGCCACGCCTGCTACGTGCCCGTTTATCTCTGGTCTGCAAGCCTTTCAGATCATGCAACAAGGGCTGGCCGCCGGGCTTAGCTTCCCGCAGATTGTGGCCATGGGCGGTGGCGCTAGCCAATACTCGGTGACCGCAGGAAGCGCCAGCGCGGATGTCACCTACTTTGACGCCGGGCTTTATGTTCAGGACGATTTTCACCTGCGCCCTAATATGACTCTCAGCTACGGTCTGCGATTCGAAAGCCAGAATAATCTTGGCGACCATGCCGACTTCGCGCCGCGATTCGGGTTTGCATGGGGCTTGGGTGCGGGCGCAAAAAACAGTGCGCCAAAAATTGTGCTGCGCGCGGGCTACGGAATATTTTATGAGCGCTTCACTTACGATCTGGCACTGCAGCAGGAAAGGCTGAATGGCATAACGCAACAGCAATTCGTGGTCACCAATCCGGAGTTTTTTCTTAACAACATTCCGGATCCCAGCACGCTACCCGCGAGCGCGACCTCTCCGACGATCTATAGCACGAATCCAAATTTAAGAACTCCTTACATCATGCAAACGGGAATCAGCGTAGAACGGCAGCTCACCAAGAACGCCAACCTCGCTGTGACCTATCTGAATTCACGGGGCGTACATGAGTTCTTCACCGAAAACATTAACGCTCCGGAATGCTCGGCACTTCCGTGCAATGCGGCAGCGCCCCGGCCGCTAGGATCCCCCGACAATATTTACCAGTATCAATCGGAGGGCGTTTTTAAGCAGAATCAATTGATTGTGAATAGCAGTATTCGAATCGGTGCGAAGCTTTCGCTTTTCGGTTATTACACGCTGAATTATGCCAACAGCGATACCGGCTCGGGAGCTGGAAGCTTTCCCTCTATTAACAACAATATCAGCCTCGATTACGGTCGGTCCGCTTTCGATATCCGGCACCGTTTCTTTTTTGGCGGAACGATCGGGCTGCCGTATGCTTTTCGTTTGAGCCCCATAATGATGGCAAGCTCGGGCACACCCTACAACATTACGACCGGGCAGGATCTGAATGGCGATTCCATTTTTAACGACCGGCCGTCATTTGCCGGCCCGAATTCGATCCCCGCTAACGTGGTGACCAATCGCTTTGGGTCTTTCGATGTGGTTCCACAACCCGGCGATCTCCGGGTTCCGATTAATTACCTGACTGGGCCGGGGCGTTTCTCGCTGAATGTGCGCTTGAGCAAGAGTTTTGGATTTGGCAAAAAGACGGAAGCCACAAATACCCTGGGCGGTGGTCCCGGTGGCGCCGGAGGAACGTTTGGACGCGGGCCCGGCGGCCCAGGCGGTCGCGGTGGTGGCGGCGGATTCGGTGGCCGCGGCGGAGGTGGACCCGACGCGGGTGCGACCAATCATCGCTATAGCCTTACCTTCAGCGTGGCCGCGCGCAATATTTTTAACAATGTGAATCTCACTACCCCGATCGGCAATCTGGGCTCGCCGTTATTTGGGGAATCAAATGGAATAGTGTCCGGGTTTGGCCCCGGGGGCCCCGGCGGTGGTGGTGGCGGAGGCGGCGCATCGGCCAACCGGAAAATCGATTTGCAGGTATCGTTTAATTTCTAGAATTAATTCTGATCCAGACTATTGCACGACGGCTTTTTATCCTTCTTCACTTTGCCCTGGGATGTGAAATTCTTGGGCAACAGCGTTTCGATACTGACGGCACGGAACGCAACTAATATGAGGCGTGGCAGATGAGAAAGCCGGGCAAGAAGAAAT
>Ga0193728_1001637_pt1 | contig 11511 bp, 8 predicted proteins | sample U1c1metaG_FD_143037 | JGI IMG/M metagenome (GOLD analysis project Ga0193728, IMG submission 143037) | Soil microbial communities from a riparian zone of the East river system, Colorado, United States - U1c1 | ecosystem: Environmental > Terrestrial > Soil > Riparian zone | place: USA: East River...
AGGGGCCAGCTCGCGGCACCGGGCGTCCGGGGGGCCTGGCGGAACTGTTAGATGCGCGTGTGGATGGTGGTTTTCCCGAGTTTTCGACGGCGTGTACGGGTACGGGTTGTCAGGGCGTTCCGCCGGCTCCGCCGTCGTTTGCGACTCCCGCGAGCGCGACATTCAGCGGCGCCGGGAACTTCCCGGCTCCCTCACCCGCCGTCTCGAAGAAGGCCGTAAAGAAGACGGCGGCGAAATGCAAACGGGGCTTTGCAAAGAAGCGAAACAGGTGCGTGAACAAGAGGAAGTCCAAAGGAAAGACTTTGCGAGCGAGCGACAAGCGGAGGAGCAAGTAGATGACTGTCAATCTCGATACCAAATGGCGGGTCGGTATTGTTTCCCTCCTTGCTCTGGCGTGTGTCTACATAGTTGTTTTCTGCGCGTCGGCTTTCGCCGCCGGTGAAGGGCCAGGTTGGGAGCTCACCGCCCACACCTATCCCACCTATTTCACTCCGGGCGGTAGGGGCACGATCGATATCAATGTTTTCAATGTCGGCGCCGGTCCGAGTCATGGCGCGATCACGGTCACCGATACGCTGCCCCCGGGTGTGACCGCCCGCGAAGCGGGAGAGCTGGAAGGCTACGGCAACGGGAAATCCCCGTTCATCCGCCACGAACTGTGGGACTGCGTGGGCAACGGTCCGGGTGGTGGAGTTGCGGGCGCCACGGTTGTTACCTGCACGAACAAAGAAGCTTTGGGGTCCAAAGGGGAAAGCATGCCTGAAATCTCCGGTGGTGGCGGCGCGCCGCATGCAGGTGGGCCAAATTTTCAGCAACCCGTGGGTATCGCGGTGGATGCTGCGGGCGGCGAAGCTTTGGGTCTAGTGAATCATGTGACGATCGCCGGCGGGGGGGCGCCGAGTCCGGCGAGCACGAGCGATCCGATCACGATCAGTTCGCATAAGCCGCCGTTTGGGTTCGTTGGTGTGGATGGCTGGTTCTCGAACGCCGATGGCACGATCGACACGCAGGCGGGGTCGCACCCGTATGAGTTCACGTTCACTTTCGATCTCGCGAATGCATTGCGGGAAAACGAAGCTTTGGCGCCGGCTGGTGGTGAAATGCGCGATCTCGAGGTGCAGCTCCCGCCGGGGGTGGTGGGCGATACGACGGCGGTGGAACAGTGCACGAAGGGACAGTTGGACAACGACAGGTGTCCAGCGGGGAGCATTGTCGGACTCAACACCGTGTATTTCGCCGGCGCCATCGAATTTATGCCGATCACTCTTCTGGTTTTCAACATGGTCACCCCTCCGGGTGTCCCGGCGGAGTTCGGGTTCAACTTTGTCGGTATCCTCACGTTCCTGGACTCGAGGGTGCGCACGGGCGGGGATTACGGCATCACGACGGACATCAATCGTATCGTCCAGCGCGAAATCGGCAACGTCGTGACGACGATCTGGGGAGTTCCCGGCGAAGCGAGCCACAACCCCTGGCGGATCAGTAATAACGGAGGGTGCTCCAAAGCACAGATGGAACATCCCCTGCCGGAATCCAACCAGGAATACTGCTTGCCGCCGAGCGTGCACTCGACGAGGCCGTTGTTGACTCTCCCCACGGCTTGCTCGGGTCCGCTGACTTTCAAGATTCACGCCAATACATGGCAGAATGCGAGCGTCACGTCTGAAGCGTCCTTCCCGATGCATGACAGTACCGACACGCCAACCGGGATCACTGGTTGCGAAGGTCTTGGGTTTGGTCCGTTGATCTCGACGTCTCCGGATACCGCGAAAGCCGATACGCCCGCGGGGTTGACCGTCGAGGTGAAACCGCCGCTTGGTGGGTTGCAGGAGTCGGGGCAGTTGGGTACGGCTGATATTCAGGATACGACTGTGGTGCTCCCGGCGGGGATGGTTATCAATCCGGGGCAGGCCGCGGGTTTGCAGGCGTGCAGTCCCGAGGAGTCGGCTGTTGGGACGGAGGCGCCCGCGTCGTGTCCTGGCGCGTCGAAAGTGGGTACGGTGAGGATCAGGACACCGTTGCTGGAAGGCGATCCGGAAAAGGAACTGGAAGGCAGCGTGTATGTACTGCAGTCCAATCCCCCCGAGTTGAAACTGCTCGTCGCTGCTTCCGCGGATGGTGTGAACCTAAAGCTCGTGGGTGACGTGTCGCTGTGCGAAAAAGTAGGCGATGTGCTTGACGGGAAGGTCTGTCAGGCGCCGGGGCAGTTGATCACGACGTTCAAGGGCACTCCGGAGTTGCCGTTCACGGATTTCAAGTTGTCGTTCTCTGGTGGTCCGCAAGCGGCGTTGGATACGCCAGTACAGTGCGGTAGGTATGAAACGAGCGCTGATTTCACGCCGTGGGCGAGCCCGTTCATCCCGAACTTCCTCACGAACGCGAGTTTCAACCTGACCGAAGGTCCTGGTGGTGGTTCGTGTCCGTCTGACCCGTTGCCGTTTGGTCCGTCGATGCTCGCGGGTTCGACTACGGATCAGGCTGGGGGGTTCACGAACTTCAGCCTGTTGTTGCAGCGTGGCGATGGGCAGCAGCGCATCGAACGGTTGCAGTTCAAGGAGCCTGCGGGTTTGGCGGGGATGCTGAGCCAGGTCCCGCTCTGTCCTGAACCGCGGGCGGCGCAGGGCACCTGCGATGGTTCGTCGCGTATTGGTCATGCGGTGGTGACGTCTGGTCCTGGACCGTATCCGTTGGTGGTTCCGCAGCCGGGGGAGCCTGAAAGCCCGATCTATTTGACGGGCCCGTATGAGGGCGCTCCGTTTGGCTTGTCGATCGTGACGCATGTGATCGCGGGACCGTTCGATCTGGGGACGATCGTGACCAGGGCGAGGATCGAGGTTGATCGGCGTACGGCGCAGATCACGATCACGACCGATCCGTTGCCGCAGATAGTCAAGGGTGTCCCGACGGATCTGCGTGAGATCAACGCGATCATCGACCGGCCGGGGTTCTTGTTCAACCCCACCAACTGCAACCCGCAGGAGTTCACGGGGACGGCGACGAGCGCTGGGGGTGCCGCCATGGCGCCGCTGGCGACGCATTTCGGGGTGGGGTCTTGTCAGACGTTGAAGTTCAAGCCAAAGTTCACGGCCAGTGCGTCGGGGAGGAACAGCAAAGCGGGTGGTGCGAGCCTTGACGTGAAGGTCGCCTACCCGTCTGAAGCGCAGGGTTCTGAGGCGAATATCGCGAGGGTCAAAGTGGAATTGCCCAAGCAGCTCCCGTCGCGGTTGACGACGTTGCAGAAGGCGTGCACCGCGGCGCAGTTCGACGCGAACCCCGCTGGTTGTCCCGCAGCGTCGGTCGTGGGTCATGCGGTCGTGCATACCCCTGTGTTGCCGGTACCGTTGGAAGGCCCAGCGTATTTCGTCAGCAACGGGGGTGAAGCGTTCCCGAACCTGATCATGGTGCTGCAGGGCTACGGCGTGAGGGTGGACCTCGTGGGTGACACGTTCATCAACAAAGCCGGGATCACGAGCAGCACGTTCAAAGCGACCCCTGATGTGCCGTTCAGCACGTTCGAGCTGAACCTTCCCCAGGGACCGTACTCCGCGCTCACGACGAACGTTCCCGCCAAGGCGCAATACAGTCTCTGTGGGCAGAAGCTCGTGATGCCGACGGAACTCGTCGCGCAGAACGGCTCCGTCATCAACCAGTCTACCCCGATCGGGATCAGCGGGTGCGCGAAGACTAAGGCGTTGACACGTGCACAGAAGCTCGCGCGAGCATTGAAGGCCTGCCACCACAAGCCGAAGGGCCACAAGCGCACAATGTGCGAAAGGGCCGCGCGTAAACGGTTCGGAGCGGTCAGGGCGAAGAAGGGGAGCAGGAGATAAGGGTGTTGTTGTCGAGTAAACGAGAGCGAAAGGCAGGAGAGGACGATGCGCAAAAAGGATGTTGTGAAGAAACGCGTGGGGGCCAGGAGGCATCACGCACGCGTCGTGATAACGGTGTTGATGGTGTCGCTGGCCGGCATGATGACGGTCGCGTCATCGGCGTTGGGGGCGAAGCAACCGACGGGTGATTTCGCTGTCTTCAAGCAGTGCCCGCGGTTTACGACGGGGGTGAACATCTGTTTCTATGCGCAGATAACTGGTGGGGTGACGACGCTCGGGAAGCTGACGGTGCCGATCGTGAACCCGGTCACTTTCCAGGCTGGGATCATTTTCACCGAACCCACAACTCCGACAGAACGTGAAACGGAAACGTTCGTGGATGCCCTCGATGGAGAAACGATCTCCCCGACCCCTCAACCCGTACCGGGCGGATTGTCGAGCGTGATCGACTGCAACGAAATCAAAGACCGGGGACTCCTCGGACGAATCCGGCGGGGGGCATGCAAAGCGATACTCAACAACCATCGGTTCGCGGCGGTCAACGAGACGACCGAACTGGCGAGGCCCGCCGGCGAGATATTTCTCAGCAAATATAACGAGGTGGCCGAGGAAGGCATCGGGCTGACGCTGCCCGTGAGGATCCATCTCGAAAACCCGCTCCTGGGCAGGGACTGCTACATCGGCTCCAGCGCCGACCCGATCATCTTCAACTTCACCACGGGCACCACCAGCCCCCCGCCGCCCAACACACCGATCAAGGGCAGCTTTGGGCACCCCGAACTCCGGCACGACTTCGAAATCGTCGAAGTCATCGAACACCTCCAGGTCGACAACGCGTTCCCGGCGCCCGCGGCCACCGGTTGCGGCGGACACCTCGCGTTCCTCATCAACTCGCTCATCAACAGCAAGATCGGGCTGCCCTCCCCCTCGGGCTACAACACGATCACCCACTACGGCACGGCCACCGAGGCCACACCAGGGGCCGTCATCCGAAGCGAACAAGAAGAACCCACCAACGAACAACACCACGAACACAAAGAACACCAAGACGATGGCCACCACCACTGGTGGCACTGAACACGCAGGGATCGAGCAGCCCCCAAACACCATGAACCAGAGGGGCCGGGCACCACGCCCGGCCCCTGCGCATCCGCGCGGGAGGCTATGAAGCCGAGACGGTGCCGTCCTCCTCGTCGCCGGCTTCCGAGACATCGCCGTCCTCGTCTCCCGCATACAGCGACTCTCGCGCCAGCTCCTGACCGCGCCCCCCGAACAGCTTGATCTCGAGCAGATCGCCGCGGTAGTCGTCCGGTGCGATCAGGGTGAAGCGCTCCTCGATCAGCTCGCACTGGTCGACCGCCAGATCGGCGAGCTCCGCGGTGGCGATGCGTCCGCCGCCGATCAACGGGCGTCCCCACACGAGGGTCATCGTGGCAACGGCGCCGGTGTGCCCGCGCCAGGAGCCGATCGTCTCCTCGCACAGGTCGAGCGTCCAATCGGGGTTGCGCTCGGCCGTTTCGTCGGTGAAGTCGGCGTGCGCGTGAAAGTCGGTGGGGTCCTCGCCCTCGTCGGCAGGGACGAAGCGGACGTAGCCGAACAGTTCATACCCGTGTGAGGTGATGGTGCTCGCGGGGACGTACGTCCGTCCGTGCCAGGTCCGGTCGGGGTACCACGCGATGTCCCCCGGCTCGCCGAGATCCTCGCCCTCCCCATCGAGCGCGGAGCAGGCCTCGAAGAACTCGGCGCTCAGCCGGTTGGCCCAGCGGCCGTAGGGCAGCAGCTCCTGCGGGGGCTCGGCGGCGAAGCGGGGGAGGACGCGTTCCTCGGGCGGCACGGGCTCAGACTACTGCGGACGCGGCGCGCTACTGTGTCCTCGGTCGCTCGCGTACGTAGTACGCCACGCTCCCTGCGTCCGTGTATCGCTTGGTCCGCAGCAGCCTGAGCGGCGTAGTGCGACGAATTACACATCGCGCAACAAGGACGCGGCGTGCTCGGGCGCGACGATGTTCAGGTTCAACCCTGTCGACAGCTCCAACCCCGCGATATGGGTCAGGCGGGGGGCGATGTCGATGCGCCAGCAGAACTGCTCGACGCCGCGCGGGGCCGTGCGCACCCACAGGTTCAACGGGGGGCTCGAGCCGAGCAGGCGCGCGAGCCGGCACAGCCCGTCGTGCAGCAGCGCCGCTCCCGCGGTGTCGGTCTCAAAGCGCGCGGCCGGCCGCCGCGGGGCGAGCATCAGCTGAAACGGCAGCCGCGAGGCGTAGGGCGCGAGCAGCACGGCCTCGTCGTCGATCGCGACGATGCGCTCTCCGCGCCGAACCTCCTCGGCGATCAGATCCTCCAGCAGCGTGTGGCCCATCGTGCGCGTCGTATACGCGCCGGCGCGCTCGCGCTCGCGGGCTACCTCGGCGGGGACGAAGTCCAGCGCATACAGCTGGGCGTGCGTGTGGGGCAGCGACGCGCCGCCCTCCCGACGCTCGTTGACGATCAGCTGCACATAGGCGGAGTCGGCGTGGTGCACCCGCATGCGCTCCCGCCACGCCTCCACCGCCGCGGCCGCCTGCTCGCGCGGCAGCTCGGCCAGCGACAGCACCGACTGGGGTCCGTTGACGATCACCTCGTGCGCGCCGATCGCGGCTCGTGCGAGGAACAGCTCCGAACCATCGCCACGATGCTGATCCCCCTCCGGCTCGATGGCGTCGGGATCCAGCGCCGGATACAGGTTGGGGACGACCCGCACCGTCCAGCCGGGCGAGTCCGCCGGCCCGCCATTGGGGCGCACCGCATACCGCTCGGGTGGCGTGCGGTCCTCGTGGCCCTCGGCGAAGGGGTCGCGCTCGACGTCGATCGGCTCGGGGGGCTCGCAGCGCGGCTCGCCGCCGGGCCGTAGCGAGCGCTCGCCCGCGACGATCGTGCGATGCCCGCTGAGCGGGTCTATACGGATTTCGGGCACGCGCCGTACAGGTTAGGAGTGCAGCGCATAGCGGCGCACGTCGCGTTCGAGTCGGGCGGCGCTCGGGTAGGGGCCCTGGTGGATGTACTGCCGGCCGGCGCGGTCATAGAACACGGTGACGGGCGTGAACGAGGAGTCGGCGATCGCGGCGCCAAGCCGCCCGCTTCGGTCGTAGTAGCTCGGATATCCCACGGGCAGCGCGCGCAGAAACGCGCGACCGTTGGCGAGACTCTCCTCGCCGGAGTCGACGCCGATGAACGCGACCGTCCGCCCAAGCGAGGTGGAGACGCGCTGGAACGCAATGCGCTCGGTCTGACACGGCACGCACCACGAGGCCCACTTGTTGATCACCAGCGGATAGGAGTGCAGCGCGGCGAGGCGCGCGTGCAGCGCGGACGCCCCCCCGGACAGGATCTGGTTGGCTTGAACGTGCAGTGCGGCCAGGGGCGCCGGCGAGCCCGTCAGTCGCGCTTGCACTTGAGCGAGGGTCAACCGTGTGTCCGATTCGCTCGATGGCGAGGAGGTGTCCGTGAGCTGGATAAGACCGACGGCGAGCAGCGCGATGACGGCGACGATCGCGACTATGGCGAGCAGGCGGGCGGGGGCGATCCCGGTCATCGGGCTGATGGTGGCAGATGAAGAAGGCAGGGCCGCATGCGGCCCTGCCCGAGACCGCACATGTGCGGTCTCGCCGAGCGGCGCATGCGCCGCTCGGAAGACGTGCCGCATGCGGCACGTCTGGGGTCGCGCATGCGCGACCCCTTCAAATCCACCGCGACGTGCTATATGCTGAAGGCACGTCAGGCCGGTTCGCTGTGAGCATCCGGCGACGTCGCCGGGACGTGCCGGCAACCTGAGCCTCGCCGAGACCACTGCGTGCGGTGGCTCCGTCTCGAAGTCCAGAGCCCTTGATGGCCGAGTCCACTTCAGTGGCCCTCGCGGCCGCGCCAACACCCAGTTCCGCCGAGATCGCTCGCGCGGAGGAGTTCGTGCGCGATCGCTTCCTGCACGAGGGGGAGGAGGCCGCGGTCGCGCTGGCGCCGGGCTCCCCGCGCAGACGCGCGCTGGAGCGGGCGCTGGCCGAGCTGGACGCCGGCGCTCAGCACCCCTCCACAGAATGGCGCAGGGACTTCTCGCTGCTGCTGGGGTTGGAGCGGCTGCTCTCAGACGACGAGCCGAAGCTCGCAGATGGCACCGTGCTCTCCGCCCACCAGGTCGATGCGCTGTCGGGCACGCTGACGGCGCTGCTGGCCGAGGCGCAACGCACGAGCGACAACGGCAACGGCCGCGTCAGGTCTGCCGCCGCCTCGCCGGAGCTGCTGGCTTCGGCCGCGATCCTGGGTCCCGACGACGCCTCTGCGACCGCCGGGGTGGGCGACGGCGAGGACTCGGACGCGACGGGCGGGCGAGCGGAGGGAGATTACGACGAGGACGAGCCCGAGGCGGACGCAGACGATGACGAGGATCAAGACGATGACGATGACGAGCTCGGGCCGGTCCAGCGCGCCGCCCCCGACGAGGACGACGACGAGGACGACGAGGACGAGGAGGAGTTCGCCGACGAGCTGCTGGGCGAGGATGGCACCGAGGAGGCCGACGACGGGACCTCCGAGGGCGAGTCCGAGGAGGAGCCCCGGGATTGGGTGGACGAGGACGATGACGAGGAGGAGTCCCTCGCGGAGCAGCCCGAGGATCCCAACGCGGCCAAGCGATTCTGGTTCGAGCACGCCACCGGCGCCGGCAAGACGGTCGCCGCGCTCGGGTTCGTCGAGGGATCGCAGACGGGCGGCATCCTGATCCTCACGCACCGGCGCAACCTCGTCGACCAGTTCCACGGCGAGCTGCGCGAGCGCGGATACTCCAAGCGCATCTCACGGCCGCTGCTGCTGGGCGAGGACTCGGTCAAGGGGCCGGTGACGGTCGAGACCTACCAGTGGTTCGTACGCAACGCCGGCAAGATCTCAAGCGCCTACACGATCGTCATCTGCGACGAGGCGCACACCGCGCTGGGAGAGAAGACGAGCGGCGCGATTCGCAACTGGACGGGCCCGATCTTCATCGGCATGACCGCCACAGGCGCGCTGATCGCACGCCACGTCACCGATCTGTTCCCGACGCAGACCTCGCGCTTCGACCTCGCCCAGGCGGCGAGGCGGGGGGTGATCTCGCCGTTGCGGTGCGTGCGCATCTCACCCGGCGTTGGGGTGCGCACGATCGCCAAGGTGCCACTGCGCCGCGGCGAGGTGGACACCGAGTTCGACCAGGAGGAGCTGGCCGCGCTGCTCGATCAGCAGCCGTTCAACATGGCCGCGGCGAACCTCTACAAGACGCGCTTCAACGGCGTGCCGGGCGTGGTGTATGCGGCGGGCGTGCAGCACGCCTACAACCTCGCGGAGGCGTTCCGCGCGGAAGGCATCAAGGCGCAGGGCGTCTCAGGCGAGACTCCCAAGCGCGAGCTGGCGGAGATCCTGGCGCGGTATGAGCGCGGCGACATCGACGTGCTGATCAACGCGCAGCTGCTCGCCGAGGGCTGGAACAGCCCGCGCGCGACCGTGTGCGTGCACCTCGCGCCGACGGCGTCCAAACGCATCTACCAGCAGCGCGTCGGGCGCGTCACCCGCCGGCATCCCGGCAAGGAGGCGGGGCTGGTCGTGGACTTCGTGCACCCGGCCACCAAGAACGACGACCCCGTCGTGACGCTGCACTCGCTGCTCGACCGCGACGTCTACCGGGGCGGGGCGATCGTGGTCGGACCCGTCAGGCGCGGGCGCGGGCGGCGCATGCGCGTGGAGCGCCGCGTGCTGCCGGTGTGTGCGGAGGAGGAGCGGCGGTTCGCGGTGTTCGAGCGCGAGCTGTGGCGGATCGCCGTGGAGAACCTCGACTACGGCGAGCAGCACGTGTGGGCGGCACTGGGCGCGCGCGATGCTGCACTTCGACCGCGGCGGCGAGCTCAAGAGCCGCTTCCTGATCACCGCCGTGCAACGCAACAAGAACCCCCAGCTGCGTTTGCGCGCGCTAGCGGACATCGCCGCGCTGCGCGACCCCGACGCGTTCGACACGGCGATCGACATCATCGGCGGCTGGCCGCGCGACGAGCGCCGGGAGGCGACGAAGATCATGCTCCGCGCGCTCGTCGAGCGGCGGATCGGCCGCCGCGATCAGGCCACCGCCTGGATCTGGCGCCTGGCGGCGTATACGCGCGAGGTGCACGAGGAGTACGCGGTCCAGCGCTGGCCGGAGACCAAGCGGCTGCTGGGGCTGCTCGTAAACTCCTCCGGCGGCGCGCACGCCCGCAACGCCCGCCGGCTGATCCACGCCGCGCGCAAGCAGGACCGGCGCCTGGCCGCGGCATTGCTGGCGGCTGCGCTCGCGCACACGCCCGAGGCGGAGGAGGCGCTGCGCGGTGCCCGCACGCGGATGGCGCGCAAGCCCCCGGCGCTGGCGCGCGAGCTGTTGCGCAACTTCCCCAAACGCCGCGCCCGCAACAACCGGCGCAGGCGCAATAAGGGGGGTAGTGGCGTTGCGAAAAACGGTGCCGACGGCGCGCAGGCCACGGTCAAGAACGCCACCAAGCGAGGCCGGCGGGGAACGCCGAGCGAGGCCGTGCTGGACGAGGCGCTCATCGCGAGCGAGTCGCCGGCCGAGACGCACAACGGCACGGGCCTCGCGCCGGCGGCGGAGGGCAAGCTCAATCGCAATGTCGCCGAGGCGCTGGAGCACGCGGAGGAGTAGTCACGCGGGCTGCAGGTGAACCTCGCCCGCGTCAAGCGTTGTGTGCCCCCCGCCCCGCAACGCGACCACGAGCCGGCCCTCGCCGTCGATGCCCTCGGCGCGGCCGCTTCCCCCGGACCAGCCGATCTCCCGCCCGCGCAGAGCGTCGCGGGCGCGGTATGCCTCGAGCAGCTCCTCGGTCGGCTCGGCCAGGCGCCGGTCAAGCGCGGTGAGCAGACACGCGAGCGTGGGCTCGATCTGCTCGGGCGACTCCCCCAGCGTGGCGGCCGTGGCCTGCAGTTCCGTAGGTAGCTCCTCCAGCCGCACCGCTACGTTCAGGCCGATGCCGAGCACCGCCCAGCCCTCCTGAGGACGGCCTTCGGCGAGGATGCCCGCGAGCTTGGCCAGGTGCTCGCCGGGAGCGTCCGACGAGCGCACGAACACGACGTCGTTGGGCCACTTGATCTGGGCTCGCTCACCGGTCTGGGAGTGCTCGACGGCGTCGCACACGGCGACGGCCGCGATCAGCGGCAACAGCCGCGGCGGCGGGGAGCCCCGCAGCACGAGCGAGGCCAGCAGCGCGCTGTCCGGCGGCGCCGACCAGCGCCGCCCATGACGGCCGCGCCCGGCGCTCTGAGAGGAGGCGGTCACGAGCGTCCCATGCGCCGCCCCGGCGATCGCCAGCGCGCGCGCCCGATCGTTGGTCGAGTCGGGCAGGCGCAGGTGCAGGCGGGGGTGGCCGAGCGTCGAGGACATCACGCGCATGCTGACACCTCGCATTTGAATCGGCTCTGCAGAGGCATTTTCCGCAAGTCGCGTCGAGGCTTCGCGAAGGGGGCTTGACGAGAAGCTACATGTGTGCTTATGATTAGACAGTCATGCGCTTTCGATGTGCGAGCGCAAATAAATAGATCGGGTTTGGGTCGGTCCTCTGGATCGATCGCAAGCATTTTGCAGGGGACTTCGTAGTGGTACGGGGAGAGGGGCCGGGTCGCATGAAGAGGGGTAGTGGTTTTC
>Ga0193728_1001638_pt1 | contig 11509 bp, 12 predicted proteins | sample U1c1metaG_FD_143037 | JGI IMG/M metagenome (GOLD analysis project Ga0193728, IMG submission 143037) | Soil microbial communities from a riparian zone of the East river system, Colorado, United States - U1c1 | ecosystem: Environmental > Terrestrial > Soil > Riparian zone | place: USA: East River...
GGCGGCTACGCGATCAGGTAGGCCGCCGGACCGCGGCCCGCACGTCCGGCCGCAGAACAGGAGATGGGCGCGTGCCCGAACTGAGAGAGCTTGCGAACTTCGTGGCCGGCCAGCGCCGGCCCACCCGCGGCGGGGTCACCACGCCGGTTATCGACCCGTGCACGGGCGAGGCCATCGCGCGGGCCCCGGTGACGTCGGCGGCGGACCTGGACGATGCCTTCGCCGCCGCGGCCGGCGCCTTCGAGACCTGGCGTGACACCACTCCGGCCGAGCGAAGCCGTGCGCTGCTCAAGATCGCCGACGCGCTGGAGGCCCGCGGCGAGGAACTGCTCGCGGCCGAGGTCGGCGACACCGGCAAGCCCCCCGCCCTGACCAGGGTCGAAGAGCTGCCTGCCATGATCGACTACGTCCGCTTCTACGCCGGCGCCGCCCGCATGCTGGAGGGCCGCGCGACCGGTGAGTACCTGCGGGATCACACCTCGTCGATCCGGCGCGAGCCGGTCGGCGTGTGCGCCCAGGTCACCCCCTGGAACTACCCCGCCATGATGGCCATCTGGAAATGGGCGCCGGCGATCGCGGCCGGCAACACCGTGGTCCTGAAGCCCGCCGAGACCACGCCGTCCTCGACCTTGTTCATGGCCGAGCTCATGGCCGAGTTCCTGCCGCCGGGCGTGTTCAACGTCGTCTGCGGCGGCCGGGCCACCGGGCAGGCCATGGTCGCCCATCCCGTGCCCGCCATGGTCTCGCTGACCGGGAGCGTCCGCGCGGGCATGGAAGTCGCCGCCGCGGCGGCGGCCGGACTCAAGCGCGTCCACCTCGAGCTCGGCGGCAAGGCGCCGGTGCTGGTCTTCGACGACGCGGACGTGGCGAGCACGGCCGCCGGGGTCGCGAGCGCCGGCTACTTCAACGCGGGGCAGGACTGCACCGCGGCGACCCGGGTCCTGGTCGCGCCCCGGATCCATGACGATTTCGTCGCGGCCCTGGCCGACGCGGCCCGGGCGACGAGGGTAGGCCGGGTGGGCGATGACGCGGACTACGGCCCGCTCAACTCCGCCGAAGCCCTCGGCCGGGTGCAGGGGCACCTGAGTCGCCTGCCCGGTCACGCCGAGGTCGTCACGGGCGGCGCGCAGGTGAGCGGGCCCGGCTACCTGTTCGAGCCGACCGTGGTCAGCGGCGTGCGACAGGATGACGACATCGTCCAGCAGGAGGTATTCGGGCCGGTCGTCACGGTGCAGCCGTTCGCCGACGAGGATGAGGCGGTCGCCTGGGCGAACGGCGTCGAGTACGGCCTCGGGGCCTCGGTCTGGACCAGTGACCACGGCCGCGCCATGCGGATGTCCAGGCGGCTGGACTTCGGCGTGGTCTGGATCAACACGCACGTGCCGAGCGTCGCCGAGATGCCGCACGGCGGCTTCAAGCACTCCGGTTACGGAAAAGACCTGTCCATTTACGGCCTTGAGGATTACACGCGAGTCAAGCACGTGATGAGCTTCATCGGCCGGTAGCCATTCGTTCCGGAAAAATCGAGTTTCAGCAGCGGAGGTGATGCGGATCAGGCAGCACGCGATGACGCCGCACGCCCTTTCTCGCCTGACTAGCTGAGAGCTGACTCACCAGCGCGCGAGCGGGTCATGTTCCTTTGTGCGCCCAAAAACAGGAGGGTCAGCACCTGATCAGCGGTCAGCATAAGAGCTTTTGCGGAAAGGGACGAATATGACGGAACAGAACGAGGACCAAGGCTTCGAGGAGGTCAGTCTCCTGCACCGGCTCGGCTACCGGCAGGCGCTGCGCCGGAGCATGGGCCTGTACTCGTCGTTCTCACTCGGATTTGCTGCTATTGCGATTACGGTGACGGTGTTCACCTTGTTCGGGCAGCCCTTCGAGACGCTCGGCGGCGCGGCGGTGTGGCTGTGGATACCAATTACGCTCGGCAGCCTCCTGATTGCCTGCGTCTGGGGGCACCTGGTCGCGAGGGTCCCGGTGACCGGCTACGCCTACTCGTGGATCTCGCGCATCGTCAACCCGCAGTACGGCTGGTTCTGCGGCTGGACGGAACTGGCAGGCTGGCTGATCGGCACGGCGACGATCGCGATTTCCGCGGCGGCCGTCTTCAGCCCGTACTTCTGGGCCAACCCGACCCACCACGACATTCAGCTTTTCGCCGGCGTTGCCATCATCATCGGACTGGTCGCCAACATCATCAGCGTCAAGGTCACCTCGACGGTGAACAACATCGGGGCATCGGCCGAGCTGTTCGGGACGCTCGGGCTCGGCCTGCTGGTCGCCGTCTGCCTGCCGTTCTTCGGGCACGTCCAGGGCCCGAAGATCCTCTTCCAGGTAGGCAACACGACGCACAGCCCGATCACGCTGTCCGTGCTCGCCCTGGCCACCTTGCTGCCGATCTACACGATCTCCGGCTGGGACGCCTCGGCGGACCTGGCTGAGGAAACCCGCGACCCGCGCCGCAGCATTCCCAAGGCCATGCGGCGCGCCGTCCTGGCGGGCGGGATCGGCGGGTTCTTCCTGTTCGCCATCTACGCCATGGCCATCCGGGGCTCGGTCGCCAAGCTTGTCGGGGGCACGGAGAACCCGCTCATCGCCGTCTTCGAGAGTCACTTCGGGCACGCGGCCAGCTACATCATCGTCGTGATCGCCGGCTTCGCGATGTTCTCCGCCCTGCTGGCGAACATTGCCGCCGCCGGCCGCGTCGCCTACGCGCTGGGCCGAGACAACATGCTGCCGACCTCCAAGACCTGGAGTCATGTCAGCAACGCTACTCATACGCCCGTCTACAGCCTGATCGCCGTCGGGATCATCGCCGAGCTGGCGAACCTCGCATCCGCCGGAATCGTCAACCGGATCATCGCCGCGGTCAGCGTGGTCTTTGCCTTCATCTACATCCTGGTGATGGTGGGCGTGCTGTACGCCCACCGCAAGGGCCGTATCCCCGCCGTCGAGCCTGGCTACTTCGACATGGGCCGCTGGCTCGTGCCGGGCACTATCGTCGCCTTGTGCTATGCCATCGGCGTGGCCCTGATGATGACCCTCCCCGTGGTCAACCACGTAGCCGGCGAGTACTTCCTCGTCGTCGAGGCCGTCGGCGTCATCTGGTTCGTAGCGGTGCTCGGCAGGAGGCTCCGGCGTGGCGAGGCAGGTCCCGGCCTGCGGGGTCCCGACGGCCAGGTCGGACCCGAGGAACTCGGACTAGCCGAAGGCGGCTCCGGTCATGAGCCCGTCGTCACCTGATCGGGTCTCACCCCGCGCCGCGGACTGACGAGGGCGGCGGCCTCCTGGCCAGGAGGCCGCCGCACGGCAACCGAACCAGAGTCCGCGCGGAATCGGCCTGCGCGTTCATCGGCTGCGGACGGCCCCGCCGTGCCAATGCCGGACGACTACGGCCGGCCATCTGATTGCGCACTCCTCCGCTAACCCAGCTCCATGCAACGGCTCCGGCATGCTCCACCAGGACGGGCCGCATGGCTCGTGAGCCCGGCTCGAGCTGAGCCAGAGCGCTCGGATGGCCGGCGCCCAAGACCCGCTCGAAGTCGGGCAAAAGCCTAGCCCTGCTGCACGTCGCTGTTGACCGTCGAGATGTCCCCGTTGGCCTTGCTGATGGCGGTGCCGATGGCCGAATTCGCGGCCTGGAGCGCTGGCTGTGACCCGGGAGGCGCGCTGGCTCCGTCGGCGCTGAGCGTGGCCAGGTCGGCCTCGAGCGTGCCGATATCCGCGCGGACGGTGCCGATGTCCTGCTGCAGCGTGGACTTGTCGTTGGCCATCGTGGTCACCTGGTCGTTGTACAAGGTGGTGGCCGCATCGTTATACACGGTGGAGCTCGCGTTCACGCAGTCGCTTCCCGGCCCCTGGCTAGCGTCTGACCGCGTGGACGCGAGGTCGGCGCCGGCGGACTGCGCGTCACCGCCCATCCCGCTGGTGTCCGAGCCAAGCGCGCCGACATCGGTCTGCAGGAAGCTCACGGCGCTGCTGGCGGCCTGCTGGTCGCTCGCGATCTTCTGCTGCTGCGCCGCCTGAGCCTGCTGGGCCTGCTGCTGGGCTAGCGCGGTGGCGTTCGCCTGGCCGATGTTCTTCCGCAGGGCCGCGACGGCCGCGTTATAGGCGGCCGCCGTGGACGGCGGCAGCGTGCCCGCGCTGATCGTGCCGTTCGAGCCCGGCGCGCTGGTGATGGTCAGCCCATCGCTGCCCAGAGAGCCGTCGATGACGGTGCCGCTGAGCGCGTACAGGCCGGTCGGCGTCAGCGTGACCTGGCTGCCGTTGATCGTCACGTTCACCGGCACGTTGGTGACATTGAGAGTTTGGTCTGGCAGGGTGCCGGTCGGCTCGTCGTCGGTGACGGTCCCGTGCGACTCGCCATTGACCGGCGGCTGCCACTGCACCAGCGACACGAAGCCGGACCCGCTGGCCATGTAGAACGCAGGCTCGCTACCGCCGCCGCACGCGGTCAGCCCAGCCATGAGTCCGGCTGCAAGTGCCAACGTGAGGATGATCGACTTCATGGGGTTGCTCCCTATACCCAAACCATACTGTGGGAGCGCGCCATTGCCGCCGGTCCGTTATTTCCTGCTGCCCGATAGGAGCATCCGCGAGCAGGTTTGACGTGCCATGGCGGCCCCGGGGACCGGCCGCATGTACTCAATCAGACATGGTCATTGAATTAGGATGACCGGCGCCAGCTTCGCAGTCAGCCGCTGCCCTTAAGCAGGCATTTAGTCCGCTACCGGGCCAACTCGCGCGGCCACCCAAGAGGCTCTCGCCGGCCGGTCCGGCCGGAAGAATACCTTCGTTGCTACCTCGCGATGAGCGTCAGCCCGTCGTGCTCAGCGAAGTCGGAGAAGTCCTTGATGTTGAGCGTGGCGAGCGGGATGCCGTAGGCGATGCAGCAGGCGGCGACCCAGGTGTCGTCAACCGGGCGGGGCCGGCCTCGCTGGGTGGCCGCGGCCGACAGGTCGCCCCAAATAACGGCGATGCTCCGGGCCGCGGAGATGACGGGCTTGTCGGACAGCCAGGAGTCGAGGGCGGCCCGGTTGCCGGGTCCCCAGTGCCGGAGCCTGGTCCACTGGGTCAGCTCGCCGATGGTCACGAACGTGACCAGGGGCTGCCGGCCGGCGAGGCGGGCGGCCAGCACCGGCGGGAGCCGTCCCTTGAACGAGCGGGACGCCACGTCGGTGTCTAAGACGACCGCGCGCGCCGGTGGCTCAGGCAATGTCCGCGTGCCGGGACTCGGCGACGAAGACGAGGAACTCGTCGAGCTCCTCGTCGGTTTCGAACGCGTCGCAGCGCAGCTCGTCCGCTGAGCTGATCGGGTGGGCGCCAGGGGTCTGCCGGATCAACTCATCGAGCGGCGTCAGGTCGTCAGCCCGGACAGGCTCGGGGTGCTCAGCGCTCGTGCTCGTCGGGACCACCTCCGCGTTCGGCTGATTCCAGTGTCGCACCTGGCCTGGATGCCCGCTGCCGCTCCTCGCGCGGCCTGCTTTACCGCTCTCATCGTACCCAGCCCATCCCACGGCGATACCACGGTGGTATATCGCCTGGTGATGCGGGGTACCGGGCACCCGGCCTGGCCGCCAACACTGGGGCGCGATGCCTATCGGCCGCAGCGGGCCGTGTCGGTGCGTGGCCGGCAGACAGCGAGGTTCCGTCGAGACCATCAGAGTTTCCGGCCGCTTGGCGGCGTCCTAGTCAGGCAACTGGCGGTCGCTGATTATGCGACCGCGCTGGCGCTGCATGAAGCCCATGATGGCGTTGTCGATGATCTTGGCTTCTCCCGTGGCCATGAAGCCGCCCCGGCTGATCGCGTCGCGGATCGGCTCCTGGCACTGTGCCCCGATGGCGGCCAGCTGCGGGAACCATTCGAGGAATGCGGCTCGGTCGCTGGGTACCGCCGGCCGGTCGGTGAAGAAGCTGAACGTGTACTCGCGGTCGATGGGCGGGATGAGGTCAGGCAGCAGGTGGTGCAGGAACTTGCTGCCGGCCACGATCTGCGTCTGGGACGTGCTCACCCCGAGGCTGGCGATGGCCCCCCAGGCCGCGGCTGCCGCACGCCCGGCCGCCTCGGGGCTCATCGTCGTGATGCGCAGGGGCCAGAGTTCCTCCAGCGCCGGAGTTGCCTGGCGGAGGGCGGTAACGATGACCCCGAAATCTGCCACCTTGGCAGCCTGGCGCCCCATCCGGTGCATGCCCCACGCGGGCAGCACGGCGTAGACGTACTCCAGGAGGAGCTGATCGCCTAGCAGCGACGCGACCGACCGGTGCTCCCGGCGCCGCTCGATGGCCCGGAGGTGGAAGTACACGCTTGGTCCGGGGAATGCCTCACTGATCTCGAACGTGAGGACGCACTCGGCGAAGCCGGCAATGAGGTCTCGGATCCGCCCGGTCAGCAGCTCCGTCCGGTCCAGGCGCGTCCGCAGTCGCGGCCGCGCAGCTGCTGGCAGGTCCGGGCGGGCGGGATGACCGCCTGCGTCAGCTAAAGCGCTGACCAGCTTTCCCGCAGGCCCTGGCGCACGGATGACGAGGCCGTCTTCGGCAAGGCCTCGGCAGATCGCATTCACGTAGACACGGTTCATCGGCACTGCCGCGGCTACCTGGTCATCGTCGAGCGGCGTCTGGCTGCGTCGAAGAACCTCCAGCACCTGGTCCCGGCGGTTCCTCTGCGTCACGCAGCCAGTATGTGCACTCGCCGCAGGAGCTTCGCCGGGTTCAACAGCGAAAGTCAGGTCCTTCAGCAGCCAATGCCCTGGCCTGTCGCGGAGCGCGCTCCTATAACCCAACTGCTTCTGTCACATAAAGCTAGTAGCTTGCTATATAGCGCGCCATGTCCTGCTGGTGGCCGGGTGAGTCTCTGGCCAGACGTCTGATGACCCTGCCGGGCGGAGCTGGCCGCTACTTGCTGACCAGAGTGAGGGGTGTTGCGTGGCGCGGCGGCGATCGTGGGAGGGGGTGGGTGAGTGGTCGGCGCCGTCCGCCTGCCCACCGGGGCGCACCAGCGGGCGGCGGGCACGGCCGTGGTGACCGACCTGCTGATCCTGCGCCGCCGCGAGCCCTGGCGCGCCCCGGACCCGGTCGCGTGGGAGCAGTCCCGGCTCACCGACCTGGACGGCGCCCAGGTCCCCGTCAACGAGTACCTCCTGGACCACCCCGACGCCGTGCTCGGCCGACTCGCAGCGGCCCGCGGTGCCTACGCGGCCGACGACCTCGTCGTCCACGCCGACGGCAACATCAATGCACCGTCGTGAACGCCGACGCGACGCTGGCCGCGCAGGAGAAGGCTGCCGAGCTCGCCGAGCGGTTCAGCGAGTGGGCGTGGGAAGACCCCGGCCGGGCCGCGGAGCTGGCCAGGACCTACAACGACCGGTTCAACAGCTGCGCGCCTACGACGGTGCCCGGCTGTCGTTCCCGGGCCTGGCCTCGGGCTTCCGGGGCCCTCGGCCGTCCAGTGCGGCTGAGGGCCTTGCTGCGGCCTCGTTGTGGGGATTTTGGTCAGCGGGGTCGCCGCCTGCGTCATGATGACGCCCTCTCTTTCTGCGTTCCCGCAGGTGAGAGGGCTGATGGCTGACCTTCGCGTGGAGCCGGTGACCCGAATCGAACGGGCGACCTGCCGTTTACAAGACGGCTGCTCTGCCTACTGAGCTACACCGGCGCGAGACTGGGTGCATGGTAACCGACTCTGGGCTGCAGCCGCGAGACCGCCTGCTGGGCGCACCTGGTGTGCCCCGAGTGCGGGGCAATGACGACCGAGGGCCACCGCCCGTCCTGCGAGATCGGCCGCCGGGGTTCCGGGTAGCCCCGGCCGGCTTACTCGTTGGGCTGGAACGGGCGGACCTCGACCGGAGCCAGGCAGGCGGCGCTGCCCCTGGCCGCCCAGTCCAGCGCGGCGTCGCGGTCGGCGACCTCGATGACCCAGAACCCGCCGATGTGCTCCTTGCCCTCGGCGAACGGCCCGTCGGTGGTGAGCACGCCGCCGTCGCGGGCGGTGACGACCGTGGCCGTCGAGGCCGGCTCGAGGCCGCCGGCGAACACCCAGGCCCCCGCGGCCTGGACCTCGGCGTTGAAGGCGTTGACGCCCGCGTACATTTTCTCCATCATCTCGGCCGACGGGGGCTCGGTACCGTCCACGAGTTGCACGCTGAGCAGGTACTGCGTCATCGGAGGTCTCCTTCCGCCCGGCCGGCCCCGTGCCGGCCTCTCACTGCCTACACGAACGGCCGCGCCACGGATCGACACCACGCCCGGAGATCTTTCGCGAGAACCCCGCGGTCAGCCTGAGGTGGCGCCGGCCGGGTTGGGGTCGGCGCCGAGGTAGGTGCCGAGGTAGGTGCCGTGGCCCTGAACCACCAGCGGGCCGTCGAAGACCAGCACCTCGCTCACCCAGGCGCCCTTCTGGTTACGGTAGCTGATGACCACGGCGCTCACCCCGACGTAGACGTCCAGGACGGTGAAGTGCAGGTCCGGGATCGCGCGCAGGCCCTGCGCCCAGTAGTTCCTCTGCCGTGGCGCGGTCCATCGGCCGATCCTGCCCCATGAGGACGGCCCGGCGCTACCGCTAATCGGGGCTGCCGCGCCGCCGCTAAGACGCGCGCGGGGATCGGGATGACCGACGCCACCTGAGTGGCCTGGTCGACGGCGAGCACGTGCTGGCGGGGCAGCGGCGTCCAGCCCGCCATCGGCCAGCCCGAGCTGGCCACGACCACCGCGCCGGCCGTCTCGGTGTAGGACAGGTCGAAGTAGGCCTCAATGTCGTCGGGGCGGTCAACCCCGCGCAGGCGCAGCTGCTCGCGCGGGATCCGGGCCGGGTCGTGCCAGGAGATGGCGTACAGCATGCCGGGCGCCAGCAGGATCGCGTTCAGGCTGTTGGGCGCGTACCGGGCGGCGATGTCAGCCGTGGTGTCGGCGATCGCCTCCATGACGTCCCCGTCCCGCTCGGCCAGCCGCCACATGAGGTGCAGGAAGTACCGCTCGCTGTCGGTCGTCCCGCCGAGCTGCCGCTCCCACTGCGGCGGCAGCATCTCGCCGAGCCGCTCCTGCGGGTGGATGGCGCCGTTGTGGGCCAGGACGTAGCTGCCGTACCGGAACGGGTGCGAGTTGCAATCCTCCACCGCCAGGCCGGGCGTGGCCCAGCGCAGGTGCAGCAGCCCGAGCGGGCCGAGCGACGTCGCGGCCAGGTCGCCGTAGCGGGGCTCGGCGACGGCCGCGCCCGCCGACTTGGCCACGACCGGGTCGGCACCGTCGTACCAGGCCATGCCCCAGCCGTCGCCGTGCAGCGCCGACAGCGCCGTGAAGTCCGCGAGCCCCTCGGTGCCCAGCAGGTCAGCCAGGGAGACCGGGGCCTTCGCGCAGTAGCCGAGCAAGCGGCACATCAGCAGTCCGTCCCTTTCCAGCGAGAGTGACTATGAGCTTGACTAGAGGTACTTGCCCATGCCGCCGCCGACGTCGATCGAGGCGCCGGCGATGTAGCTGGCCCGGTCGCTGGCCAGGAACGCCACCAGCCCGGCCACCTCGTCGGCCCGGCCGAACCGGCCCAGCGGCACCTCGGCCTTGGCCAGCTGGCCGAAGAACTCCCCGGCCGGCATCTCCGGCGCCCGGCGGCGGTGGATGTTCTCCCACTGCGGCGTCTCCACGAAGCCGATGTTCACGCTGTTGACCAGGATGCCCTCGGCGCCCAGCTCGATCGACAGCGCCTTGGACAGGCTCAGGCAGGACGCGCGGTTGACCGACGAGGCCAGGAACGCCGGGTCCGGGTAGCGCGCGTACAGCGCGTTGATGTTGATGACGCGCGGGGCCGGGCTGCGCCGCAGCTGCGGCAGCGCCGCCCGGATGCAGCGGATCTGCGAGAACAGCTTGACCTCGATGTCCTCGTGCCAGTCGGTGTCGGTCAGCGTGGCGAACCGGCCCGGCCGCGCCCCGCCCGCGTTGTTGACCAGGATGTCGATCCCGCCCAGCGCCGCCACGGCGGCCTCGGTCATGGCGCTGACCTGGTCCGGGTGGGTCACGTCGCAGGCCAGCGCCGTCACCGCGGCGGAACCGGGCCCCTGCCCCCGCAGTTCCGCCGCGGTGGCTTCCAGCTCATCGGCGTGCCGCGCGCAGATGAACACGGCCGCGCCTTCACTGAGCAGTTCCGCCGCGATCGCCCGGCCCAGGCCCTTCGACCCGCCGGTGACCAGCGCCCGCCGCCCGGCCAGCCCCAGCTCCATCTATGCCCCGCCCGCCCCGGCCCCGCCGCCCGCCCCGGCCCCACCGTCGGCCCCGCCCGCCCCGTCGCCTGCCCCGTCTTCGGCCGCCTCGGCCTGCGCCGCGGCCAGCTTCAGCAGGCTCTGCCGCGGCGGGGCGAACACGTCGACCTCCAGGCACTTGCCGTCGGTGGTCCACGCCCCGTGCGGCACCCAGGACGGGATGACCGCGACGTCGCCCTTGCGCATCACCCGCACGTCGCCATCGACGTCGAAGGTCAGCTCCCCCTCCAGCACGATGACGATCTGCTCCTCCTCGTGCACGTGCTTCGGCGCGGTCGTGCCGGGCTCGAAGCTCACGAAGTTGAGCATCGCGTTGTGCCCGAGCACCGGCCGGAACCCGAGGCCGGGCAGGAACTCCGCCGCGGTCAGCTCGTCGATGTTCACGTACCGGCCGGGGTGGGCCGCCACGCCGCCCGGTTCCGTCGTGAAGTGGCTGGCAGCGTCGCCGAGCGACTCGGTCATATTTCCTCCAGAGCAGGACAGAGCAGAGCAGAGCAGAGCAGGACAGTGTGATCCGGCGCCGGGCTAAGTCAGGCGGCCGGCTGGTCGAGCGCGGCGCGGGCCACCACGGCGATCCGGCGGATGCCGTCGTCGATCAGGTCGTCGCCGGCTGTAGGACAGCCGGATCTGGCTGGTGCCGCCGTCGCCGACGTAGAACGGCCGCCCCGGCACGTAGGCCACCTTAAGGTCGCGGGCCGCCGCCGACAGCGCCACCGCGTCGACCCCGCCCGGCAGGGTGAGCCAGACGTAGAAGCCGCCCTCCGGCGTCGTCCAGGACGAGCCCTCAGGCATGTGCCGGGCCAGCGCCGCCACGGTCAGTTCCGCGCGCCGGGCGTAGAGCTGCCGGGACGCCACCAGCTGGCGGTCCAGGTGCCCGCTGCGCCCGTACTCCTCGAACATCCGCTGCCCGAGCGCGCCCGCGCACTGGTCGGAGTTCTGCTTGGCCACGGTGAGCCGGCTGATGACCCGGGCCGGCCCCGCCGCCCAGCCCATCCGGAAGCCCGGCGAGAAGATCTTGGAGAAGGTCCCGGCCTGCAGTACCACGTCCGGGGCCAGCGACCACAGGCTCGGCCCGGCGGCCGGCCCGAACCCGAGCTCCCGGTAGGCGACGTCCTCGCAGATCAGGAAGCCGTACCGGCGCGCGAGGTCGACCAGTTCCTGGCGCCGCGGGCCCGACAGCGACAGGCCGGTCGGGTTCTGGTAGTCCGGGATCGTGTAGAGGATCTTGGGCCGCAGCCCGCCCGCTAGCAGGTCGGCCAGCAGGTCCA
>Ga0193728_1001640_pt1 | contig 11504 bp, 8 predicted proteins | sample U1c1metaG_FD_143037 | JGI IMG/M metagenome (GOLD analysis project Ga0193728, IMG submission 143037) | Soil microbial communities from a riparian zone of the East river system, Colorado, United States - U1c1 | ecosystem: Environmental > Terrestrial > Soil > Riparian zone | place: USA: East River...
ATGGCCTCATGGAATCCTCGTCTATTCGTGTCCACCCATGAGCTTCTCGCGCAGATGAAGCTCTGTCTAACGAATTAGGGTCTCTCCAATATGAATGCTTTTTTTAGAAGAGCCACGCCCCTTGGCCTCAGTGTTGTTTGCCTGATCGTCGTCAGCCTGTTACCTGGGCTTATTGCCACAACGAATGCCGCGCCTGCTACTCCTCAGGTTCCATTAACAACTGAGCAAACAGTCTTTTTTGAAAAAAACATTAGGCCCGTTCTGGCTAACAATTGCTACGGCTGCCACTCGGCGGAGAGTAAGGCAGCGGGCGGATTGCTGGTCGATAGTCGTGAAACGCTGCTAAAAGGTGGCCACTCAGGCCCAGCAGTTGTACCAGGAGATCCAGAGACTAGCCTCCTGCTGAAGCGGATCCACCTTTCGGACGAGAAGCATCGCATGCCAAAAGGCGATGATCCTCTTCAGAAATCGGATGTGGATAATCTAACAACTTGGATCAAAGAGGGCGCTTTCTGGCCCTCAAACACTGGATTAACTTTATCTGCAGGAACCTCTCTGCCGCCCCAGGTTGCGGCAGCATCTGTCTCCCTGACGCCGACGTCCGAACAGCTTGCATACTTTAAAAAAGATGTTCGGCCTATTCTCGTAAATCACTGCTATGCCTGCCATTCAGCAGCCACTAATACTAGAGGCGGACTGCGTCTGGACACAAGTATTGGAATCCAGACTGGCGGGAACGCAGGTCCGGCAGCTATTCCGGGCAATCCTGAGAAGAGTCCACTTCTCAAAAGAGTTTCACTTGCTGATCCCCAGCATCGGATGCCTAAGGACAGTGCACCGCTCAGCCACGCGGAGATTGCAACTCTCACAACGTGGATCAAGCAAGGTGCCGCGTTGCCAGATGAAACCGAGAAGCTGCCACCATTGTCGGCTAATCTCACTCGAACTTACAGTAAGCTCAAGGCGCAGCATTGGGCCTTCCAACCATTGACCGACCCACAGGTTCCGCAGGTTTCTAACAAAGCGTGGTCTTTAGGAAATATCGATAAATTCGTATTGGTGGAGTTAGCAAAAAACAAGATGGCGCCAGTCAGGGATGCGGCCCCTGACGCGCTTATTCGTCGGGTGACTTATGACCTTACGGGACTGCCACCGACGCCAGAGGCGGTCGCTTCTTTCCGTAGGGACCACTCCAGACACGCCTATGAACATCTAGTTGATCGACTGTTGGCTTCTCCTCAATACGGCGAGCGGTGGGGCAGACACTGGCTCGATATAGCTCGCTATGCCGAATCAACCGGACCATCTCGCAACGTTCCCTATCCGCACGCCTGGAGATATCGCGATTACGTAATCAACTCAGTGAATGAAGATGTTCCGTATAACCGATTTATTCAGGAACAGGTTGCTGGCGATCTACTTCCTGCTGCTTCACCAACAGATCGAGACCGCTTATTGATTGCGACTGGCTTTCTGGCGCTGGGGGTCAAGGACGTCAATCAACGGTTTCCGAGTCGTTTCCTTATGGATAATGTCGACGATCAGATCGACACGGTAACTCGATCAGTCCTGTCGATGACGGTGAGCTGCGCTCGTTGCCATGATCATAAATTCGACCCAATCCCCACAAAAGATTATTATGCGCTCGCAGGCATCTTCACGAGCAGCGATACTGCTACCGGACTTAACAGTCACATGGGCGGTGCCGGGCTCTCATACTATGTTCCGAAGGACCTGCTATTGCTCTCGTCTGCGACAAAGGCGGCAGCGCCACCTGCCGGGGAAGCCCAAAAGCTGACTGTCCAGATCATGGCCGCAAGGAAGGCCATTGAAGCGCTTCGAGATACTCCTCAAGCATCCGATCCGGCGGGTAAGAAAACAATAGTCGCACTCAACCGTAGCGCGCTGCACCTCCAGGAGACGCGCCTGGATCTCGTGGATCTTGCAACTCGCGGTTACGGCATTCATGGAGTACGAGAGGGTCACGTTGCAGATACCTCAGTTAGGATTCGTGGCATAGAAGAACGTCACGGTCCCACAGTCCCTCGGGGATTTCTCACCGCCTTCGTTGTTCCAGGTGCTCCTTCGGTCGACCCGAAACAGAGCGGCCGGTTACAGTTAGCTGAATGGCTAACCAATTCTACAAATCCGCTTACAGCGCGCGTTGCTGTGAATCGTATTTGGGAACATCTGTTTGGTCAGGGTATTGTCTCTACAGTCGACAACTTTGGTGTAACGGGAGATCGTCCGTCAGATCCGGAGTTACTTGACTATCTGGCAAGCGATTTCATTCATAATGGCTGGTCAAGCAAGAAGCTGATCCGAGAAATTGTTCTTTCTCATACCTATCGACTCGGCTCCGGCTTTCCGCAACAGTATAAAGATGTCGATCCAAACAATCGGCTTCTATGGCGCCACTCTCCACGTCGGCTTGAGGCGGAGGAGATTCGGGATTCCATACTGTCCTCATCAGGTGGCCTCAATCTCACACCCCCAGCGGGTTCGCCTGCTCGGCAATTGAAGATGATCGAGCTACAGGACGGCAATGCACTAGTCAAGACTTTGAACGTAGAAGCAGATCATAGTTCCTATCGGAGTATTTATCTTCCACTCTTACGAGGAATTACTCCACACACACTGGCTGCTTTCGATCCTGTTACGCAATCCTTGGTGACCGGCCAGCGTGATGTCACGATCGTCCCCACCCAGGCATTGTTTATGCTCAACTCAACCTTCGTTCGGCAACAGTCGTTAGCGCTCGCAGGTAGATTGCTCGCAGAACCAGACCATAATATTTCAAGTCAAATCAGGTCTGCCTATGGGCTTGTACTTTGCAGGACCCCGACCAAAGAAGAGCTGTCTCGAGATACCCAGTTTCTTAATAAATATGAAACAAGCTATCGCACAACCAAACCAGAGGATGTACATCTGGAAATACCAGTCATCAAGCAGGCCAAGAAGCTTGAAGCTGCCGATGAGTTACTTGGCCTAACAGATAACAACGCCGAGGAGGTCAATCTTGCAGCTGTCGATGAGCCCATACATCCTAAGAGTCCTCAAGAGGCAGCTCTCATGAGCCTGGTCCAGGCCCTTTATGCGTCTGCCGAGTTTCAATTCGTCCGCTAACGTTTTTAAACCAGAAATATTGGAGCTTATTATGTCTAACCACAAGCCGCTACTTACTTCACGTCGTTCGATATTGCAATCAGCTGGTGCTGGGTTCGGTTATGTTGCCTTGGCGGGCCTTCTGGGTTCTTCGCAACTCAAAGCGTATGCCGAGACTGGCGAGCCCCCCAATCCCCTGGCCCCCAAGCAGCCGAATTTCAAAGTCAAAGCAAAAAAACTCATCTTCCTCTATATGGAGGGAGCGATGTCGAGTCTCGATACTTTTGAGTACAAGCCTGTCCTGCAACGTTCGGAAGGAAAGTCTGCTCCCGGAGGTGGTACGCTCAATGCCTCGAAGTTCAAATACAAGCAATACGGAAAGTCAGGAGCGTGGTTCTCTGAGCTGCTCCCAAATATTGCGACTCGTGCCGATGATCTCTGCTTTCTACGTGGCCTTCACACTGACACGCCCGCGCATCCTCAGGCAGTTGTGCAACTGCATACCGGCAGTGCAAATGCGGCACTCACTCGTCCGAGCATGGGGTCCTGGCTGCTCTATGGACTGGGCACGGAAAATCAGGATCTTCCGGGCTATGTAGTTATCAATCCAACTCCTAACTTCGGGGGCGCTGCCAATTATGGAAGCGCATTTCTCCCTGCGTATTATCAGGGAACTAGCGTTAGTGATATAGGTTTCATGCCTAATGTCAAAGCGGCTTCACCTCATGCATTAGAGATTGAACAGTTGGACCTCATCCAAACGATGAATCGGAATCTGGCATCCGCACCAGGCTCACCTGAGGCGGTCGAAGGCGTCATCAAGTCGTATGAGCTAGGCTTCAGAATGCAAGATAAAGTCCCAGAGTTGCTGGATATATCCAAAGAATCCCCAGCGGTTCTCGAAGCGTACGGTGTGAAGCCCGGCCCGGAAGGATCCTTCGCGCGGCAATGCCTAACAGCGCGTCGCCTCAGTGAGGCAGGCGTCCGGTTCGTCGAAATACGTCAACCAGGATGGGATCATCACACCAATCTCCATCAAGGGATGATCGACCAATGCAACATGATCGATAAGCCTACTGCCGCGCTTCTAGCCGACCTGGAACAACGTGGTTTGCTTGAAGACACTTTGGTACTCTTCGGCTCCGAGTTTGGACGCTTACCGGCAGCTCAGGGAGACGACGATGGACGCGATCACAACATCACTGGATATTCCATGTTTCTTGCTGGAGCAGGTGTCAAAAAGGGCTTTAATTATGGAGGCACTGATGAGCTTGGTGTCGATGCTGTCGAGGGCCGCATGCATGTTAATGACCTTCATGCAACGCTACTTGCTCTAATGGGACTCGATCACGAACGCCTTACCTATCGGTATGCTGGGCGCGATTTTCGACTAACAGATGTAGCTGGCATAGTTCAGAAAGAGATCTTTATTTGAGAAACATTAATCGCAGCAGCACTCGCAATGTGGCATCGGTCTAAGCAAAGATATTCCGATTCGAGTTGGCGGCTATGTTTTAGCCTTCTTCCGATGCGAACTATAGTTGCGATGCACAATGCATATCACCAAGAACTCAGCTGTCAAATTTTTTTGGGACAATATCCAACCTTTGAGCTATAGGGACATGAAAACTATCAATCTAAGCATTATCGTGAGCCTTGCCGCAATTTGCTTTGCCAATTCGTCTACTGTAAAAGCATCTAGCAACAAGACTGCGGCACCAACTATCGAAATACGTGCAAAAAAGTTTGCATATATACCGGCGGAGATTACTCTCCAAAAAGGAGAAACGTACAACCTACATCTTACGTCCGACGACGTGCCTCATTCATTTCGCATCAAGGCACTAAATTTGAATAGCAAGATGAGGCATGGCGAATTTGACGATGTCTTATTTACACCCGAAAAGGTCGGAAATTTTAGGGTTGACTGCGGACTGTATTGTGGTTCAGGTCACAACAAGATGTTTATGACTGTACATGTGGTAGAGAAATAAATGAGAGCATTTCGAGTTGTTTCAGGATTGTTCTTGTTATTGTTGCCAGGGATAACTGGTTGCCGGGCGACGAAGCCAGAAAAATTAGAAGAAGAATCTGTTTACTGGATAAAGCGCAATATTACTGTTGGCAATAAAAGAGAGGCAAATCCCATTCCGATGTCATCGGAAAATATTGAAGAAGGAAAGGAAGCCTTTGAATCTTATTGCATGGTATGTCACGGATTGGATGCTCAGAATACCGGCGTTCCATTTGCCGCTACCATGTCTCCACCTGTTCCATCGCTTGCAAACACCGAAGTTCAGGCATATACGGATGGACAGCTGAAATGGATTATCGAAAACGGAATATACCCTTCGGGGATGCCGCCTTCTAAAGGGATATTCAGCGATGACGATATGTGGCGAATGGTCCTCTATATCCGACACCTGCCGCATCCGGGCAGCCTCGGCGATCCTATAGTTTACGGTGGCAATGGAAAATGACATTGCAACGCAATACCAGACGCACAAACGTTGAGTGATTAGATATTTAACATTTAGAAGGGTTAGCACGTACTTAAACCATTCTTGAAGATGAATAAGTTCTAGGCCTAGCAGTTAGAGGGTTCAACAGAAAGGCAAATAACAGAATGAACAAGACCATGCATACTGCTATATCCGTAATGTTGTGTTGCCGCCACGATCGCTCTTCCCAAAAAGATGAGTCCTGCGTCGTGGGCAGGTGTATTGTTCCCATCTAATACAACGCGAGCCCTATGGTTCGTCATGTAATGGCCCACGACATCTGATCGTGGGCCATTTTCTTTGTGCGTCAGTCAATTTCAGGAGGCAAGTATGTCGAATTTCTATTCACCCTTGCGCACTCTCATAAAAGTGCGTTACGTCGTTTATTTGTTAGTGGGACTTATTGGTTCGACTGGCCTTCAGTTCGCGAGCGCCCAAACGTCAAAGATTTCTGGTTCAGTGCAAGATTCAGAAAACGCGAGCATTCCTGGCGCAAAAATTAGCCTCACCCGCGAAGAAAGCGGTGAGCACCGTGAAGCCGTATCCGGTCCGGAAGGTTTCTACTCTTTTCCTTTACTCCTTTCGGGACACTATGAACTTAAGGTTGAAAATGATGGATTTGAAACTGAGCTTAAATCGGGCATTCAGGTATTGACTGGAGAGGCGACGGCTGTGGATTTTTCACTCAAGCCAGGGAACCTTCAACAGGTGGTAAGTGTCAGCACGGATGCACCCCTTCTTCAGTCAGGCTCGTCTGCTATTTCGACAGTCGTGGAGAATCAAACGATCACCAATCTGCCACTTCTTGACCGACGCACATCGCAATTACAACGCCTGAGCGGTTTTGTCATTGCAAATGGATCGGGGTCCAACAGCACGTTTGCTATTGCAGGTGGGCGCGGCAATAACGGAAACTTTACCATCGATGGCGGTACGGTTACGAACCTCCTGCAAGGAGTTTCGACGCTTACATTTGATCCCCCTGTCGACTCGGTTCAGGAATTCAATCTGGCACTCAGCAACTATTCTGCTGAGTTGGGGCGTTCTGGCGGAGGGGTAATTCAGATGACTACGAAATCCGGTACAAACGAATTTCATGGATCAGCCTACGAATACTATCGCGACGCTAGTCTCCAGGCGAAGCCGTACTTTGCTAATAGTAATCCTCCACTCAAATACAACCTATTTGGTGGCACTATCGGAGGCCCAATCGTTAAGGATAGAACACAATTCTTCTTCAGCTGGGAAGCTCGGCTCAACACATCAACAGTGACGCAGACCCTGAATGTGCCAACTCCGGCAGAGGTAAAAGGAGACTTTTCGGCATTCTCAGCTGTAGTCATTGATCCAAATACGGGCAAACAGGCTGTCGGCGATGACGGGACGCTCAATAAATTGCCATCAAAGGAACTGGATCCGATCGGCGTCAAATTAGCCTCTTATTACCCTGCACCGAATATTCCCGGTGCTCCAGCTAACACAAATAATTTCAGTGCAAATGACACAACAAAGACCATATTAAATGCTTACGTGGCAAGAATTGATCATAAGATTAGCGATAAGGATCGCATCTATGGACGCTTTCTGGGACAGCCAGATCATGGGCTCACCGCGTCTATCTTTCCTGTTCCCGGTACGGATAACTATGGAAATTTATCACATAATTATTACTACAATGGATCAGCAACTTGGGATCATATCTTTTCAAGCTCTGTCATCAATGAATTTTTAGCGGCCTATACACGCCGTCAAGGTCTCAACATTTCAGCTGGATCCGAAAATCCCGCTCTGGCCACGCAGACAGGGCTGCAAGGAACCAACCCCGATTACTTTCCGGGCGTGACTCTTAGCGGTCTTGAGGCAATAGGACGCAGTTCGCAACAAGTCAGACTTCAGACGCCGATTATTGCTAATCAATACCTCGATAATCTATCTATCCTTCATGGTGTCCATCAATTTAAAATTGGCATTGAGTTACGTACATCGGACAACACAGACCTTTATTATCCTTCCGCGGGCGGGCTCTTCAGCTTTAATAACATTGGTATAAGTAGTAATACCGCTATTGGAAGCCTTGCCAGTCTTTTACTCGGCCGCGTATCCACAGCTTCTCGACAGGAAACGAAAGTAATTGAATCAAAAGCCCTCAGTATCGGTGCCTACGCACAGGACGACTGGCACCTTTCTCCGAAGCTGACGCTCAACATTGGCATTCGTTATGATGTCGACTCGCCACGCTATGTGGACAATAATTATCAAAACTCGTTCAATCCGGCAGCAAGTAATCCGATATCGAACACGCCGGGTATCATTACTTTTTCGGGACTTAATGGTGTAAGTAAGTATGCGCACAATTGGGACCTACATAATTTGGGACCGCGCCTTGGATTTGCTTACTCACTTTCTACGCAAACGGTCATTCGTGGCGGAGGAGCCATTCTTGTCCCAGGCGAATATGATCAAGCCACACCGATCACTGCTTATACAGGATTTTCTAACGCCATCAGCCTCTCGTCTCCCAACCCTGGAAAAGGAACACCGGCCTTTCTGCTGAAGGACAATGGAACCGACGGTACAGGAAAAGCTGCTTTTCCTGTACCGAGTCAGTTGACATCTTCCTTTGGTGCGGTCCCGGTAGGATCGGCTCCCGTTGTTGCTCCACAGTACTATGAACCGCATCGTCTCACTGGTTACCTCTATCAAGCAAATCTCGATATCCAGCAGGCATTGACTAGTAATCTTCTCTTAGACGTCGGCTATCTCGGAACCTTCGGGCATCATCTGGCTTCGCCCGATGCCGAAAATATCAATCAGGTCGCGCCTGCCAATGTCGCGCTTCTCCCTACTGCTGTCTCTCCTCAAGCGTTGCGCCCATTTCCACAGTTCGGCAATGTAAGCATCCTGGCCGCCGACATCGGCGAATCAAATTACAACGGTCTCAATGTTGGGCTGAATAAGAAATACAAGGGAGGTCTCCAATATCAGCTGAACTATACCTGGTCCAAGTTTATTGATAATCAGGACGGCCGCAATGAACTGGCTGGCTATCCAGGAACTGACTCCTTTACCGACTACTACCACCCCAATAATCGAAGAGGTTTGTCTGGAAATGACGTTCGCAATCGGCTCATTGGCAATGCACTGTACGCCCTTCCAGTCGGCCACGGTAAGTTGCTTAATATCAATTCACACTTGTTGAATCAGGTTGTTGGCGGCTGGACCGTCGCCGGCATTGCAGAAATTCATTCGGGAACTGCCTTGAGCGTGGTCAATTCGACCAATAACACGGGTACTTTCTCTGACGGTGTGCGACCGAACCTCGTAGGAAATCCGAACCGTCTTTCGAGCAGTAGGCCTCGTGCCCAAAAGATTGCAGAATGGTTCGATACAAGCGCCTTCGCACAAAACCCTGCTTATACCTTCGGGAACGCTCCACGCACCTTCGGGCGAGGCCCAGGACTCTTTACTGCTGATGCTTCGCTAATGAAGGACATTTCTTTCGGTGAAACCAGAACGTTGCAGTTCAGGGCGGAGGCTCTTAATGTTCTAAACCATGCGAACCTTGGGAATCCCAATGGCCTGTTTGGTAGCTCAAAGTTTGGAACGATCTCAAGTTTGCAGACCGGCACTCAGTCCAGAATTCTACAGTTGGGAGTTCATCTGTCTTTCTAGATGTCATAAGTTAAGTTCAATAAAGGGAAAGCCTCGGAAACTTCTTACTATCATGGGTTTCCGAGGCCTTTTCAATAGACCGATCGCTTAGAGCCAGCTTTCTCAATGTGAATATTGACGGAGCCGTCAGGGAAGACGCTGGAATGGGATCTACGCCATCTGATTTCAAATGAGGTCTGTGATGTTGCCGAAATTTCATTCGAGAACACAGGTTTATGGCCGTATCGGCGGGAAGAATACGGGAACACCCACGAACCAAAAACAGCCCAAATCATCCTAGATTGGCTCCGATCTAAGCTTCATTCATCAGTTATATACATTTATTCTAAATCGCTTAGCTTGGTTGGAAGGCGGCCCTGAAAAGGCCGGCGGCGGCGGTTAGATCCCGTCTCTGGCCACCACTTTACAAACAACTTGCAGGATCAAGGTAAAGCCTCCAGCACATCGGGAGGCATTATCATTTGCGATAAGCCTTTTATTTTTAGCAAACCGTCATCTCGGCGATCTGCTCGAGCCCCGGACCAAGCGCCTGCGCCAGGCCTGGCGGCATCACTGCAAGGCTGCGCTTGGAAAAACAGCGAGTCGTAGAAGCTAGATTGAAGCTGTATCCCCATGGGTATGACGAATCCAACGACTTCCCCGATAACCGCAGAGGCGATGAAGTTGGAACGACCAACCGTGTAGAGCTTGACGCAGACTTTGGACGTGGCGATCATATCTTCTTGGATCGCACGAAGATCGACGTACCCGTCTACGTCGTCATCCCTAACGCGGTCGGAGAAGCACTGCGGATGCTGCCCAACGCCCAAGGGTAGTTCATTTTGAAGATCCACCATATACGGCAGGATCACCCAGGCTACCCGCTTTAGGCAAATGTCGAATGTAAAGTACCATGCGCCATATATCGTCGTCAGTGAAAACATCATTCGATGGAGGCATCCCCGAGGGATAGATGCCATTCTTTATGATCCATCTCAATTGGCCATCGGTGTAAGCCTGCACCTGTGGACTGGTGAGAGAGGGAACCGGTGGCGACATCGTCGAGGCAAAGGGAACCCCTGTATTCTGTCCATCCAATCCATGACAGACCATGCAGTAAGAAGTAAAACTTTGCTTTCCGTCCTCTATATTTTCGGGCAGAGGGCTAACTGGATTTACATCGTCCTTGCCACCTATCGTGACATTTAGCTTCGACCAATCCACAATCTTCGTTTCAATTTTTGTAGGAGCTTTGGCGCAACATCCACTGAACAGCCCGGTGAAGAGCAGCAGTATGGCAGATCCTTTTGGGATCTGCATCTACTTGTTCACCACGCGTACGACCATCGACATTGCTTTGTGGCCGCTTCCGCAGTAATGTCCACAGTCGGCCGTAAAATTGCCTATCTGCCCTGGTGTAAATAGGACGTCGTCAAATTCACCAGCCTTCATCTCCCAGTTCATATTCAACGCTTTGATACGAAGACTGTGAGGCACATCGTCCGACGTTAGATGGAAACGGTAAGTTACCCCTTTTACCAACGTGACTTCGGACGGTATATAAGCAAATTTTTTTGCACGGATTTCAACTATCTGTGGATCAGTATTTTTGCGAGCAGCATCTGCATCCCCAGTAGTCATAACTGATATGAAAACAATACTGCACACCATAACCCACTTGGTCCATTTCATAAGTTTAGTTGTCCTTTTCAATTGATTATTGTTTAGTGCTCATCTGAAGGCCGTATCTGTGCCCACCTCCAAAAGAAGTTAAGCAATAATGTCGTGAATCACATTGCCTGCCACATCAGTTAAACGAAAATCACGCCCACTCGAGCGATAAGTAAGTTTGGTGTGATCGATCCCCATAAGATAAAGGATCGTCGCATGAATGTCGTGAACGTGCACCGGCTTATCGATGGCCTTCCATCCAAAATCATCGGTAGCACCGTATGTCATACCGCCCTTGATGCCTCCTCCGGCAAGCCACATCGAAAAACCATGCGGATTATGATCGCGCCCAGCATGGGTCCCTCCTCCACCAAGTTCTACTACAGGAGTTCTACCAAACTCGGAACCGCAAACGATGACCGTCTCATCGAATAGCCCTCGTGCTTTCAGATCCTTTACTAATGCGGCAAAGGGCTGGTCAGAGTTTTTGGCATTGACGCGGTGAAGCTGAATGTCGAAATGAGCATCCCAGGGATCCCCAGCCGAGTAATAAATCTGAACCATGCGGACTCCCCG
>Ga0193728_1001641_pt1 | contig 11501 bp, 6 predicted proteins | sample U1c1metaG_FD_143037 | JGI IMG/M metagenome (GOLD analysis project Ga0193728, IMG submission 143037) | Soil microbial communities from a riparian zone of the East river system, Colorado, United States - U1c1 | ecosystem: Environmental > Terrestrial > Soil > Riparian zone | place: USA: East River...
CGACCGGTTGCGCAACGGGTCGGAATCCAGAAATGCATCGGATGGCACACGTTTCGTCACACGTATTCGACGCTGCTAAGAAGCGTGGGTACGGAATTCAGAGTGATGCAGGAACTGTTGCGGCATTCGACTTGCCATGCCGGTGGGAAGCTGTGTACGAGTCAGGCGATTGCCGGCATTATCCACCGTGTACGTCGCTCCGTCCAACGTAGCTCCGCCTGTCGCATGCGTCACGCTAAGCAGCCGCGATAAATTGTCATAACTATACGTGGTATTCACGGTATTCGGCCTGGTCAGGGTTGTCCGACGGCTCAAAGTGTCGTAAGTGAATCCGAAACTGCCGCCGCTAAATCGCCGCTGGCGGCGTCAGCGTCTGTAGCCGATTCAAAGTGTCGTAAACGATTATTGGGGTGGATTCACAACCATTATTGACGTATAGAAGGATAGCCGGGGAAGACTGTACGTCATGGAATTCTCCAGCGCGGCAGGTTTTCCAAACGTCGGTCAAGGCCGGATCATCCGGATCGCGAACGGCACGGCTGAGGAAATCGTGAGCGGATTGAACGTGCCCACCGGCATGGCTTTGGACCGCCACGATGATATCTACGTCAGCGATCTCGGAGCTGCGCCCGGCACGGCTGGACGCATTCTGCGCTTCGCAAACCCTATATCGGGTCAACCGCTGACCACGATCGAAGTCCGTAAACCGGCGCCGTTGGAGCGCGGAGATGGAGCAGACGACGACCGCGACAACTGACACAAGTGGCGGCTTCTGAGTCCTGGACTAGGGAGCCGCCTCATTCCTGTTGAAGCGACACGCTTTCGCTCCAGAGTTTAAATCTACTTTTTACGCGCGTTAAAAAAATAGTTTTGCTCCAAACGAAATCGTACGGTGAGAAAAACCGAAGAGGTGAGGATCTGCAAATCCGAACGCTTCGGCGGCGCGACCCGCATCGTCAATGAAAGGATCCACCGACGAGTAGTTCGGATGATTTAGAGCATTCAGGAAGTCAGAATGAAATTGTAAGGTCAAGCTCTCGGAAAGCTTCGTGACTTTGAACGCGGAGAAATTCAATAGGTTAATGTGACCGTCGCGCAGTGTATTGCGTCCCACATTTCCGAACGGGCTTCCAAAAAAAGCAACAGCAGTCTTGGTGTTCGCGACGAATCGTACCTGATCCTTCGCGACGACCTGCGCGGGATGTGCACTGTCGGAAATTACCCGTCCTGAACCATCTACCTTGGTGCCGGTAAAACCATTGTTGAACTGGTTGAGACTGATTAACGTCGTCGGGGAGATGGCTGAGTTACCGCAAAGAATTCCGGAGCTGTCACTGGCGCAGATATCCTTTGCGAAAATTCCGACCGATTGCACCGGGGCGTTGTTAGACCCCAGAAATGGCCGAAGCGAACCATCCGGCAGAGCGTACTCCGCATTGAACGTTGGATCATAAGGGTTGGCGTCGCTTGGCGAAGAGGCACAGATGTCGCCGCCAGCGTTACAGCTGAGGGCGAATTGCACCGAGGTGTAAGGCTGACCTGAAGACAGCGTGTAAACGGCAGCCGCGCGCCAACCGCCGAGCACTTGTCCGACCACCCCACCGCGATTTTTAAAAAGTGGTATCTCTTCCACCGCGGAAAACACGAATTTGTGTGGGAAATCAAGTCCCGAGAGACCATGTTCCTGATCCGTAAAGCTAACCTGACTTTGCGAAAGTGCCGAAGTATTGCCAGCGGAGCCAGTCGCACCGATTTCGCTGGTGTTGTCGGTCGTTTTGCTAAGTGTGTAGAAGCTCTGCAAGGTGAGTTGCTGCCAGAGAGATGTCGAGCGGAACTCGATCTGCAATCCGTTATAGTCCGAGTAACCGTTGTTGGTGCGTTCTTGGACCAGGGCGCCGCCCGTGCAATTAACGCGGCCTACCAACTCGGGAATAGCTGCCTGTGACGCTGGACACGGTTTCCACCCGGCCGGAATAAGATCTGGATGAGTGTTTGCCAAGCCGAGGATGTAAGGATTGCCGTCGATGTTCTGAAACAAACGTGTCCCGTGATTTCCGACGTAGCGCACTTCCAGTACGGCGTTGTGAGAAATCTCTTGTTGTATCCCAAGGGACCACTGATGTACGCGGTCCGGCCCGAAATCCGGCGAGACGCTAGTTTGTCCAAATTCTCGCGGGTCAAAAATCCCGGTCTGCAAATGAGGCCCCAGCAACGTTCTCACGTTGTTGCCGGTCGGAACCGCCGGCAGTGGATTTGCCCCTGCAACAACTCCTGTCAGCGTGGTGGAAATTACGTAGGGCGAGTCATTGGCCTCTTTGGCGTACGTGATGTAAGCCGCCGGGTCATAAGACAACCGGTAACCACCGCGAACCACCATGTTCTTCCCTAAATGCAAGAAATTGCTGCGGGGAGACCACGCAAATCCGATGCCAGGAGCCCAACCATTTTTAGCAGCAGGTATTTCCGGTGAGGTAGTGACGCTCAATGGCAGACTTGGATCCCACAGCGGATCGTCGCCCGTCTGTGAGCGCGTCGTTATTTTGTGCAAGATATTAGTCGGTTGTCCGTAGTAAGACCATGTCAGTCCCACAGTAAGGACCAGATTATTCGCGAACCTTATCTCGTCGGCGGCGTACGGGTAGAGGTCCGTCTCGCGAAAATCCAAATATGGATTTCCGGAAGCAATACGGATTCGATTCGGGGAATTTGTTGTGAACGACCCGAAGTCAGCGAATTGGAACGAACCGTTGTAATTGATAAGCATAGTAATGGGGGCGCGCACTTTGGTCATATCAATGCCTACCTTTAGGGCGTGTCGTCCGGCGATATGAGTCCAGTTATCGTGAAACTGGTAGGTATTTGCAATTCGGCCGGCCGGCAAACCTGAGGGCACTCCAAAACTCAGGAGGGTTGAGTTGGCGAAAGTGACGAACGTCAGGGCATCCCCAAGCTGGCTGGCTCTGGGCACTGTCCCCCCGAGGGAATTGCCTCCATCCTGAAAATCATTTCTCCCGTAAGATGCGCGAAACTCATTCGTCGTGCCCACCCCGAGGAAGCGCGTCCAGCTGAAATTGTAGGCCTGCGATAATTGGAAGCCGTCTGCGGAATACCCCGCAGCGACTGCGCCATCACTATTCGAAGATAGCCTTCGGGCGTAAAGATGTGTGCCCGAAAAATGATTTTTTGGAGTTTGATAATCAAACTTGATTATGAAGTTGTTTTGGCGAGAGTCCGCTGGTAACGAACGCTGAATTCCCGCTGTGGCTACCGTACCGCAACCCGGTATATCCATCGGCATTATTAGACCTAGCGGTGCGGGGTTTCCAGCCTTCACGGAGTATGGGCCGTAGGAACGAAGTGCCTGCACTGAGGTGCTGGCAGGAAAGCAGCCACTGAGTGTCTCCAGTCCTGAAGGCGTGGGCGTCAACTGCCCAGTGGCGAATACTTTGGTTTGATTCAGATTTTCCCAGTCCACGCCTAAAAAGTAAAATAACTTGTCTCTCGCTATCGGCCCGCCAACCGTTCCGCCAAGGAACGCGTCATTAAAGGCGGGTACTCCGGTGAGACCTTCAAAGACTTTCTGATTAGCTGACAGCGAGTTAAATCGCCAGTTCGACTCGGTCGCGTAAAGAGAACCATGCAGATCATTGGTGCCCGACTTAGTGACAATGTTCACTACCGAACCTGAATTCCGTCCGAACTCCGCGTTGAAGTTGCCAGTAGTGAGTTCGTACTGCGCGACGAACTCAGGATCGCCCAGTGATATTAAGGGCCCCATCTCGTAGTTATCGTTATTATTCTGGCCGTCGATCTGCTGATCGGTGCTTCTTCCTCGCAATCCGTTTACGGAGAATTGCGCGCCATTGGCACTCGAAAAACCCAGGTCACGGCTGTCCGCAACTCCGGGAACCAGCAGGGCGAGGTTATCCAAACCGTTGTTCTCTAATATTCCCGGAAGGGAAGTAAGGGCCTGCGTCCCAAAGGATCGCGCAAGCTGCGCTTCGGTGCGTTCGACCAGGCCTGAAACCGACTGCACCGTAATCGTGATGGAAGCCTCACCAATATCCAATTGCAATTCGCCGAGACCCAAATCCGATCCGACATTGACCGTAGCGTTTTCAACGAGCAATTGCTTGAAGCTGGCTTTAGCGATGAGGACATTGTAAGTGCCTGCCACAAGAGCGTTCCCCCGGAACGATCCGTCCGTTCCGGTGACGGTCGTTATATTCTCTCGGGTGGCAACGTTCGTGATGCTCACCTCTGCGTTCGGGACCGGGGCCCGCTGCGCATCGATGACGGTGCCAGAGAGTGAGCCAGTGCTCAGTTGGGCGGCGGCGGTCGCAGCAAACATCAAGGTAAACAAGAAAAACAGTAATCCCCAAGACGTCATAAATGATCGATGCGGAGACACTGGATGGGCTGTAGCCTTTTTGAAATTGGTTCGGCGTAAGAGCACGAAAGGTTACTGTGCAAATCGATAATTTGCGAGGAAAAACGATACTTCATCAACCGTTGGAGCGATCTGGTAGGAACTGCTAGTTTTGCGGCAACCCGATGCGATGAACCAGGTCCTGGAACCGCGGGTCGGTTCGCATATCGTCATACGCCGGATTCACCTGTAACCTGACCAACTCAATGGTGTGTTCCCGGTAGCCCTCTTCAAGATAATGCATAGCCTCATCCGTGTTTCCCAACGCTACATACAGTTCGGCGTGTTCGAACGACATGGGCTTTCCGTCTTTCGAAACTTCGTTCAGCGCGTCCAGTCTTTCCCGGAGCCAGCCTGCGTAACCCTTGCGTGCATACGCCTTCGCTAGCCGATCGGCGCAAGGCACGCAACCCTCGATTCGAAGTTTCTGATCCGTCTCACGCACCTCTTCAGCGCGTCGTTTTGTGGCTTGGTACACCCTTGCTCTCTCCTTATGAATCCGAGCAGGGTCCTGCGCGAAAACCTTGTCCACTTCAGTGAGAAATAAGTCGTAACGGCGACTGAATCGAAGGGCCCGCTGGACAGCAAATCGTTCGCCCAGGGGATCAAGCTCTTCTGCTCGACGCGCTTCGACGATACTTTGATCAAAGCGCCCGGTGTAAGAAAGCAAGTGGGAATACAAGTTATGGAGTACCGCATAGTGGGTATCAAGCTCCAACCCACGTTGTATCTCCCTTTCAGCGCCCGTCCAGTTCCAGTCATAGAACATCATTTTGGACGCCAGCGAACAGTGCGCCTCCGCAAGCCGATCATCGAGGGCGAGTGCCTTCCTGGACGCTTCTTCCGACTTGCGCCAGCCCTCTTCGGCGGGTATTAGCCCCTGCCCCGCTTTCACTCCGTAATAATCCGCGAGCCCGCTGTAGGCACGCGCAAAACTGGAATCGAACTGGATGGCCTGCCGGAATAACTGTCCGCTTTTCTCGACATCGCCCGGGGCTTCATTAGCGGTATTGCTCCGAAGCCAATACCCTCGGCCTCTGATATATGCGTCGTAGGCGCGTGGATCCACTTGATGAGGTGCGGACACCGTTGGGGAATCGGCAGGAGCGACTTTTGCCTTCACGCTGTGTGCGATTGCCGTAGCAATGTCGTTTTGCAGAACGAGCACGTCCCGCAAATCTCCCTGGTAGTCCTCCGCCCAAATGTGCCGGTCCGTTCGGGCGTCGATAAGTTGGGCGCTGACGCGAATCTTTTCCCCGGTACGCACCACGCTTCCTTCAAGGAACGCATCCACTTTTAAATCCCGTCTGATCTCCGAAGCGGAGGCCGATGTATTCTTATAACGAACAACTGATCCTGCGGATGGCACATTGAGGCTCGAGATTTTCGCGAGTTGTGTAATCAATTCATCGGTCATGCTATCGCTGAAATATTCCTGAGACGGGTCACCAGAAAGGTTTTTCAAAGGCAAAACAGCTACAGATTGAATCGTAGCTGAAGAGGTTCCAAACACCTTCGGCGCGGTGTGAAATACCAAAAACACCACGGCAATTAGGCAAGCTATTCCGACCGCCGGCGCGAGATAGCGTTTTCTCCAAGTAACCTCACCTCTTGAATCCGGATGGGTTGCAAGAGGCGACGCAGCAAGAGGCGACGCAGCGAAAGGCGATGTAGCGACGGGTGGTGCAGCGATCGGCGCAGTTGCGACAAACGGCTCTTCAGGCTGTTCGCTGATATCAGCGATGAATTTATAACCATTTGCTAGCGTTTCGATGTATCTGGGTTCTTCCGCGGAATCACTCAGGGCCTCGCGGATTTTATTCACGGCCGTGTTCAGTCCATGGTCGAAATCCACAAATATGTCAGGGGCCCACAGCAGCGTCTTAAGCTCTTCGCGGCTAACCGATTGGCCTGCCCGTTCTAACAGGACCTTCAGTACCTGAAACGGCTTTGGCTGCAGCCTGATCCGGATACCACTCTTCCGCAACTCCAGATCTGCCGTGTTGGCTTGATAATGACCGAACCTATACACGTTTGAGGGCTTCGAATCGTCTTTCATACTGAGTTTCGCGCTGAAGCGTAGCACCGCCCTCGTTGGTTATCAATAGATAACCATCGCGCCCTGACCTCATTCAAAGCGTTTTCTATCACTTACACAGTTACCCAAGAATGTTTCCCCGTGCATTGACCGCCCGACCAATCCACCTCTATAGTCCGCCGAACGCAAGCTACACGGAACTTGAGCAGCTCTTGCAGAGCAGGCATTGGTGAAATTTCAGCGCGATTTCATGATTCGGAACGGTTGGTCACTTTAGGAGAGCAATGCCATGAACGAAACAAAGCAACGTAAGTCAGCAAATAGGCGGGCGGCCGGTATCTGGTTTTCACTTCTTCTTACATTGTTTTTGACTTTGCCGGCGAATTCTCATGCTCAGTCAAAGTCTCTCGTACTTGGAGAATCCCGTACCGCGGGAGCTTGGAGGTCAGTAGGCCCTGCACCTCCCGCGATTGAAGCTTCCATCGCTGTAGACGCTGCCACGCGCACCGTCTACATCGCGAGCCTGGGTGGGGGAATTCTCAAGAGCCGGGACGGCGGCCAAACCTTCACGGCGGCCAATCAAGGCCTCGGTTCTCTAGTCGTGGCATCGCTGGCCATGGCCCAGAACGACCCCAATCTCGTCTACGCCGGGACGGGCGCCGGCATCTACAAGACCACAAACGGGGGAACCACATGGAGCGCCACAGGCTCCGACCTTTTACCGCTGTCGCTGATTATCGACCCTACGGACCCAAATGTTTTGTACGCGGGCTTTAACGGTGACCTACAGAAGACCACCGATGGTGGCGACACGTGGGTGTCTTCCGCGAATGGTATCGACAACCCGTTTGTTTTTTCCTTGGCAATCGATCCAAATAACACCAGCGTTGTCTATGCGGGAACTGCCGGAACCGGCGCGTTCAAAAGTGTCGACGGCGGTATTACTTGGAACCCACTCAACGTAGACACCACGGTCTGGTCGTTGTACGTGGATCCTACCAATAGCAATGTCATCTATGCCGGTTCCAATGGCAATGGCGTCTACAAGAGTACCAACGCAGGCGCGTCCTTTGTCCGCACCGGTTCACCCGCCGTGGGTGTTGTCCTGGCGCTGGCGAAGAGTGGCAAACGTCTGTATGCCGGCACCGCCACTCAGGGAGTTTCCGTCAGCAAAGACGACGGCGCGACTTGGAGCAACACTGGAATATCCGACGGTTTAGGTCTTGTTCTTAGCGCCGGATCGGACGGCTCCATTTACGCGGGAACCAACTTCGATGGAGTTTTCGAGCGCACACCGTCTACAAAATACTCCGATGAAGACGATCGCCGGGCCTCGAATTGGCGAAGAGTGGCCTGGGAGCAACTGAAAAACTGCCGCTGTCAGAACGGGCACGCGCTAGGAATCGATCCCGCCAACCACGAACACGTCTTCTTCTCTACAAATGACGGTGGCTTGTTCGTTACGCACGATGGCGGTCGCACTTGGGAGGATGGCGGCGAGCACGGACTGACCTCCCGAGCGCCGCGGAGCATTGCCTTCGACCCACAGGACTCCAAACTTGTCTATGCAGGATCGTTTACCGGCGGAGGTCTCTACCGATCTCGTGATCATGGTCGGCATTGGGAACGTCGCCTTTTTGGATCAAGCAAAATCTACGTTGCCGGTGTCACCGTCGATCCCGTAGATCATTCCATATATGTTTCCACATTTCGCAGCGGCGATGGCATTTGGAAAAGCGCGGATTTCGGCGAGACCTTTACACGTATCGACCGCGCTCCGGGCAGCCTTCCGAACGACTACCTGTTCCTCAGTGGTAGGGGAATTACCATTGACCCCCAACACCACCAGACTGTTTTCTTCGCCGGTACCAGCGGAATCTGGAGATCCACCGATTCCGGGACTACCTGGACCAATGTAGATCAAACGCCGTCCTTAAGCGTGACGGTCGACCCAGTCGAGTCCAATATCGTCTACTCGGGAAACTTTGTTGGGGTGCTGAAGAGTGTCGATGGCGGCGCCTCTTTTGTCTCCCAGAGCGATGGCCTGCCGGACGGATTTCAGACCGCGCGCACCGGCTCTGTTCAGGTCGATCCTCGCCGCCACAACGTCCTATATATCGCGTTCGAGGGCGCAGGCGTCTTCAAGAGCCTGAATGGTGGTGACTCCTGGGCGGCCATCAACACTGGGCTGGACGACCTGAATGTCTTCGGCATTGCACTAGACGCAGACTCACCCGACATCTTGTACGTCTCGACTAACTCCTCGGTCTATAAGACGACCAGCGGTGGAGAAATGAGCGAGAGCAAATAACCGCATATTCACCCGTTGGGGATCGTTCAACTCTTGAAATCCTGCGCAAGAAATGCTCGCAACAGGCGGCGGTTTCGCCGGGTAAATCGCCGCAACTCATAGTGTGCGCGATGTTCTTCAATTTCCAACAGTCACGGGAAACGTGCCGCGTCTAGGACTTGGAGGTCCAATGAACTTTAAAAATGGGATTAGAGGTGAGTTGGTTTTTTCCGTAGCTGTAATCGTGGCGCTGTTCAGCTTGGCCTGCGGCGGAGGTTCCTCACAGACTGGGACACAGCCAGGAACACAATCGCGATCCCATTTCGGTTTGTTGTCTTCACTTTCGTCAAGCGTCGTTCCTGGCGGTACCGCGGCTGTCTCTGCAACCGTGTCGAATGACAGCACGCACGCTGGAGTGGCTTGGAGCTGCACCCCGGCAAACGCTTGCGGATCATTTAGGCCGCCCTCAACCGCCAGCGGAATGGCAACGATCTATACGGCCCCCGCGGTGGTGCCGACCGGTGGCCAAGTCACAGTCTCAGCTAGATCCATCACGGACAATTCGAAGAGTGCCAGCTCCACACTCATGATCACCGGTTCCGCTTCCCAGGTGCAGTTTGAGGTGCCCCCGCCTCCAACGATTCAGACGAGCCAGACCGTGAACATCAGCGCCAGTGTTTCCCACGATACCGCGGGAGTGACGTGGAGTTGCTCTCCTGCAGCGGCCTGCGGCACTTTCAGCCTGGCATCGACGGGCAACGAAGTCGTGACTAGCTATACGGCGCCCGCTTCCGCGGCAACTGGCACGGCGATCACCATTGTTGCTACTTCCGTCACCGACAGTGGCAAGAGCGCCAGTGCGAGTACGTTGATTTCTGGAATCGCTTCGAACGCGACTCTCAGCGGCCAATACGCTTTCTTCCTAACATCCCCGACAGGAAACCGTGGTACAGCGGCTGTTCTTGGGAGCATAAATTTGAGCGGGGACGGAACGGTGGCGGGAGGTATCGCTGACATTATTTCTCCCGTAGTCCTTGACTTGCATGATCAGGTTCAGCCGACCAGTGCGAATCCGCAGCCGAACACTTCCTCGTACACGGTGGACAGCACCGGCCACGGAACGATGAAGGTTAGAACGGCGAGTGGACAACAGCTAGCCTTTAGCTTCGCAGTGACTTCCCCTGCTCATGCCTTATTGACTGAAATCGACGGAAACCCCGGCAGCGGCACGCTGGATTTGCAGCAACATCCGGCTGGGGGCTTCACTGCTTCCCAAGTAGAGGGCGGTTTTTCATTTACGATGACAGGGACAGCGAAAGCTAATGCGGCAACAAAAGTATCGTATGGTGGAGTCTTTACCGCCGATGGAGTTGGGAGTCTAAGCGGCGGAACGCTGGACATTAATACCGCAGCGATCATGACCACTGCACCGTTCAGCGGGTCTTTCAGCGCGCCAGATCCCAACGGGCGCGGGAATTTGCAGTTGGGTGGAGGTAGATCCTTCACCTACTACGTTATTTCGTCGAAGGCGCTGCGCCTCTTTGAAGCCGACAACCTCAATCTTATGGGTGGAAGCGCGTATGCTCAAGGCGGCAGTATTATTTTCTTGGGAGACAATTATTTTTATCAACATTCCGGGTGGCGTTCCGCCGGACGAACTACTACGGCCGGCGAGTTTTTTATCGCAGAGACCGAAAGTGACATATCAGGTGGGATATCTGATTCTAACGCCGATGGTTCTCCGGCCGATCCGAAATCAGCTGTCAAAGTCGAGGGCTCCTATACTTCCTTACCGGACGGCACTGGCAGTCTCACGCTTGTAGACGCTGGGGGAACTTCGACGTTTAACCTTTACGTGGTGGATTACAATGTAAATATCCTTGACCTCAACGCTTCCCCTTCAGGCTTTTTCTCCGGCGGGGGCAACGCCTTGATGTTGCACACTGATGCAAACGTAGACGGGACGGGTGTGATGATCAGGAACACCAAGCCTGGCTTTCCCCCGCTTCTCGGCTATAACGCCCTGCAGCTGACAAACACGATCACGTCCTCGACAACAACAAACGAACTGGATTTAGTCGGTGTTGTGCTGTCTGACAGCCGCGCACACTTATCAGGTTTGGCCGATTATGATCACAGCGATTCTTCCAACCCGGTTGCGGTTCTTGATGCGTCCGTTACAGGCTCTTTCGTTGAGGACACTCTTAACCAGGGGCGCGCTACAGGAAGTATCACGATACCGACCCCGTCTACCGCTGGAGCTTATCCGTTCATTTCACCGGCAGCTCCGAGCTTTAACGTGGCTTACTACCGGATCAATAGCTCACAGGCGTTTGTGTTGCAGAGCGATACTTCTGCGAGCAGTTCGGGTTTTGCCATTCAGCAACTACTGCCCTAAGCGGAAGCATATCTCTCAAAGCGCTCTGATAACGTCAAATCAGCGAGGCCGGGATTTTCCAGGAAAAGCGACGAAATGTTCAGGACGAAAGTATTCGGATGAGTTACCCCCGGAAATACCGCGGCAAGAATCTCGGTCAGATCCTTGTCCGACCGGTCGCTGGCGAATTAATACGATGGCAGTGAAACGATCGGATCCGCGAAACGCGGTGCAACTAACAACGCAAACGCCGGACGATTTCAAGCGAGGTTTTTGCAGAAGTTGACCGGACACCACAGCGAGCGCGAGTCTTTGACAAATCAGGCAGCCACTGGTGTCTGATATAAGGATCGACAGTGTGGTTGCC
>Ga0193728_1001642_pt1 | contig 11499 bp, 5 predicted proteins | sample U1c1metaG_FD_143037 | JGI IMG/M metagenome (GOLD analysis project Ga0193728, IMG submission 143037) | Soil microbial communities from a riparian zone of the East river system, Colorado, United States - U1c1 | ecosystem: Environmental > Terrestrial > Soil > Riparian zone | place: USA: East River...
GCCCAGCAGGATTTCCACCGCCCCTGGCTGGGTCGTAGGGAAAGTGTCGTTGCAGTAGGCAACGGCCAGGTCAAGCTTGCCATCGCCATTGAAGTCTCCCACGGCAATAAACTCGATGTAAGGGAGGTTGCCCGGTGCTAATAGACGGGCCTTGAAAGTTCCGTCTCCATTGCCGAGAACAATATCGATGCCAAACTCCGAAATCGCCAGATCTGGAATGCCGTCTCCATTGAAGTCGCCCACCGCCAGACTCGTGGGTGAAAACTCGGGAAGCATGGACGGAATCAGGTTGAGTCCGGTTGTTCCAGGTGTCAGCGTCGCCGTCGCAAGCTCCTGGTTCGAGTTGCTTGTGTCCAGGAACGAAACCGTGCCCGTTGGCGAGACATGCCCATTGCCCAGCACTGTCGCGGTGAGCGAGTAGTCGCCCGGCCCGCCGCTGGATACGATGCTCGTCATCGTCGGATAGGTTCCGGTCACCGTCAGAGTGGACGCCGCTGAAGAGCTTGCCGCATTGGCATTGGTCCCAACAAAGATTGCCCGATAGCTATGGCTTCCAATGGCGGGGCGAAAGTGCAGCGTCGCCGTGCCTGCGCTGGTCAATTGCGCCGAGCCCAGCAGATGGATGTCGGTGCAGGATTTTGCCGTCGCGTCGCAGAAGTTGATCTGGCCTGGCGCGACTGGGGTGCTGCCGGTCATGACGGTCGCCGTCAGCGTCACCACAGTTCCAGACGTCACGGTTGCCACTGCGTTTCCAGCGGAGGTAACGGACAGCGTTGTCGTCGTGGTGGCGGGCGCTGCCAACGCAGGCAGCAGTCCAACACACTGGACGAATAGGGCCACTCTGACGTAACACACGAATGGGCGCAAGAGAGCCGGCAGCTCTCGGCTTCCAATCAACGTTCGCTGACGCACGAAAGATCCCCCTGAGGCGTGATCCCGATGCCGACATAGTCGTTAACCTCGTCTGCGCAGATTTATTCCCGAAATGTTCGCTGAATTTTAAGGAGTGCGCGCCAGAAAGCCCGTTTTGTAATTCCGACTGGCCGTTTCGTAAAACTGAAAATGCAATTCGATGTTATTTCCCAGCTAATTTTTCAGCAGGGAGTGACCAGGGCGAATTCGACGCGTTTGCGCATGGGGTCGATGCGTTCGGCGCGGACGCGGACTTTGTCGCCCAGGCTCCAGGTGAGTTGTTTTGGTTTTGTGCCGCGGCCACGACCGGGGGGATTTCGGCGACGGCCGCCGCGGGGGCTGTCGGCTCCTCCTCCGGGTGCCGAGACGATGGCGTGATCGCCTTCGCGAAAAACTACGCGGGTGCCGGCGGCTTCCTCCAGGGCGTTGATGGGCAGCAAGCCTTCCACAAAAACTTCGAAGAGCTCCACGAAGCAGCCGTATTTTTGAACGGAGATGATAAGGGCGTCGTATTCTTCGCCGAGATGCTGCTCCATGAATTGCGCGGTTTTCCAATCCATTAATTCGCGTTCGGCGCCGTTGGCGCGGCGTTCAGCTTCGGAGGATTCCGCGGCGATTTCCTCGAGTTGATGCTGGGAGTAAAGTTTGGCTTCTTCATTTTGCGCCGCCAGCGCTGCAGCGGCGGTTTTGCTCCACTGCGGAGGGCGGGGTGAATCTGCAGAATGCGGCTTGCTTTCGGGATGTTCGAGCGCCCATTTCAGAATGCGATGCACGATTAAATCCGGATAGCGGCGAATTGGCGAGGTGAAGTGAGTGTACTCGTCGAAGCCGAGCGCGAAGTGGCCGAGTGGCTCGGCGGCGTAACGAGCTTGCTTCAGCGAGCGAAGCATTAAATACGAGATGATGCGTTCTTCGGGTTTGCCAGTGACTTTGCGAATGAGGCGCTGGTAATGCTGCGGGGTGATGTTCAAGTCGACGCCGCCGGGGAGACTGATTTTCATGGGGCGCTCACGGCCGTGGCCGTAGGAGTCGGGTCGGCCGGCGCGCGCGGGGGCTGGAGTGCGTCCGTGACGCACGGCGATTTCGCGTTGCTGCAAATTTTCCACGCCGAGGGAGTAGCCGAAAGCGCGGGCGAGTTCTTCGAACTCGAGAACTTTGCGGGCGTCGGGTTTTTCGTGGACGCGGTGAAGAGAGGGGATGCCGCGCTGCAGAAGATAACTATCGACCGCGCGGTTGGCGGCGAGCATGAATTCTTCAATGAGGCGATGGGCAATGTTGCGCACGCTGCGGCCGATGCTGACCATGCGCTGCTGATCGTCGAATTCGATGATTTGTTCGGGGAGATCGAAATCGATGGAGCCGTGTTCGTTGCGGCGCTTATTCAAAAGGAGCGCCAATTCTTTCATGTTGTCGAAATGTTTTACGAAGGGGGCGTAACGCGCGGTCATCTCGGGATCTTTTTCGATGACTTTGTTTACGTTGGTGTAAGTCATGCGTTCGAAGGAACGAATGATTCCGGGAGTCATGCGCGCGGTGCGCATGTTGCCGGCAGGGTCGAACTCCATGAGAGCGCTCATGACCAGGCGGTCCTCGTGCGGCTTGAGGGAGCACATGCCGTTGGAAAGAGATTCGGGGAGCATGGGGACGGCGCGGTCCGGAAAATAGACGGAGGTGCCGCGCAGGCGGGCTTCGTGATCGAGCGGGCTTTCGGTTCTCACGTAGTGGGAGACGTCGGCGATGTGCACCTGGAGATGCCAGCCGCCGTCGGGCTTGCGTTCGACGTAAACGGCATCGTCAAAATCGCGGGCGGTTTCGCCGTCGATGGTGACGATGGGGAGTTCGCGAAAATCCTGGCGGCCTGCGCGTTCGGTTTCGCTGACGGGAACGGCGCGGCGTGCGGCTTCCTGCAGGACTTCGGCGGAAAATGTGTGCGGGAGATGATGCTTGCGGATGATGATTTCTATGTCGACGCCGAGGTCGCCGGGGCGGCCGAGGATTTCGACGACGCGCCCGGTGGGCGGAGCGCCGCCACGCGCGTAGCGCGTGAGCTCGACGTTGACGACGGCGCCGTCGAGTTCGGGAAGAACGGGGAGGCGCTTGGGGCGGGCTTGGACGTGATCGGCTGGTGGCAAACCTAATTTTTCGCGCAACGCGGGAGTTAATTCATCACCGGGCGGGATTTCTATTTCGTTCTGGATGCGGATGTCGTAGGGGAGAACGACATTTCCATTGGAGCTATAGCGGAAAAGGCCGACGACGGTGGCGTGTGCGCGGCCGAGGATGCGGACGATGGTGCCTTCGGCGCGGCGGGCTCCAGTGACGCCGTACGCCGGCTTCATTTTGGCGATGACCTGGTCGCCGTGCATGGCGCCACTTATGCCGTTGGGCGGAATGAACAGATCGCCATCAAGTTGCGGGATGGGGGTTGAGGGCACGACGAAGCCGTAGCCGTCGTGGTGGAGGACGAGGCGGCCTTTTATTTCATCGCGAGCCAGGACGGTTGCGGCGGGCTTGGTTTGCGCGACATTGGCTTCGGTGTGGTCCGGGCGGCGTTTTGATTGTGGGGGTGCGGAGGCGGATTCTTTTGCGGCGTTTCGTTTTGCCAGGCGGTAGCGGCCCCCGGGCAGCTCTTCGATGGCATTGCGTTTTTTGAGTTTGGTGAGGATTTTGAAGAGGGGGCGGCGGTCGGACTTTCCGAGGTGCAAGCCGCGAGCGATGTCGTTGGCGGAGGCGGGCTCGGTTTTAACCTGTAGAAAACGCAATAGATTTTCGGGGCTGAGGTTGGAGGTGCGGGACATTAGGTGGTTGGATGTGGATAGCGAGCTATAAGCTACCGGAACGATTCTACTTAACTTTTTTCGACGAGCGCGAAACTTTTTGGTGGCGGGCGGGGTTTCATGTGCAGGCCAACACACGACTGGCTAGTCACCCTCCGTCAGACTAGCTGGTTCTCCCCGAGAGGGGAATGCGAGGAGGCGGGAAGACCTGGCCCGCCTCCTCATTTTTTTGTTCGTTTTTCGTGTTCCTTCTCCTGCTTCCTTCTACTGCTTTAAACACTGATCAGCCGAGGTTTCCCAGGTTACGAGACCCACCCTCCAAAAACCTGACGGTGGGCCACCCTTCGCGTCTATTCAATTTTTATTGCGCATTAATTCTGGGCGTACGCGTCAACAACAATCGGCGGTTGCGTTAGAGAGATTTGAGGACTTCGATGTCGCCTTTTTTGCGGAGGATGTCTACAGAGACGCCGGCGGAGTAGCGGTGGATGATTACGTCGCAGTCGGCGCCGGGGATGCCTAAATTGTCGATGCGCACGTCTTCGATGTTGGCGGGCAAGATGGGATTGGCGAAGGAGACCTGGCGCTCGGCGGCTTTGATGCGCAGGCCCAACATGGATTGAAGCAAAAGATAGGGGGCGGCGGCGGCCCATGCTTGTGGGGCGCAGGCGACGGGGTAGAGCGTGGGCCCCATGGATTCGGTGCGTTTGTGGAAGCCGCAGAAAAGTTCTGGCAAGCGATGCAGGTCGACATGCAGGCTGGCTTCGTAAAGACCGTTGAGGATGGAGCCGACCGCATCCTGGAAACCGTAGAGGGAGAGGCCCCAGCCGATCAAGGCATTATCGTGTGGCCAGACAGAACCGTTGTGATAGGACATGGGGTTGTAGCGCAGTTCGCCGGAGCCGACGGTACGCACGCCCCAGCCGGAGAAAAGTTGGTTGGACATGAGCTGGCGGCACATGATTGCGGCGCGCTCGGGCGAAGCGATTTTGCAGAAAAGCGTTTGTGCGGCATTGGAGGAGCGGACTTTGCATTGTTGTTTTTTGCCGTCGAGAGCGAGCGCGTACATGCCGATTTCTTCGCACCAGAATTCTTGTTCAAAGCGCTGCTGGAGGCGGTCGGCCTCCAGGTTGAGTTTTAAGGCGGCATCATTGTCGCCGAATTCACTCGCGAGCATGGCGGCGGAACGCTTAGCGGCGTAGGTGTAAGCCTGCACTTCGCAGAGCGCGATGGGCGGCTCGGCTAATACGCCATTGGAGTGAAAAACCGAATCGTGAGAATCCTTCCAGCCTTGTTGGATCAAGCCAGTGTTGGAGCGCCGCGCGTATTCGACGAAACCATCGTGATCGCGATCGCCGTAGATATCGATCCAGCGCAGAGCGGCTTGAATATTGGACCAAATGGAGGACAAAAATTCGGTGTCACCGGTGCGCAGAAAATATCCCGCGGCGAGAACGATGAATAACGGGGTGGAATCCACGCTGCCGTAATAACGGCCAAAGGGAACTTCCTTGAGCGCGGCCATTTCGCCGCGGCGCATTTCGTGAAGAATTTTCCCCGGCTCGGCGTCCTGTTCGGGGATTTCCTCGGTGGCTTGCTCGTCGGCTAGATATTGCAAAACGCTTTTGGCGATGTGCGGAGCGATCCACAAAGTTTCGAGTGCGGTGATGAGTCCGTCGCGGCCGAACACGGTGGCGAACCAGGGTACGCCCGCGTAGGGATATTCACCTTCGGGATTGCCATCAGTGAGCATGCGCAAGTCGGCTTCCGAGCGCTTGAGCCAAGAGTTGATGCGCTTATTGGAAGTGGTGATCTGGCATTCGTGCAAGCGTTCGTTGGTGGAGCGATTGTGCAGCGTGTTGAAAGCGCTTTGATAAGGATTGGTGGGGACGGGAATTAAATTTCGTTCGCAGGAGACGGTGACGAAAACGGATTGCTCCTGTTTAGGCTCGAGAGTGAATTCGTAACGGGCCTGGCGGGTGGTGAGCACGCGAGGCTTGGGAGTAAATTCAATGCGAGTTTTTCTGCTGATATGGTCCAAGCCGCGATAGGAAAGGACGGCAGTATCGCCGTCGAGAGAGTCGCAGAGGCGATCGCCTTTTTTTGCGCGCTTGGTGCCGCGAACTTCGAAAATGTCGGCGAAGTCGGCTTCGAATTGAAAGCTGAGGGAAATCTGGAGAGGTTGCAGACCGTAATTGATCAAGCGGATCTGTTCGTAGCAAGTGGCTTTGTCGAGAAATTTGGAACGGAAAAGATGGATCGTTTCGCGAGGCAAGCCTTGTTCCGTTTTGAGTCCGACAGCGCCATTGGCGGTGGTAGTGTCGAAATTGGTCATATCCACGGCGAGGAAGGCGTTGTCGTCACGGATGGTGGAACTGAGCAGCATGGGCGTCTGCGAATTTAACTGCAGGGTCATGCGCGACAGGTGGCGGGTCTCGGAGTGGAACAAGCCGAACTGGCCGAAGCCTAGCGGCTCGATGTCGCCGTAGCGATTTAGGACCGCGAAGGTGTCGCCGTATTTGAGAACGCGCGTGCGGTCATCGGCGAGCGCCGAGGTCGCCTTAACGTAATACTGGTCTTTGACGCGGACAATATCTGCCACAGACCTATCCTGCCACGAATCGGGAATTTTTTATTATGCGATTGCCTGTGAACGTGGGGTATCAGAGATATCCTGGGCCCGAGTAGCGAGGTGGATATCCGAGGCCATGGACTGATAGACCTGAATGTATCGCTCGGCCATGTGCGCGGATGTGAAGCGCTTTTCAAAAACGTTACGGCAAGCGGTGCGTTCGATTGATGCTATTTTTTCCACTGCTGCGACGGCTTGATCCATATTATTGACGATGAAGCCGGTCAGACCTTCCTGCATGACTTCGGGAACGGAGCCGCGATTAAAGGCGATGGTGGGAGTGCCGCAGGCCATGGCTTCGATCATAGTTAAACCGAAAGGCTCGGGCCAGTCGATGGGAAATAGATAGGCGTAGGCGTTACCGAGAAATTCGCTTTTCTCGTCTTCGCCAATCTCGCCGATGAATTCGACGTTGGGGTCGCCCATTAAGGGCTTGATGGTGGATTCGTAGTAGGCGCGGTCGGCGTTATCGATTTTCGCGGCTACTTTCAGGGGCATCCCGGCGCGTTTCGCGATTTCGATGGCGCGATCGAGGCGTTTTTCGGGGGAGATACGGCCCAGGAACGCGAGATAGTCGCCTGCTTTGGGATTGAAGGTTAAGAGATCAACAGGCAGGCCGTGATGAACGTTGGCCACCCAGTTCGCGCGCGGCAATGGTTTGCGCTGCGCCATGGAAATGGAAATCACGGGGGCGTCCGAATAGCTTTTATAAACTGGGATTAAATCTGGAAGATCCAGGCGGCCATGAAGAGTGGTTATGCTGGGCAGCGCGCAATAACGGGACAACGGGAAATGCATGTAATCGATATGGAAATGAATGATGTCGAATTCTGGCGCCATGCGCATCACGTGGTCCAACATGGCGATGTGATGCGCCAGGTGGTCGACGGAATTTTTACTCAAGCGGAGAGAAGTTTTTGAGCCCGGAACGAGCTTCGCGGAAGTTTGCGAATCTCCGCTGGCGAAAAGAGTAACCTCCTGGCCTTGCGCAACCAGTTCTTCGGTGAGAAACGAAACCACGCGTTCCGTACCTCCGTACATTTTGGGTGGAACGCTTTCATATAAGGGGGACACTTGGGCTATCTTCACTTGGGCCTCGCGCTGGGCAGACCATGGCCATCAGCACCGCTAGTGTAGGCTTTTCAGGCGCGTGAGAGTATCCAGTGAATCCAGTAGAGAGAATTAACTGACTGGACAAATTGCAATTGGAATTTGAATCCTTTGAATAAGTATTTCGCTGCATGAAGAATCGTTGCACTACAGGCGTATATAATGAGTCCAGGATAATAAATTTGGGGAGTGGGGGCGAATTTACTTCACGCCGTGACGGTCACAGACGAACGATTCCTTCCAAAAAAAACCGAAGTTAAAAATACGCCGAAGTCTGTTCAGAGAGTAGTGATTGAAAGCGTGCTGCCGGAAATTGATGGCGGACGGTTTCCAATTACGCGCACACCGGGGGAACTTGTGACGGTGAGCGCTGATATTTTTGCTGACGGACACGATGTGATCGATGCGGCGCTGCAGTATCGCAGAGACGGTGACGGGGATTGGCAATATGAGCCGATGCAGTTGGTTACGAATGATAGGTGGGAGGCGCAGTTCCGACCCAGGAACGTAGGGATTTATTTCTACAGTTTGCGAGGATGGGTGGACGGCTTCAAAACCTGGGCTCGCGATTTGGGGAAAAAAGCGAACGCGGGACAGGATCTGACGTTGGACTTGAAAACCGGGGCGCAATTTGTGGCGGCGGCCGCGAAGCGCGCGAATCCTGGGGATGCGCAGGTATTGAATGCGTTGAGCGCGCGATTGCGAAAGATTACGGGAAACGATGCAGCGGCTGCGGCGCCGTTCTCGGAAGATGAGGATTTAATTGCGCTGATGTCGCGATACCGGGAGCGCACGGGCGACACGGTTTACGAGAAAGAGCTGGTGGTGCGCGTTGATCGCCCGCGGGCGCGTTTCAGCACGTGGTACGAAATGTTTCCGCGTTCGTGTACGACTTCGGGGGAAAGTCCGGGAACTTTGCGGGACTGCGCGGAGTATATCGAATACGTGGCGGATATGGGATTTGATGTTTTGTATTTGCCGCCCATCCATCCGATTGGCGTGACGGAACGCAAAGGCAAAAATAATTCCACGACGCCGACGGCGGCTGATCCGGGCAGTCCGTGGGCCATTGGTTCGAAAGACGGCGGGCATAAGGCTATAAATCCAGAGCTCGGAACTTTGGCGGATTTGCGGACATTGCGAGAAAAAGCGGCGCTTCACGGAGTTGAGCTGGCGCTGGACATCGCGTTTCAATGCTCGCCGGACCACCCATATGTGAAGGAACATCGGGAATGGTTTCGGTCGCGGGCGGATGGCAGCGTGCAGTACGCGGAGAATCCGCCGAAGAAATATCAGGATATTTATCCGCTGGATTTTGAGACGGCCAACTATGCGGCGCTGGCGGAAGAGTTAAAGAGCGTGGTTTTGTTCTGGATTTCGCAGGGGATCAAGATTTTCCGCGTGGACAATCCGCACACGAAGCCGTTTGCATTCTGGGAATGGCTGATTGGAGAGACGCAGCGGGAACATCCGGACACCATTTTTCTGGCGGAAGCTTTCACGCGACCTAAAGTCATGTACCGGCTGGCAAAATTGGGATTCACGCAGTCTTATACGTACTTCGCGTGGAAAAATACCAAGGCGGAACTGACGGAATATTTCACGGAGATTACCGAGCCGCCCGTGAGTGAGTTTTTTCGGCCGAACCTGTGGCCGAACACTCCGGATATTTTAAATGAGTATCTGCAGAAGGGCGGCCGACCGGCATTTATTGCCCGATTGGTATTGGCGGCAACGCTGGGAGCGAATTATGGGATTTATGGACCGGCGTTCGAATTAATGGAAAATGTGCCGGTGCGCGAAGGCAGCGAAGAATATCTGGACTCGGAAAAATATCAAGTGCGGGTTTGGAACAGGAACGACCCGAAAAGTTTGAAGGGGCTGATACGGCGGGTGAACCGCATCCGGCGGGATCATGTTGCTTTGCAGCACAACTATGGTCTGAAATTTCACATCACGGATAATCCGATGTTGATCGCCTATAGCAAAACGTCGGAAGATCGCGGCGACAAACTCCTGGTGGTGATAAATCTGGACCCGGTGAACAGGCAGATGGGATGGGTGGATGTAGTGATGAAGGAGTTCCGATTGGCGGATGGAGAGTCTTACGAGATGAACGACCTGCTAACGGATAAAAAATATATCTGGCAGGGAAGCAGAAATTATGTGGAACTGAATCCCGCGGCTTTGCCGGCGCATATATTCCGGGTTGAGCCGTTACGATAAACTTGTGAACTTGCATTCACGCTGATGAGGCGCTGAAAAGGAGAGTTACCCCGTTGGCGTTGCAAGAAGACAACCTGTGGTACAAAGACGCGATAATTTATCAGCTGCATGTACGCACTTTTTGCGACAGCAACGGCGACGGCATCGGTGATTTTGTCGGGCTGACGCAGCGCCTCGACTATCTTCAGGAACTAGGCACCAACACCATCTGGCTGCTGCCGTTTTATCCTTCGCCGTTACGCGATGACGGTTACGACATCGCGGATTACACCACCGTACACCCGAGTTACGGAACACTGGTTGACTTCAAGGCTTTTCTCACCGCGGCGCACAATCGGGGCTTGCGCGTACTCATTGAGATGGTCATGAATCACACCTCAGACCAGCACCCGTGGTTTCAGGAAGCGCGCAGTTCGCGGGATAACCCGAAGCGCGACTGGTACGTGTGGAGCGATACGGATACGAAGTATCAGGGTGTGCGGATTATTTTTATCGATACCGAACTGTCTAACTGGACATGGGACCCGGTATCGAAATCGTATTACTGGCACAGATTTTTCAGTCACCAGCCGGATCTTAATTTTGATAATCCCGAAGTGTTCGAGGCCATGTGGGAGATCATGAAGTTTTGGCTGGATATGGGCGTGGACGGCTTCCGCCTGGACGCGGTGCCGTACCTGGTGGAGCGCGAAGGTACCTCTTGTGAAAATCTTCCAGAGACACACGCGATTATCAAGGAAGTGCGTAAGCGGCTGGACCAATTTTATCCGGGGAGAATGTTGCTGGCGGAGGCCAATCAGTGGCCGGCGGATGTGCGCGCGTACTTTGGGGACGGCGACGAATTTCACTCCGCGTTTCATTTTCCGTTGATGCCCAGAATGTTCATGGCGGTGAAATTAGAGGACCGCAAACCAATTATTGAGATTCTCGATCAGACTCCGCCAATTCCGGAAAATTGCCAGTGGTGTATTTTTTTGAGGAACCACGACGAGCTTACGTTGGAGATGGTGACGGACGTCGAGCGCGATTACATGTACGACGAGTACGCCACGGATAAGACGATGCGGATTAATTTGGGGATCCGGCGGCGGCTGGCGCCGATGATGGAAAATGACCGGCGACGGATCGAGCTGCTGAATGGATTGTTGATGTCCATGCCGGGGACGCCGATCGTTTATTACGGCGACGAAATTGGGATGGGCGACAACATTTACCTGGGCGATCGCAACGGAGTGCGAACGCCGATGCAATGGAATGGCGGGACGAATGCGGGATTTTCCTTTGCTGATCCGGAACGGTTGTATTCGCCGCTGATTTCCAATTCCGTGTATGGCTACCAGGTCGTGAATGTGGATTCGCAACGGAGGTTCAGCCATTCACTGCTGTCGTGGATGAAGGCGTTGATCAAAACGCGAAATTCCTATCGGGTGTTCAGCCGGGGAACGATGGAATTTTTGCGGCCGTCAAATCACCGGGTGCTGGCGTATATCCGCGAGCTGGGCAACGAGAAAATTCTGGTGGTGAATAATTTGTCGAATTCAGCACAGGCGGTCGAGTTGGATGTGCAGCGGTTCAAGGGCTACATACCGATAGAAATGTTTGGAAGAAACTTGTTTCCGAGATTTGGCGATTTGCCGTACCTGCTGACGCTCGGTCCTTATCAATTTTACTGGTTCCGACTACGCCGCATTTGACGCTGGCAGTTTAAGCTGCGCATTATCAGGGTTTGCTCGGTATTATATTTCCACCCGGTTGAAAGTGAGAGTAGAAGTACTTTGGCTGACGAAACCTTCCTTTCTGACGACCTGCTTCGTCAATTAATGAGTGTCGGCGAGGTGGACC
>Ga0193728_1001643_pt1 | contig 11496 bp, 14 predicted proteins | sample U1c1metaG_FD_143037 | JGI IMG/M metagenome (GOLD analysis project Ga0193728, IMG submission 143037) | Soil microbial communities from a riparian zone of the East river system, Colorado, United States - U1c1 | ecosystem: Environmental > Terrestrial > Soil > Riparian zone | place: USA: East River...
ACATATTACCTCCCTATAATTTATGTTTTTTTAATAATTAGTGTTATTTATTCATCAATGGTTGCTATAATACAAACAGATTTAAAGCGTATTATAGCCTATTCGTCAATAGCTCATATGAATTTGTCAATAATGGGTGTATTTTGTAGCAACGTTGAGGCCCTAATAGGCTCTGTATATCAAATGGTATCCCATGGGATTATTTCTGCTGGTTTGTTTTTTTTAGTTGGGTTCGTATACGATAGATTTCGTACTCGTGATATAATTTATTATGGTGGTTTAACAACGACCATGCCATTGTTTTCAGTTTTTTTTTTTATATTTTTATTATTTAATTTAGGATTTCCAGGAACTTCAGCTTTCGTTGGTGAACTATTATTGCTTTTAGGGATATATAAACAGAATACCGTCATGGCTGTACTGGCTTTAACTTCAAGTTTCTTATCTCCCGTTTATTCTGTTTGGACGTATAATAGAGTTTGTTTCGGAACACTTAATACTAGCTATTTAGGAAACATTTTTTTTGATTTAAATAGGCAAGAATTTGTTATAATGATATACTTATTAATACCTTTGATAGTTCTAGGTATTTGTCCTAACATCTTAATCGATTATTTATCATATACGAAATATTTTTTTTTTAAACAAAGTTAATTATATTTATAAGTTGTGGTCTTTTAGATGATAAACTATTTTATGCTTTACGCTAAAACGTGCTTACTTAATAGATTTAAGATAAATATTTTTTGAAATAAAGATTTTATTTATAATTCATTATGATTTAATAAGGTTATAAACCAGTTAATTTGACAAGGTAAAAAAGAAAAAATTGAAAAATATTTTTTTAATACATTACGCCACCTTAGGACTGTCACACTTGCCCAAAATATTTATTTTTTTGAAATACTTTTTATACTTAAGCCTTTAATTATATTGAGATGAATACGTCTTGGTAGAAAATGGCATCAAGTAGCACGACCTATATTTGAAGAATTACAGTATAGGTGCGCATTTTTACTTTTATCGAAAGCATTTAGGATGAATGAGGGTTCGAATAAATTCGGTAGTCCAGAAAAAAAACTATACGAGGAAATCATTAATTTAGTACATCTTAAAAATAGTAAACTTTTAGACTACAAAAAAGATACATATAGTATAGCTATTTATAACAGATCTTTATTTAGGTTTAAATGGTAACAAAATGCCTCAAAGTGATATTTTTACATTCTTAAATGCTGTTTGTTTAGGATCAGTTTTACTGGGAGGTGTATATTTTTTATTGTATATTTACTCATTCCCAACCCCTTTTATAACTTTTTTTTTTTTTAGTAAGTTTAGCGAAAATGTATGGTTAAAATTCGATTTATTTAGTGGTTTATGTTTTAAAAATAAAGAAAATAATTTTTATTACTTTTAAAAGTTTTGCTTAGCTGGGGTAGCTTAATTGGCAAAGCAGAGGATTGAAAATTCTAAGACTGGTGGTTCAAGTCCACTCTTCAGCATACAACCTGCTTGGCGGAATTGGTAGACGCGATAGACTCAAAATCTATTTTTTTTTTAAAAGTATCGGTTCAAGTCCGGTAGTAGGTAATTTTTTTAAACTGGTTTGGTATTTTTATTATAACTTATTAATTTAAAAACAATACTACACAATTAAAAAAATATTTTTTTTTTTGTTCCTTGATAGTTTAATGGCAAAACATACGACTGTTAATCGTATAGATGTCGGTTCAAATCCGGCTTAAGGAGGGTTTTATTTTATATTTTTTTATGCCTTAATGGTGGAATGGAAGACACGTTAGATTTAGGATCTAATCTCTAATAAGAGGTAGGGGTTCAAGTCCCTTTTAAGGTATATAGTAACCAAAATGTGTTCCTAATTTAAAAAAACAGGTTATTATTAAATAATTAAAAAACTTGATTATATTCGTAATACGGAGAAGGTCTGTTCTTTAATTAAAAAAGGATTTTTGTTTTCATAATAAAAAAGGTTATAAAAACTTTAAGGAAAAACTATACGCTTAAATACAAAAGGCAAATATTTTTGCATAAGAGTTTCTAATTAATTTTTAGAAGAAACTTAAGTTTGGATATAGTGTACAAGCTAATAAATTTAAATATCTAAACTCGGTAAACTGAAACATCTTAGTAACCGAAGGAAAACAAATCAATTGAGTTACTCTTAGTAGCGGTGAGCGAAGGAGGTGGTTCGCTTGTTAAAGAAATTTTTTTTATTTTAGTGGAACCCAGCTTAAGTAAGCCGTTAGTAGTTTAAAATGGTTGAATATTGGGGTCGCTGCCCTCAAAGTTAAATATATTAAGCGATTTATAGAGAAAATAGTACCGTGAGGGAAATGTTGAAAAAGAAGCTAAGTGTTTTGAAATAGTCTGAAAATTAAAGTTTTTTTAGCAATTGTACTTTTTAGTACTTTGTACCTTTTGTATAATGGATTAACTAGTTATTTAGTATAGCAAGCTTAAAAAATTAATAGTAAGCGCAAAGAAATTAAATTAAAAGTTATATTAAGTAAACCCGAAACTAATGTGATCTAGACTACATTAGACAATTTTGGTCGAACTCTAGTATGTTGAAATATACAGAGATGAATGTAGTTTAGTGGTGAAAGTCCAATCAAACTTAGAAATAGCTGGTTCTTTACGAAATCTATTGAGGTAGAGTTTTATAATTGCTTAACTTGCAGGGTAAAGCGACTATTTAATTGAGGGGGGCGTAACAGCTTTATTGAGATTAGATAACCTTTGAATATGCAAGTAAGATATTTATAAAAACAGTCTTTGGGTGCTAAGATCCAAAGACAAGAGGGAAACAGCCCAGACTTTAAATTAAAGTTCTTAAAGTTATATTTAGTGTTGAAAATACGTATTCTCAAGAACAACCGAATGGTAGGCTTGGAAGCAGCCACCCATTATAGAAAGCGTCACAACTTATTGGTCAGATGGGTCTACTCGTATTAATAATATAGAGGAACTATATATAATTACTGAAGTTAAAGAATATTTTTTTTTAATAAATATTTACATATGCGCGTAAGTGGTGTGTGCAGAGTTATTAAAAAAAGTATAGGTAGTAAAGTATTTCATAAATCTTAATTTAATGTTAATTTTTAATTGAAAGTAATAATGTTAGTATAAGTAATGTTAAATGTTGTTTTAATCAACATCGTCTAAAGTTAATCGGTTTAATTTGTAAAGTAGAACTTCAAGTTGTTAAACGATCTCTAATAAATAAATAAAATTGAATTTTAATGAATTAATATATATTATAAAAAATAATATAACTTTTTTATAATGTATTACAGGAAATTTTTATAATCGTACTAAAGCCGACGCTGGTTAACAGGTAATAATAATTATTAAGACGTATAGTTAATGATTTTGAAGGAACTCGGCAAATTGACTCTGTAACTTTGGGATAAGGAGGATCTGTGAGATAAGCAAACAACAGATATGTATATAAAGAAAGGGGCGACTGTTTATTAAAAACACAAGACTTTGTAAATTAAAAATGACGTTTAAGGTCTGACGCCTGCCCGGTGCTGCACTATAAATGGCATATGTTTTTAGCATTGAAATTAAATTTCAGCAAACGGCGGCTGTAACTATGACGGTCCTAAGGTAGCAAAATCCCTTGTCGGGTAAGTTCTGACGTGCATGAAAGGCGTAACGACCCCTTTACTGTCTCCAAAATCAGCTAAATGAAATTGAATTCGCTGTGAAGATGCAGTGTATTCGTAGATAGACGGAAAGACCCCGTGCACCTTTACTATAAATTTTCAAAACTTCATATTTTTAAGCTCTTAGTATAAAAGGAATTACGGTTTATGCGAATAGATCTTGGTCTAATATCAATTTTAAACAACAGTGAGATACCTTTCTTAACTATTTTTTTAGTTTGTTATATAATGTAATTTAATAATATACTGTGAGTTTGGTAGTTTGACTGGGGCGGTCGTCTCCTAAAGAGTAACGGGGGGTGTTCACAAGGTTATCTCAGTATAAACTGCGTTTATATGTTGAAGCATAATGGTATTATGATAGCCTTACTGCAAAAATGACAATTTAAGCAGTGACTTAACGTCGGACATAATGATCCGATAATCCCAAGCAGGTGGGTTATCGATATAACGAATAAAAGGTACGCCGGGGATAACAGGCTAATATCTTCTTAGAGTCCTTATCTGTGAGGATGCTTGGCACCTCGATGTCGACTTATCATTACCTAGAGCTGTAAGCGGTTCTAAGGGTTCGGCTGTTCGCCGATTAAAATGGTACATGAGTTGGGTTTAGAACGATGCAAATCAGTTCGGATCCTATCTTCTACGTTTTAAAAACACTTGCCAGTTTATTCCAGTACGAGAGGACCGGATAAGACCAACCTATTGTGTTTAGTATGCTGCAATCATACAGTTGTAGCAAATCTTGTAGCTAAGTTGGGAAACAATAATTGCTGAATGCATATAAAGCGAGAAATGAAGGTAAAGGAGTTTTTTTATGTCTTATTGAAGATTACGATATTTTTTGGGTAAAAATTAAGGAATTTATTTAAAAAATATTTAAATTTAATTTATACCAATTAACCATTTTTCTTTTTTTTTTTTTATTAGACTAGAGTCGTTTAGGTTTTTTTAAAAAATATTTATGTAATTGTTTTTAAAAATTTATCATTTTTTTTAGCTTTTCTTAAATGTATATAACATCATTTATTAATGTAAATATTTATATACATACGAATGAATAGGGGTTGGTCCCAGCTCAGAATGAACGCTAGAAATATGCCTAACACATGCGAATTTTTTTGTATAATGCAACTTTATACCAAAGTGAACGGGTGAGTAATGCATATGTAACTGCTTTAGCGTTTTTGATAAGCAAATATAAGAAAAGTCGCTAAAATGTTTGTATGTAGGATTAAGTTGTTGGTTACTCTAATAGTGCACCAAGCTGATGATCTTTAGTTGATTTGAGAGAATGCACAACCACATTGGAACTGAGACAAAGGACAAACTCAACATACGGGTCAGCAGTGAGGAATCTTGGACAATGGGCGTAAGCCTGATCCAGCAATATTTCATGGGTGGAAGCAGGCTCAGCCGTGAACCCCTATCAATAAATAAGATAATGACAAAGTTATTGAAATAATAGTTCCGGCCAAAACTGTGCCAGCCGCCGCGGTAAGACAGTGGGAGCAGGCGTTATTCTACTTAATTGGGTGTAAAGGGTGCGTAGGTGGTTAAAAAGATTTTATAAGAAATGCTGCACACAGGTTGTAGAAGTTTATAAAATATTTTTTAGCTAGGTGTTTATAGAGAATAATGGAATTTTTAGAGTCTAGGGGTTGAATCCGATGATCCCAGAAGGAATACCAAAGGCGAAGGCATTTATTTGGGTAAAACAGACGCTAAAGCACGAAGGTGTGGGTAGCGAACGGGATTTGATACCCCGGTAGTCCACACAGTAAACATTGGGTATTGAAGATTAGATTTTTATATTTGGTCTTTAAGTTAACACGTTAAATACCCCACCTGGGAAGTACGGTCGCAAGACTGAAACTTAAAGGAAAGGACGGGAACTTCTATGCAAGTGGTGGAGCATGTAGTTTAATCTGATAATCCGCAAAGAATCTTACCTATTTTTTGTAATTATTTTTCTTAAGAAACAATTGTTATGTTATAATATCTTAGTTTTTTACTTTTTTTTAAAAAAAAGTATGGGATTGTTTTTGTTAATCTAGTTTTTTGTCTTTAACGTAAGATTGTTGAATAAGTTAAAAATGATTATGTGCTGCATGGCTGTCGAAAGCCTGTGTAATGATATATGTGGGTAATTCCAAATAACGGGCAGAATTCTTATTTTATGTATTTTTATAAAAAAACCTTTTATATATTTCCATAAAACTGTGTTAATAAACTATTTTCCGAGATTAGAAAGATTCGTCAAGTCGTTATGGCCGTTACAAATGGGGCTACATATGTGCTACAAAGATTAACACAATAAGAGGCAAATCTTTTTGCAAATCTTAAAAATTAATCTCAATACTGATTATTTTCTGCAATTTGAAAGTATGAAGCTGGAATCACTCGTAATCGTAGATTAGCACGCTACGGTGAATATGCTTAGACTTTGTACACACCGCCCGTCGCGCTTCGGGACCTGGTCTTCAAAATGTTTCCAAGCATTGGTAATATTTATAGTATTACATCAATGGCTGTTACCTATGTGGGATCGGGGATCGAAGCTAAGTCGTAACAAGGTAATCGTAGGGGAACCTGTGGTTGGAGAAAAGCTTTTAGATTTAAAAAATAGATAGGGTGTTTATTTTTAAAACAAAAGGTTACATTAAAAAATAGCAGTTAAATTTAGTTTCTAATTTTAATTTTTTTTTAAAAAAATGAAAGGTTATTTTGCGTCTGGTAGAAAAAGAACACAAGCTGGAACTTTTAAAAATAAAGAATATAGTGAAAAAAATAGTAATTTGATATTTGGACATCACGGCATAAAAATACTGTCTAAAGGAATTCTTGTAGTAAAAGAGTTAATACCACTAAAGCGATTTCTTTTAAAAATTTTTAAAGGAATTGCCAAAGTCTGAACTAGGTTTTTACCCCAAAAAGTTATAACTAAAAAACCAGAAGAGGCTAGAATGGGAAAAGGTAAGGGTAAATTTGATTCTTGGGTAGCTCCAGTAAAAGCTGGATTAATTTTATTTGAGATTTCTAAATGTGAGTTTAATAAAGAGCAAAAAAGTCAATTAGAAATCGTTAGAAGAAAGCTTTCTGTTAAAACAAAGCTTGTACACAATATCTAACAATCTCATTTATTTGTAAATAAGTTGTATACTATAGATTACACAATACAATGTATATTTTATGTGAAACTTTAAAAAAAAATTTAGCTTCTTATAATTTAGATGTTGTATTTGAAGATTCTACTTTATACATAAAGGCTGATTATTTGTTGATTAATAGCTTAATTATTTTTTTAAAAAGTCATGTATTGTGCCGATTTAATACACTATATGATATCAGTATTTATGTAAATAACGCGTCTTACGGTAAAAATAAATACACAATATATTATTATCTGTTTAGCGTAAAGTACAATATTAGGGTTATAGTTGTTTCTCAAATTTTTTCTGAAAAAGTGTTTTTAAAGACACTTGTTCCAATTTTTCCTAACGCAGCTTGATTTGAAAGGGAAATATGGGATATGTTTGGGATCTTTTTTAAAAAAAATAAAGATCTACGCAGATTGTTAACTGATTACGGGTTTAAATTTAATCCTTTACTAAAAGAATATCCTTTAAAGGGTTATGTTGAGTTAAAGTATGATACCAATACCTCTATCTTAAAGTATACAAAAGTGTCTGATCAGCAACAACCAAAAATTTATGATTTCAAAGATCCGTGAAAATTTTTTTTTTAAATTGCCTTTTTATTATAAATAACTTTTGTGACTTTTGGTTGTATCTGTGAGAAATAGTAGATTAATAAAAAATAGTAAATTAATTTTTAAAAATAAAGAATTAAATATGGGCATATACGCAAATTTGCTTAAATTTCTAAATAAAAAATTAAAAGTCCCCCGCGTGTATAAAAAAAAAATTTATAACTTAAATAATTTTGTTTTGTTTAAACCGTTTCAAAAAGATTTTAAAGGATGTTCTATTTTAACATTAAGAAGAAGAGCTTTTTATAGCCTATTTCAATTATCTCGTTTTGATATAAAAAAGCTTATATCTGAGCGTACGTTAATAGGTATTAGGTCAGCTGTGTGATAAAAAAAATGTCATCATTTAAAAATGCTATTATTAATTTAGTGGAAAGTTTGAAATTTTACGAAGTAAATAAAGCACTGGTTTGTACTAAGTCAAAATATAATAAGTTAAGATATATTCTAAAAGTTTTAATTAAACATGGGGTTATTCTAAACTATATGTTACGGAATGATAAGCTGTTTATAAAAGTTAATCATTTAAAGTATTATAGCGTAAAGTATTTTTCCAAAAATAAATATTTATCTTCATATAAAATAGAAAGTTTAATACATAAATTTCCAGGAAATGTTTTTATTATGTCAACATCATTAGGAATAATAGATTCTACTGAAGCTGTTTTAAAAAAAATTGGTGGTCAGTTGTTATTAATATTAAAGACTAAAGAATCCTTAGTAAAAACAATAAAATAAAATTTGTAAGTTTATGGGGTATAAAACAGCGGCTATTGTTCCAAGCACAACAACATTATTTAAAATTAAGCATTTTCCGAATGAGTATGTATTAGTGTTAATTTTTGGCCCTTTAGGTTTTTTTAGAACTGTGATTAAAACTTCTCGTTTTTTCATAAGTGCTAACAATATATATGTAAATTATTTTTATAAAGGTTTATTAAGTAATTTAAAAAATAATATATCCTACAGCTCAAGTGTTTCATACTTGATTAAAACTGGAGTGTTGCATTTATTTAGAGGTTATAGGGCTGTAATACGTGTGATTGGTGTTGGTTACAAAATAGATTTAGTAAAATCTAATAAGCTGACAATTGCTCTAGGGTACAGTCATAAAATTAATATACAATTACCTCATTTTATAAAAATACATATAATGAAAAAGAAGACGCTTGTGTGAAGTTATAGTTTAAAGTATTTACAAGAATTTTGTCAATACTTATTTAAATTAAAAAAACGAGATGTTTATAACGGTAAGGGTATAGTACAACCCCGTTTTCAAAAGAAATTAAAAGTTGGTAAAATAAGTAGAATTTAAATAATAATGATCAGTGAAGGAACTTTTTTTATTAATGCTGATAATTCAGGGGCAAAGATCACTAAATGTGTAAAAATAAATAAAAGTAGTAGGAAGCGAAAAGAGTTAAGCTCCTTTGTGAAGTTATCTCTCCGTAAGTTTGTTAACAAAATAAAATTAAAAAAACATACAGTTTATAACGGTATGCCTACTATAATAAGAAACCCTATTTTTAGAAAGGATGGTCTAATCTTTAAAGGCGGGTCTAACAGATCTTTATTATTTAATGAAAGTTATAAATTTTTAGGCACTAGATGCAAAGGTTTAGTTCTTAGGGAGCTACGAAAAAATGCATTATTGTATAAAAATGCTTTGAAGATAGTAAAATATCATACATTGCAAATCTAAAATTATCGAAGGTTATTATGTTAGTAAGAATAAAAAAACATCAGTATACAAAAAAATACAAAAAAATAAAGACTTATAGACGTACTGTTCGTTTAGAAAAATGTCCCCAAAAAAGAGGATTTTGTGTAAAACTACATTTACAATCTCCTAGAAAACCAAACTCTGCTTTACGTAAAGTAGCTAGGTTAATGCTCTATACAAAAAGAAAAACAATGGCACACATCCCAGGAGTGGGTCATAATTTACAAAAATATTCAAATGTTTTAATCAGAGGGGGTAGAACACAAGATTTGCCTGGATACAATTATAAGATAATTAGAGGTAAACTAGATTTAAAAAGATCGGATTCAAGAATGAGGGGACGTTCCAAATATGGTACAAAAAAAATTTGAATGTAATTTTTTTTAAAGGATTATAGCTCAATTTTGGTAGAGCACTCGACTGATAATCGTGTGGTTAGCGGTTCAAGTCCGCTTAATCCTAAAGTAAATTTAGCTTTTTAATAATACTTTTATTAAAAAAAAGTTTACTTTTTTTTAGTCTCTTTAAGCAGGCCGTGTATTGGTCGTTTAAAAAATAATTTATTTTCTTCTTAAAACAAATGCATATATTCACAAGTGTTGTATTTTATTAATGCAGATAGGGATGTTGTTATGGCTTTAGATAATAAAAAAATAAATAATTTATATATATTATATATAATTATTACTAAAAATAATTTAAAAATAAATCTATTGGATATAAAGGGCAAGTTAATTTTAAGAAAAAGTGAGGGTAATCTAAAAAATATAAGAAAAGGTTCAATAAATTCTAGAGATACATCTTTAGTTATGATGAGTTATGTTGGCTCTATCCTTAAAAATTTGAAAATACCCAAATTAGGTATTTATGTAAAAGGCTCTACTAGGTGAAAAAAATTGTCACTTAGAAGATTAATCCATAATCTTGACAGCAAGGTTAGGGTTATATTTTTTAGGGATATTACAGGCATTCCCCATAATGGTTGTTCTCTAGAAGGTAAACGTAGAAAGCGTAAAAGAAGAAGATTAAAGATTAAACGTTTTAAAAAATTTAAAATAAAAGAATATTACAAATGGTGGCGTTCAAAAAAAGCCAAAAAGCACCGAATAGTTAAATTTAAAAGGCCTATTGTGAGTATAATGTCTGACAAGGTTGATGGAATAACTAAAAATAAGCAAAGTAGTTTTAAAGGACTAAAAATTTATTTAGCTGATAAACAGTACCCTAAAAAGTTAAAATTAGCTAAAAAAAGAAACAACAGTAAATATTTAAAACAGCCGGCTGTTCAGACTAAAAAATCTAAAACATATGGTGTGTAAGTTAAGAAAGGTACCAATAATTTTATTATTCTATACAGTAAGACGTATGTGCATGTACATGCATATATAAATGTAATTTTAACAATATATTATAAATTATGGGTAAAGCTGCACATCCAATATCAACCCGTTTGGGTTTAAAAAATATCTTTTGAAATTCAGAACTGTATTCTTATTATTATACTATAGGTATAAAAAAGTATTTAAAAATAGCAACAATCTTAGAGAAATTATTTAAATTTAGTGGCTTATTTTTATTATCATTTAAAGTGTATTTTATTAATAATGTTTTTTTTTTTTTAACAAACTATAGACGATACTATTGAAGGTTTAAATGTCCTGTTAGGAGGAAATTAAAAAAAAAGCGTTGCCCTTTTATTTGAAAAGTTAGATCATTTGGCAAATCTTGATGTAAGAATATTCAGTGTTTATTGTATAAAAAAGATTATTTTAAAGAAAAAAAACAAAAGAAAAAACAAAATAAAAAACAAAATAAAAAATTTGTACAAACTTTTAAAAAAATAGAACGCCGTACAAAAATACTATCCATAAAAATGAAAGCTTTGGTTAGAAGTTATATAGAGTTGAATACAAAAACCTTTTTAGCAAAAAAAGGGAATACTAAGTTAAATGTATATCCTAGGTATTTTCGTTACTGAAGACACGAGCCGTGGTATAAATGATGATTTGGTGTGCGCCCCAAGTATTATGCAAAAAAAAAACCTGAACATAATAAAGATAAACAGCAGCATAACAAACCAGAATCGTTAAAAACAAAAAATAGCAAATCACATCAAGGAAATAAGCATTATGTAGAAAAAAACAATTTACAAGAACGTAATTTAATAAAGGCTATACCTAAAAATAATAATAACGTTTCAAAAATTCTTATAGCCTCAGATACTACTAAAAACCCTTCTTCTTCAGGTGTTAAAAGTACAAACACTAAGTATGTGGATAGTTCTTTAAATAAGAATAAGCCTAAAC
>Ga0193728_1001644_pt1 | contig 11495 bp, 11 predicted proteins | sample U1c1metaG_FD_143037 | JGI IMG/M metagenome (GOLD analysis project Ga0193728, IMG submission 143037) | Soil microbial communities from a riparian zone of the East river system, Colorado, United States - U1c1 | ecosystem: Environmental > Terrestrial > Soil > Riparian zone | place: USA: East River...
TTTCGCGGCTGCCCTGCGGCACAGAATCGAGCAGGAACTCGAGGCTCTCCGCGGTGATATTTGCGCCCACGGCCGGGGTCATGCTGAAGACCATGTTGGTGTGGCCGCGAAGCTCGAGATCGAGGTGCACGGAGACGGTTCGCAGCATGATCTGATGATGCCATGCGCGGGTGCTCGTGGTGGCTCAGGGCCAGAGAAGATCCTTGACCCAGCCGGCCTGCTCGTGGAGGAAGCGCAGCCGAACCTGGTCGCGTTCCCGTTCGGCCTGCCAAAACTCGACGCTCCACGGAGTGAGTCGGTAGGCGACCCAGTCGGCCGGGACAAAGTCGGGGTTCGACTCGACCTTCCTGAGTGCGGGCTTCAGGTGCGCGTCGAAGTCTTCGACCGGCTCGCTCTGCCGGCCGGCGATTGCTCGTGCCCGGGCGCTGGGCTGGCGCTGCAGGAAGTCCAGTTCACTGACCTCGCGCGGTCCCGGCTCGACGGTGCCCACCATACGAATCTGCCTGCCCTGCTCGCGCCAGTAGAACACGAGTGCGGCCTCCGGGTTCTCGGCGAGATCGGCGCCCTTTGGCCCTGAGTCAAGGGACGCGAACCAGACGGAGGTGGCATCCACGTCCTTGAGAATCAGCGTTCGGTTCGATGGATGACCATCCTTCGTTGCCGTGGCAACCGACATCGCGAGGGGTTGCAGCACACCGCCCTCGATCGCCGCGTCAAGCCACTCCATGAACAACTCGATGGGACCGTCGGGTGCTGCGTCCGTGTCGAAGTACGGGAATTCGGCCTTGACGGTCGGAACTAGTCTCAGTCGATCGCGCAGAGAAGCCTTCTCAGCCATGCTGCTAATCTAGCTAAGCGCTGAGCCCCCATAGCTCAGGGGATAGAGCACTGCCCTCCGGAGGCAGGGGCCGCAGTTCGAATCTGCGTGGGGGCACTGTATTTCTTCCGCGGCCTAAGGCGTCGCAGCGATCTGACGCAGATGGTCGGTTTGTGGCGCGAATTCCGGCCGGTTGCGTCATGTCACCAACGAATCCGGACGTCCATTCGCCGGATGCCAGCTCGTTCACCGATTGTTCACCGTCCTGTCCCCCACTTGGGTGTCGACCGGTCTGTCTCGATTGATAGACAGGACTCATGGGCATCCTAGGAAAACATAAGGGTCTGCAGCGCGCAGTTGTCGTCGCTGCTTCGGTTGGTCTGGTCGCGGGGGGTCTCGCGATCTCGACGGCGAGCGCGTCGGCGACGTCGGAACAGGTGGGGACGACGATCTCCAGCACGGGACTCGCGAACGGGCAGGTCAAGCACGTGTGGTTGATCATCCTCGAGAACAAGTCATACGACGCGACATTCACTGGCCTCAACCAGAACAGTTACCTCTGGAAGACCCTCCCGAGCCAGGGCGTTCTCCTGACCAACTACTACGGCACCGGGCACTCGAGCATGGACAACTACATCTCGATGGTCTCGGGGCAGTCGCCGCAGGAGGACACCCAGTCGGACTGCAGCGTCGCCAACACCGACTTTGGATCGAACAGCACGATCGTCAAGTCGGGTGTGAACGCGGGACAGGTCGCCTCGAGCGCGAACGCTTCTCAGCCGAGCGGCGCCAATGCGCCCAACGGTGCGAACGGCTGCACCTACCCGACCGACACCCCGACGCTGTTCAACCAGCTGGATGCCGCAGGCAAGACCTGGAAGGGCTACGCCCAGGACCTCGGCGACCAGGCGGGCCGTGAGGATGCAGTCTGTGGCGGTCCGGGCTCCGCATCCAACAACCCGACGACCGACCCGACCTACCTGAGCGCGACCGCGTCGCATCCACTTCCGCCGGGCGTCACGAGCTTCACCGGCGCGCAGGCGAACGACCAGTACGTCGCCAAGCACTTCCCGCTCCCGTGGTTCCACAGCCTTACCGGTACGGTGACGAAGTCGGGCACAGCCCCCGAGCTCACCAAGCCGGTGCAGGGCGGAAGCGACTGCGACGCGGCACACGCGGCGAACCTTGACAGCGGATCGACCGGACTCTTCCACGACCTTCAGAAGGAGTCGACGACGCCGGCGTTCAGCTGGATTACGCCCAACAACTGCAGCGACGCGCACGACGCCATCTGCAAGGGCAACAACCTGTCCGGATCGTTCAGCGCAAACGGCGCACCGGTCTACCAGAAGGGCACTCCGAACCCGGAGTCGACCACGCCGAAGAACTTCACCGGTGGCCTGTACGCATCAGACCTGTTCCTCGAGTACTACATCCCGATGATCGAGAAGTCCGCGGCGTTCAAGGATGGCGGACTCATCGACATCACCTTCGATGAGGGCAACCCGCCCTTCAGCTACTCGGGCAACAGCTTCAACAACGCGAACGCCTACGCGCCGACTTCGGGCGACCAGCCGAACGCTTCCGCCGGCATCTCGGCGGATGCCGCCGGGCAGACGATCTTCGGCAAGACGGTTCACACCGAGCCGACCGGCCCGAACTCGACGCTCGCGACCAACTCCGCGGGCCAACAGCTCTATCCAGGACCCGGTAACAACTCGTTCATCGACCGCCCACCGGCATGCACGTCGACGTCGCCCAAGGTGCCCGCAAACTGCGTTCCGGGGATCGTACGCGGCGGCTCGGGCAGCTCCCCCGGCGCGCGCAGCGATTCGGTTGCCGCGAACGCATCGTCGACCTACGTGCTCGACCCGGCCATCCTCGCGGATGACACCGGACGCCAGGTGACCGACTCGACCGACAAGACCGGCCCGGGCGGCACGGGCCCGATCCCCGCGAACACCTTCGTCGGTACCGTGAGCGACACCGGGCCGCAGCTCGCCTCGACCTCGAACGGGTCGGTGGTCGACGGTTCGTTCCAGCTCGTCGACCAGGCCGGCAACCCGGTCACGCCAACCGGATCCGTGAGTAGCCTCGCGCTCAGTGCCGAGGGCGCGCCGGGATTCCTCGCTCCCGGCCAGACGGTCGACCCGCTGTATGACGCCACTGACGCCACACCCGGCGGCGGCGACACCGGGAGCGTGCTGATCAGCCCGCTCATCAAGCCCGGAACCGTGAGCTCGGTGTACTACAACCACTACAGCTGGCTTCGCACCATGGAGGACATCTTCGACGTCAGCCGAGGAAACGACCACTCGAAGTTGGCCGCCGGGACGGTATCCGGTGGGGTCGATGGCGAGGGCCACATCGGGTTCGCGGCGCAGCCTGGGCTGGCCGACTTCGGACCTGACGTGTTCAACAACGTGCGCAGGCACTAGTGCTGAAGTTCGCTCGATCCAGCTGGGGCGACGCGTCACGAACGCGTCGCCTCGGCGTCGGCGGGGTCCTGGTCGTCGCCATCGCCTCGGCCGGCATGCTGGCGGGATGCGCCGCGAGCTCGGGCGCGTCTGCGCACGGCTCGGGGGGCCAGGGTGCGCACTCGACAAAGTACGGCTCACTGCCGGGCTTTCTGCCGCCGGAATCGTTCGACACCGATCAGGTTCTCGTTGGGACGGCGGCCACGCCGGCGCTCACCACCGAGGGCGACTCGGTGAGCGTCGGTACCGGAGCGCGCGCCGCACTCGTCACGGTCACGGGGCCGGAGGTGCCCGGCGAGGGTCTCCCCTATCAAGCCGAGGCCACGACCTGCACCTGGAGCGTGACGATTCGCGCAGGCTCACAGGCCGTTCAGATCGCCGCCGCGGACTTCTCGACGATCGATCACTTCGGGACGGACTATCACCCCTCGTTCGTGCCGGGACAGCCGGTCCCTCCGGAGGTTGTTGCCCCGCACGCCAGCGTCACGTTCGAGCTACGCGCAGTGATGATCGTCGGCGAAGGTCTCATGCTCTGGGCACCCGACGGCACACACGCCGTGGCCAAGTGGGACTTCGAGGTCGAGAACGACTAAGGTACCGAACTTATGGCCGCTCGCCCGCGTAGCGCTGATGTGCCGCCTGTCGACTGATGCCGAGACGTCCGCCGATGACTGCCCAGGATGTGCCCGGGACCTCGTGCGCATTCGCCGACGCGGACCACATGATTGACGCGACGTGGTCCTGCATCTTCTCAGCGATCTCCATCGTCAGCAGGTCGTCGCCATCCGCCTGGGATTGCTCGATCTCATCCAGAACCGCACGAAGGCCCACGATCCCATCCGCAATGTTGCTGTCCTGCTGAGCTTTTGTCATGGCTAAAGGGTGGACCCCTGACTTCCGACTGTCAAGGAAAAGTTGACGCCCTGATATGACCCGGATCCTGTGTATTCGGACAATTCGGGAAGTGTCCCGGTGACCGCGCGGTTGCGCACACCATGACAACAATCGGATTCATTGGCTCCGGCCACATCGGCAGCAGCGTTGCGCGCGCGGCCATCGCTCACGGTTACGACGTCGTGATGTCCAACTCCCGCGGCCCGGAGTCGCTCGCGGAACTCGTCGCTGACCTCGGCCCCAGAGCTCGAGCCGCGTCCAGCTCTGAGGCTGCCGCGGCCGGCGACTTCGTCGTCGTCACGATCCCGCTCAAGGCCGTGCCGAGCATCCCGGTCGAACCCTTCGCCGGGAAGATCGTCATCGACACAAACAACTACTATTTCGAACGCGACGGCCACGTTCCCGAGATCGACGACCACGAGACCACGGTGAGCGGATTCCTGCAACGGCATCTCGTGGGTGCGAAGGTTGCGAAGGGTTTCAACCACATCCAGTCGGACCAGATCCTGAGCGACGCACTGCCCGCCGGCTCGCCGGATCGCCGCGCCCTGGCGACGGCGAGCGACTTCCCCGAAGCCATCGACCTGGTGACGCGATTCTTCGACGAGATCGGCTTCGACACGGTGAACATCGGGCCGCTGTCCGAGAGCTGGCGCATCGATCGGGACATGCCCGGCTACGGCGGCAAGCTCGACGCAGAACAGCTACGAGCGAAATTAGCTGAGGCAGTGCGCGCCTAACTGGCACACTAATGCGATGGCCGCATCATTTGTCGTCGTCCCGCAGTGGCAGGGTTCTGGTTCAACGCGAGCCATGCGGCTCGTGGATGGCGCCGAGGCGATCCGTGGTGATCTGCCGAACGCGAGCACCGTGGTCGTCGAGGTACCGCTCGAAGCCGGAGAGTCGCAGGGCTCCGGGGTTTCCCGATTCACGTCGATCCAGCTCGTGCGGGACCGGCTCGCCCGTGCCCTCGCAGAAATCGATGGCCCGGCCATCACGATCGGTGGTGACTGCAGCGTCGAACTTGCGGCCGTTGCCCACGTCGCCGATACCAGCGAGGTTGCGCTGATCTGGTTCGACGCGCATCCAGACCTGAATACTCCGGAGAATTCGCCATCGTCGGCGTTCAACGGGATGATCCTCCGCACGCTTCTTGGCGACGGCGCACCCGGTCTGGTGCCCGCGCGACCGTTGCCCGCGAACCGCGTCATTCTTGCCGGAACGCGAGCCTTCGACGACGCCGAGTACGCCTATGTCAACGAAGCCGGACTAGCGATGTTCGAAGGCGACGGCTTCACGACGAAGGAACTGCTCGCTACGGTGAAGGCGACCGGCGCGGCATCCATCTACATTCACGTCGACGTGGACGTCCTCGACCCGAGTGAATTCGAGGGAACCGGGTATCCGGAGCCATTCGGGCTTTCCGTCGCCACCCTGGTCGCGCACATCAAGGCGCTCAAGTCGGCATTCCCGCTGGCGGGCGCCGGAATTACCGAGTTCGAACCCTCCTCGCCGGAGCACGCGGCTTCCGACATGCCCACGATCTTGCGGATCATCGGAGCCCTTACGGCCAAGTAGGCACGCCTACGCTGGGAGGATGTCCGAACCACGCGTCACCGTCGACCGCGACGGCCACATCCTGCTCATCGGCCTCAATCGCGCGGACAAGCGCAATGCCGCCGACCTGCAGCTGCTGCAGGAGCTCTCGTTGGCCTACGGCCAGCTCGAAGGCGATCCAGAACTGCGCTGTGGGCTGGTCTATGCCCACGGCGACCACTTCACCGGAGGGCTCGACCTCGCGGACGTTGCGCCGAGGATCACCGACGCGGGTATCGACATCGTTCCGGAGGGCGGAATCAACCCGTGGCAGGTCAGCGGCGAATCGCTCACCAAGCCCGTCGTGATTGCCGTCCAGGGCATCTGCCTGACCCTCGGGATCGAACTCATCCTGGCCAGCGACATTGCCGTCGCCGCCGAGTCGACCACGTTCGCGCAGATCGAGGTCGCCCGCGGCATCCTTCCGTTCGGCGGAGCAACAATCCGGCTGCCGCGCTCGGTGGGCTGGGGCAATGCCATGCGCTGGATTCTCACGGGCGATACCTTCGACGCGGCGGAGGCGCTGCGGATTGGACTCGTGCAGGAAGTAGTCCCGACCGGGACCCAGTACGCGCGAGCTCTCGAACTCGCCAGGCGGGTCGCCGCGCAGGCTCCCCTCGCGGTGCAGGCCGCTCTTGCCAACGCGAAGCTCGCGGTTCTGGACGGGGATGCAGCGGCCGCAGCTCGCCTGCAACCCGAGCTGGTTCGGCTGGTCGCGACCGAGGATTCGAAGATCGGCCTGCAGGCCTTTCTCTCCCGCACCGAGGCGCAATTCATCGGCAAGTAGTGCATTGACAGTACGTAGGCTGGGATTATGCCAACTACCGAGTACGACCTCATAGTCATCGGCGCCGGCGCTGTCGGCGAAAACGTCGCGGATCGCGCGGTGCAGGGCGGGCTCACCACTCTCATCGTCGAAGCGGAACTCGTCGGCGGCGAGTGTTCCTATTGGGCCTGCATGCCGTCGAAGGCACTGCTGCGGAGCGGAATGGTCTACCGTGCGGCCAAGAAGGTCGGTGGCGCGAGCGAGGCGATCACCAAGCCACTCGATGTGGCGGCGACGTTCGCCCGGCGCACCAGCATCATCCACGACTGGGATGACCAGGGCCAGGTCGAGTGGCTCGAGGGCGCGCACATCGACCTCGCCCGCGGCCACGGCGTCATCACCGGTGTCAGGGAAGTCACCGTCGGTGACACCGTCTACACGGCCCGGCACGCGGTCTGCGTGAGCACAGGATCAGTCGCCCTGCTCCCGGACATCCCGGGGCTGAAGGAATCGCAGCCTTGGACGAGTCGGGATGCGACCAGCGCCACGGCAGCCCCCGCGAGTCTCGCAATCATCGGCGGTGGCGTCGTCGCCGTCGAGATGGCGACGGCATACGCCAGCTTTGGAACCGCAGTAACGATCGTCGCGCGCTCCGGACTGCTGGCCGGCCAGGAGCCGTTCGCGGGCGAAATGGTCGCGGATGCGCTGAGGGAACTCGGCGCGACACTCCACCTCAGCGCCTCGCCGACGAAGGTCTCCAAGGACGACGGTGCATTCGTCATCGAGCTCGACAACGGCTCATCCGTCGCCGCGGACGAACTTCTGGTCGCGACCGGGCGGGTGCCTCGCAGCATGGACCTCGGCTTCGAGAACATCGGGCTGAAGTCCGGCGACTGGCTCGACGTTGACGACACGATGAAGGTGAAGGGATTCGACTGGCTGTACGCGACCGGCGACATCAACCATCGCGCGCTGCTCACCCATCAGGGCAAGTACCAGGCCAGGGCGGCGGGTGACGTGATCGTCGCGCGGGCTCTGGGTAAGCGCGTGCACGACAATCCGTGGGGCACCCACGTCGCCACCGCGGACCATGAGGTGGTGCCGCAGGTCACATTCAGCGATCCCGAGGTTGCGGCGGTCGGGCTCACCTCGGCCGCCGCCACGAAGGCCGGCTATGAAACCCGCGTCGTCGACTACGACCTGAGCTGGGTGGCGGGCGCGAGCATCCAGGCCGACAACTACGTCGGTCGCGCACGCATGGTCGTGGATGAGAAGCGGAAGGTCATCCTCGGGGTCACGTTCGTCGGCCAGGATGTGAGCGAACTCCTGCAGGCTGCCACGATTGCCATCGTGGGCGAGGTGCCGCTCGATCGGCTGTGGCACGCCGTCCCGGCGTATCCGACCCTCAACGAGATCTGGCTCAGGCTTCTCGAGACCTACGGTCGGCCGGCTTAGCCGCTCCCCGCCTCGCGAGTCGCCCCGAATCGACCTTCGTCGCGCGGTTTGGGTCGGCAACTGGGTGCGGGAATGGGTCCACACCCTGCTCGACTTTGCAGTTGTTGCCCTTCCCGTCGGCGTTTGGAGCATCTCCTGCAAAGTCGAGGTGCTGCGAGTGACCGCGCCGCAATTCAGCGCACGAGCGACTCGTAGAGAGCGAGGTGTGACGCCGCGGCCGTCGCCCAGGTGAAGCCCGTTGCGAAGGCGCGAGCGGTGCGGCGCATCGCCGCTACACGGCCGCCGTCCATCCGGTGGGACAGGATGGCCGCGGCCCAGTCGGCCGGGTCCCGGCTGTCGACGAGGTAACCGGATTCGCCGTCACTCACCGATTCGACCAGGCCGGTGCCGCGGTAGGCGACCACGGGGGTCCCGCTCGCCGCAGACTCGAGCGCGACCAGCCCAAACGTCTCAGAGTACGACGTCACCAGAGTGCACTCCGCGGCCGCGAGCAGATCGGCAAGGGTCTCGCGGTCGAGTGCTCCGACGAAACGAACGTCTGCTTCGACGTTGTGCAGGATGGCCGCCTGGTCGAGACGAGCACGATACGCGACATCCGTTGCCTCACCCGCGATGACGAGGATCGGGGACGGCGCCACCATCGACAGCTCCGACAGGATGCGGATGCCCAGCTCCTGATCCTTGAGCGGCTGCACCCGACCGGCGATCACCAGAATCGGTCGGTCGGGGGGAATCCCCAGGCGTTCTCGAAGTGCAGTGCCGTTTCGCGCGCGGTCCGGCGTGAACAGCTCGTCATCGACGCCGGGCGGGATGACCCACAGCTTCTCGGCCGGCGCGCGCAGATCGTCGATGAGCGTGCCCACCTCGGCTGCCGAGCCCGCAACGATGGCATCCGCCTGGTTGCATAGGAAGGCCTCGCCGCGAAGCCTGCCCTCGTGCTCGGGAACGTCTCCCGGCGCGAGCATCCGATTCTTCATCGCGGCGAGGGTATGAAAGCTCTGGACGAAGGGCAGACCGAGTTCAATGGCGACCGGAAGCGTGGCGAGTCCACTCAGCCAGTAGTGCGAGTGCAGCAGGTCGTACCGGGGTGCGGTGCGGCCGACCAGGGTCGCGACAGCCTCGCCGAATGCATCGGCGACATCCACGAGGCGGTTCTTCTCAATGGGCGCGAGTGGTCCGGCAGCCAGCGTTCGCAGCGTGACTCCATCTGCGAGTTGACGCCCCTCAGGCTCGGCTGTCGCGCGAGTCAGCAGGTCGACCTCGACTCCCCGGCGCGCGAGGTGTGTCGCGAGGGCGAGGATCGCCACGTTCATCCCGCCGGCGTCGCCAATCCCCGGCGGATCGGCCGGTGACGTGTGCATCGACACCATCGCGATTCTGCGCAGGCCGTCGGTCATGCTGCCACTGTATTGTGCAAACATCGACGGGACGGCATGGGGCGTGGCAATGCAGAAAGCGATAGTTATCACCGGGGCGAGTTCGGGTCTCGGAGCGATCGCCGCACGAGAACTCGCGAAGGACGGCTGGGATGTCGCGGTCGTCGGCAGAAATCCAGAACGGACGCGGGCGGTGGCGAGCGCGACCGGCGGGACGCCATTCCTCGCCGACTACGACCGGCTGGATGACGTCCGCGCCCTCGCGGCCGCCCTCCTGAAGAAATACCCGACGATCGACGTGCTCGCTAACAACGCCGGCGGCCTTGTTGGTCGACGCGGCACGACAGCCGACGGCCACGAGCGCACCTTCCAGCACAACCATCTCGCCCCCTTCCTCCTCACCGGCCTCCTGACGGAAAGGCTCACCGAGAGCGGTGCCCGCGTCGTCAATACCGCGAGCGCGGCCAACCTGTCGGGCAGACTTCGGCTGGATGACCTCGACTGGACACACCGTGCCTACCTGCGCGGCTGGTCCGCATACGCCACATCGAAACTCGAAACCATTCTCTTTACGCACGAACTTGCCCGACGGACATCCGTCGCCGCGTACTCGTTCCATCCCGGATTCGTTGCTACGTCATTTGGAAAAGACACGGCTCTCGGCAGGGCCATGATGCGGGTTTCGTCGATTGGTCAGATCTCGCCCGAAGCCGGCGCGACTCCGCTCATCCAGCTCGCCTCACGCGAGACGATCGACGCACCGAGTGGAACCTACTTCGACGGACTGAAACCGCAGGGCAAGACCGCCGGACAGGGGCATGATCTCGAGCTGGCGTCGTCCCTGTGGGACGCAAGCGCCTCGATCGTTGGTTTGCCATGAAGGCGCGTGTTCTATCCTTGTGACCATGTCTGGCCCCTCGATCGCCTTTCGCGTCGCCACAGGCGTCCTGATTCTTGCGGCGGCTGCCGCACTCGCGGGATGCACGTCAACGACGGGCAATACGCCGACTCCTTCACCGACAAAGACTGCCACTCACACGCAGTCTGCCCCGAAGCCAACCCCCACGCCGACCTTCGTGGCCCGTAAGTACACCTGCAACAGCATCCTGCCGCCAGCGACCCTCGCCGTCTTCAAGTCGAAAGAGTCCGCAGGTTTCACCCTGCAATCCGATTACCTGCAGCGCATGCAGAACATAGCCTCCAATCTCGTCGCGTTCTCCACCTATGGCGGCATCCTCTGCCAGTGGGCCTACCCCGACTCGTCGAACAGCGTCGACTACGCCTTCTCAGCAATCACCAGCGGGCAGACGACGACCCAACAGGCATCCCTCACCTCGATCGGCTACGTCGGTACCGCGAAAGACCACGGCACCCTGTACGCGAACACCGACTCGACGGACTATCCGGACGAGTACCTGTTTGTCGACGGCTACTGGCTGCAGGCTGGCAGCGACAGCGTGATGCAGCTCCTGCTTGACAACGTCTTCGCCCCCGCCGGCTAACCCCTCACCAGGCGGCTGGGTGCCGGCGCTGCCAGCCGATCCGGCGCTCGAGTTGAACTCCGATCGACAGGAGCGTCGCCTCGCCGCCCGGGCGCCCGACGAGCTGCACGCCCATCGGGATGCCCGCCTCGGTCTGGTAGACCGGCAGCGTGATCGCGGGCAAGCCCGTCACGTTTGCGAACGACGTGAACGGCGTGTACCGCACCTGCTGCGCAAAGTTGAGCTCGGGGTCATCGCTCGAATACCAGCCAATCGGGCGCGGGGTGAGGGCGAGCGCCGGTGTCAGCACGGCATCGAAACTGTCGAACTGGCGGATGATCGACCGCTCGAACGCTGTGAGCGTCGACAGCGCGACCACGACTTCCCGCGCGCTGAGTCGCCGTCCATGCTCGACCAGCCACCTCGTCAGCGGCTCCAGCAGGTCGAGTTGGGTACCCTCGGCCGGAAGATCGGATGCGCCCGCCTGCCACACGGTCCTGAACGCGGGTGCGTAGCTGTCGTCGGGCTCGAGTTCGAATTCCTCGATGCCGTGGCCAATCGCGGACAGTTCGGCGACGGCAAAGTCGAGAGCCGCCCGAGCCTCCGTCGATACCGTGATCTCGTAGGCGTCAT
>Ga0193728_1001645_pt1 | contig 11491 bp, 10 predicted proteins | sample U1c1metaG_FD_143037 | JGI IMG/M metagenome (GOLD analysis project Ga0193728, IMG submission 143037) | Soil microbial communities from a riparian zone of the East river system, Colorado, United States - U1c1 | ecosystem: Environmental > Terrestrial > Soil > Riparian zone | place: USA: East River...
GGGGGCCGCGCGCACCGCCGCATCCAGCCCGAAGGTCCTGCCTTCGTCGAAGAAGGAATCGGGCGTGCGATTGATGATCGCCATCACGACGACCTGCCGGGCGAAGTCGAAACGACGACCGCCGATCAGCCGGACCGTGTCTGCTTCGGACTCCACGAACTGAACTGTAATACGCCGACCTGAACCCGCTGGATTTCACACTCGCATACCGGGGCGGTCCAGTCATTCCGCGGGGACCAGCACCCACAAGCTACGATCCCAACATGGCGGTAACGCGGCGACTGAGGCTCATGGTTACCGCAAGCATCGGCGCTCTTCTCATCGGGACGTCAATTACTGGCTGCGCACCGGTTGCGCCCGCTCCTCCTGGCTTCCTCGCCGCGCTCATCAACTCGTCGGCGCCGAGAAATGATGTCTCCGGAACGCAATTCTGCGCTGGGGTTCTCGTCTCGAAGCACGTCGTGCTCACGGCCGCTCACTGTGTGCGTGGGCGGACGCCTGCCTCCATCGACGTAGTAGTCGGCGCCAACAACTTGTGCAGCACGGGGCCAATCACCGGACAGCGTCTGCACGTTAGATCGATTCGGAGAAGCGCCACACTCGATGCGGCCGAGCTAACGATCGAGTCCGCCGCGACTGCGACCCCGGCAAGGATCGCCAAGAGGGCGACCAAGTTTTACGAAGCCTGGGGCTGGGGAAAGGATTCGATCGGCGGGGTCGCACCCTGCATGGCAATGTCAAAGGCGTTGAGCGCAGTTCGGGCTCACGCCTGTCTCCCGGCGCTCACCCAGGTTGCGGCGTCGGAGCGAGCAAGGTACCTGTGCGCTGTGCCTGCCGCCCAGAGAAATACCTGCGAGGGCGACAGTGGTGGCCCGGTCCTGTCCCCAGATGGGCTGCTGGTCGCCATCACGATCGGCGGCGTCGGCTGCGGTCCTCATGATCCGGGAACCTACCTCGCCGCCGCCTCCGCGCTGGGAGCGGGCTAACAGGCCGGGGCATCCTTCAAGATCAGGCTCAGATGCGTCTGCGCCACGTAGTCGGTTCCTTTCGACTCGTAGCCGATCACCACCCCCGACAATCGACCGGCGGATCCATCGTTGTGAATCTCCAGGATGAGATCGTAAGTCTGGCCGGGAGAGATCGTTGCCCCGATCGCCTTCCTTGACTCGCTCCATTCCTTGGCGAACACCGCACTCGGCGGATACTTTTCGACGAGTACGCGCGGGCCGGTCGAGACGGGCATTAGTCGCGCCGTTCCGAGAGTTGCGTTCTTTGCATTTACCAGCGTGATTGAATCGAGCCTAATTTTTGATGCGAGGTTTCCCGGCAGATTTACTGCGAACGCAGCGTGTTCGTACGCGGGGATCGGCGCACACGCGACATCCTTGTCCTTGCTGAAATGCAGGGGTCCAGCGGATGACGGTCCGCTGCAGCCGACCAGCAGAACGCAAGCCATTGCGCCCAGCGAGAGTGCAGCTGCAGCGGACCGGCGCCTCACTTCAGCACAATTCGCGAAGGCGTACCGGCTGGCAACCCGCTGGTGCCGCACAGATTCTTAGTTGAGCCTGATGAATTGGTGTACTTGAGCGACGTGGTGCTCGTGTACCCCGTCTTAGACGAGAGGTTGATTCCGATGGATGAACTCAAGCTTGCGCCGGACGCAAACGTATACGCCGATGTCGTGCTCTTCGAAAAACTCGTGCCCGTTGCGAGCGACACGCAATACGTTGCCGAAGGAGCCGTCGAAGCGGTCACGCTGGAACCACCGGCGTAGCTGCTGGCGTGAACTTCATACGCGTAGATGGCGCTCGAGCTGTAACTGCTGCCCACTGGGTAGCAGTACTCACCGTACTTTCCATACGAAAAGTATGTGGCGTAGACGTTCGAGCCCGTACGGCTTCCAAAGCTGACGGTGCTGGTCGATGAGCGACTGAGCGTACCTGACGCGCTAAAACTGCCCGCGGATCCGGAAATCGAATAGCCGACCCCGAGCGCCGAACTTGCGCCGGACGAGTAGGTCAACAGTCCGGTTCGTCCCGTTCCGCCGGTATAGGTCGCGCCGACATCAACCTGCTTCGTGCCGAGGTCCGAAAGCTTGATCTCGCCGCAGATATCCGTCTTCTGAATTGGACCCGATTGCGCCTGTTCGATCAATGCAACGGCGCGACTAGGCGCGAGTGACGTCACGTGAATGCTGGAACTCGCATCCGCGTCCGCTTCCGCACTTTGGGCCGCGGCAGAGACAGCGCCCTTCAGCGTCGCCAATTGAGCGAGAGTGCGGCTGAAGGAGAATGGCGCGTACAGCTGGTTATCGACTGCGCGGAACTCGAAGTCCACGCTGCCCGCTCGCGAAGCGAAGCGTGCCAGTGATGATGGATCTGACAAACGCAAAACGAAACTGCCATCATCGCCAACGAACCCTTTTGAAACGGGCGTGGCCTGGACGTTGTCGCCGACTGCCATCGCGGCGACAACCTCAGCACTGGGGAATGCCACCACCTCCACCCTCGTGCCTGCGGGGAAGGGCGCATTGGTCGAGTCCGTGACCTCGCCGCTGAGGAGTGGTTTCGAACTTAGTGAGGCGGAGTCAGCAATCGTCGGCAACCACGTCGATGACGGGTCGACGGCAGTCGCGGGCGTGGCCGCAATACTGACGAGAACCGCGGTCGTGCTGAGCACGGCCGCGATGGTCCATTTTTTCATGAGTCTCCCTCGATAATGAAAGTGATTGATGCTCGCACTCTCTGCGTGTTGCGCGCTAGTCGGCATAATGGCGGACACCCAAGAGCGGCCGAGTTAGGGCGAGCGTTGCTCGCGTGACCTTCAGGAACATCACAGGAAACGCGCAGATACTTGCCCCATGAGTGATGGCCCAAAGATCCTTATTGTCGATGACGAGCCCAACATTCGGGATCTCCTGACCACGAGCCTGCGATTCGCGGGATTCGCGGTCCGAGCGGTCGGAAACGGCGCAGGCGCGATTTCCGCAGTTCTCGAAGAGGAGCCGGATTTGATCATCCTCGACGTGATGCTGCCCGACATGAATGGCTTCGGCGTGACGAAGCGATTGCGGGCATCCGGATACACCGCCCCCATCCTGTTCCTCACGGCGAAAGATGACACCGAGGACAAGATCACAGGTCTCACGGTCGGCGGAGACGATTACGTCACCAAGCCCTTCAGCCTCGACGAGATTGTGGCGCGACTCAAAGCGATCCTCCGTCGCACCATGCACGACGACGAGGAAGCAATCATCCGCGCCGGCGAGCTCAGCATGGACCAGGACACCCACGAGGTGACCATCGGCAGCGAGCAGGTCGAGCTGTCCCCCACCGAGTTCAAGCTGCTGCGCTACCTCATGCTCAACCCCAACCGCGTGCTGTCGAAGGCGCAGATCCTCGATCACGTGTGGGAGTACGACTTCAACGGCGACGCGGGCATCGTGGAGAGCTACATCTCCTACCTGCGCCGCAAGCTCGACCAGTATTCGGACGAGCCGGTCATCCAGACCAAGCGCGGTTTCGGTTACATGCTTCGCGCCGCAAAGGTTTAGCCTTACCCCCTAATGCACGAGCAGCTCACGGAGTGGTGGAACGGGATTTCACTACGCGGCAAGATCACGGGTGTCACCGTAATGCTGCTGACCCTGGGACTCGTGGTCGCTGGCGTGGGAACCATGAGCTTCCTGCGGAGTTACCTGGTCAATCAGGTCTATGAGACCGAAATCAATGGCTACGGCACCAATCCCAACGACGCCGCCATCGCTGCCTGTTCCGACGCCAAGATCCAACCGCGGTACTACTTCGCCGTAATCAACAGCACGGGTTCGACCAACTGCACCAACGAGCCTGACGATGGTCCGACGCCCGTCGTCAGTAGCGCCACGCTGCCGAAGGTCATCAAGTCGGGCGTCGCTTTCACGCTCAGCGACAAGCAGGGAGTCACCCACTGGGAGGCGGTTGGCTTTCCGCTCGTCAACACCGACGGCAGCTCGGACAAGGCCGTCATCGTTGCGTACAACCTCAGCGAGAACGAGCAGATCATCGGGCAGTTTGCCCTCATCTTCCTGTTCTTTGCCCTGACGGTCGTCGTCCTGGGTGGAGCGCTCACCCGGCTGCTCGTGACCTCGACCTTTGCGCCGCTGCGCGAAGTCGAGCAGACCGCGGCTCGCTTCGCGGCGGGTGACTTTAGCCAGCGGCTGGAACGCGCGCCGCGCAACACCGAGGTCGGTCGTCTCAACGAATCCCTCAATACGATGCTGTCCCGAATTGACGCCGCGTTCGCCGCGCGCCTGAAAACGGTCGAACAGATGCGAAGTTTCGTGGGGGACGCGAGCCACGAACTGCGGACTCCGCTGGTCTCCGTACGCGGCTACGCCGAGCTGTACCGGATGGGCGCACTCACGACCCCGGAAGAGGTCGCCCAGGCGATGGAGCGCATCGAGAAGGAAGCCATCCGCATGGGTGAGCTGGTGCAGGACCTTCTCGAACTCGCCCGCATCGACGAGGCCAAGCCACTCAACCTGGTGGCGGTCGACCTCGTCCCACTGGCCACGGATGCGGCACTGGATGCGATGGCGTCCGCCCCGGACCGCACCATACGAGTTGTCGTCACCGAACCGATTGTTGCCGCGCAGGCCGTTGAACCCACCGTCGAGGTGCCCACGGCCACCCCTCCGCGCACCGGATCGGTCGCGACCAGGAGCATGGCGCTCGCCGGCGCGACGCTCGCGCGACTCACGACTCGCCGCCCACGCGTCCAAAAGCCACTCGCGACGCAAGTGGTGGTGATTGATGACCCGAACCCGCCCACCGCGACCGTGCGCGCGGAGGAGAACAAGATCCGGCAAGTGGTCACCAACCTGATGGGCAACGCGATTCGCTTTACACCGGCGGGCAGCCCGATCGAGATCGGCATCCAGGTCGACGAGCCCGGCGACTCTGCGTACCTTTCCGTCATCGATCACGGTGACGGCATCCCGCCGCAGATCCGGGAGAAGATCTTCCAGCGCTTCTGGCGCGCCGACTCGTCGCGAAACCGCGACACCGGCGGCAGCGGTCTGGGACTCGCGATCGTCGCATCCATCGTCGCCTCGCACGGCGGGACGGTGGATGTCGTCGCCACTCCCGGAGGCGGTGCGACATTCCGCGTGCGGCTTCCACTCCTGCACGCCGCGTAGTCCGCTCGCGCAACTCCCAGTCTGGTGGCGCGTGTCGGTCGTCCGTGCCAGCCGGACCTACCGTCGGTGCATGACAAGTTATCAAGTAGATAGCGAGGCGGTCCTCGGCGCGACCGCATCAATCCACGCATCCATGGAGCGGCTCTCCGGCGAATCGAGCGCACTACTCGGGCAACTGGTGAACCTGCAGGGGTCGTGGTCGGGCGCGGCGGCATCCGCCTTCCAAAGCGTGGTGAGCGATTGGCGCGCGACGCAGCAGCGCGTCGAGGAGAGCCTCGGCTCGATCGGCCGAGCGCTGGGCACCGCGGCGCAGCAGTACGCAGAGGCGGAAACGACCAATGCGAGGCTTTTTCAGCGCTAGGCTGCGTACTAGCTATTAGCCAGAACTGCGACGGGGGCGGGTCGTCCCTGAGCGCCCGACCCTAAGGTTCCGCGTTGCGACGACACTCCCACGGCATCACTCGGCTCCGACGCATTCTTGCCTCCATCCTTGTGACCGCACTCACGCTCATTGGCGTGTCTCTGGCGGCATCTGCCTCGGCCACGCCTACGACGACGTTCACAATCTCGGGTCAGGTCACGGGCCTCTCGGGCTATCCGGCCGGGACCGTTCAGGTTGGGTCCGGGTTCTTCATCGGCGGCGCATGGCAGTACTCGCCAAACGTGGACGTCGCCGCGGACGGTACGTTCTCGATGGATGAGTCAACCGGCGCGGGTGAGTATGACCTGTACTTCACCGTCACGGATTTTTCTGTACCGTTCGTGAGCTCCTACTACGGCAACGGGGCGATCGAGCCCAATGGAACTCTGGCCACGAATTCGGGGGTAATCAATGACCTGACCGCGACGAACACGAGCGTGAACGTGACGCTCGTGGCGGCGGGATACATTACTGGCACGGTAACGTCGGCCGGAGTCCCGCTCGCGGGCCAGGACGTCAAGGCCTTCGACACGATTACGAACGAAGAGTACGACGCAAACGCTTCGACCGATTCCGCCGGACTCTACTCCGTCAAAGTGCCCGCCGGCGATCCGATAACGATCGGTGTGGATTCGGGCCTCAGCACTTATTTCCCCGACATATACAACAACCAGGTTGGCCTGGGCAACCACTTCGACACGGTGATGGTTGCCGCGGGCCAGACGAGAACTGGGATCGATTTCAATCTGGTTTCGGTGAATGCCTACGTTGCGATCGAACCTTACGTACAAACATTCGGCGTAACGCCGCCAGACCTCGTCCCAGTGGACGGGGCAACCGCGCACCTCTATGTCAGCGACGGATTGGGAAATGATCCTCAGGTAGCCACGTCGTACATTGACGCTGGTGACGGACTCGTACTGAGCTCTTCGGTCGGCGACTATCAACTTCAGTTCACGAACGCCGCAGGCAAGATTTACGCAATCGAGAGTTTCACGTTCGATCCGACCAATCCGAACGATACTGAGATGCCCGCAAACGCATGCATCGCTGACCTCGGTGACGTCAACCAGGTCGATCTCGATCTTACGCAGTCCTTTCCGGTTGAGTTCACCCTCAATCCGGACCTGAACATCTGCAACGCATCGCCGTCGACACCGACCGCGCCAACGAAGCATCACGCGTTCGTCCTCGCCGGGTCAACGACGACAACGATAGCTACCCCGACACCAATACCCACACCTACTCCCACGCCCACTGCGACGCCGACGGCGAGCCCGTCGCCGTCGGCGAGTGCGAGTTCCACCCCGGCACCGGTCGTCGCGAACGGCACCGGCGGACTGCCGTGGTGGGTCTGGCTGCTGATCGTGGTCGGCATCCTGATTCTTGCTGGCATCGCCTTCGTACTCTTCCGCCGTCGCTAGGCTGTTCCAGCATTGGCGGCGTGCTAGCCTGTGCCCACAGCCGCGAGGGGGACGGGTCGTCTCTGAGCGCCCGACCCTAAGGTTCCGCGTTGAAACGACACTCCCAATCCACGCCTCTGGCTCTTCGTCGAATGCTTGCCGGGCTGGCTGCTTTCGCTCTTGTCGTGATCGGCGTCTCGTTCGGAAGTACCGGCGCTGCAGCAGACCCCACGTTTTCGATTCGTGGAACGATTTCGAATACATCGGGCGTAGGAATTCCGTCGTTCGATGTGTACCTCTACGACACCAGTAACTCCGCGTTCGGCGGGACCACTACCGCAGCGGACGGCAGTTATGTATTCAGCGGCCGCGCCCCGGACACCTATCTGGTCAAGACATCGGCATCAGCCGAATACGTCACAGTCCAGTCGGCACCGGTGACGGTCTCAACCGGCGACGTGAACGGCGTCGACCTGACTGTCACCAGATACGGGGTCTTATCTGGAACGGTGACCAACTACACAGGGCTTCCCGACTCCAGCGTTCAGGTTTCCGTTAGCCGTTGGGACGGCACCTCCTGGAATCCTGCCGGCTTTCAAGGCTTTGTTCCCTATGTCGCGTCCAACGGTACCTACTCCGTGCCCGCCGTCGACGTTACCGGTGAATATCGAATCAGCTTCATCGTTGGCGACACCTCGCTTCCGCTGTTTACGACCTATTACGGCGACAGTTATGACTCACCTGACCCGAGTTCGACATCCAATTCAGGCATCATCAACGGCATTGCAGAGACTGATATTTCGGGACTCGACGTCACGCTGATTCGCGCTGGACACATCACGGGCACGGTGAGTTCAGGCGGTACGCCGCTGTCGGGCCAGTACGTCGAAGCATTCGACAACGCGGGTAACGAATTCGACGCAGATTCGCCCACCGACGTTGACGGCTCCTACTCCATCAAGGTTCCCGCCGGGGACGCCATGCAAGTCGGCGACGATGACATCGGCACGTACTACCCGCAGTACTACAACGGGCACAACCTCACCCCGACCGACTTTGATCCAGTAACAGTCACTGCTGGCGACACCAGGTCTGGCGTCAATTTCGACCTCATTCCGGTCAGCGGGTCAGTTCTCCTGGCTCTCGATGTGGAGAACAATCCGGCGCCGGCGCAGCCTGCCGAGAACGTGACCGCCCATCTCTACGTGCTCGATGACGCCGGAAACGTGCTCGAGAGCATATCGACGCCAGTCCAGGGCGGACTTGGGCTTCTGCTCGCATTCACCGCGGGCAACTATGTGATCGAATTCACCAACAGCTCCGGTGCACGCGTCGCCATTGACAGTGTGACGGAAGGAGGAAACCCTCCTCAGTCGGATCCGTACTTCGAGTCCGGTAGCTGCTCAGCGTATATGGGGACGGTCCAACAGTTTCAGGTGGACGGCGGCAGCAGCGCGTTCTTCGACTTCGTGCTCGATCCCGACCTGAGCATCTGCAACGCAGCGCCGTCGACTCCGACGCCGCCAAAGCATCATCACGCGTTTGTCGTCGCCGGATCGATCGCGGCCGCAGCAGCCACACCTACGCCAACGCCAACGCCAACGCCGACTGAGACGCCGAGTGCGAGCCCGTCGCCCTCGCCGAGCGCCAGCTCTACGCCGGCGCCGGTCGTTGCAAGCAGTACCGGTGGACTGCCTTGGTGGATCTGGCTGCTGATCGTGGTCGGCATCCTGATTCTCGCCGGCATCGGGTTCGTACTCTTCCGCCGCCGCTAGGTCTCAACGGGTTTGCCCCCGTACGGAACTTCTGCGCCCGTTCGATCGGGGGCGAAAGTTCCGTACGGGGGCAAACGCGTTGAGGGGAACGCAAAAGGGCGGCTCCCCGAGGGGAACCGCCCTTTGTTAGTGCCTGTTGCTTAGAAGTCCATGCCACCCGACGGGTCACCCTGCGGTGCCGGCGTGCGCTCTGGCTTGTCGGCCACAACTGCCTCGGTGGTCAGGAACAGGCCGGCGATGGATGCGGCGTTCAGCAGGGCTGAGCGGGTCACCTTCACCGGGTCGTTGATTCCCGCGGCGAGCATGTCGACGTACTCACCGGTCGCGGCGTTGAGGCCCTGACCGGACGGCAGGTTCCGCACCTTGTCGGCAACAACACCCGGCTCGAGGCCGGCGTTGAGGGCGATCTGCTTGAGCGGAGCGTCGATCGCAACGCGCACGATGTTCGCGCCCGTCGCCTCGTCGCCCGTCAGTGCCTTGAGCGCCTTGCCCTCGAAGGCGACCTTGCCGGCCTGGATGAGCGCGACGCCACCACCGGCGACGATGCCCTCTTCGACGGCTGCCTTGGCGTTGCGCACTGCATCCTCGATGCGGTGCTTGCGCTCCTTGAGCTCGACCTCGGTGGCTGCGCCGGCCTTGATGACGGCAACGCCACCGGCCAGCTTGGCCAGACGCTCCTGCAGCTTCTCGCGGTCGTAGTCGCTATCGGTGTTCTCGATCTCCGAGCGGATCTGGCGAACGCGTCCGGCGATGGCGTCGGCCTCGCCTGCGCCCTCGATGATCGTGGTCTCGTCCTTGGTGACAACAACCTTGCGCGCACGACCCAGCAGGTCGAGGGTCGCGTTCTCGAGCTTGAGGCCAACCTCCTCGGAGATCACCTGGCCGCCCGTCAGAATCGCGATGTCCTGCAGCTGTGCCTTGCGACGGTCGCCGAAGCCCGGAGCCTTGACGGCGACGGACTTGAAGATGCCGCGGATCTTGTTGACGATGAGGGTCGCGAGAGCCTCGCCATCCACATCCTCGGCAATGATGAGCAGCTGCTTGCCGTCCTGGATGACCTTGTCAACGATCGGCAGCAGATCCTTGATGTTCGAGATCTTGCTGTTGGCAATGAGGATGTAGGGGTCTTCGAAGACCGCCTCCTGGCGCTCCTGGTCGGTGACGAAGTACGCCGACAGGAAGCCCTTGTCGAAGCGCATGCCCTCGGTCAGCTCGAGCTCGGTGCCGAAGGTGTTCGACTCCTCGACGGTGACGACACCCTCCTTGCCGACCTTGTCGATCGCCTCTGCGATGAGAGCGCCGATCTCGGGGTCGCCAGCGGAAATGGATGCGGTGGCCGCGATCTCTTCCTTGGTCTCGATCTCCTTGGCACCGGAGATGAGCGCCTCGATAACTGCGGCGGTCGCCTTCTCGATTCCACGCTTCAGGCTGATCGGGTCCGCGCCGGCTGCGACGTTGCGCAGTCCTTCGCGAACGAGCGCCTGGGCGAGAACGACTGAAGTCGTCGTTCCGTCGCCGGCGACGTCATCCGTCTTCTTTGCGACCTCTTTGACCAGCTCTGCGCCGATCTTCTCGTAGGGGTCGTCCAGCTCAATTTCCTTCGCGATCGACACACCGTCGTTCGTGATGGTTGGCGCGCCCCACTTCTTCTCCAGCACGACGTTGCGGCCGCGTGGGCCAAGCGTCACCTTGACGGCGTCGGCGAGAATGTTGAGGCCACGCTCAAGGCCGCGACGGGCCTCTTCGTTGAAAGCAATGATCTTTGCCATGTGTTACTTGTCCCTCTCGGACTAATGGTCTGCGTTAGCACTCAGTGGCGTCGAGTGCCAAAGACATTCTGGCACTCCCCCGGGGCGAGTGCAAGGCGAGCGCACATGGCTGAGGGGCGCCGATCACCCCACGACCTACGGGTCTGGGATTGACTGACGCCCCCGGGAAGATGAGTGTGGCGCTAGGCCAGGCGCACCGACTCGGCCTGCGGACCCTTTGCACCGGTGCCGACCTCGAACGTGACCTGCTGGCCCTCCTCGAGCACCTTGTATCCGCCCATATCGATGGCGGAATAGTGCACGAAGACATCCTGACCCCCGCCCTCGACGGTGATGAATCCGTAACCCTTCTCCGCGTTGAACCATTTGACGGTTCCGTTCGCCATGTCGTACTCCCTGCTGGTAACCGGGCGGCGCGTGCGTGGTGCAGTGCGCAGAGTCGCGTGGCACGAATGGGCGACCAATCCCAGATATTAGCGGAGCAATCCGGTCGCAGAACATCCCCCGTGGAGGATTAAACAAGCTAGAAACACGGCGTCTTTGACGCCGGAAATCACCACCGCAGATTCGCGCGCGGCTCTAGCCAGTGAAGTCGCTGCCGACGACGACGGTGATGGATGACCCGGGGAATGCGCTGCTGAACTGGATGTCCTGAGCCCCGAGCTGACTCTGGATGCCCTCGGCCACATCCTCGTCCGCGGCTGCCGAGTAGTAGACCGTGGATGTCTTCAGGTTTGTCGCCGTCGAGGGGGCTGTCGCAATCACGTTCCAGCCCTTGGCCGTCAGTTTGGCTGCGGCCTTCTTATCCAGGCCGACAATATCGGTACCGTTCAACACGGTGACGGTGATGTTTCGCGAGGCGATCGAACTCGGATCTTCGATCGGGGTGATCACAGGCACCGGCGTGCTCGATGTTGTGGGGGCCGCACTGGCCGGGGCCGAGG
>Ga0193728_1001646_pt1 | contig 11489 bp, 8 predicted proteins | sample U1c1metaG_FD_143037 | JGI IMG/M metagenome (GOLD analysis project Ga0193728, IMG submission 143037) | Soil microbial communities from a riparian zone of the East river system, Colorado, United States - U1c1 | ecosystem: Environmental > Terrestrial > Soil > Riparian zone | place: USA: East River...
GGCCTCCTGCCCGGTGAGTCGTGACTTCGAACCGAGGGTGGCAAGCCGGTCCCATTCATCGCGTCGGGCGGCTGCTAGGGCGTCGAGGTCCATCTGCTTAAATGATGGCATGGCCGCCGCCGAGAAAGCACACATCCTCTACTACTACGAGGAGCCGGAAGAGGTCGTCATGACGGGCGAGGCCGTCGCGCTCGACCTGCACCCGACCGGATACGCGCTGGCGGCCGCCGGGGCGATCATCGACTGGCTGGTCTATGTCGTCGGCGGCATCCTGTTCCTGGTCTTCGCTGTCGAGTTACCACTCGGCGTGAGTGACATCGGCCAGGACAGCGCAGTTCAGGCCGCCGCCCTTTCGGCCACCGTGGTGCTTGTCCTGATCGTCATTCCCACCGCCGTCGAGCTGCTAACCAAGGGAAAGTCGCTCGGGAGGCTCGCCGTTGGTGCGCGCATCGTGCGGGACGACGGCGGTGCGATCGGCTTTCGGCACGCGTTCATCCGGAGCCTGGTCGGGCTCATCGAGATAGTTCCGCTCGGCGCGGTCGCCGCGATCGTCGGATTGCTCAATGGCAGGTCAAAGCGTCTCGGCGACTATCTGGCGGGGACCTACAGCCAGTACGAGCGGGTCGCAAAAGTCACGGACCCGCTGTTCGGCGTCCCGGATCAGTTGCAAAGCTGGGCGGCGACCGCCGATGTGGCCCGCATCCCGCTGCGCCTTGCGCTCCGGAGTACTCGGTTCCTTCGCCAGGCCGGACAACTCACGCCGTCCACTCGAACGGCTCACGCCGCTTCCCTCGCCAAAGAACTTGCGCAATGGGTCTCGCCAATTCCAGCGGCCGAGCCGGAGCTGTTTGTCGCCGCTGTAGTCGCGGTCCGACGCGAACGCGAACTGGCCGCACACACGAGGGAGCGCCAGGAGCTGGCGCACCTGACGGCGGCCCTGACCTGGATGCCGCCGGGCTTTCCGAACCGGGACTAGACAGCCGTCGCCTCTAGTACCGATAGTGGTCCACCTTGTATGGGCCATCGATATCAACACCGATGTACGCGGCCTGCACTGGCGTCAGCGTCGTCAGCTCAACGCCGAGAGCGTCGAGGTGAAGTCGGGCCACCTTCTCGTCGAGGCGCTTCGGCAGCACGTAGACACCGACCGGGTACTCGTCGAGGTTCGTCCACAGCTCGAGTTGCGCGAGCACCTGGTTGGTGAAGGAGTTGCTCATGACGAACGACGGGTGACCAGTCGCGTTGCCGAGGTTCATCAGCCTGCCTTCTGACAGCACGAGGATGCTGCATCCGGTTGGCAGGCGCCACTCGTGCACCTGCGGCTTGATCTCGATCTTCTCTGCACCCTGAAGCTTCTCGAGCCCCGCGATGTCGATCTCGTTGTCGAAGTGGCCGACATTGGACACGATGGCGAGGTGCTTCATCCCAAGCATGTGCTCAACCGTGATGACGTTTTCGTTGCCCGTGCAGGTAACGAAGATGTCGACCTCGTCGAGAACGCTCTCGATCGTCGTGACCTGGAATCCATCCATCGCCGCCTGCAGTGCGCAGATCGGGTCGATCTCGCTGACGATAACGCGGCCGCCCTGGCCCCGCATGGCTTCTGCTGCGCCCTTTCCAACATCCCCGTAGCCCGCGACGAAGATGACCTTGCCACCGATCAGTACGTCGGTCGCGCGGTTGAGTCCGTCCGGAAGCGAGTGACGGATGCCGTACTTGTTGTCGAACTTGGACTTCGTCACCGAGTCGTTGACGTTGATGGCCGGGAACAGCAACTCGCCGGTCTTCGCCAGCTCGTACAGTCGGTGAACGCCCGTCGTCGTCTCTTCCGTGACGCCCTGAATGTCGGCAGCTATTTTCGTCCAGCGGTCCGGGCTCGCGTCGAGGGAGCGGCGCAGGACATCGAGGATGACACCCCACTCGTGGCTGGCGTCTTTCGGCGTTGCCGGGACGGCCTTCGCAAGCTCGAACTCGCGACCCTTGTGTACGAGCATCGTGGCGTCGCCGCCGTCGTCGAGGATGAGGTTCGGTCCGGAGGCTCCTTCCGCGCTCCAGTCGAAAATCTGCTCGGTGCACCACCAGTACTCCTCGAGTGTTTCGCCCTTCCAGGCGAACACGGGAACACCCGCGGGTGCGTCTGCGGTGCCGCTCGGTCCGACCGCGACGGCGGCCGCGGCCTCGTCCTGGGTCGAGAAGATGTTGCAACTGGCCCAGCGCACCTGGGCGCCGAGCGCAACCAGCGTCTCGATGAGTACCGCTGTCTGCACGGTCATGTGAAGCGAACCGGCAATGCGGGCTCCGGCGAGCGGCTGCGATTCGCCGAATTCGGCACGGAGCGACATGAGCCCCGGCATCTCCTGCTCGGCGAGGCGAAGCTGGTGCCGGCCGGCCTCGGCGAGCTCGATGTTGGCGACGCGGTAAGGAAGGGAAGTCGTGGCAGTCATGCACTCATTCTTGCAGGTGAAATCGGGTCCCTCCCCGTACGTGACAAGGCGCCGCCGATTACACTGGGCGGCATGACCAGCAGGATCGTGAGGTTCGATGGTTTCGCTCGCGCGCGCTACCTGCGGGGCGCCGGCCACGTAGCGTTCGGCCTCTGGATCGCCGGCTGGCTGGTCTTCGCGATACTGATCGGAGTTCGAGCGAGCACGAACCTCGTTTCCGCGGTCGCAGCGCTGATCTGCATCCTGTTCGCGGTCAGTTTTGGGCTACAGGTCGCCTCTCGTCGGCTGGCGTGGCGCGAACTCACCCGACTCGTCGCCCGGGATGACCTGAGCGCCGCTCGCTCACGCGGACTACCGCGCGTTCGCTAACCCAGTCGCGCGCGACGGATGAAATCCGCAACGAAATCCGCTGTGTCCTGCCAGTCCGTGACCGCAACGGTGCGCACGCCCGTCGCCTTCACGGGATAGTCGTTGCCTCCCACGTCCAGGCGATCCCCGACGAACAGCATGCGCTCGATCGGAGTGTGGGTTAGGGCGACAAGCTTTCTCATGCCGTACGCCTTGTCGATTCCCTTCCTGGTCACATCGATCGAGGTAGAACCGCCCGACCGTACCTCGAGCTCGGGAAGGAGAGGAGCCGCGGCCGCGCGGAGAGCCTCCTTCTTTGCGCCCGTGGGATCCCACGCCTTCTTGGCATCGACGGGCGCCTCCTGACCGAGTGCGGAGAAAGTGATCTGCGACCCACGGTCTTCCAGGATCGGGCCCCAGGTGCGCGATTCCCAGAGGCCCAGCCGCTTCGCGCATGTTTCCAGGATCGACAGAGTGGACTGTTTTTGCTCCGCAGTGAGGTTCTCGGCGTACTGCTGCTTCCAGCCGCCGTCATAGCGGTAGTACTGCGTGCCGCACGTCGGCAGCAGGTGCAACCGGCCGAACAATGAGGTGGCGCTGGAAGGTAGACCGGTAAGCAGTTGGGATTCGAACTGGCCGAACTGGCCACCGGAGATGACGCCCACATCCACGAGCTCGAGCAGCTCGGCGATGAGCAGGGCCATCCGCGGTGGGAGGTTCGACTTCGATGGCGCGAGAGTGTCATCGAGGTCAAACACGAGAAGGTCGACGCTGTCGGTCGCGACTGGATCGATTACGCCGGGCACCTCACCATGGTAGCGGCGAGTTCATTGCGTTCTTCCCGGCCGGCAGTTCATCCCAACTGCGCGAGACGCACGACCTGCCAGCCTTTGGGCGCGGAGAGGCGCTCGGCGTGGCGCGAACACAGGTCATAGCTGTGCGGCTCGGCCGTCTGGCTGAGCGGCCCGAGCACGGCCATCGAATCCGCATAGACATAGGTGAGGGTCGAAACGGCGTCTCCGCTGCACGCGACTTTGCTGCACGGTCGACCGGTCATTGTGCAATCACCCTATGCATGCGTAAGCCTGAGCAGGCGCTGGCACGCCGGTCTAGCATTGGCATATGGCCACACCACGACGGCACAGTTCGCCGGTTTCCGCTCGGCCAGGCTGGCGCGATCGCCACGGCCGCGGTATCCGAGCCGCCGTAACGGGGCCGCATCTGCCATTGCTTCGGTCGCGCGCAGACCTGTTTGACATGACCGTCGCGTCAACCGCCGAATATCTCAAGGACCTGTGGCCTGACGAGTTAACGGAGGCTCGCTTCGAGGTCGCGGTTCTGCCCTCCGCTCCACTCGGCGCAAGCGGGCTCGATCGCTGGAGGGTCATCAAGCGGGAACGCAGGATCATCCTCTATCGGCTGCCCATCGAGCGAATGTCCCGCCTACATCGCTATGACGAGCTGCACAAGCGAATGATGATCGAGAGCTGCGTTTTCCGCGCTGTCGCGGAACTGCTGGGAAAAGATCCGTGGGACCTGGCGCCGGAGCGTTTTCGGCACCTCTAGCGCAAGAAACTCAGCGGTAGATGCGCAACGGTCCCTGCGCGCGTGCGAGCGGGCTAATACCGTAACTCGTCACCTCTCCGTTGACCGTGCCGCTCATGGACGCGTAGAGCTGGGTGAACCCGCTCATCTGGTAGCTTCGCCCGGCAACCACCGGGATCGCGACCGCCTTGCCCGCACCGACCGTCTTCGTGATGCTCGCGCCGGACAGTGCGCGCAACGTAACTGTCGCGGGCGCACGACCCGGATTTTCGAGGTGCAGCACCGGAGTCATTCCCGATGCAATCGGCACCACAACGCTGGACGTAAGTAGCTCGGCCGGTGTGACCCAGGCGAAGTCGCTGCCGCCGGTTGGGCCGGAACCGCTCGCGCTGGCCGCTGCCTGGGTCACGGTGGAAACCCGCGCGCTCGCGAGGACGGGCACCTTGCTCCGCACGATCACGGTGTAATTGCCGTCAGAGAGTTGGTCGAGCGGCAGATCGGTCACGCTCCCGGGCTGAAGGTCGGCCTGGATCGGCTTGCCGATCACCGACCCGTCCTCCGCGAGAACCGTGATCGATGCGGTGGCGGGTCTCGTCGATGGGAGATAGACCCTCAGAGTCGCCTGAAGGTCGTCGAATCCGCTCTGGCCCTGGAGCGACTGCATTGCCGCCGTGCTTGACACAACCACACCGGGGAGCACCGTGGTGAGTGCTGGCCCAGGCGTTGCTCCGACGAAGTCGATGCCACCGGGGTCGAGTCCGCGCACCGTCGTCTGTTCGAGGGTTGCGACCACCTGGCCGCCCGTGCTGCTCACGTGCACGACTGGGGAAGCGAGATCGGGAGCAAACCCGGCAAGCGACAACACTCGCTGGTCGCCCGCGGGAACGGAGATGCCGTCCATCCCCGGCGCGGTTACTGCACCCGTTTCGCCGAAGATCTGGATCGCGACGATGGCTGCGACGGCGGTCGGGTTGGCCAGCAGAAGCAGGGTCGTGCGGCCGACCGTCGTCGCACCACCGGATAACCAACCGCTGCCGACCGGTGCTGTGCACTCCGACGAGGACAGGCCGAAGAATTCATCCGTCTTCACCGCCTCAGACTGGACCGCGCCAAGCAGCGGGGAAGCGGCACCCGCAGCAAGCGGCGGCGTGCTCACAAGCTGTGGTGCCGCGGATCCACCATTTGTCGCGGCGTCCGACTCTGCGAAGGCACGCGCATTGGGAGTACCCGGGACTGCCGCACTCACGATGCGCGGTGCACCGATTGCGGAGGGTGTCGTCGCGCCCTTTCCCGAAGCAGACGAGAGCCGGAGGAGACCCCCGGGACAGACCAGCTGCTGAGACGTGGGCACGGGCGTAACCACGGTGCTGATGGTCGGTGACCGGAGGGCCGGAATCGGAACCAGGATGGCCGCTCCGACCAGCACGGCGAGCACTCCAACTGCGACGGAACCGAGCAGCACGCGCGCGCTCACCACCGTGGCTGTTCGCAAGGCTCCACGACCCTGCTCGGTCTCCTCGGTAACGGGTGGCGCATCGTCGGCCTCGACAAAGACCTCGCCGCTTGGGTCATGCAAATCAGGCATCGTCATCCTCCCCCAGCGTCGCGCGCTCACCCTCGGATGTTGCTACAGAGGTACGGCGCCGCCCACCGCGACTCGGAATCGCAAGCAGAACCGTGATGAGGAACACGACGCCCAGCCCGCTGAGTATCCACGTCCTCGTTGTTCCACCGTCGGAATGCACGTCCCGAAGTCCGGTCTCCGGCAGCGCGCCATAGCGCCACAGCAGACCAACCTGAGTCACGCCGACCTTCGACACGACGCTGTTGCCATTGAGGGCATCCTCTGCGCGCTCTTCAACGGCGGTGCTCCCCGGCGAAGTCGACGGCGCGAGAAGGACGAACCCGATGCGCTGGGAACGCAGGGACGACGCGGCATTCAGTCCACTTCGTGACGCCAGATTGCCGGCAAGGGTCAGCACCGCTTTGTCGCTGGACCTGAGGGTCCTGGCGGTCGCCGCGAACGTCGACTGATCATCGAGCGAGCCCCCGTCACCGCGCTGAACCGATGCGGCCAGCCCGCCGTCGGACTGCGGTGTGAGAACCAGGGTTCCGAGGTTTGGTCTCGATGTTCCCTCGGCCACGACGTAGGCGGGCAACACCGCCCCGGCGCTCGGCGCGATGGTCGACTGCCCCGCGAGTGGCGCGACGAGCAACGGGCTCACCGCTATCGCCGATGCGAGCGCGACGACGAGAGCGGGGAGCGCGACTCGTCGCCCGAGAACATCGAGCGATACGACGGCCGCTCCAACCAGGCCAAGCCACATCAGGCTGAGTCCCGCGCCCGGCCACACGGTGACAGGCGTTGCTCCGGCTGTGGTCAGCTGGATGTGCGCCGCGCCTACCGCGGTCCCGAGGCCAAGCACGACGAGGGCGAGCGCGGGGATGCCGCGGCTGGAGCCGGGCAGGTACGCGGCCGCCAGGGCCAACAGAATGAGCGGGACGAGCAGGATCGCGAACACCACCGGGCCCGAGAGCGGCGATCCGAGGAATGAGTGCAGATTGGCCCAGCCCGCGACCGATCCATCGGGAGAACCAATTGCCAACTCGGCGACGCTCGGGGCGCTGCTCGCCGCGGGCACGCCGGGATCGGCGAAGATCGCTAATGGCGTTCCGCGCTGGAACTGCGCATAGACCAACGGGGCGAACAGCGCGGCAGCGGGAATCAGGATGCCAACCAGCCGCACGACACTTGTCAGATTGACCGCGATCCAGATCAGCAGCGCAACCACAAGCGCGGGAATGAGGCTGGGTGCGGACGCCGCCACGGCGGCGAACAACAAGGCCGCGGCCGCTCCGGCCGACCAGCTCCGCGCGGCGCCGATGCCCGCGAGTACCAGCCACGGCAACAGGACGTGCGCAATAACTGCGCCAAGCTGCCCGGCTTCCATCGACGACAGCAAGGGTGGCGCAAGTGCCCACAGGATGGCGGCGATAGCGGGCGGCCAGGGGCGTGAAGAAATGCGCGTCGCACACCACCAGGCACCCAGCGCGGTCAGGGGCAGCGCAACCAGGTACAGGAGAACAACACTGAACGACGGCGCCCAGTAAGTCAGTGAACCCAGCACGGCAAGCACGGCCGCGTAGGGGTCCGAGGCGGACGCGACGCCGGAAGCGGGATGCCAGCTGTAACCGACGTTTGCCCACAGTTCGCCGACGGTACGCGACAGGGGCAGGAGCGCACCGCCCTGCACCGCCGTCGCACCGAGGAGCCTCCCGAAGACGACGACGCCAATGACGGCAGCGAGGAGGACAACACCCGCGCCTCCACCCGAGAAGAAGCTCGCGCGACTGCGAACCGGCGCGCGGGCGTCGTCTCGTCCACTCGATCTCGTCGTGCGACGCTCGCGGGCGACCGCCGACGAGATGCGAAGCGGAGCGATCGCGGCCCAGCCGAGCTTTCGGGTGCGGCGGAGGCGTTTTCGCGCGGGGGCTATGGAGCCCGAGAAGGCCGTCCCGAATGCCGCGGCGAGCTCTCCCCCGATCAGGCCTGGCTGTTTGCGCAGGATCTGGAGCACCGATCGCAGCACGGCAAGCGGAACCAGCGACAGCCACAGGAGCAGGGGTGCGAGTCCGCGGGCGTACACCATTCGACGGTGTAGTTGGGCGCGCCGGGCGAGAAGTGCGGCCGTTCGCGCCGAAACGGATGTACGCCCGAAAAGCTCGGGGCCGCCGACGCTGGCGATCCGGGCGGCGGGAACACCGACGATCCGGTGCCCGGCCAGGCGGGCCCGAATCGAGAAGTCGAGTGCGGCATCCACGGAAGGAAGCCCGGGGTCGAAGCCGCCGAGCGCCGTCCATACCGACCGTCGTACGAGCATCCCTGCCGCTGACACGCCGAGTAAATCGCTCTGTGCGTCGTACTGCGCCTGGTCGAGCTCGTTTTCGACCAGCAGCACCGACGATCCCAGCCGGGTGATTGACTCGCCGTACCGCGCGATCACGTCGGGCTCGTCCGATCGCATGAGCTTCGGTCCGGCGACCGCAACGGACGGTGCGATCTCGACCGCACCGAGCAGTCGTGCGAGTGCGTCGCGATCTGGTGCGCTGTCCGCGGAAAGCAGCCATAGCCACTCGTCATCGCCGGGGGAACCAAGCGCGACGTGAACCGCGTGGGCGACACTCGAGCCGAAGCTCAGTCTGGCCGACGCCGACACGAACTGGGTTGGACCGGCCGCCGCCAGCAGCGCCGCAGTGTCATCCTTTGAGCCAGCGTCGACGCTTACAACAGCGTCGGGACGGCGGCTCTGCGAATTCAGTGCCGCGAGGGTTCGCCCGAGATAGGCCGCCCCGTTCCGGGCAACGAGGATCGCGGTGACTCTCGGCTGCATCTAGTCGAGACTAAGCGCGCTTCCTCAGTTTGCGACGCTCCCGCTCCGACAAACCACCCCAAATGCCGAACCGCTCATCATTTTCGAGTGCGTATTCCAGGCAGTGGATTCGAACTTCACACGAGGCACAAATTTTCTTCGCATCGCGAGTCGAACCGCCCTTTTCAGGGAAGAACGCCTCGGGGTCGGTCTGCGCGCACAACGAATCCGACTGCCACGCGAGCGGGTTGTCGTCGGCCTGGCCGGGCTTGTCCGGCTGTCGAACTCCGGGGACGCCGAGGTGTACCGGATCGACGAACCAGTTCTCCGGAGCTGAGGAAACGTAGTCGGATCGCACGGCTTCCGGCGCCGGACTTGGGACGGAGGACGGGTGCTGTGCACTCGTGCCCTGCACTGGACTGTGAATCGTCACTGGTGTCTCCCCTCCGCGTTCGGCTCGTGTCGCTAAAGCGCGTTAGTGATAATTACACCGGTGTAGTTCCCCGTAGTCAAGTCGCAAATGATAAATGGCACGCGCATCCATACTCGCGCGCAACGCGCCGAAGATAGTAACGATCTTTGTTTGGCGATGCAGCAGCTTGGCGGGATAACACCGGACGGTGCTTTTCTGCCATCTAAGGCACGATAATGGTCTTCAGGCAAGTACTGCCAATCGTGAATCGGGGACCCAGATTGCTGAAGAAAGTCGTCCTGCTTGCCGTGCCCGGAGTGGCGCCGTTTGAATTCGGCGTGATCTGCGAGGTGTTCGGAATCAACCGGAGCGCCAGCGGGGGTCCCGCGTTCGATTTCACGATCGCGACGGCGGATCCCGGACCGGTTCGCACAAGTCTTGGCTTCGACATCATGATCGCGTCCGGTCTTGACGTGGCCGCGGACGCCGATCTGATCGCGGTTCCCGCGCACACGACCGGCGGCGTCGACGAACGCTTTCTCGAGGCGATCCGGGATGCCCAGGCTCGTGGGGCCTGGATCCTGAGCGTCTGCAGCGGGGCGTTTGTGCTCGCGCAGGCCGGCATCCTCGACGGCAGGAGGGCGACCACCCACTGGATGCATACCGATCGACTGGCCGCGGAGTATCCGGCGATAACTGTCGACCCGGATGTCCTGTTCGTCCAGGACGGACGCGTCATTACGAGCGCGGGGACCGCAGCGGGGATCGATGCAGCGCTGCATCTGGTTCGCACCGAGCACGGTGCCGCCGCCGCCAACGTCATCGCGCGCAGGATGGTCATCCCGCCGCAACGTGACGGCGGACAGGCCCAGTACATCACCACGCCCGTCCAGGAGCGGCGCAGCGACTCGCTCGCAGGAGTGATGGAGTGGATGCTTGACAACCTGTCCGAGGATCTCAGCATCGAGCAGATGTCACGCCGGGCGCTCATGTCGACGCGCACCTTCGCCCGGCGTTTCCGTGACGATGTCGGCGCGACGCCGGCCTCCTGGCTCAACCGGCAGCGAATCCTGCGCGCTCAGCAGCTGCTCGAGACGACGGACCTCGGATTCGAGCTCGTCGCCCAAAGAACGGGATTCGGCACCGCGGCCGTGCTTCGCCACCACTTCCTCAAGGTGCTCCAGACAACTCCGACGACCTACCGCCGGGCCTTCGGTGCACAGCTCGTCGGCTAGCGCGAGTTGATCGTGGCAAGAAAGACGGTGCCTGTCCCCGAGAACACGAGCGGACCTTCGTCGGCCGTCACATAGGCCGAATCCCCGCGCGACAAGGAGTACTGGGAAGCGGCACCGGCAACGGCAAGGTGCCCCGCCGTACACAGCAGGATGGATTCGCCCGCGGGAGCGAATCGCGCCGGCTCCCCCGACGGCTGCACGACGACGAGTTCGAAGTCGGGTACGTCGGGCCGAAAAACGCGGACGCCTGCGGCCGGATCGTCCGGCGCCATCAGCGGAGGTGGCCCCGCGCGGAAGTCGAGCACGCCCAGCAACTCGGTCACGTCGATGTGTTTGGGAGTCAGGCCACCACGGAGCACGTTGTCCGATGCCGACATGAGTTCAATCCCGACACCCCGGAGATAGGCATGGATATTCCCGGCCGGCAGATAGAGTGCCTGGCCCGGCGATAGGACAACCCGATTGAGCAGAAGCGCGACCACAATGCCGGGGTCGCCGGGATAGGCGGCCGCGAGCTCGCCCACCATTGTAAATTCGGCGCCATCAAGCATCGTTGACCGCTCGACTACCTGCGCGACGAGTTCATCGACACCCTCCGACCGCGAAAGTAGCCACTCCAACAGCGGCGGGAGCGAGTCATCGTCAGCCAATCGCGCTCGGAACGCGGCGATGAGCGGGTCATCCCCCAGCGCCGCGAGCAGCGTCCTTGTCGCGGCGACGGGCCGAAAACCACAGAGCGCGACGAACTCGTCGCTCAGAGCGTAAATCAGTTCCGGCTTGTGCTGCGAGTCGCGATAGTTGCGATTCGGCGCATCCAGGGGAATCCCCAGCGCGTTCTCCTGCTCAAATCCTGCCTGCGCCTGGGCCTGCGTGGGATGCGCCTGGAGCGAGAGAGGAGCGTCCGCCGCCAGGACCTTCAACAGAAAAGGGAGCGTCGTCAGTTCTGAGAGCAGTTTCGCGCCGCCGTGTTCAGAGGGGTCGCGAAGGTGGCTGGGCGAGCCGGGATGGGTGCCGAGCCAATATTCGGCCTCCGGACCTCCGGAGCGCGCGCGACCCAGAAGATCCGCGATCGCCGTCGGGGAACCCCACGCGTAATCGCGCGGCGTGTTGGTAAGACCCACAAACATCCGGCTGT
>Ga0193728_1001647_pt1 | contig 11488 bp, 7 predicted proteins | sample U1c1metaG_FD_143037 | JGI IMG/M metagenome (GOLD analysis project Ga0193728, IMG submission 143037) | Soil microbial communities from a riparian zone of the East river system, Colorado, United States - U1c1 | ecosystem: Environmental > Terrestrial > Soil > Riparian zone | place: USA: East River...
TGATTCGCAAGCTGCACCCGGAAGACGGGTCGAATGTCCAAAATGCCGAAGCGCTTGAGCGCGAAATCGGTATGCTTTTGTATCGCGTCAAGGTTGGCCAGCCCAAGTCCGAAGGACTTCTCAAGCTCCTCGAAAATCCGGAACATCTTCGCCTGATGAACCAGGCGGAGCTGCAGCTTCACGCCGACCAGAAGAAAGTCGAGCTTTACGCCCAAAAGGAGGAACTCTTTTTCGCTATTGATGAGAAGAGCCACGAAGCCGACCTCACCGAGAAGGGGCGCAATTTTCTTAGCCCCAAAGATCCCGACGCGTTCATGCTGCCAGACCTGAGCACCGCGTTGCACGATATTGATGTGGGACCGGAAACCGATCCGCGCAAACGGCTGGAAGCGAAGACCAAACTCCAGGCGGAATTCGAGGCCAAGGCCCAGCGGATCCATGCGATTTCCCAACTGTTGAAGGCGTATTGCCTTTACCAAAAAGACGTTCAGTACGTCGTCCAGGAAAACAAAGTCATCATCGTGGACGAGAATACCGGCCGGCTCATGAGCGGCCGCCGCTGGAGCGATGGACTGCACCAGGCGGTCGAGGCCAAGGAACAAGTCGATATCGAGCGCGAGACCCAAACCCTTGCAACCATCACAATTCAGAATTATTTCCGGCTCTACCATAAGCTGGCGGGCATGACCGGCACCGGAGTTCTTCGATATTTACAAACTCGGCGTGCTGATCATTCCCACGAACAAGCCCGTGGCGCGCCAGGATGCCAACGATTCGGTTTATAAGACCCGGCGCGAAAAGTTCGCCGCGGTGCTCAAAGAGATCAAAGACGTTCACGGCAAAGGCCGGCCCATTCTCGTCGGCACCATCTCCGTGGAAGTCAGCGAGCAGCTTTCCCGCATGCTGAAGAAGGAAGGACTCATCCACTCCGTGCTGAACGCGAAGTTTCACCAGCAGGAGGCCGAGATTGTGGCGCGCGCCGGCCAGCGTGGCTCGATCACCATCGCCACCAATATGGCCGGCCGTGGAACCGATATTAAACTCGGAGCAGGGGTTGCGGAAGCCGGCGGGTTGCACGTCATCGGCACGGAGCGCCACGAAGCCCGTCGCATTGACCGCCAGCTGCGGGGCCGCTGCGCGCGCCAGGGCGACCCCGGTTCATCCCACTTTTTCATCGGCCTCGAGGACGACTTGATGCGGTTGTTCGGCTCGGACCGAATCGTGAAATACATGGAGAAGATGGGCCTCGAAGAGGGCCAGGAACTTGAGCATCCGCTGCTGAATCGCTCGATCGGCCAGGCCCAAAAGCGCGTCGAACAGCACAATTTCCAGATTCGCAAACGCACGCTCGAGTACGACGACGTGATGAACAAACAGCGTGAAGTCATCTATGGCTTCCGCAATGAAATCATCCGCACCAACGATGTTCGAGACCGCCTCATGGATATCATGGAGGAAGTCGTCATCCAAAAGGTCGAACAGTTTACGACCCCGGAATTCGACGCCCACGAGTGGAAGGTTCGCAATCTCTCCGATTGGGTGAACCTGAACTTTCCGCTCGGCATTCCCGAGGCCGAAATCACCAAAGCAGCCGAAGCTGGCAAAGAGGAGCCGGTGGAGGGCTCCCTTTATGATGGCCTCAGCCCGGCCCAGTTCGCGGTTTGCAACTTTATCTCCGACAAAGTCCGCGACGCGTACAAGCTGAAGATCAGCTTCGAAAATCCTGAGGCGCTCAAGGAAGTCGAGCGCTACACCATCCTTAGCGCCATTGACAAACTATGGCAGGAACATCTCTACGAAATGGACAGCCTGCGCTACAGCATCGGCTTGCGCGCTCACGGGCAGCGCGACCCGCTGATCGAGTATAAGGGGGAGGCGTTCAAGATTTTCGAGGAATTGATGGTCAATATCAAAACCGAGATTTGCCACAACATCTTCCGCAGCGCGTCGAGTCTGATGGCGTTTGAGAATTTTCTTCGCAACGTTCCACAACGAACTGAGCATCAGTCCACCAGTGCGTTTGGCGGCCCAACCACCGGTGCAGATCCGGCGGCTCCGCCCGCCCGCGGCCGTCCGCAGCAAAACAGTGACATCGTCAGCGAAGCCGCCGCGGCCGTGGAAAAAGCCAAGCCCGTCCGCGCGGGCCCAAAAGTCGGTCGCAACGACCCGTGCCCATGCAACAGCGGCAAAAAGTACAAGAATTGCTGCGGTAAGTGATACGAAGAAGGTTCGCTGGGAGAGTGCGGCCGGCGTCGCAGCGAACGTCGAACGGGAAGAGAAGGCAAAATCAAAAACCGCGCTTCGCGAACGCGGCCGCTATACTTTGCAGCGTCAAAATGCCGCCATATTGCGCGCGCACCAGCTCGAGAAGTCGCTCGGCCGAAACCTCGGGGCTGCCGCAATCGGCCAGCAGCAGATTCTTCTGTGAGAAAAACGCCCGGACCTGCCCGGCCACTGCCGGATCATCAATGCTTTGGTCCTTGCCGAGCCAGTCGTGCAACTCCCTGGCCGCTGGAGAGAAATCCAGGGCCGGTGCGTTGGGTCGCCCGGGAACGTCGATCTCTTTGACTCCCGGCCGTGCGCAGGTCGAGCGCAGCATTTCGACCACCGCCGGCAGATCGTCCGGTTTGATGTCCCCGCGCGAAGCCCGGTCGATCCATTCTCCCACGATTTGATTTCCCGTCGTCGCCCCGATGGACACAATCCCGCGCAACGTGTCGTCCCACTCAGCTCGCCGCTTTTGCAAGGTCTTGGTGTCCGCGAACACCGGATACGAAACCGAAACCTTAATTCCTTCCTCAACGCCCGGCCGCACATTCTGTCCAGGCAGCTTGTGTTCCAGCACCCCGGCAACCGCGTCGTAAGTCACCTTCATGATTTCGTCAAACATCTTGTGGCGCACCTCCGCCAGCCGCCGGTGAAAATCCGCGTAGCGTTTGAAGACGTGGCCCACATCCATTTGCAGCCGCGCCGTGCTGTCAATCGTGGATAAATCCGCTGATTCTTTGATGAGTTGCTCGCACAGCTTGTCGAATTTGGCGCCCACCTCCGCCTGGATAAAGCTAATCCGCTGCTCCACCATCCGATATACCTCTTCATTCTTTGAAAGACCGCGGAAAGCCAGTTCCACCTTGATGGACACCCGCCAGATTTCATTCTCGCGCTCCAGCCCAATCGATTTGGTCCAAAACCCCACGTCCCGGCGGCGCATCAGGATGAATCCGGCGAAGCATCCCGCGGTTATCGCCAGCCCCATCAAACCAGCCTGGCGCGAACCCGTGGCCAGGTGAACACCGCTGCCGCCCACGAGCAATTCTTTCGAAGGAATGAGGGTCTCCAGGGTAAACACCAGGGCGGCGCCGCCCGCCAGCGCCGCCAGGATGGCAACCTGTCTGGCCTTTCTCCGCTCGTCATCTCGTTCCGAAAAGATTTGCAGAAAACTCGAGAACGCCATCCCGGCGCCGATGAGTCCCAATATCAGCCCGGCGATCGGCTGCACGGAATCCGCGCCCGTAACTCTCGTCAACCAGCCCATTTGGCCCGGTATGAATTCCGACCACGCCAGCAAGTCCTTCGCCGCCAGAAAAACGAACGCCAACCCGAAAATGCAGCGCACCCTTAAGCGGGTTCTGTTTTCCTCGAAGCCCTCCGAATTCATCGGATGGGATTGTAATGCCATCGGGTTGTCCACAACCCCAATTTTCCAAACAAATCTTCATAAACAAAAGCCGAATTTCTCCGGAAGCTCGTTCCGCAATTTTACCGAAGCCAAATTAAGCCTTTGCCGATGAACCAGCTTTCAGGAAAATGACCTGGTGCAAGTGCGCTTACTCTTAGGTCCGGCGGGGAGCGGCAAGACATTCCGCTGCCTGGGCGGGATCCGCAAGGCCCTGACCGCTTCTCCCGTGGGAGCGCCTTTGCTATTGGTCGTCCCGAAGCAATCCACCTGGCAAATGGAGCGGCAGTTGCTGGCCTCCTCTTCGACCCCCGGTTATACGCGGCTTCACATCCTTTCCTTCGAACGGCTCGCCCATTTTGTTTTCGCTCGGCTTCGGAAGCAGCCACCCGAAATGTTGAATGAGGAGGGTCGTTTGATGGTGCTGCGCGGCTTGCTCGCGCAAAAGCGTGATGAACTAAAATTGTTTCGCGCCAGCGCGCGCCTCACCGGTTTCGCCCAGGAACTCAGCCGCCTGCTCAAGGAACTCCAGCGCAAACAACTCACCCCGCAAACCCTGATCGAGCTTGCGGGCCAGGTCCAAAACGTCGAAGGACTTCCCGCCAAGTTGCTGGATCTCGCCACCCTCCTCGAGTGTTACCTGGATTGGCTTAAGACTCACGATTTGCAGGATGCGGATACGTTGCTCGCCGCCGCCTCCCAGGCTTTGGCCGGGAGCACGAATCCACGACCCCGTTCGGTCCATAAATCCCCTCAACTGTCCTTGCCTCTCGGCCTGAGCTCTTCCGACCCGGCGGAGTCGGACGCAGCCGGGTCCAGCCTCCTGATCCAGCATATTTGGGTTGATGCCTTTGCGGAATTTTCCCCTCAGGAGCTGGATCTTCTCGCCGCACTCCTGCCGCGCTGCCAGGGCGCCACGCTTACCTTTTGCCTCGACCACGCGCCGGAGAAAAAAAGTTCCTGGCTCTCGAACTGGTCTGTGGTCCAGCACACCTTCGAAGATTGTAAATCCCGTTTGGGCCGCGTGCCCGGTGCGGATCTTTCCGTCGAGCTGTTGCGCCGTGATCCTCCCCGAAGCCGCTTCTCGAATAACCCGGTGTTGCAGCACCTTGAAAGTTGCTGGTCGCATCCCCAACCATATGCAGTCGAGCCACCAGCCATGGCCCCTGACGAGGGGATCCCGGAACCGCGGGACCGTGAAGCTTCGCCCTCTCCTCCCCCAAGGGAGGAAAGGGCAGGGGAGAGAAGGCCATTCGCTCGCTCATCCGTGTCTGGGGTTCATGATCCTAAGCTTTCAATTCCCTCCACCTTCCCTCTCCGTCTCGCCGCCTGCGCCAATCCGGAAGCGGAGGCCACCCTGGCCGCCCGCGAGATCATCCGTTACGTTCGGAACGGTGGCCGCTACCGCGACGCCTCGGTCCTGGTCCGGCAGCTCGATCGCTATCACGATCCCTTGCAGCGGGTGCTCGCGCGTTATGAAATCCCGTTCTTCCTGGATCGCCGAGAGTCCGTGTCCCACCATCCTTTGGCCGAACTTTCGCGCAGTGCTCTGCGCACGGTCGCCTTTGACTGGCAGCACGAGGATTGGTTCGCGGTGCTCAAGACCGGCCTCGTCCCGGTGCCCGAAGACAAAATTGATCGTCTGGAAAACGAAGCTCTCGCCCGCGGTTGGAAAGGCGTCCTCTGGCAAAAGCCGCTCGTCATCGATACCGAGCCGGAGCTCACCCGCTGGCTGGCCGACTTGCAAGGCCGCATCATGCCCCCCTTTCAAAGGTTTGCCCTCGCCCTCGCTTCTCATCGCAATCAGCCGACCGGTCCTCAAATCGCCGGGGCTTTGCGCCAGTTGTGGTCAGACCTCGATGTCGAATCAAAGCTCGAGGAATGGGCGGCCCCGGAACTTGCCATTTCGCAATCTCTCGCCACCGCGTCTGTGCACTCGACTCTATGGGACCAGATGAGCGAATGGCTTGGCAATGTCGAGCTCGCCTTTCCCCACGAGCCGTTGCGGCTGCGCGAGTGGTTGCCGATCCTGGACGCCGGCCTGGCCAATCTCAGCGTCGGCGTCATTCCTCCGGCGCTCGATCAAGTCCTCATCGGCGCCATCGATCGCTCGCGCAACCCGGATGTCAAACTGGCGCTGGTGCTCGGCCTGAATGAAACCGTCTTTCCCGCCTCGCCGCAAGTGAGCCCGCTCCTCAGCGAGACCGACCGTGCCGAGTTGGAGAAACGAAACGTCATTCTGGCTTCGAACGCACGGCAGCAACTTAGCCGGGAGCGTTTTTATGGTTACCTGGCTTGCACGCGCGCGCGCGAGCGACTCGTGCTCACTTCCGCGCTCTTCGATGCCAACGGCTCTCCGCTCAACCTTTCCCCTTTTCTCTCCCACCTGCGGCAGTTGTTCCCATTTTTGGAGACCGAAACCATCTCCGAGGCCCTCGATTGGGCCGAAAGCGAACACCCCAGTGAATTGATCGTACCGCTCCTCAAAGCCCAGGGCCAGGTTTCCTCATTCGATGCCAGCGACCAAGCAGCGCATTCTGTGGTCCATCTGCCCGCGGTTGCGAGCGTGCTGGAAAGCTTGAGGGATTTTCACACGCCCGACCCTCGCGAAGCGCTGGCGCCCGAACTGGCCGCGCGTCTTTATGGCCCGGTGCTGCGCACGTCGGTGAGCCGCATCGAACAATTCGCCGCGTGCCCCTTCCGGTTCTTTGTCCATTCCGGCCTGAGGGCCGAAGAACGAAAAAACTTCGAACTCGATATCAGAGAGCAAGGTTCATTTCAGCATGACGCGCTGGCCCTGTTCCACGACGAGTTGCACCGCGAAGGAAAGCGGTGGCGTGACATCACGCCCGCCGAAGCCCGGAAAAGAATCAGCCGAATTGCCCTCGGCCTCATGACCAGCTACCGCGGCGGACTGCTGCAAACGACCGAGGAGAGCCGGTTCACTGGCCGCGTCCTCTCTCAGTCTCTGGAAAACTTCGTGGACACCCTCGTGGACTGGATGCGGGGGCAATATCAGTTTGATCCGGTCAAGGTCGAGTGGGCCTTTGGAGATACCGAGACCGAGCCCGCCTGGGAACTTCCCCTCGCCGGCGGGAAGCGGCTCGCTCTCAAAGGGCGGATTGATCGTGTGGATTTGTGGCGCGACCCGGACACCGGCGCGGCGCTTGTGGTCATCGTTGATTACAAATCCAGCCAGAAGCAGCTCGACCCCGTTCTGGTCGAGCACGGGTTGCACTTGCAACTTCTCGCCTACCTGAACGTTCTCCGCCGTTGGCCAAATCCAGAGATCACTTTTGGGTCCGCGAATCTGCAACCGGCGGGCGTATTTTACGTAAGCCTCCGGGGAAAGTACGAGCGAGAACCGAATCGCCTCAGGGCCCTGGCTGAAATTGACGAGGCCCGCAAACTGGCTTATCGCCACAGCGGCCGATTCGACCTGGCCGTCCTGCCGCAGTTCGATGCCCGTCCGAACGCCCGCCAGGGCGACCAGTTCAACTACCGCGTCACGGACGACGGACTTATCAACAAAAACTCCCGGGAAGCCATGGATTCCATAGCGTTCATCGCGTTATTGGACTCCGTTGAGATGAACCTGCATAAGATGGGCGATGAGATCTTCTCGGGCGTGGCCAAAGTTGACCCTTACCGCAAAGGCTTAAGCCGTGCGTGCGATCAGTGCGATTACCAGGCCATCTGTCGCATCGATCCCTGGACTCACAACTTCCGCGTCCTGAAGTAAGCCGTCGATTCTCAATGGGGGTGCCGGCATCCCTGCCGGCCACGAGCGCCAGCTCCGCACGGAGCGCTCGTCCCGAACGGGCGCGAACCTAAGTTTGTGTAACGCAGATTTCAAATCTGCCGTATCGCGGAATTGCAATCGGCAGAGCGGTCGTTGGTTCGTGGCTTAGGGATTATCGCACTCTTCCGCGTTTGGATTTGTTTCTTGGGACTTTTTTTGGGTTTGTGTTTTAGATCGCATTTTTCCCCAAAAAACAATTTGAAACCGACCCTCCCCCGAGCGAGGTTGCCCCCAAGGACAAAGAGAGATATTAGGATTATGAACAGCTCAATAAACCATTTGGATTTCGAACCGTCGCTGACCCGCCTGGCTGCCGCCGGCGGCATGACCCGGCGAGAATTCTTAAAAGTGGCCGTCGCGGCCTCCGTCATCATCGGTGCCTGGCCCCATGGCTGGAGCGCCGAAATGAAGGGCACCGTGCCCTACCGCACCCTCGGCCGGACCGGCGAAAAGGTTTCGGCGATTGGCGTGGGCGGCTTTCACATCGGCCAGCCCCAGGACGAACAAGAGGGCATCCGTATCATCCGTACCGCCGTCGATCACGGAATCAATTTCATGGATAACTCCTGGGATTACCACGATGGCGGCAGCGAAATCCGCATGGGCAAGGCCTTGCGCGACGGGTATCGGCAGAAAGTTTTTCTGATGACCAAAGTGGATGGCCGCACCAAAGCCTCGGCCGCCAAACAGATTGATGAGTCGTTGCAACGGCTGCAAACCGACCACGTAGACCTGATGCAATTCCATGAAATCATTCGGATGGAAGATCCAGATCGCATTTTCGCCGAGGGCGGTGCTATGGAGGCGATGCTGGAAGCGAGGCAGGCTGGCAAGGTCCGTTACATCGGGTTTACCGGCCATAAAGATCCCCAAATTCATCTGCGCATGCTCGAAGTCGCCGGCGATCACAAATTCCGTTTCGACACCGTCCAGATGCCTTTGAACGTGATGGACGCTCATTTCCGCAGCTTCCAGCACCAGGTGTTGCCCCTCCTGGTCAAAGACCAGATCGGCGTGCTGGGAATGAAACCGCTCGGCAGTGGAGTAATCCTAAAGAGCAACACCGTGAGACCGATTGAATGCCTCCATTACGCGATGAGCCTGCCGACTTCCGTCGTCATCACGGGGATGGACAAAATGGAAATTCTGGAGCAAGCACTCGAAGCGGCCCAAACCTTTAAGCCCCTTAGCCCGGCTGAGGTAGCGGCAATGCTGGAACGGACGGCCGAAGCCGCATCTGCGGGAAAATTTGAGCTGTTCAAGACCGACACGCGGTTCGACGCCACCGCGCGTAATCCGCAATGGCTGGGGTAAACATTACCTCTTCGGCATTCCTCTTTCCGGATCCATCATTCCCTAGTCCGTTTCCGCTGGCTGGCGCATTGCCTGCGGGGGCGCTATAACTGGCTTGTGGAATTCGCAGTTCAGGTTGCCGCCCCGCCGCCCAAACCGCTCATGGTTTTTGATGGTGACTGCAATTTTTGCAAGTTGTGGATTCGACGCTGGAAGTGCCTGACCGGCGAAAAGGTTGACTATCTGCCATTCCAGGACCCGTCCATACCAATTCGATTTCCGGAGGTGCCGCGCCAGCAATTCGAAAAGGCCGTCCAACTCATCGAACCCGGTGGAGCGGTTTATCGTGGCGCCGAGGCCGTTTTCCGCGCCCTGGCTTGCCATCCCAATGGACATTGGCTTCTGGATTGGTATTTACACTCCGCTATTTTCGTTTCTAACGCGTCTTGGCTGGGGCCAGCATGTGGAACCGCCGACGCATTTTCTGGTGCGGTGGCTTTTTCTGCGCTCGCTGGCGCTCATTTATCTCGCAGCTTTTATCTCCCTGTGGCTCCAACTCCCGGGACTCATCGGCAGCCAGGGCATTCTACCCGCAAAACTCACCATGGCCGCGGCCCGGCAACACGTCAAAGCGGCCAATCTCGGCGTCGAACGATATCACCTTTTCCCCACCCTTTGCTGGTTCAATACCAGCGACCGTTTTCTCCAGTATCAATGCGCCGCCGGGACAGCTCTCGCCATTCTGCTTTTGGCCGGCATCGCTCCGGCCCCGTCCCTTTTCCTGATGTGGTTGATTTATCTTTCACTCTCCACCGTATGCCGCGAGTTCCTCAGTTTTCAATGGGACATCCTGCTGCTGGAAACCGGTTTCCTGGCAATCTTCTTCGCGCCTTTGCAACTGTTTCCGCGGCCGGCGCGGACGGTTCCGCCCTCGCGCATCGTTCTCTGGCTGCTGCGGTTGCTCTTATTCCGGCTCATGTTCGAGTCCGGCGCCGTTAAATTGCTCAGCGGTGACCCAACCTGGCGGAATTTCACCGCGCTCACGTTTCATTTTGAAACCCAGCCGCTGCCAACCTGGATTGGCTGGTACGCCCATCAACTTCCGCAGGCATTCCAGAAAACCGCCACCGGGCTGTTGTTCTTCATCGAGCTCGTCGTTCCATTCCTCATCTTTACACCCCGCCGTTTGCGCCGGTTCGGATGCGGTGCCTTGGTCAGCCTGCAATTGTTCATTCTTTTGACCGGCAATTATTGTTTCTTCAACCTCCTCACGATTCTGCTTTGCCTTACATTGCTCGATGATTTTTCCCTCCAGCGTCTATTCAGACTCAGGTTTGTCAGTTCGGCCTGCGGCATTCAATGTGCCGATCCCGCTCCTGCATCGGCCGCTGCTCCGGCTCGCTCCCGGCTCCGCTGGCCTCATGCCATCACCGTGCCGTTCGCGTGCCTCGCTGGCGTGCTTGCCCTGATGCAAATGTCAGTGATCTTTCGGCTTCGCGCGCCCTGGCCCGGACCGATGGCGGCGGTGTACGAGTGGCTTTCGCCCTTTCGGACATTCAATACGTATGGACTCTTCGCCGTCATGACGACGGTTCGCCGGGAAATCCTCGTGGAAGGCAGCGATGACGCCATCAGGTGGTATGAATACGAATTCAAATACAAACCCGGTGATGTGAAACGCCGCCCGGAATTCGTTGCGCCGCATCAGCCACGCCTGGATTGGCAGATGTGGTTCGCCGCGCTGAGCCCGTACCAACAAAACCCCTGGTTTGTGAATTTTTGCATTCGGTTGCTGGAAAGGTCGCCGGACACGCTGAAGTTGCTGCAGCGCAATCCGTTTCCGGCCGGGCCGCCTCGCTATCTGCGCGCCACTGTTTACGAATATCATTTTACGGACTGGCCGACCCGCCGCCGGACCGGCGCATGGTGGCGACGCGAACGCAAAGGGGAGTATCTGCCGGTGCTGTCGCGGAACGAAAGCTGATGACGGCATGAAGGGAGGCCGTGGCTCGGCCTGATGAACAAAAAGGCACGCTGGTTTTCGCCAGCGTGCCTTCAATCCCAAATCCGCGGGAGCTTGTTACTTTGCCGCCTCGTAGTTCTTCGCAACCTCCGCCCAGTTCACGGCATTCCAAAATGCCTTGAGGTAGTCGGCGCGGCGATTCTGGTATTTCAGATAATAGGCATGCTCCCAGACGTCACAGCCGAAGATCGGTTTGCCCTCGGCGCCGGAAATCGCTTTGCCCATCAGCGGATTGTCTTGATTGCCCGTGGAAACGATTTCGAGCTTGCCGCCTTGCACCACCAGCCAGGCCCAGCCGCTGCCGAATCGGCCGATGCCGGCCGCCTCAAATTTTTCTTTGAAAGCCTCGAAGCTGCCAAAGGCCGCTTTGATATCGTCGCCCAGCTTGCCGCTCGGGGCGCCCCCGGCCTTGGGCCCCAAGAGCTTCCAGAACATCGAATGATATCAAAGCGGCCTTTGATTATTGCGCACCGCGTTTTTGATGTCGGCCGGCACGGCGTCCAGATTGCTGATGAGTTCCTCGACCGATTTCTTTTCCAGGTCGGCTTTGCCGGCGATGGCTTTGTTCACGTTGGTGACGTAAGCCGCATGATGTTTGTCGTGATGAATTTCCATCGTCTGCGCGTCAATATGTGGTTCGAGCGCATCTTTCGGATAAGGAAGCGGAGGTAGTTCGTATGCCATAATATTCCTG
>Ga0193728_1001648_pt1 | contig 11483 bp, 8 predicted proteins | sample U1c1metaG_FD_143037 | JGI IMG/M metagenome (GOLD analysis project Ga0193728, IMG submission 143037) | Soil microbial communities from a riparian zone of the East river system, Colorado, United States - U1c1 | ecosystem: Environmental > Terrestrial > Soil > Riparian zone | place: USA: East River...
AAACTCGTCGGCATCCGAGTGGAACGGCATCGGCTTGGGCAATGGGGTCTCTTGCGAGTCGGCGCGGTTGCGGCCTGACTTGTTGCCGAGCAGTGCCTCTTGCACGGGCGGCGGCGCGACCCGCGTCGGCGTATCGGTGAACAGCGGTGGCTTCGTCGTCTCGGTCGTGCCGCGCTGCGGCGCTTGCTTCGCCTTCTCGGCGAGGATCTTTTCGAGCACGCTCTGGCTGCCCTCGGCGAGCCGGTCGAACCGCACGCCCATGCCGGGAGCGATCGCCGGCCGGCTCGGATCATTTTCGCGCGTCCACACCACGGTGCCTTCGCCGGCGATCAGCGGCGACGCATCGCGAAGCTGAAACTCGAACTTCATCTGCGTGCCGACGGCGAGCGGCTCCTTGGTGCGAATGAAGATGCCGCCCTGGCTGACGTCGACCGCGTAGCGCTCGATGAATTGCTCCAGGGTCTCGCTCTTGAATTTGATCTTGAGCGTGACCGGCGTTCGTTTCCCCTGACGGGTGTTTGGATCGGCCAAGGCGTTCTCCCGAAGCGACGATCACGGGCTCCCCACGGCTACCCCTAAATCGTCGATTCGCCTCGATTCTATGGTGCCTGCCCGACCGATGCAACGCACGAGGCGAAGTAGTAAGGTGCGCCGCGATGTCGACGATGTTGCGGCCGATTCGGCGAGTGCTTGTCGCGAACCGCGGAGAGATCGCGGTCCGGGTGATGCGTACGTGTCGCGAACGCGGGCTCGAGACCGTGGCGGTCTACAGCGACGTGGACCGGCTCGCGCCCCACGTCCAGGTCGCGGATTTCGCTGTGGCGATCGGCGCCGCACCGGCGTCGCAGAGCTATCTCGTCATCGACAAGATCCTCGACGCGTGCCGTCGCACTGGCGCGGACGCGGTCCATCCCGGGTATGGGTTCCTGTCGGAAAACGAAGATTTCGCAGATGCCTGCGCCGCCGCGGGCATCACGTTCATCGGCCCGTCCGCCGAGGCGATGCGCAAGATGGGGAGCAAGACCGAGGCGCGCAAGACCGTCTCGGCTGCTGGTACGCCGGTCGTCCCGGGTGACAACGGCCCCGCGGGGGACGGCTTTCCCGACGCGCAGAGCGCGCTCGCGGCCGCGACCAAGATCGGCTTTCCCGTATTGATCAAGGCCGCCGCCGGCGGCGGTGGCAAGGGCATGCGCCTGGTCAACGGCGAGGCCGACTTCGTCGCGGCGTTCGATGGCGCGCGCCGCGAGGCGACGTCGGCGTTTGGTGACGGCACCGTCTACCTCGAGAAGGCGATCATCCGGCCGCGCCACATCGAGATCCAGGTGTTCGGCGACACGCACGGCAACCTCGTGCACCTCGGCGAGCGCGACTGCTCGATCCAGCGCCGCCACCAGAAGGTGATCGAAGAAGCGCCGTCGCCCGTGATCACGGCGGACGTGCGCGCGAAGATGGGCGCCGCTGCGGTCGCCGCCGCGCGCGCCGTCAACTACGTCGGCGCGGGCACGTGCGAGTTCTTGCTGGACCAGGCGAGCGGCGGCTTCTATTTCCTCGAGATGAACACGCGGCTGCAGGTCGAGCACCCGGTCACCGAAATGATCTACGAGCTCGATCTCGTGAGCTGGCAGCTCGACGTGGCCGAAGGCAAGCCGCTTCCCCTGTCCCAGCAAGAGCTCGATGCGCGCCGCCGCGGTCATGCCGTCGAGTGCCGGATCTACGCCGAGGATCCGGTGAAGTTCCTGCCGTCGCCCGGCAAGATCACGCACCTTCGCGTGCCCGACGGTCCGTACGTGCGCAACGACTCCGGCTGCTACGAAGGCGCCGAGATTCCGGTGCACTACGATCCGATGATCTCGAAGCTCGTCGTGTGGGGCGAGGATCGCCGCACCGCGATCGCGCGCATGCGCCGCGCGCTCGACGAGTATCAAGTGCGCGGCATCGAGACCAACCTCGCGTTCCACCGCCGCTGCTTCCGTCACGCCGCGTTCATCGAGGGCGACTACGACACCGGCTTCATCGCGCGCAACGCGGCCGAGCTCCACCCGCGCGCCGAAGGCGGCGAGCTCGACGCCGCGATCATCGCGGCCGCGCTCGACTCGCTACAAAAACCGGCAGCGTCTAGTAACGGCGTGTCTCGCGCCGCGCATGCAACAGCGACATCGCCGGAAATCTCTGGCTGGAGACGCGGACTTTAGATCGAGCGGATGCAACTTCGGCGGCCTGGCGTGCGCCAAAGAGGGCAAGGACTAGGCGCAGTTACGCGGTCGCGCAACCGCGGCAGCGGCGTGTCGATAACGACCGCATGCCCAGCAGCCTCGCCGAGAAGCGCAAGTATGACCAGCTGTGGACCCATCGCGGAAACAAGTTCGTGATCGGCACGATCCACGGCGAGTCGATCGAGATCATCGCGCAGTACAACCCGAAAGAGCTCGCGCGCCAGGCGGCGGCGACATGGGAGACGCATCCCAACACGAGCGCGAAGCACTCGCCGACCGGCGAAGGCAACATGTGGTCGGAGTACAAGACGACCGCGCCGCGGACGATGACGCTCGAGCTGTTGTTCGACGGCTATGAAGAGGGCATCTCGATCGCGCCGATCGTCGAGTCGCTCGAGCGCCTCACGATCCCGGTCGACATGAGCTCGCGCGATGCGACGAAGCGTCGCCCCCAGCTGTGTGTCGCGGTGTGGGGCACGCAGCAACTGCGCTGCGTCGTCCAGTCGGTCGCGACGAAGCTGACGATGTTCGACATCTCCGGTGAGCCGCTGCGCGCGTCGTGCACCGTCGTACTGAGCGAGGTCGATGTCGCCGCGATGATGAAGGTCGACAGCTCGACCATTACGAAGATCAGCCAGAAGGGCGGAGGCTACAAACTGGCCGCGCGCGATCACACCAACCCGTATCCTCCGGAGGACTCCAAACCGACCCGCGTGCCGCGCACGTCCGATCCAACCGCCTCGGATACCTCGAGCGCCGCCGGGAATCGCGAGCCCAAGAGCATGCAGAGCGCGCCCGCTGGCGCTTCGAGCGCGAAGTCCGCGCCTGCGAGCTCGCCGGCTGCTGCGCCTTCGAACACGCCTGCGGCTGCACCTGCGAACGAGCTGGCGCCTCCAGCGAGCGCGCCTGCACCTGCGAGTGCGGATGCACCTGCGAGCACGCCGCCCGCGGCAACGGGCACGCCGAGCGCGCAGATCAATCCGAACGCGCTCGACGGCGACCAGCCCGGCACGGGTGACCTGTTCGTCAACGATCCGCCTGCACCGCAGACGGGCACGCCGAGCGCACAGATCGATCCGAACGCGCTCGATGGTGACCAGCCTGGGACGGGCAACGTGTTCAAGGACGAGTCACCGGCGCCAAATGCGGTCAGCGGCCCGGACGCGGGCACCGCAAATCCCAAAACGAAGGCCGTCTACGACGATCTGGAGTAGGCCGCGGGAGCAAGGAGATCGGTTGCTTGCACGACGGGACGAACAGCTTGTCTTTCGACGAGCGCTTCGGTAGAAACCCTCTGGCGCGCTCCGGTTTCTGCAGCGCCCACGAGAGGTTTAGGTTCTCATGGCGCAGCAAACGAAATTCGTGTTCGTGACGGGTGGCGTGGTGTCGTCACTCGGCAAGGGCATGGTGTCGGCGACGATCGGCGCGCTCATGGAGAATCGCGGCCTGCGGGTCGCGAACATGAAGCTCGATCCGTACATCAACGTGGATCCGGGCACGATGAACCCGACGCAGCACGGCGAGGTCTACGTCACCGACGACGGCGCCGAGACCGACCTCGACCTCGGCCACTACGAGCGGTTCGTCTCGACGAAGATGTCGCGGCTCAACAACATCACGACGGGCCAGGTCTATTCGAGCGTGATCGGCAAGGAGCGCCGCGGCGAATACCTCGGTTCGACCGTGCAGGTGATTCCGCACATCACCGACGAGATCAAGGGCCGCATCCTGCGCTGCGCGGAGGGCCTCGACGTGCTCGTGGTCGAAGTCGGCGGCACGGTCGGCGACATCGAATCGCTGCCATTCCTCGAGGCGGTGCGCCAGCTGCGCGTCGAGCTCGGTGCGCAGAACTCGGTGAGCGTGCACCTGACGCTCGTGCCGCACATTCGCGCGGCCGGCGAGTTCAAGACCAAGCCGACGCAGCACTCCGTGCAGAAGCTGCGCGAGATCGGCGTGCAGTGCGACGTGCTCGTCGTGCGCTGCGAGCAGAAGCTGCCCGACGAACCGCTCAAGAAGATGGCGATGTTCTGTTCGGTCGCGCCCGATGCGGTGTTCCAGTCGATCGACGTCGACACGGTCTACCGGCTGCCGCTGACGCTGTCCGAGCAAGGCCTCGATCAAAAGCTCGCGGGCCTGCTCAACATCTGGTCGCGCGCGTCGCGGCTCGATGCCTGGGAGCAGGTCGTCGCGCGGATCACGCATCCGAAGAAGAGCGTGAAGATCGCGTTCGTCGGCAAGTACGTGCAGCTGATCGAGAGCTACAAGAGCCTCAACGAAGCGCTGCTCCACGGCGGGATCGCGAACGACGCGAAGGTCCAGATCGACCACATCGACAGCGAAGAGCTCGAGAAGCAGGGCGTCGGCACGCTCGCGCAGTACGACGGCATCCTCGTCGCCCCCGGGTTTGGCGCGCGCGGCACCGAGGGGAAGATCGCGGCGGTCAAGTTCGCGCGCGAGCAGAAGGTGCCGTACTTCGGCATCTGTTTCGGCATGCAGATGGCGTGCATCGAGTTCGCGCGCAACGTGTGCGGGCTCGAGCGAGCGAACTCGTCCGAGGTCGATCCGCAGACCCCGCACCCGGTCGTCGACCTGATGCCGGACCAGCGCGGCGTGACCGACAAGGGCGCGACGATGCGGCTGGGCTCGTACCCGTGCGTGCTCAAGCCCGGGACGAAGTCCCAGGAGGCGTATGGCTCGACGGAGATCAACGAGCGCCACCGCCACCGCTGGGAAGTGAACAACAACTACCGCGATGCCCTGGAACGCCATGGCATGGTGCTGTCGGGCCTGTCCCCCGACGGCCGGCTCGTGGAGATGCTCGAGATTCCGCAGCACCCGTACTTCGTGGCGTGCCAGTTCCACCCCGAGTTCAAGAGCCGGCCCAGCGCACCACATCCGTTGTTCTCGCGGTTCGTGAAGGCCGCGGTCGAGCAACAAGCGCGCCGCAAATAGCCTCCGACCAGCTCGTAAGTAGCGGTGACGCCACGCCTCAGCAAGAGGCGGGCCAGCGGCCCTTTACAAACCAGAACTGTCTGCGTACGCTTTCTTCAAGCGACGTACCAATTCCGGTCGGCGCCTTCTATCCGATCTACTAAAGCGAAAGTCAAGGAGAAATCATGGGAATGGAGATGAGGCAAGAGCTGAAGCTCTCGCAGCAGCTCGTGATGACTCCGCAATTGCAACAGGCGATCCGCCTGCTGCAACTCTCCCGCATGGAGCTGGCCGAGCTCGTGCATGAGGAGATGCTCGAGAACCCCATTCTCGACGACGAGATGGACCTCGAGAACGAGCGTAGCCCCGACCTCGACCCCGTCGGCTCCGACGAACAGGTCGCCCAGCAGCTCGAGGCCCAGGGCAACTCGACCGAGACCCCGATCGAAGGCTCGATGGTCGACGGCGTCGCCCAGACCGAGATCAAAGGCGACGCCAGCGCGGTCAACGAGATCGACTGGGAGAACTACCTCGATAGCTACCAGGCCGGTCCGTCGATGCCGGGCTTCCGCGGCGACGGCGAAGAGATGCCGTCGCTCGAGGCGACGCTGACGCGGCCGCCGAGCCTGCACGATCACCTCGCGTGGCAGCTCAAGATGACCGACTTGTCGCCCGAGCGGCTCGAGATCGGGATGACGATCCTCGGCAACATCGACGCCGACGGCTACATCAAGGACCCGCCGATCGAGGAGCTCGCCGCCGACCTCGGTGTCGATCCGGTCGTGTGCGAAGAGGTGCTCGAAAAGATCCAGACGTTCGATCCGACCGGAATCGGCGCGCGCTCGCTCGCCGAGTGCATGCTGATCCAGTGCGTCGCCGCCGGCCAGGACGATGACCTCTGCGTGAAGATGATCCGCAGCCACCTCGGCAACCTCGAGAAGAAGAACTACCAGGCGATCGCGCGCGATCTGAAGGCGCCCCTCGAAGAGATCTACGAGGCCGCGAAGGTCATCATGGACTTCGATCCGCGCCCGGGTCGCCAGTACTCGTCCGACGACCCGCACTACGTCACGCCCGACGTCTACATCCACAAGGTCGGCGACAAGTACTTCGTCGTGCCGAACGACGACGGCCTCCCGAAGCTCAAGATCAGCGGGTTCTACAAGAACGCGATGGGCTCCGGCGCGGCGAGCAAGGACTACGTCCAGGACAAGCTGCGCTCGGCGCAGTGGCTGATCCGATCGATCCAGCAGCGCCAGCGCACGATCATCAAGGTCGCCGAGTCGATCCTGAAGTTCCAGCGCGAGTTCTTCGACAAGGGCATCGCCCACCTGAAGCCGCTGATCCTCCGCGACGTCGCCGAGGACATCGGGATGCACGAATCGACCGTGTCGCGCGTGACGACGTCGAAGTACGTGCACACGCCGCAAGGCATCTTCGAGCTCAAGTTCTTCTTCAATAGCGGTATCTCGCGCACGAACGGCGAGGACCTCGCCTCGCAGGCCGTCAAGTCGAAGATCAAGGAGCTGGTCGACAGCGAGGACGTCAAGCGCCCGCACTCGGACCAGAAGATCGTCGAGCTCCTGAAGAAGGGCGGCATCGATATCGCCCGCCGCACCGTCGCGAAGTATCGCGAGCAGCTCGGCATCCTGAGCTCGAGCAAGCGCAAGCAAGTGTTCTAGGGGCAACCCGCCGCGCCGGTTCGTCGGGAAGATTTCGCGGAGCCGGCGTTCACGGCTCATGCAGAAACCCCATGCGTTCCTGATCGCAGGGATCCTGGCGTCGAGCTCCATCGTGCTCGCCGGTCCCTCTCCGAAGCTCACCAAACGGTTCGTGATCGACGGTCCTACGTTGTCGCAGCACCCGTGCGACCAGGACGAGAAAGACTGCGAGGTCGCCACGTATCCGGCCGGCGACTTGATCGCGAAGCAGCGTTACATGCGCTCGCCGAGTGGACGCGTCACGTTCAGGTTCCATCTCGTCACCGAGAACGGCGGCCCGACCTGGGCAGGCACCTCGGAGGCGCCGCCCGGCGGCATCATGCAGCCGCACGAGCTGTTCAACTATCACGTGACCGTGACCGCCACGAGCCCGAACGGATCGAAGGCGACCAAGACCGTGTCCGCGCAGCTGCACGGCACGACCAGCCAGGTGCTCGAGGTGCCGATCGACGTCGAATGGGCGGAGAGCACGATCGAGTTTGCGATCTCGATGGACCAGGAGATCTGCCCGAAGCGGCAGTTCGTCGTGAAGCTCCACGAGGTGATGCCGCTGTGCAAGACGGCGCACACGACCACGGCCGGTCCGGATCTGTCGAAGATCAAGCTCGGCCAGGGAGTCCCGCAGGAGTTCCCGAAGACCGCGTGGGTGATGCTCGTGACGCCGGCGGCCGCATTCCAGGCGCCGGTCGTTCCGGTCGGCATCGTTTACGCGCCGCTCGGCAACGCGGGCAAGGCGTCGTACGTGATCACCGAGACCACCGCACACAACCAGGGCTTCACCGATACCAGCGGCAACGTCGTCGCGTACACCAACGACGACAAGACCGGCTGGGCGATGGGCATCACCGCGGGCGCGGATTCGGAGAACGTCAAGGTCGACGCCTCGTTCAAGTTCAGTGGCTCCTGGGACAACTCCGACGAAGAAGACACGGGCGACACGTACGGCGAGACCGGCTCGGTCGTCACCCAGCGCCAGATCGCGACGACGTTTTCGGCGCCCGCGGGCAAGACCCCGCTCGATCAGGTCGGCTACACGACGCAGCCGTTCTGGCAGGACCAGATCCTGGCGTCGGTCAACGCGCAGTACGCGCTGTGGGACTATCCCGCGGGGCCGGTCGTGCAGCCGCTCGCGAGCGCGAGCGTCGTCGTGCTGCCGATCCTCCAGCTCGACGGCTGTGCGCAGGACACCAAGGCCGACAAGCCGAAGTCGCTGACCCCGGACCACTGGAAGGCGAACACCGCCTACGCCAAAGGCACGCTGATGTTGAGCGACAACAACGAGGTCATCCTCGTCGCGACGACCGCCGGGACCAGCGGCGGCAAGCAGCCCGCGTGGGCGGCGACGAACGGCGCGACCTCGAGCGACGGCACGGTCGTGTGGACGAACGAGCAGGATCACGTGGTCGCGTATGCCGGCAGCATCAAGCAGGGCAAGACCAAGTACCTGTGGCTCACGTCGGCGGACTGCAAGAACCTCGCGTCGCTCGACAAGTTCTATGTCGCGAAGTCGCAGAGCGGCCACCCCAAGGCGTACCGCGTGATCAGCGGTGGCTCGTCGGTGCAGACCTCGGCGCCGACGACCTACACCAACACGGATCAGACCGTGAAGACGATCGGCACGACCTCGACCGAGACGTACACGTCGAAGATCACCGCTGCCGCGGTCACCAGCCAGAGCGACGACTTCGGGATCAGCCTGTTGAAGGTGATCGGCGTCGACTACGGCAATAGCGACAGCTCGCAGACCACCCTGGTCACTACGAACACCTCCGCGAACACGCTGCAGAAGCAGAAGACGGTCACGGGGACCGGAGCCGCCTCGACGACGATCCAGGACTCGTTCTCGACCTCGGTGCCGGTCAACGTCGTCCAGGACACCGTGTTCGAGGGCATGGCGGTGCAGGACACCAACATGCACTACAAGGCGCCCAAGACCGTCACGTTCGACAAGGTCGCGCCGGCGGCCGAGGACGCGAAGCTCCCGACGGTCGCGCGCGGGATGAGCGCCGAGACCGTCGCGCGCGGTGAGCGCTACCTCCAGCGCACGAGCACTGGCTACGTCGTCGTGAAGACGCCGACGGAGGCCGAGACCAAGGCCGTGGCCGCTGCGATCAAGGCAGCGCACGCCGAGGCGTTGAAGAGCCACGCCAAGCGCCCGCAGCCCTGAGTCGGCGGGGTAGGGGAGAAACGTACGTCGATTAACGTACGTCCATTTGTGCGGACGAAGCGGTGCTCGCCGCGAAGCATCGGCGGTAGAATCGATACGAACCACTTGGAGGCGCTCGATGCAATTCGCGGTGACGTTCCGTCACATGGAACCGACCGATGCACTCAAGAGCTACGCGCGAGAGCGCATGGAACGAGTGAAGAAATACCTTCCCGACCCGATCGCGTGTCACGTCGTCCTCAGTACCGAGCGCCATAACCATCGTATCGACGTCAGCTTCCAGCTCCACAACGGGCTGTCGATAGCCGGTCATGAAACGACCGAAAACATGTACAGCTCGATCGACCTCGTGATCGCGAAGATCGAGCGTCAGGTCCGCAAGTACAAGGGCAAGCTCGAGGGCATGAAGGCGCGCCCCCACGGCGTCCAAGCACTGCCGTGGTCGCACTCGATCATCGACGAGGCGTTCGTCCACGCCGAGGGGCCGGCGGACGGGCATACCAACGGCAACGGCCACGCCGACGTGGCACCGGCACCGTCGTTCACGGTCGTCAAGACAGAGAAGTTCCACGCCCAGCCGATGTCGGTCTCCGACGCGTGCGTGCAGCTGAATCTGCTCAACGAACCGTTCCTCGTGTTCCGGCTCGACGGCAACGATGGCCGCGTCGCGGTCGTCTACAAGCGCGAGGACGGCAGCTACGGTTTGATCGAGACGCACACAGCGTCTTGATTTTCTGAAGCCGTGGTAGCGTATTGATCGGCGCATGAAGATCGTCGACCTGATCAAGCGCGACATGGTTGTCCCCGCGCTCGAGGCGACCGAGAAGAAAGCGATTCTCGAGGAGCTCGCTGCCTATATGGCGGCGCACCACAACCGCATCGATCGCGCGACGCTCGCCCGCGTCCTGGTCGAGCGCGAACAACTCGCATCGACCGCGATCGGCGAGGGTGTAGCGATCCCGCACGGCAAGCTCGCCGCGGTCGGCGAGATCGTCGCCTGCCTCGGCCGCGCGCCGGCCGGGGTCGAGTTCGACTCGATGGACGGCCAGCCGACCTATCTGTTCTTCGTGCTGGTCGCGCCCGAATCCTCGACCGGCGCGCACTTGAAGGCGCTCGCGCGGATCAGCCGCGTGTTCAAGGACCCCGAGTTCCGCCGCCGCCTGCTCGCCGCGCCCGATGCCGAGACGATGTACAACGTAGTCGCCGACGAGGACGCCAAGTACTAGTGGCGATCTCGATCGCGGAGCTACTCGGCCGGGCGGAGCTCGGCGCGGTCGCGGTAGCGGGACAGGCGGGGCTCGTGCGAACGACGACCGTCCCGCGGATCCAGAAGCCGGGGCTCGCGCTGACCGGGTGGCCCGAGCAGCTCCACGACGGCCGCGTGCTCGTGATCGGCGGCACCGAGATCGATTACCTGCGCGAGAACGAGCTCGCGCGCACGGTCGGGATCGCGACGCTGCTCGCGTCGGATCCGGCGTGCATCGTGGTGTGCCGCGGCCAGTATCCGCCGCCCGAGCTGATCGACGCCGCCGAGCGCGCCGGCGTGCCCGTGCTGGTGTCGACGCTGGCGACTGCGGACTTCATCGCCGCCGTGACATCGTGGATGTCCGATCGGCTGGCGCCGTCGACGCAGCTCCACGGCGTGTTGATGGACGTGCTCGGCATCGGCGTGTTGATGGTCGGCAAGAGCGGCATCGGCAAGAGCGAGACGGCACTCGATCTGATCGTGCGCGGTCACCGCCTGGTCGCCGACGACGTCATCCTGGTGCGCCGCCACGGCCATCAGCTCAGTGGGCGCGGCGCCGGCATCCTCGGTCACCACATGGAGATCCGCGGGCTCGGCATCATCAACATCAAGGACCTGTTCGGCATCTCCGCGGTCCGCGAGGGCAAGGTGGTCGAGCTCGTCGTCGAGATGCACGAGTGGGACGCCGCCGTCGAGTACGATCGGCTCGGCTTCGACGACGAGGTCGAGCACCTGCTCGACGTCGCGGTGCCGAAGCTCAAGCTGCCGGTGCGGCCCGGCCGCAACATCGCGACGCTGATCGAGGTCGCGGCGCGCAACCAGCTGCTGAAGGCGCAGGGCATTCACTCGGCACGCGCGTTTCGCGATCACCTCGAGCGCGAGGCGGGGCTCGCACGCGAGGCGTTGGATGCGGTGGAGTGAGTCGTGCAGATCGTGATCGTCACGGGGTTGAGTGGGGCCGGCAAGAGCACGGCGCTGCGGGCGTTGGAAGACATCGAGTTCACGTGCGTCGATAACATCCCGGTTCCGCTCGTCACCCAGATGGTCGATCACCTCGCCCACGAGGGCGACCGCGACAAGCTCGCGATCGCGCTCGACGCGCGCCAGCGCAAGAACCTGCCGGCGTGGCACGAGACGATCTCGAAGCTGCGCGGGTCCGGGCATCGCCTCGAGGTCATGTTTCTCGACGCGAGCGAAGAGGTGTT
>Ga0193728_1001649_pt1 | contig 11479 bp, 11 predicted proteins | sample U1c1metaG_FD_143037 | JGI IMG/M metagenome (GOLD analysis project Ga0193728, IMG submission 143037) | Soil microbial communities from a riparian zone of the East river system, Colorado, United States - U1c1 | ecosystem: Environmental > Terrestrial > Soil > Riparian zone | place: USA: East River...
AAGCGCCTTCAGCGTTCATACAAGGATTCCACCAAGACCGATACAACGCAATACCGTAATAACTATGTTGGTATCGACTTGAAAAAAATATTAGACAAGCCCGGCGACGATGATGACCTGATCCTCGAAAATGGGGATATATTAAGGGTTCCTAAACAGCAGCAGGTGGTTAGGGTAAACGGCGAAGTTTTATACCCAAGCGCTGTAGTGTATACCAAAGGAAAAAGCTTCAGGGAATTTGTGTTAAATGCAGGCGGCTTTTCGCCAAGCGCGTTGAAGAGCGGCGCCTATGTTGTATATCCAAACGGCACAGTAGTGGGCACACGGAAATTCCTGTTTTTTAATAATCACCCCAAAGTTAAACCCGGGAGCGAAATATATGTACCAAGAAAATCTGAAAGGAAAGGAAATACTTTACAGGAGATTATGGCATTTACCACCGGCCTGGTATCATTAGTGGTGTTATTTGTTACTGTAAAAAAATTGTAAACCTGCGCAAAATGCAGCAATAATTGAATTTGAACATTTTATGAACCAGGAAGAACAGGAAAAGAAAGTAAACGGTACAGAAGGCATATCAGTGAGAGATATGTTTGCCAGATTTGTATCAGGTATCAAATATATTTTAAGCAGATGGGTCCCTATTTTAATACTCTCAGTATTTGGCGCCTTAGCAGGCTTATGCTATTCGATCTTTCAAAAACCTACGTATACTGCGGTTTGCACATTTGTGCTTGAAGAAACAAGTAAAATGGGCAGTCTTGGCCAGTATTCGGGTTTAGCAAACTTGGCCGGAATAAGTTTGGGTGGAAATGGAGGCGGAATATTTGAAGGCGATAATATCCTCGAGCTATATAAATCGCGGTTAATGATTGAAAAAGCTTTGCTAAGCGAAGCTAATTTCAACGGAAAGAATGAGTTGCTGATTGATAGGTATATCGATTATTACGAATTGCGGAGTAAATGGAAGCGGAAAGATCAAATTGATAATATAAACTTTGCCGGTGATCCTGAGAAATTTGATCGTAAGCAAGACAGTATCATTACAGACCTGGTTAAATTGTTCAATAAAAAGGTTCTAAACGTTACCAAACCAGATAAAAAGTTAAGTATCATAGATGTGTATGTTAATTCGAAAGATGAATTATTTGCTAAAGAATTCACGAACAAGTTAGTGCAAACCGTAAATGAATTTTATATACAAACAAAAACTAAAAAGACTTCTCAGAACGTACAGGTTTTACAGCATCAGGCCGATAGTGTAAAAGCGGTATTAAATTCATCTATCAGTGGTGTTGCATCAGCAATTGACGCTGATCCAAATGCTAATCCGCAATTGCTTAGGCTGCGGGTGCCCTCTCAGAAAAAGCAAGTGGATGTACAGGCAAGCAGTGCTGTATATGGTGAGATTGTGAAGAACCTTGAAATTTCAAAAATTTCACTAAGGCAAGAGGTACCGTTGATTCAAATCATAGATAAACCTGTATTACCATTGGCTAACGACCGCGTAAAGATAATGCCAGGAATAGTATTTGGGTTTATTTTAGGCGGTTTTATGATGATACTTGGCATTGGCCTAAAGAGACTTTTTCTTAGCTAACTCATTAATTGTCATTTTAAATTATAAAAATTAATATGCCTTTTAACAGATTGGCAAAAAATGAGTAATAAAAATTTAATAAAAAATATTTTTTCATTAGGGATAGTTCAGATCGCTAATTACGTACTGCCATTAATTTCTGTACCAATTATTGTTAGGATAATTGGCCCCGGCAATTACGGGAGCATAAACTATTATAGCTCTTTTGTGGCCTACTTTGTTCTATTGATAAACTATGGATTCGAGTATTCAGGTACGCGCTTTATAGTTGTTGAAAAAGACAATATCATTAGGAGAAACCAGCATTTTACAAAAATCCTATATGCAAAAAGCCTATTATTCCTGGCCTCTCTACTCATATTTTCCATAGCTGTATTTTATATTTCTAAAACAGAAAGTGAGCTAAGGCTGGCTTTTTATACCTTCCTGATCACGATTTCGTGGGTATTATCTCCCAATTGGTTTTACCAGGGAATGCAGGAATTAACCAAAGTAGCTTTATTTAATTTTTTGAGCAGGATAATTTTTACCGTTCTAATACTAATAATTGTTAAGGAAAAAAGCAATTACATCTGGCAACCCCTCCTGTTAAGCCTTACTCAAATATTTATATCGCTGGTTTCTTTAATTTATGCAGTAAAAAAGTTTAAAATTTCATTACAACGAATCAATTTTCAATCAATCATTGACCTTTTGTGGAACGATCGAATGATTTTTTTTTCGATGCTAGCCACAAACTTATATACTGACACAAATATTGTAATTCTTGGATTTTACGAATCAAAAGAACATATAGGATATTTTACCGCGGCATGGAAACTTCTTTTTGTATTTCTGGTAGTAATTTCATTTCCTATAGCTCAGGCATTATTCCCATTCGTCGCTCACTCCTTTTCAACAAACATAAATAAAGGTATAGCACAGATTAAAAGGGTGTTACCTGTTATTATATACCTGTCATTGGGCGTTTCATTTATTTTATTTTTATCAGCGGGTTTTTTAATACGCGGCTTTTATGGAAACCACTTTACGCCAACCATCTTAGTTTTTAGAATTCTAACAATAGTACCAGTCCTTTCGTTTATAAATTCAACATTAGGTTTGCAAACGATGGTCAATCTGAAAATGGATAAAGCATATTTTTCAATAATTTTTTCGGGCGGTATTTTCAGCGTGATATTTAACGTTATAATTATTCACTTTTATGGTTATGTAGGTTGTGCTTGGTCGTGGATTATAGCGGAAGCCATTATAGCCGTAGCTCAATACTTATATCTTAAAAATAAAGGCTACAACCTGTTCCAGTTAGATAATTTTAACCCTAAAGTTGTAGCGCTGGAGATTAAGACGTTAATAACAAATTTCAGGAAACCGAAAACTGACAGGCTACTGTAACAGGCAACAATTTTTTAACAATCTTTGAAAATGAACATAATAAAAAATGCGATAAAAAATCCTTTAAGGTTCACAAATCATTTTTCGATTAGGTTTCTGAATAAAAAAATAAAGCAATTACATGAAATGGAAGCCTTTTTTAAGCAAAAAAAAGGCATAGAAATAGGCGGTCCAAGTAAAATTTTTTCAGAAGCTGGATATATCCCGTTATATCGGTTAGTTGATTCAATTGATGGGGTCAATTTTAGCACGAAAACCGTTTGGGAAAATACTATATCTGAAGGGAAAACTTACGATTTCGGAAGCGAGGTACTTGGTTATCAATTTATCCAGGATGGAACAGACTTAAGTGTTATAGAATCACAAAAGTATGACTTTGTGCTGTCAAGCCATAGCCTGGAACATATAGCAAATCCATTAAAGGCTTTGACGGAATGGTTAAGAGTGTTAAAAAAAGGAGGGTCACTACTTATTGTATTGCCCGATAGCAAATACACCTTTGATTGTAAACGGGCCATAACAAAGTTTGAACACTTATTAGACGATTTTAAAAACAATGCCACAGAAAGAGATACAACTCATATAGAAGAAATAATTTCGTTGCATGATCTGTCTTATGATGATGGTATAAAGAACATTGATGATTTTAAAAAGAGATCTGAAGATAATTTCACAAACAGGTGTTTACATCACCATGTATTTGATTTGGAGTTGATGGAGCAAATTTTCAATTATTTTAATTTGAAAATTATATTAAGAGAGGTTTCACCCCCATTTAATTTAATTATGATGGGAATTAAAGAAAATTAGGAATATCGTATTTCCCCTGGTCATACAATTTAAACAAAAATCATCTAATTGCATGAATGAACTTAATCGTCAAAAGCATGAGAGGCAAAACTTAAATATTTTATTTGTTATTGTATTATATAAAAGCAGGTTAGAACAATCGGCCACATATCTGTCATTACTGAAGTCATTGAGTAGTCTTGAACTTAATATTGATTTGCTGGTTTATGATAACAGTCCCGATGGTACCGTAGACCATTTCAATAGTGAACCTAAAGTGAGTGTTACTTGCATCGCTGATTCGGCAAATAGCGGAGTGAGCAAAGCGTATAATATCGGGGCTGAAATTGCTGCGAAAATGAACAAAAAGTGGGTGCTGCTATTAGACCAGGATACAAGCTTCCCCAGTCAGACTATACAGGAGTATCTGCTGGCAACCAATAAATATCCAGATGAAAAACTATTTGCACCTATTATGGTAGCCAACCAGAAAACTATAATATCTCCCTGTTATTTTAAATTTATGCGTGGGTTTTCAGTAAGTCATGTCGATGCAGGTATAAATAGCCTTAACAAATTTTCTGTTATAAATTGCGGGATGTGTGTTGACGTTGATGCATTTAACAAAAACGGCGGTTATGACGAACGAATCAAACTAGATTTTAGCGACCATGATTTTATCCGACGATTCAGGAAAACAATTGGTGATAGATTTATAGTTATTGATTTAACAGTTTGCCATTCATTATCAAGCGCGACAAAAAATAATTTTAATAGTGATATGGTAAGGTTAGATTACTATTTGGAGGGAGCAAAATATATTTCATCATCACTAATCGAAACCTTTTTTTTAAAACTAAATGCTACTCTAAGATCCATAAAGCTTTCCTTAATTCATCGGAATATTGGTTTTTTGATTAAACTACTTAAATGGATTTAAAAAAAATAGCAGGTGTAGCTGATGTAAATCCTTTCTTTATTTACATTGTTGGCTTTTCAATAGCACTGATTATTTACCAGTTAGATTGGTCGTACCTTTTTCCTGCTCTTTCATTCTCGTTGGTGACTTTTTTGATAGTGACTTTCCTGATCAGCGGTACAATAGGCCTTTATATACACCGGAAAGGTTTATTGAAATACCAGCACTTTAGCAACAGGTTAAATGTGAATTGGTTTATAATTGCAATTACTATTGGTTACATATTGAACTTTCTGTATGCCGGGCAAATTCCACTTTTTTCAATCGCAAATGGCGCCGATGTTGATTACCGCGAATTTGGTATACCTACTTTCTATGTAATCCTGGCCACCTTTACCAGTTTTTTTACCGTGTATCTGTTTAAATGCTACAAGGATGAAAGGGAAAAGAAATACCTGTTTTTTTGTTTGTACTTATTTGTATTTCCAATACTCGTATTTACCCGCGGGGCTGTGCTTTTAAATTTATCGAGTATTTTTTTCATTTACCTTTTCTCCTACAAAAAGAACAAGGTCAAAATTTATATTAAGATAGTTGTAATAATTTTTATTGTACTGATCGGATTTGGTTTACTTGGAAATATAAGGACAAGCAACCAAATTGATAAAAACGGCACGCAGGCACTAAGCGAGATCATGTTGAATATTGGCGAAGCAAAACCCGACTTTGTAAATTCATCAATTCCAAAGGAATATTTTTGGTCATACCTATATATATCATCGCCATTGGCAAATTTGCAAATAAATGTTAATGAGCAAAAGCCAGACTATAGTGTTTCAAAAGTATTGCAGTATATCAACGGCGAACTGAATTTTGACTTTATATCTAAGCGAATCTTTTCAATTTTTGGCGTTGAGAAGCCTGAGAATACCCTTATAGCTCCGTTTTTAACTGTGGGTACGGTTTATTCAACATCTTATACTTATTTGGGCTGGTGGGGCATGGCTGTTACTTTTTTGTTTTTAATGGCCGTAACTTTTTGTTATCTGCTTATTATGAAACCGAATAATCCGTACTTTTCAACAGGTTTAGCCATACTGAATACATTTTTGTTGTTTTGCATTTTTGATAATATGTTTTTTTTTAGCGGGCTAAGTTTTCAACTGGTTTATCCAATTTTATTTTCCCTGAAATTCAAAAAAGCCAAGTCTGTATGATGAATATGAGGTGTTCAGTTTGCATGGCTACATTTAATGGCGAAAAATACATCTATGAGCAGGTAAAATCAGTCCTGGATCAGTTATCGGCCGAAGATGAACTAATAGTAAGTGATGATGGTTCAAGGGATGGCACCATTCAAATCATTCAATCGTTCTCTGATAAAAGAATAAAGATATTTTACAATGAGAATAAGAAAGGCCCGGTTGGGAATTTTGAAAACGCTATCAGAAATGCAAAAGGTGAATATATTTTTTTAGCAGATCAGGATGATATTTGGTTTGACCATAAAATAAAGGTAATGTTAAGTTATCTGCAGCAATATGATGTGGTTAATTGCGATTGCAGTGTTGTTAATGAAAATTTAGAAGTGATTTGCCACTCATATTTTAAATATATAAACTCGGGGCCTGGATTTATAAAAAATTTAAAAACCAATACATATATGGGTAATTGTATGGGGTTTAAAAGGGGAATTATAAAAGTTGCATTACCTTTTCCTTCAAATATCCCCAATCATGATCTATGGATTGGAATAGCGGCTGATTTATTTTATAAGTCATATTTTATCCCTGAGATATTAGGATTACACCGAAGACATGGCAACAACGCATCAAACACATTTGACGTGAAGATAAAAACAACCTTTTGGCAAAAAATAAATAAAAGGCTGATAATTTTTTCACATTTACCGCAATTATTCGTAAGAAAGATGAAAAATAAATAAGAGCCAATTTAGGTTGTTGAATTATTTTTCTAATATCATATTACTCAGGTTTCTTTTTATAAACATGCGGATTGTCAACAATCCCTTTCTTAAATACTTTTCTTATCCCCATTCTTACGGTATTATCTATTCGCAAAATTAAATCAACAGATTTTTGTTCGGGCCTTCCGCGGAATGAAGTCACATGAAACTCATCCGAGCTAAGCAAGGGCTCTTTAGCGAAATAATAATTGGAAACACAACATCTTATCCGGTCAATTTGAACGGGACTTACTGAATGCCAAGACCCTTGGTGGGTTGCCATAACGGCTAGTCGGTTAAACTTACTATGGATAGTTGTTTGCTCGGCTTTTATTCCGTTAGGCCACACCTCTAAATTTCCACCGTTTTCTTCCTTCCAATCAGGTGTAACATAATACAAAAGATTTAAAACGCGCCATAAATTTCTGTCTTTGTCATGTGAATTGTCCAAATGCGGATTTAAATAATTCTCATGTCCCATCATTGAAATTCCACCGGCATATAGATTACTATCAGGGAAAGGGCTAGTAATTTCACATATTTCACCCACTAGTTTAACTATTCTTTCGTCCTGGAAAGCATAAATTATTTCTTCTAAAACAGGATTATATTTGTCCATTTGAGCCGCTATATATTTATACTCTTTTAAACTTCGTTTTAACGTTGTTTGTTCGGGTTTAGGAAAGCAATTGTAAATATATTCTGCTTCACCGACTGGCAGAACGTCATCTATATAAAAATATCCGATCTTATTTTTTGAATTATTAAACTGGATTTTAACTTCCGATAGGTTATCTACTAGCTTAGAGTAGATCAAATCAGCATACTCTTTTCTTTTCATGCCTTCCATAAGAATTCCTGTATTAATTTATACGCTAGCAATTTTAATGCTTTTTTATTAAAAATTGCGAATCGGTTTTTTAAAAGTACAACGGCCATTTACTATTAGGTATTTAAGACAACGAACACCCTTCAAATTATTCCAAAGTTAGTTAGATTTGCCAAATATGATGAATTGTAATCTGAAGGTTTCCCTGTTAATTCCCACATATAATGCCTCATCAATTTGGAAGAATGTTTTAGAAGGAATCTCCACTCAAACATTTATACTTCACAAGAAAATAATTATTGATTCGGGATCAACAGATCAAACTGTTACACTCGCCCTGGAAAATGGTTTTGAAGTACATCATATTCAGAAACATGAGTTCAACCACGGTAAAACAAGGCAAAAACTTGTTGATTTGGCCGGCGATGCGGATATCTGTGTTTTTTTGACGCAAGATGCGATACTGGCATCAATTTATAGCGTAAAAAACATGGTTGCTGTGTTCGATGATCCCAACGTCGGTATTTCATATGGCAGGCAGTTACCACACAAAAATGCCAAAGTGCTCGAATCACATGCAAGACTATATAATTATCCTCCTTACTCGCAATTTCAAGTATTCGCTGATCGTGACCGCCTTGGATTTAAATCGTTTTTTTGTTCGAATTCTTTCGCCGCATACCGCAAAAGTGTATTAATGGCGGTGGGGGGATTTCCAACAGAGTCCATCATGGGCGAAGACGCCATTGTAGCCGCGAAAATACTCATGACGGGAGTAAAAAAAGCCTATGTGGCTGATGCGACGGTGTACCATTCACATAATTACACTCTCGCCGAAGAATTTAGACGGTATTTTGATACGCGTATTTTTCATGAACAAAATCCCTGGCTGAAAGAACAATTTGGACACCCCGCCGGGGAAGGGTTCAAGTTTGTAAAATCACAGCTAAAATATGTCATCAGGCATGATTTTAAATTTATTTTTATGTCAATTACGTCGATAGGAACCAAGTGGCTGGGATACAAAATAGGAAAGTATTACAAAAGAATCCCCCGAAATATTCTTAAAAAACTTTCCATGCATAAAAATTATTGGTAATTACCAACCACTTCCCAGTGCCGGCGCCGTTATTCAAAATACAACACCTGTTTAACTTTTTATACAAAATGTTCTTATAATTTTGATGCCACAAATTATTTTGAAAATATTAATAAAACTGTCCTAAGAAATCATCATCGGAGCTCAATATTTTTCACCTGTGCACTGGAGAAAAAACTTCAGTTCCGGTTTCCATCAGTAATTGAGATTAGTCATTTATATGTCATAAATGTGTGGGCAGATTTGTTTCAAATTAGACTAATTATTTAGTTATCAAGTGGTTGCATTTATTTAATTATAGATTAAAGATATACTTACTGAAATCTTAAAATATGGGTCGGAAATTTTCGTTCCTTTGCCATAAATGTTTGTTGTTACATTATATCTTACTTAACCTTATCAGTTATGCATTCTTCCGATTTATTAAGCATTTCTTCTAAAAACACTTCTATAGTTTCGTTGAATAATTTTTTTTTGAGTACCTGTTATAAATCGGATGCAGATGTCGTAATTATTACAGAAACCTTATCACGGCTTTCTATTCGTTCTTTTTGAGGAATTAATTTTTAAGAAATCTTTTTTTGGAGTTAGAAATTAATATCTGGGTTAAAAGTAAGTAATAATTTATCGTGTTGGTTTAAATTTTGATAGAGATCATCTATAAGTGGTTGTATTGTAAGTGTCATATCTCAATAGTTAAATAAATAAATTTCAAAGAACATATATGTATCGAAATGCTATACTTTAATCGTATTAAGAGATTTGTCTTCCTCTGGGATGTTGTTTTTCTAAACCTGGCTATCGTTACAGGTCATTACCTTGTTTTTGGGAACAACCATCCAAATTTTGCGTCAGGGGCGTTCATTATTATAGCCAATTTATGCTGGTGTTCAATATCACTGATTAACAGGAGTTACCAAGTCAGTTTGCCTCCCAATATTAATAACATTGTTGAGAAGGTTTTGATGACATTAATTTATCAGTCATTATCAGTGCTTGGGGCAATATACTTTTTAAGGATATTAAACGTATCGCGTGGCTTAGTGATGATTTCCTTTAGCTTTTTTGCGCTGGTTATCATCATTCAAAGGGTATGGTTGTTTCACTTTTTGAGCAAAAGGGTTGGCGACTATCTTAAGAAAAAGGTAATTATCATAGGAAACAAAGGAATTGCCGATAGTTTGGTTTCATCTTTCACCAAACATCCTGAATTGGGATACCAGGATTTCGAGTATATCGTCACGGACGACTTTGCAGATAATAACTTAAAATTAAATTTAAACGAATTATTAGCCAAAACCCCCGACGAAATATATATATGCTACAAGGAAATGAATATGGAGTCGCTGGATAAATTGATCCTTTTTGGTGACCAGAATTCCATAAAAATAAACGTAGTATACGATGTCATATCCAGTAGAAGAGGTAGGAGATTTAATTTTGACGATTTGCCTATCGTGCATTTGGATTCTCAACCCGAGGCGAACAGGAAAATTAAAATCCTGAAGCGTTCATTTGACGTCTTATTTGCCTCTCTTATAATGTTAATTGGATCGCCTGTTTTCTGCGCCGTTTATTTAATTACAAAATTAACTTCAAAAGGGAAGGCATTCTATAAACAGGAACGCATCGGAAAAAACGGAAAGCCATTTTATATCTACAAGTTCAGGAGCATGTATGTTGATGCTGAAAGGCTTGGCCCCCAGCTTTCTAAAGAGAATGACCCCCGAATTACGCAATGGGGTATGATAATGAGAAAAACCAGGCTTGATGAACTGCCCCAATTTTGGAATGCTCTGAAAGGCGATATGTCAATTGTTGGATACCGGCCCGAAAGGAGGCATTTTATAGAAGAAATTGCAAAAAAATCGCCCGAGTACCAAAGGCTGCTATCTCATAAGCCGGGGATTACATCTTTGGGCCAGGTGCATTATGGATATGCTGAAAATGTTGACCAGATGGTGGAAAGACTGCGATTTGATTTGCTTTATTTCTGTAATTTAAACCTGCAATCTGATGTTAATATAATTCTTAGAACAGTGAAAGTTATGGTGCAGGGAAAGGGTAGGTAGCCGGAAACCTCATTGGTCATTTTGATTTCCCTACTTATGCTCAAATATTTTTGGCAACGCCAAATAAAATGCCCGACTACGCCAGGCAATAAATAGATTTGCGGAGAGAGAGGGATTCGAACCCCCGGTACCTTTTACAGTACACCTGATTTCGAATCAGGCACATTGAACCGCTCTGACATCTCTCCGGTTTTAAAATGCAGGGCTGCAAAAATAAGAAAAGCCGGATAAAATTCTGATTTATCTGGCTTTAAATTCGAAGTATTTGTGCGGATGAAGTTTTATTCGTTTACATCCCTTTAACTTTATTGTCTTTTGCAGGAACCGTTTGCAGGTACGCATAAATTGCATCTATCTCCTGTTCCTTTAACTGCCTGAATTTGGGCATCGGAGGTTTTAATTTTCGGCCGGGTGCCTCACCGTCGACTAATGCCTTGCGGAATTGTTCCCTGGTATAATTGCCTATACCGGCATTTTTATCGGGTGTTATATTCGATGCCTTTATTTCTGTGCCATTTTCGCCGATGAGTTTCATCCCACCGGCAAGATAACCCGGTGTTTGGTCAGGATTAAGGTAATTTATTTTAGTAAGGCTTTTAGAATGGCAATGGAAACAACCCAGGTTGTCAACAAGGTAATAGCCCATACCAACCTGGTCATTGGCGGCTGGTAATTTAACGTCTGTTTTGTACGCCAGCGGCTTTGCATGAGCGTTCATATAAGCCTTGCCTATAAAAGTGAAATGAGTAAGGCCAACCGTGGTATCGGCTGCACTGACAGCAGCGTCATCAGAACGCAAGTAAACAATTA
>Ga0193728_1001650_pt1 | contig 11475 bp, 1 predicted proteins | sample U1c1metaG_FD_143037 | JGI IMG/M metagenome (GOLD analysis project Ga0193728, IMG submission 143037) | Soil microbial communities from a riparian zone of the East river system, Colorado, United States - U1c1 | ecosystem: Environmental > Terrestrial > Soil > Riparian zone | place: USA: East River...
CATTACCAGGAAGGATAGGTATCCTTTACCCTTAATTAGTAAAATATAAGATAGGATAGGTAATATAAAGATCTTTATAAAAATAGATCTAAGATAGGCATACTACTAGATTAGGATTAAGGAAGGCAATAAATAGAAGGCAGCCTTTAGGTCAAAGGAAGGACTATATAAACTATTATTTATGCAATTTGGACTTATAAACGCACCAGCAACGTTCTAGAAACGAATTAATAGTGTATTAGAAGAACACCTTAATAAGTAAGGAAGAATATAGAGAATACATTAAATAGGTCTTAAAGAGACTATAGGAAGAATAGATACCAGTAGTAATTAAGAAATGCAACTTCTTTATAAGGAAGACTAATTTTATTAAATTTATTATTAAACTAGGGCGTATTAGTACGGACTTAAAGAAAGTTAAAGCTATAGTAGATTAGTAAGAACCAGAGAACGTTATATAGTTAAGGTTATTTCTAGGGTTTTATAATTACTATAGGAGGTTTATTATATAATAGTTAAAGAATATTAAGCTATTTACAAGGCTTATAAAAAAATAGGAACTATAGGTATAGGAAAAGGAGCAGAAGGAGCAATTTAAGAAACTTAAGAAGTTATTTATCTAGGAACTAATCCTTAAGATTTACTAACTAAAGTTAGAAACAATTATAGAAATAGATATATTAGACTTTATACTAGGAGTATACTTATTATAGAAATACTAGGACGTATAGCACCTAGTAGTATACTATAGTAGAAAAATAACACTACTAGAACTAAACTATAATATCTATAATAAGGAGTTATTAGGTATAGTTATAGCACTTAAGGAATAGAGAGCATTCTTATAAGGTATAGAGAAACTATTAGAGGTAGGTTAAATAGGTAGAGATACTTATAGAATACTATTTTAAGATTTAGTATACTAAGGGTACTAAAAATATAAGAGTAGATATACTTAGCAGAAAAACCAAACTATAAAATAATAAGAAGCTATTAGGGGCTTTATTACGAAAGGATTATAATAGGTTAATTAGATATAACTACCTAAAGATTATAGTAACTAAAGAAATATAGATCTATAAATTACTAGAGAGTAATTAGATATAGAAGATCTAGGAAGCGTAGCTTAAGGATCTAGACTTAAAGCAATACGGAAATAGAGAATTAATATATGTGCCTAAGTCGATTATAGAAGAATTTATTAAAGAATTCTATAAAGGAATAATATAGGGATATAATAGAGCTATGGGCTTAGTATTAAGACTTTAAGAAGAATATATTATTTAAGGAATCTAGGGCTTAGTAAGATAAGTTATAAGAGAATATCTAGATTGCTAAAGGAATAAACTAATAAGGTATAAGCTATATAGGGAGCTATAACCTATTAAGATACTAGAAAGACTATAGGAAACTATATTATAGGACTTTATTATAAAGTTGCTAAAGTTAAAAGATCCTATTACCGGACGGATATATAATATAATATTAGTAATAGTAGACAAGTTAACTAAATAGGGCTACTTTATAGCATATATAGAAGAAATATTAGTAGAAGATATTGCTAGAATCTATATTAAAGAAGTATTTATAAGATATAGAGCACTAAGTAAGATTATATTGGATATTACCTATAAATAGACGGTTAAACGGAAAGGCTAAACTAGATACTAGAATAGTATCTAAGGTATTATATTAATTATATATAGAATAATTAGGTATTATTATTACTAGTTATATAGTTTATATATAATATAATACTATAGGAAGGTATATAGATATTAATATTTTAGGCGAATTATAGATATAAGCCTAGAATATAATTATTACTATAATAAGTAAAGAAAACGAGTAGTATAGCTAAAGAAAAAATAGAGATATTAATAAATCTTTATAAGAACCTCTATAATATAGTAAAGGTAGTATAAAAGCAAATAACTAAATACTATAATACTAAGAGATCTAAGGGACCAGATCTTAAGGAGGGAGATAAAGTATAGCTACTATATAAAAAATTTAAGTGTTAACAACTAAGTAAGAAGTTAGACTACGTTAAACTAGGACTATTTAAAATTATAGTAAAGATTTTAGAAGTTATATATAGACTTAACTTACTAGTAAGAATAAAGATCTACCCTATATAGCATATTATAATACTAGAGCTAGTATATAGAGATATAGAGCTACTAGTCTATAAGGTAGATACGTATAGAGGATAAGAAGAAGATAAATAGTAAGTTTTAAAGATTATTAGTTATAAGGATATTAATAATAAAATATAGTATAAAGTTTAGTAGATAGGCTATAATAAGACTACCTAGGAACTACTTAAAACCCTAAAGAACGCTATAAGAAAGGTATAGGAGTATTAGAAGAAAATAGATTAGGTAGTATTAATAAAGAAGGATCGCTAAAGAATAAGCCACCTAAGGGGGACTTAAGAGGAGCAGCTACCGAACTATTTAGAGTTATTTCCCTCTCTATTGGAAGAGAATCCATTCTTTTATTACTAAGTTCCTAAAGGCCTTATTTTATAAGCTTCTACTCCTTAAAATAAACCTTCTTATAAACCTTCTTAAGATAAAGTAAATAAGTAGAAGCAGATAAATAAGCATTAAGAGCCCGCTATTAAGCAGCTAAGGCCTCTAGCTCTACTTCCTATTATTAGCGTAATTTATCTAGGGCACTTATAAGCCTACTATTAAGCTTTATAGCGGCAGATTAAACCTAGAACCCTAGTAGCAATTAGTAAGGGTACTTAAAGACTATTAAGAGTAATAGGACGCGTATACTTAGCGTTAGAAGTAGAACAAATATCGCAGGATAACTAAATATTTACTTTAGTGTACTCTAAATAAGAGGACAGTTATCAAGATAAGGAACTTACTAGCGTAATATAAACTAACTCCCCCTTTAAATAATAAGAATATAGAGATAGTATAATCTTACTAAGCGATAGGATAACTATAATAGTATAGGTATATTATTAGAATAAGGAAGAAGGAGATGCTTTAGGTATAATAAGTAACGATATTAACCAAATTAATTAAGCGGATATTACACCTCTAGTGGACGACTTAGAGATATTAGGGATCTTCAAGGGCGAAGATAAAGAGGGAGATAGTATTACGGACGCTTTAAGTACGATGTTATAACTACTAGGAGAGGAGTTAGAAGAAGCTAGTTAGTTAATAAGCGTATAGTCTAGGATAGACCCGATTAAGCTATATAATAAGGAATAGTAGCTAAGGTTATATAATAAGGTCTATTATATACCTTATATACCTTATATACCTTATATATAAGGAGGATTTCTTAGGAGTATAGATGTGTATTTAAAGGACCTTAGTCCCTACCTAGATAGTTCCTTCCTTATAGTAATTCTTAGAATACAATTAGAGTTAATCTATTAGGCAACCCTACTCTACTAGTTATTATTACGTTATTAACTATTCTATACCTATATACCTAGCCTATTAATAGAGCGTACCATAGTACCTACTACACCGTTCCGTTATACCTCGCCTATTATACTATACTGTCGCCTTACCCTTCTTATACCTATAAATAGCTATACCGCCTCTAGTAACTATCCTTACCAGGTATATTTATAGAGCTAGGATTTTAGGTAGTACCCTTCTAAGTAGTTGCTTATAGTCCTCTAGATATCCTCTAGCGTTGCTTCTAGTATTATTACTAGTCTATTAGTATTTTTCTAGGGGTATTTTTCCTAATTAAGTTTTTATATAGCGTATCTCTAGCGAGTTTATTGCGCTAGGATATTAATATTAAGGGTTATCCGTATAGGTATATGGTCTATAGTTAATGTCTATATATTTTCCAGCCTATAGAACGCTAGCTAGTCTATAAGGGTTTCTTATATAAATATTAGGTCAATTATACTCTCTTAGGTCCCTCTTTTCTATATAGGTTTACTAGTTAGAGTAGTTAGAACAAGGTCTTGCGTTTCTAGTTTGTTAAGTAGGTATATCGCCTATACTTCTACTATGGCTTACTATCCTCCCTATACTATATAGTATGCATTAAAGTCCCCTAGGACTATTATCTCGCCTTTTAATATATTAATAGTGTTATAGTAGTCCCTACGTGGTTACCTAGGGTTTATTATCTCTTAGGTTATAGACGTTAATTATACTAATTTAGCTCCTATCTATAGCTATTTATACTTTAGCTATATTAGGGCTAATAGTATAGTAGCTCTACGCCTATATATTAATATATTGGCTAATTAGGAAGTATACGCGGGTAGCTAGGTCTAGTTTATATAGGAGGTAGTATCCTTTTAGTTAGTATATTTTACAGGTTTACTTAATATATAATAACGTATTTAATTACCGAGTCAGTTAGAGTACCAAGCCGGTTAGCTTAAAACTTACTAAAAATTAGAAAAATTATACCTTAATATCTTAACAACAACTTTATAATAAATTCTAATAATTTAGATTTAGACTTTTATATATACTCTACAGCTTCTATTAAAGTTGCATAGTAAATAGTTTAGTAGTTTTTAAGATATTGTAATTTGGCCTTATTTTAGCCCCTAAAATTTAATATCTTAAAAACTACTAAACTATTTACTATATAACTTTAATAGAAGCTATAGAGTATATATAAAAGTCTAAATCTAAATCATTAGAATTTATTATAAAGTGGTTGTTAAAATATTAAGGTATGATTTTTCAAATTTTTGGTAAGTTTTAAGCTAACCGGCTTGGTGCTTTAACCGACTTGGTAATCAAAGACGTTAGTTCTTATAAGGCTATTATCTAGTATTTTTTTAGGTCTAGGTTATTAAATAGAGGGTATATTGTTCTATAGTTTAAGTATCTATAGTTATATTAGACTATTATTAGACTATTTATAGCTTATCTAGCGACTTATAGGTGTCTTCCCTTTATATCTAGGGTGACTTATTTAGAGCTACTATAATTAGAATTCCCTACTAGGACGGGTCTCTAGCAGAGTTTATGCTGCCTCGCGGCCGTCCTATACTCCGTTTTACTACTAATTAGGTAGATATTGCCCCTACTAGAGCAGGTACCCTAGCTCTCTTTTATTATATAATTATCTACTTACTATCGCTTACCCTACTTTTCTCCTTCTCCTTATATATATTTCCCTATAGTATAGCTATAATCTAATATAGCTAGGTCTATCTTATCTTAGTAGCTTTTAGGTATACCTAGTAGGTTTTATACTCTAGCTTCTACTATACTCTATATTCTTTACTATAGTTTATATATCTTACTCCCTTATCTTTTAGGCAGTCTTTAGTATTATAGGTATTAGTATACTCTCTATACCTTACCTACCTCCTATATACGCTCTAGGTGTGTCCCTACTATTAGCATCTAAAGCATTATTAGACTTGGACTCTATAGTAGTATAGCCAGGCTTATACTAGAGGCTGTTTATAACTACTCCCTAGTACTACCTATATCTCTTAGGTTAGTAGGCTAATTATTAGGGTATTACATATTTTAACCCTTTAGAGCCTAAGTAATTCCCTTATATATATTATACGTTCTTTATTAAGCTATGCAACTCTAGTTATTATAATCCCTAGGGCTAGTTTTCTAATAGCCTCTATAATCTTCTAGATAAGTTATATATTTATAGCGCCTCGTCTACTTTTTACTTATATATTAAGGGGTACCCTAATTGCTTTAACTGGGTAGTCCTAATAGAGGATCTTGCACTTAGGAGTATCTCCCTAGGTAATAGTCTAGTCCTTTACCTACTAGTTAGGGAGTATAACCTCTATATTGCCGATTTATAGGACCCTTATTACTACTACCCTTAGTATATATACTTTAATTAATATAAGGATCTATTTTAGTTCCGTTTCTACTACCTCTAGTATTCTAACCCTAACTATAGCTCTAACCAGTACTATGCTAGGAAGGCGCTAGAGAGTTGCTAGTTAGGCGCTTATAGCGATATTGGCCTATAATAGCTTTGCTGCCTATACTATTAGTATTCCCTATAATTTTATAGCGTCCTTAATACGTCTAAGCCTATTCTCTACTATATTCTAGTTCCTATTATACCTGCTTATTATACCACCTACACTACTCCTACGCGTGGCTATTTGTTCTCTCTCTTCCCTAGATTTTCCTTAATGTTTTTTAGGAGGTCTATAAGTTTCTACTATTTCTAGTCGCTGCTCTATAGTTGTTGTAGTTAGGTTGCCCCCTATTAGATTTATTATAGTGTCGCGATTTTCTATACAGCATCCACCCTTTAAGTCTGCTACGACCCTTCTATATCGCGTAGGCTTTCTAGCTATACTATATATATTAGTTCCAGGGTATAGTATACCGTAGATTCGATTGGGGATAGTTATTTCTTTATTAGGTGATTAGTGGGCATGTTCTACTGCTCTAGCGGCTCTTCTTATAGTAATATTATAGCTTTATTCTACAAGAAGTTAGATATAGGTAGTTAGTCGATTTTAGTTTAAAATCTATATAGATACGTTTTAAAATCTAACTTACATTCTATAATAATATATCTTACCCCCTATATTATTAATAGGGGTTCTAATTGGTCTAGGAGTTAGTATATAGCCTATATATTACCCTAGGCCACCTAAATCTTCTATAAAGCGTTAGATTTATAGAATAAGCCTTAGCTGCTTCGCGAGGAATTTATAGCGGTTGTATAACTTAGCACCTTATAACCCCCCCTATAACCTTTCTAATTCCTCTATAAAGTACTTAAAAGCTTATAGGCGCGTATTTAGTGCAACTTATATACTATCTCTAATATATATTAAATTTAAATAGCTATACCAGGGCTAATTTAGTAGCTATTACTATCCCTTAACCCGTTGGTTTTAGTACTATATTATTAATAAGGATCTAGCTAATAATAGACTCTTATTTAAGCCTTTATAATAAGAACAATAATAACCTAAAGTTATTTAAATTGCTAGTTTTATATACATCTAGCTATCTAGGCCTAGTCCTTAGAGTTAAGCTTTAAGAGATACTTATTCTAATGCTACCTATATATATAGAAGGGAATCCTAGATATAGAACAGCCCTAATTTATCCTTAGTAGCCTTAAATAGCGCTTCTAGCCTCTACTATCCTCTCTTAACTTTATTATAGTATTAATAGATAGATCTACTAGTAGCTATTATACGCCTTACTTCTAAATAGGCCGAGTAATAGACCTATTTCTACTATAGCTTTTTATACTTATACTCCTTAACTAGGCGCTATACTATTTCTATTATCCCCTTTCTTTTTAGTAAAGCTAATAGCTAGTAATTATAAATTAAGGTATAGAAGAGGGTATCTCTAAGGTCTTGATAAAATTATAGATAGGTATTACGGGATACACCCCGTAACACCTTATACACGTCTACCTATTTCCACTAACCTAGCAATTAGAAGACCGACTACAAGACAGCAATTTGCCGCAATCTATGGCAATTTGCCGTTCTCGACAGCAATCTACCGCATTCTGCTATATTCTGCCAAGTCCACTAAGTTCTACTAAGTTCTACTAGGACCGCTGCCCAAATCCTATTCTGCTCTATATATATATTAACTAAGCAACTAAGTTAATAATATATACCCTTTCTTCCCGTTTTCTTACCTTCTCTCCTTATGCAATATCTTGACCTTATTATATAGTTTATATATATAGCTTAATAATATCTACTTTATTATATATTATTATTGCTTATACTTACTCCGTAATACTATATTATATTAAACCTATACTACCTCGCCCTATCTAATATGTAGAACAACCTAGAAGCCCCTATATCCGCAACTAACCTATATAATATATTGACTAAATAAATAAAAGGCCTATAATAGGCCTTTATAGACGCCCTAGCTTAATAAAAGGTCTAATACCAAGAGGTAATTAGATCCCTAAGAAAGGAAATTAAAAAGATCTACCGTAATCTACCGTCTGCTATACTGTCGCCCTACCTATTCCTACTAGTATTAACCTATAAGTACTAGATAGAAGAAACGTATCTAGGACTAGCTCCTTAACCCTAAATTTACTAACTAGTATCCCCATAAAGAAGCTTACTAAACGCCTCCTTAATCCTCCCGCCTATTCTAGTAAAAGGAATAAACTATAGTCCTTTCTTAACTAACTTAAGAATAAACTAAATAGTAATATTAACCGCTACGCTACCCCTAATAGTTAACTACGTTATACTATAAGCCGTTTAATAAGAGATACCGCGGAAACTATATACCTATTTTAGCTAAGTACTATAGAAGAACTAGTTACTATACTAGAAGTATCTTATAGCGACCTTAACTAAATTATTATAGTATAAAGAAAACCAAATAAGATAATATAAGGCTCTAAGAGCTTTCCGTTATACTTTACTAAGTTCTACTACTATATTAAAGAGACTAGATAGAACGAACCCGCCTTAATTAATCGCCTAGTAGAATCGTTAAACTCTAAACTAAAGGCTTCCCTTATATGAGTTAAGCTACTAGATACCCTTACTACCTATACTAATATTATTAACGGCCTATATAATAATATACTACGCCTTATCCCGAAATATATGCCCTAATACTCTACCTCCTAGCTACTTAAGATCTATAAGGACCTAGACGCTATAGATATTAACGCTAGAATCCTAAGGTATGCCCTACTAGGGTCCTCTAAATAAGAACGACGTATTAAACTAGGCCTCTACTTTAAATGTAGAAGTAAGGACTATATCTTAAGATGCTATCTCGTCCCCCTACCTATATCCCAAAACGATTTATAAATAGCTAACGTTAGCAACTATTTACCGCGCCTAACCTTAAGCTACTAATTATAGCCCTCCTTATCTAGCTCCAGCCCTATATCTAGCAAGTACCATTTATAAAGACAAAGCTCTAACTGGCGCCCTATAAGAACTCTACCCTAGTTACCTCTAAAAGGAAGGTCCTAGAGCTAAGTCGCTCTTTAGGACGGCTCTACTATAGGATCTTATTAAATATATTTATCGTAATAAACTCTAACTCTTAGGACTGTAGTATAACTATTAACTACCGCCTTTAGTAGAATGGTTAATAGGCTAATACTTAAATCCTAATTAATATAGGAGCTAGCGGTATAGGATTTATTAACAAGATCTTTATATAAGATAATAGTTTTACCCTAACCCCCCTTAACTAGCATATTAATATATTTAAATTTAATAGTAAACGCACTATCTTAGGCCGTATTACCTATATAGTAGCCCTAAGACTCTAATACCTAAACCACAAAGAACTAATTGAGCTTTTTATTACTACCCTAAGTTACCTAGTAATCCTTAGACAGCCCTAGATAAAGCTATATAAAGTAGTTATTAATTAGGATAACCTTAAGCTTCTATTTACTACCCTATATTATAAGTAGAAATACTTTATAATATACTGCCCTAACCCTAAACTAAAATCTAGGAAATCCACTAAAATCTATTAGCCTAAGATTTCTACTAATATCTACTCTACGCCTAAGGGATCTACCAGATTCCACTAACCTAGGAATTCTACTAAATTTTACCAACGTAAGATTTCTACTAATCCCTATAAATTAATCCTAAGCACTATACTACCTAAAGCTAGGTAGAAGCTTAGGCTTACTATATAAAGATATTAAAAGGACTAGTATCTAACTATAAAAAGAATACTTAAAGAACTCGAACCTAAATCTAACACTAACTCCGTACTTAATACTAAACCTAAAATTAAGTAAGGAACTATATAAGAAACTAAGGACGACTAGAGCTTACTTAATACCCTAGACATCTATATAATTAGAGCCGCTCCACTAGTACGACTTGCTAGGAAACCCAAATATACGATCTTTGCTATTATAATAGCTAATATTAAGAAGGCCTTAGTACTAAAGAAGCACACTAACCCTACTATTAAAGTACTAGTAGAGTACTAGAACCGCCTAGAGGTATTTTTATAAAAAGAAGATAATAAGCTACTAGAATACCAATTATATAACTATAAAATTATACTTAAAAAAGGAAAACAGCCTAGATTTAGACCCCTATATAGGATATTCTAAAATAAACTTTAAGTACTATAAAAGTATTTAGACAAGAACCTAAGTAAAGGTTTTATTAGAGTAAGCTATTTACCTATAGCTATACTAGTAATCTTTGTTAAGAAACCTAGTAGGGGTCTACGCTTCTATATAGACTACCAAACTTTTAATACTATTACCGTTAAGAACTAATATCCAATCCTACTAATATAAGAGACGCTAAACTAACTAAGTAAGGCTTACTTCTACACAAAGCTTAATATTATCTCTATATTTAACCGCCTCCGTATTATAAAAGGAGATAAATAGCTTACTATATTTCGTACCTAATATAGATTATTTAAGTACCTAGTAATACCCTTTAGCCTTATAAACGCTCTAAGCTTGTTTTAATATTATATAAATAATACCCTACGTCTCTACCTAGATATCTTCTATACTACCTATATTAACGATATTCTAATATATAGTAATAACCTAACCAAATACTAGAAATCCGTTAATCTTATCCTATAAGCCCTATATAGAGCTAGTCTATAATTAGATATAGATAAATATAAGTTTTATAAGATAGAAGTCCTATACCTTAGACTTCTTATATTTATAAACGGCATATAAATAGACCTAAAGAAAGTTAAAGTAATTATAAACTAGTAAGAACCTGAGAATATTAAGGACGTAAGAGCCTTTATAGGATTTGCTAATTTCTACTAACGGTTTATTAATAACTTCTCCGCCCTAGTTTTACCCCTTATAGCTTTAACCTAAAAAGATAAAGCCTTTATCCTTAATAAGGAATATAAGAAGGCCTTTACTTATCTAAAGGTTATATTTACTACCGCGCCTATACTAATACTTTAACTTAAACTAAATAAGTGTTATAGAAGCTAATTTATCTAACTACGTTACTAGAGGTATTTTATCTTAATATAATAAGGATAGAGTATTATACCCTATAGTATACTTCTTAAAATAACTAAGCCTAGCTAAATATAACTACGAGATCTATAATAAGGAGTTACTGGCTATTATTAGATATTTTAAATAATGGCAACCTAAACTAGAAGGCGCTAGATTTCCAATTAAGGCCCTTAGCAACTATAAGAACCTATAGTAATTTATAACTACAAAATAGCTAAGCTACTGCTAAGCCCGCTAGTTAGAATATCTATCTCGTTTCTAATTCTTAATTATATACCACCTAGGTATTTAAGGCTAGAAGCCTAATACTCTAACCCGATACTCTTAAGACGCGCTAGCACTAGAAGAAGCGCGCTCTTACTAAAACCAGACCCTGCTCCGCCCTAAACTATTTAACCCTCCTACTAAAGACCTTATAGTACACGTCCTTAAAATAACTAATTAATTAATTAAATAGATTATAGTTAACGAATACCTAAATAATAAGTTTATCTAAGAGACGCTTAAGCT
>Ga0193728_1001652_pt1 | contig 11466 bp, 11 predicted proteins | sample U1c1metaG_FD_143037 | JGI IMG/M metagenome (GOLD analysis project Ga0193728, IMG submission 143037) | Soil microbial communities from a riparian zone of the East river system, Colorado, United States - U1c1 | ecosystem: Environmental > Terrestrial > Soil > Riparian zone | place: USA: East River...
ATAGGCGAAGCTGAACCAGGAGACGATGTCGCCGTAGTCGGCCTCGGTCCAATGCAGCTCGCGCTGGAGCGTCGGCGCGAGGATGCCGAGCACCTGTCGGTCGACGTAGTTGATCGTCGTCGCGACGAAGAGCAGCGCGCAGATCGTCCACCTGTATGACGACTGCGATGTACGGGATTGCTGAGGCTCAGTACTGTCGAGCAGCGAATCCTCCCCGGAGCTCGTGGAGGGCAATCGGTTCGCCGCAGGTGACGAAATGCATGCGCAATCTTACGTTCACTCCCGGTTGCTCACCAGATTTCATGGAGTCATGACATTCCCTGGACTCGATCTGGCTGGACGCACGGCCGCCGTCATCGGCGGAACGTCGGGCATCGGCAAAGCCATCGCGCTCGGCCTCGCCGACGCGGGCGCGGATGTAATTCCGACTGGTCGTCGTGCGCAGCTGGTCGAGACGGTGGCGCGCGAAATCGAGAGTCGAGGCCGCCGCTCATTCGTGATGACAGCGGACGTCGCTAATACCGATTCGATCCAGGCGTTCGCCGATGCATCGATCAAACAATTCGGCAAGATCGACATCCTGGTGAACGCTGCCGGCATCACAGTGCGACGCCCGACACTCGACGTCCCGGACGCCGAGTGGGAAAAGATCATGGACACGAACCTCACGGGAATGTTGAGAGGGTGCCGCGCGTTCGGCCGTCACATGATCGAGCGGCAATACGGGCGCATCGTAAACATTGGGTCTCTGACATCAGTTGTCGCGCTGTATGAAGTAGCTGCTTATGGCGCGAGCAAAGCCGGCGTGGCGGCCCTCACGAAATCGCTGGCGGTGGAATGGGCGCCGCACGGTGTGTGCGTCAACGCGATCCTGCCAGGCGTCTTCCGAACGGCGCTCAACGAAGGATTGCTGGACGGAACCGATCGCGGTCGCGAACTATTGATGCGGACGCCAATGCGTCGCTTCGGTCAGCCTGAAGAGCTCGCGGGAGCGGCGGTATTTCTTGCATCGGAGGCGGCGAGTTTCGTCACTGGGCATTTGCTCGCGGTAGATGGCGGCTTTCTCGCGAGCGGCGTAAATCAGTAGCAATCAATCGAATTCAAACCAGACCGGAGAGCTGTGATGCCTAAACCAACGAACGGTAAGATCTGCTACGTCGAGATTCCGGCGAAAGACATTCAGAAGTCGGCCGACTTCTACGCCAAGGTGTTCGGCTGGAAGATCAAGAAACGCGGCGATGGCAGCACCGCGTTCGACGACCCGGTTGGAGGAGTCAGTGGCACCTGGGTGGTCAAGCGTCCGGTCACGACAAAACCGGGTATGCTCGTGTACATCATGGTCGACAACATATCCGCGACCACTGAGGTAATTGTTCGGGAAGGCGGCGCGATCATGAGAGTACATACACCTGAGATCGCGCATTTCAGCGATCCTGCCGGCAACATCCTCGGACTTTATCAAGAACCAGGATCCTGAGCTCTACTTCAGCCGCCCGGCCGCACCTGCACTTCGAGCCCCATCGAGCGGCAGACCTGCTGGGCGCGACTGAAGTTTTTGTAGAGCGCAGGCGCGTCACTGACATCATCGGTCTGGGTGAGCTCGATCATTGGACCAAGTGGCCAGACCTGCATCGGCAGTGATTCGAGATATTTCGCAAGCTCCGTCGGCGGGACGTTCGCGCGTTTCGGTTTGGACCCAACGAATGTCGTAACGTCGTACCCGGTTTCCAGAGCGAGCACAATCGGATTGTAGCAAGCACCAGGCGCGCTGCAGTACTGAGATGTGCGGGCTGCCACAATCCGGTCGTGGAGATTGAGCGGCTTCCCGTGCGTCCCGCAGCTCCATGCGATGACGCACATGGCGACGGCCAAGCGGCCGGACTCGAACGATCGCCGCGCGTTCACGAGGGACTGACCTCAGTCTGCGTGGCGAGTGCCGCGCGAATCGTCTCGGCGATGTGTTGCAGAGGAATGCGGAGGGCCGAGCCGCGACGCCATGCCAGTGCGAGCGTGCGTCCGGGTCCAGGCTTGGCGAAGGGCCGCATCACGAGCTGCCCACGACGATTTTCGACCGGAAGCGCGATCGATGGCAGAAGCGTCACGCCGCCGCTGGCGCTTACCATCTGAACGAGCGTCGCCAGGCTGGTTGCGCGAAACCGTGTTTCGTTGGCGCCAGCCTGTGTGCACAATTGCAGCGCCTGATTGCCGAAACAGTGGCCCTCGTCCAATAGCAGGACCTGCGCTCCCTCGATGACGTCGAGCGTGAGTCGTTTCTTCCCCCGTGAGAGCGGGTGTTCCGGCGCCGCCGCGAGAAAAAAAGGATCCCACCCAAGTGTCGCGTGCTCCAGTCCGCGCAAGTCGGCTTCGAGCGCCACGACAGCCGCGTCGATCACTCCATCTTTCATCTGCTTGACGAGCCGGACGGTTCGATCTTCCGTCCACTGGATCGAGAGCTCCGGATAGTCTCGCGAGAGAGAAGGGGTAATGTCCGGAAGGACGTACGGGCAGATGGTCGGGATGATTCCAAGGCGAAGCGTTCCTCGCAGCGGATCCGCCTTCTGCCGTGCGAGCTCACGCAGATCGCCAGCGGCAGTGAGAATCCGCCGCGCTTGTGCGATGAGCGGGGCGACCGCGGCGGGTGTACGAACGCGGTGTCCGCTTCGCTCGAACAGCTGGACGCCGAGCGCGCGCTCGGCGACGGCGACCTGCGCGCTGAGAGAGGGCTGCGAAACGTGACACACCTCGGCCGCTCGGCCGAAGCTGCCATGCTCGGCTACGGCGACGATGTACTGGAGCTGCCTCAGGGATACCGGTAATGGCTGGAGTACGTCCATAGCTAAAAGCTATCGCACTGACTCAAAGAATGTCTTGGACTATCGGCGCGATTCCCGGGATAATGCTCCTGACACTCCTTTCTACCGGAGGCCCCGTGGCCGAAAAACCGATTCTTACGACCGAGAGCGGCGCGCCCGTCGCCGACAACCAGAATTCTCAGACTGCCGGGCCCGGCGGTCCAACAGTCCTGCAGGATCAATATCTCATCGAGAAGCTCGCGCGCTTCAACCGGGAGCGAATCCCCGAGCGCGTCGTGCACGCGGTCGGCACTGGCGCCTACGGACATCTCGAGGTCACTAGCCCGGACGTGCCGAAGTGGACGAAGATGCGAGTGTTCGAGAGAGTCGGAAAGAAGACCGACATGTTCATCCGGTTCTCGACGGTGGCGGCTTCGCGTGGCGGTCCGGATGTAGCGCGCGATCCACGTGGCTTTGCAATGAAATACTACACGGACGACGGCAACTGGGATCTCGTCGGCAATAACACGCCGGTGTTCTTCATTCGCGACGGCATCAAGTTTCCGGACTTCATCCATTCCCAGAAACAGGATCCGTACACGAACCGGCAGGAGCCGGACAACGTGTGGGATTTCTTCTCGCATTCCCCCGAAGCGACGCATCAGTTCGTGATCCTCTTCAGCGATCGCGGCATTCCCGCGTCGTATCGGTGCATGGACGGATTTGGATCGCACACCTTCCAGTGGGTGAACGCGAAGGGCGAACGCCACTGGGTGAAGTTCCACTTCAAGACTGATCAGGGCATCAAGTGCTTTACCTCGGATGAAGCGTCCATCGTGGGCGGGATGAACCAGCACTATTGCCACCAGGAGCTCTACGACGCGATCGAGCGCAAGGACTTCCCGTCCTGGACGCTCAACGTGCAGGTGATGCCGGAGAGTGACGCCGCGACGTACCGCGTCGATCCGTTCGATCTGACCAAGATCTGGAATCACGGTGACTATCCTCTGATTCCCATCGCTAAGCTGGTGCTCAATCTGACGCCGGACAATTTCTTCGCGGAGACCGAGCACGCGGCTTTCGATCCGGGTCATTTCGTACCCGGTATCGGGCCGTCGCCGGATCGCATGCTGCAAGCGCGCCTCTTCGGTTATGGCGATGCCCATCGCTACCGCCTTGGCATCAACCACTCACATATGCCGGTCAACAGTCCGAAGGGTGTGGCAGGCGGCGCGCACAACTATGGGCGGGATGGCGCGATGCCGATTGGTGCACCGAACGGTCGCGCGAAAAACTACGAGCCCAACAGCTTTGGCGGTCCGGTGCAGACGAACCAGGAGCTTCACGGAGGCCTGGCCGTTGATGGTGCGACGGGGCACTACCCGCAGGTGCCGCGCGAGGTGGATGATTTTAAGCAGCCAGGCGATCTCTACCGGTTGCAGCCCAAGGACGCCCAGCAGCGGCTCGTGGACAACATTGCCGGCAGTCTCGCGCAGGTTTCACGCGACGACATCATCGAGCGATCGATTGAGCACTTCCGAAAGGCGGACGCTGAGTTTGGGCGCAGGGTCGCGGAGGCTGTGGCCGCGCGCCGGCGGCCGGCAATCGCATCGTTCTCGTTGATGGGCGCGACGGCTACGGCTCGGCAACGCTGATGCGTTGCATTCAATGCGAGCGTGAGGCGGTAGCGCTTTGTCCGGTTTGTCTCTGCGCGCAATGCGAGACGCATTTGGCGGAGAGCCGTCAGCGGCAGCGACGATCGGGAGCGCTTTCGGGATGCGATCACAGGGGGCAGGTCGTGCCCGATGATCCCGCTCACGCCCGAAAGCGCTGATGCATTCAGTGGTTGGCTACAGCCTTGACCCAGTCGGCCGGCTGCACGCGCGCGACCAGAACCAGATCCTTAGAACCATCGGGCTTGAATACGGAAGCCTCGCCTTCCTTGCTGTCGAACCAGTCTTCGCCGAATGCGTCAAGGATGTTCGGCTTGTGGGTGACGATCAGAGTGTTGACGCCTGCGTCCGGCGCTGTGCTCGCCATCGCTTTAAGCGCCTTGGCGCGACGCGCGTTTTCGGCGGGCGAGACTACCAGCCCACCCTCCGTCAGATCCGGAGTAGTCGTCACGGTCTTCCCGCTCACGAGCTTCGCGGTTTCCGTCGCTCGATTGAATTCGCTGGAATAAACTTTTCCCAGCGGGATCCCGAGAAGCCGAAACGAATCTCCCACACGGGTCGCGATCTCTCGACCCTGGGGGCTCAAGAGACGCTGTGCCGAGATGTTGTCCCGATGAAGTGGATCGGTGTCAGCCTGGTTGGGATTTGTCGCGCCGTGTCGGAGCACGATCACATAACCGCCCTGTTTCATTGCGGTAACAAGTCTGCCGAGATCTACTGATCCCAGCACCTCGATGTGCGCGATCATCCCCATTCCCTTGTGGGCGCCGTTATCGATCGGGCAATACAGCTCATACGTACCTGGCGGCAGCGTTAGTCGAAGTGTGCTGGTCGCGCCGACCTTGATCGGCTCCAGATCCTTCTCGAGTCCCTGTCCCTCGACTTCGAACGCGTGCAGCATCGTCCCGCTATTCGTTACGGTGAACTCGACGTCACCAGTGGGAACGGTCAGCCGCGAGAGCTCGAGCTTCCACTCCGACAAGCGAACGCCGACGGATGATGCGCCTCCGCTCTGAGTTGAAGGCGTCATGGCAGCGGAATTTGAATAAGGGTCGGAATTCGATCCGGCCTGGGCGCCGGTATCCTTGCTGCAACCAGTAATGACCGTTATGAGCGCAGTGCAGAGAGCGAAGCCCAGTCTGCGCTGCTTGTGGACGGCGGCAGGGCGCATCAGCCGATGTAAAGTCATGGAAGAATCCTCACGATGCGTTAGTAGGGGAGAGACTTGTCTGCATCTCAAGACCCTTGCATGCGGAGAATTATTCCAGCGACTGCCTTCTACTCAGTCTTCGGGAGGCGCGACCATACGCAAATCGGGCATTCGACCCTTCCCCAACAAGGCCATTGAGTGCGCGGCCTCGATGTCCCGAAGGCGTCTGAGCGTGAACGCGATGCGCCGAGCCGCGTTGAATATGACGCGCGCCAAATCGCCGATGTCGTCGCTCTTCGACTGCTCGACGATCAATTGGGTGTTGACCATCAGTGGCGTCAGAGCATTCCCGATCTCGTGCAGTGCCTCACCGACGCGGTACGTCAGGGCATCAGGCGCTGCGCCGCTGGTGGGGACGTGCTCGCCGGCGCTTTCCACCTGAATCACGTAGTACTCTGGGGACCCTGAAGTCTCGCGGCAGGCGGAGACCGACATCAGAACCCAGGTTGCCGCGCCATCTTCGCGGATCAGACGTTGGGCGAGCTGGTAGCGGTCGATCTCACCGACGGCGAGCCGCATCCGGTGTTCCGCCTCCGTATCGGCGTCATCGGAATGGGTGATTTTAGTCAGGCCCATTCCGACGAGCTCGGACCGGCCGAATCCGAGGATTTCGCAGAAGGCGATATTCGCCTGGGCAATCCGTCCGCCGCTATCCAGCAGCGCCATACCATTAGGTGCGTGCTCGAATGCGTCAGCGAAAGGCCACTTGGCTGACCTTTGGTCGGGGCTGAATTGAAGGATCCTTCCTGCTGGATTCGTGGCCAAGACCACTCTCGTGCGGGTTGGGGGGCGTCGGAATGGGGGCCCAAGAGAGAGACTACAGGATCGCTCGTTTTGGTCACACGCTTAGAGGGAACGGTAGCGCAAAAAAAGAGAAGGAACGGTAGCGTACAAATCGAATTCCAGCTGGGTCGCTCAGTGGCGGGTTACCGAGGTTTAGCGGGCCTATAGATTGCTGCAAGTTCGAGGAGTAGCTGCTATTCCGCAGAGCATTCATGCCGGCCGAAGAACGCCGCCGGCACACCGCTCGCCAGCTTCGAGGCTGTTTACATGCAATGACTAGCGGGCCGATGCATGAGCGCGCGATGAACGATCGCGCCAATGAGATGTGGGTCGAACCCCTCCATCAGGGTGGGTCCGCAGAATCCATCAGCGAGTCGCCTAGTGACAGAGAGGTGCCGCAGCGGGGCGTACCGGCTGCCGGCCGAGACTTCGATAGCCCGACCGCGGAATACCTTTCGGCGGCGATGCTGCACGAGTCGCTCGACGCCCTTGTCAGGCTCATGGAGCGCGTGGCGCCAGGAATGCGCGGATCCGTTCTGCTCCTGGACAACGATGGCGTCACCCTTCGTCACGGCGCTGCACCAAATCTGCCGGACAGGTATTCGCGGGGAATCGACGGCGAGCGAATCGGTCCGGCTGCGGGATCCTGCGGCACCGCTGCTTACCGGCGGGAGCGCGTGATCGTTCGTGACATCCAGACGGATCCATTGTGGGCGAATTACCGTGCCTTCGTCAAGCCGTTCGGTCTCGCCGCGTGCTGGTCGACGCCCATTCTCGATACGGACGGCAGAGTACTGGGGACGTTCGCCATGTATTACGACGAGCCGAGAGATCCTACGCCCGCCGACATCGAGCTGACGGATATGGCGACGCTCCTCGCCAGGAATCTCATCAAGCGCGCCCGAGCCGCGACCGCCCTCCGGGCGCGTACCGAGGCCGCTGAGCGATTGGCCGTTGCGCTCTCTGAGAGCGAGGCGCGCTTCCGCACAATGGCGGAGACGATCCCCGTTCAGGTATGGACCGCGAAGCCGGATGGCCTTCTCGATTTCGTGACCAGACGAACCGCTGACCTCTTCGACCGGTCCGTCGACGACCTCCTCGCCAACGGCTGGCTAGATATCGTGCATCCGGACGATGTAGACCGCGCGATCGCGCGGTGGCGTCAATCGCTCGAGACGGGTGAGCCGTACGAGGTCGAGTTTCGCCTGCGTGCGCGGGACGGCCAGTATCGCTGGCATCTCGTCCGAGCGGATGCGATGCTCGCGCCTGACGGCGGAATCGCGGAATGGTTCGGGTGCACCGCCGACATCGAGGAACACAAGCGCGTCGAGGCAGCACTCGACGTAGCGCTGGCCGATGCGAAGCAGGCCAACAAGACGAAGGCGGATTTTCTGGCGATGATGAGCCACGAGCTCCGCACACCGCTCAACGCCATCGGTGGCTACGCGCAATTAATGCTCGACGGTATTCCGACGCCGGTTGGCGAGGGTCAGCAGAATTTCCTCCGCCGCATTGTAAAAAGCCAACAGCACCTCCTCGGACTCATCGAAGCCGTGCTGACGCAGGCAAAGCTGGAGGCGGGGAAGGTCACGTACAGCATCACCGAGGTGGTCGCGCACGAAGTACTGGACGTGATCGACTCTCTCACGGCGCCGCAGCGCGCGGAGAAACAAATCGCCTACGAATGCGAAGGCTGCAACTCGAAGCTCGTGTTCCGCGCCGACAAGGAAAAGGCAGTACAGATCATGTTGAACGTGCTCTCGAATGCCGTAAAGTTCACTCCGCCTGAGGGACGCATCACCGTCTCTACGGCAGTGCTCGACCACGGAGTCGGCGCGTTTTCAGTCAGTGACACCGGCGTTGGAATGACCGCCGAGCAGCTTCAGATCGTCTTCGAGCCATTCGTGCAGTTCGACAACGCGCTCTCCCGGCAGCACCGGGGAACCGGTCTCGGGATGCCGATCAGCCGGGAGTTGGCGCGCGGGATGGGTGGGGATCTCGTTGCGTCGAGCGAACCGGGCGTCGGATCAACTTTTACTCTCTCATTACCGTTAGCATAACTGCGACCGCCATCGGCGGGTCGCTTCCGGCCGCATCAATGCATGTACGGCGGGACGTTGTTCGCGATCGTCCGAAACTCCGCGTTCGATAATGGCAGCTTTCGAAAGGTGGCCCACCCTTCGCGCGGCGAGTTGCCCGGCGTTGCCGCATCGGACCCGTAGAGAACCCGCCGCACACCGACCTGGCGGATTCGAGTCGCGATGAGTGTTGCTTGCGCCGGTGTCATATCCGAAGTGGCGACGGTCGCCACATCGAACCACAGTCGCTTCGTGCGAGGGTCGTTTTTCGCGATCGCGTCGATGAAAACCAATAGCGCCTGATCCACGAGTGCGTCGTCGTAACCGCCGGAACCGGCCAGATGCGCGATCTGAACTGGAACGTCGGGCGCTGCGGGGAGCATCTCATTCAGAAAGATTCGCGCTTCATCGGCGCCGTACGGAAGCTTTTCAGAGATCGTCGCTCGCATGTGAACGACGATCGGCATCCGATAACCGTTGGCCGCGGCGAAGACGCGTCGAACCTGCTCGACGTGCTGCGGATTGTGGTAGTCAACTACGGAGTTCCCGAAGTGCAGCTTGAGGCCGCGAAAGTGCGGATTCTTCGAGCACCGCGCCAGCTCCTCGAGCGCGTACTCCCTCACGGGATTGACGCTGCAGAATCCAACCAGCCGGTTCGGATATAGCGCCACCTGTTCGGCGGTCCAATCGTTGTCCGCTTTCACCTTCTCGTAGTCGTTTGCGACCTTCCTCCTCGGCTGACTCCAGATATAGGCGGTCGATAGAATGACTGCGCGCTTGATTCCTGCCGCGTCGAGCAACGGGATGAGATCGTTTGCCGTAATTGGCGCGAGCGGGGCAGCGGGCGCCGGGGGAGACATCAGCGCTGCGAGTGCTGGACTGAAGAGATGCTGATGATAGTCGGCGAGTGGAGGCGGCACGTACGTGTCGCTCGGCGCGCGCGGTAACGCGCATGCACCACTCACCAGGCAAATCGAGAGCGCGATCTGCCTCATGCTGTTATGCCCTCAGCACTCGGTATCTCACGTGCGTCGCGAGTGGGCCGTCGGCGGCCGAAATCTTTTCGAGTCGCACCGGACCGCCGAGGTGATCAAAGAGACTCACACCGTCGCCGAGTAGGTGAGGCGCGAGGTGAATCAGAATCTCGTCGCAGAGTCCGGCCTTCAGCGCCTGCTGCCCAGGCGACGCGCCGCCGAGCTTGATGTCCTTACCACCAGCTACAGCTCGCGCCTGCCGGATGGCGCTGGCAATACCTTTGGTCACGAAGGTGAGATTCGACGGTCCCTTGGGTACTGTTTCGCGCGGCGGCGGAGTATGAGTAAGAACGAACACCGGCACGCCGTTCACAGGGTGCGCACCGTTCCAGCCGTTGGTGATGTCATACGTTCGCCGGCCGAAAATGAAGGCGCCGGACTCCTCGTACATCCGCTTCACCTGATCCAGGTTTACTCCCGGCTCAGGCCGGAACAGCGGGTTGCGGTACTCGTCCTTGCCCGAAAAATACCAGTCGAAGATCCGCATACCGTCATTCTTCCCGAGCGGATATTCCTTGCCGTCGCCGGGCCCGGCGACGAATCCGTCGAGCGACATGGTCATGTCGATCACTACCCTGGTCATAGCGCAATTCCGTGCTGACGTGGCATCAACGCCGCGCGCTAGACCGAATTACTCTCCGCGCGTGACGTAAGCTGGCGCGTCCACTGATCGTTGGGTTGTGGTCACCCGAACGATCTTGAGCGCCGAGGCGACGCGTGCAAGGCGCACGCCGAGGTTGCGCGCGGTCACCAATTCGACGGGGGCCACGGCGCGCTGGTCGTCGGGGCCCGCGATCGTCGAAGGTCCGTACGGCGAGCCGCCGATCGCTTCGGTCGTAAGAATCTGCGGGTTCTGGACGTAGGGAGTTCCGACGAAAATCATTCCGAAGTGAAGCAGGGGAATGAGGGTCGAAGAAGCGCTTGAGCGGCGTCGCCATAATTCCGTACCTGGTTGGCGTTCCCCACGCGACGGCGTCGGCCCAGCGGATGTCGTCGTGTGTCGCCTCGTCGACGGCGCGCTCGATTGGCTTTTCGTCGCCCGAGTCGGGCACGCGTCGAACGCGGACCTCGGTATTACGGATGGACTCCGCGCCGGCGCCGACTGCGCCGGCGAGCTTTTCGACGTGGCCGTGCAGACTGTAGTAAACGACGAGCACGTGGGTCGACATGGCCTAACTCCCCACCAAGTTGGATTCACTCGAATTGTACAAGGTGAGCGGCTCAGTCAACAGGTATTCTGCCATCAGACTGGTGTCCGTGGAGAAGACCCGTGCGTGCGGAGCAGCACGATCACCTAAACGAGTTCGACAGCAGTTATGTGTGAAGACCACATGATGACGGTCAACCTGATTATGCTTGGCTGATGCAAATCGGCGTCGATAGTTTCGCGGCAGCGTTCGACGAAGCCAGCCGGGCCGAGAACACGTCTGAGCGGATCCGGAATCTCGTCGAACAGATCGAGCGCGCCGATCAGGTCGGCCTCGACAACTTTGGAATCGGGGAACACCATCGGCGTGATTTCCTCGATTCCGCCCCCGCTATCATTCTGTCAGCGGCTTCGACGCGAACGAGTCGCATCCGTCTCACCAGCGCGGTCACCGTTCTGAGTGCAGCCGATCCTGTCAGGGTGTTTCAGGAATTCGCCACGCTCGATCTTCTCTCGCAAGGCAGAGCAGAGATGATTGTCGGCCGCGGGTCCTCCATCGAAGCATTCCCACTATTCGGCTACAGTCTCAACGACTACGACGCGCTGTTCGCGGAGAAGCTGGATCTCCTCCTCAAGATCCGGGAGAACGAGAACATCACCTGGTCGGGTAAGTACAGGCCGGCTCTGACGGGGCAGGGCGTCTACCCGAGACCGGTGCAGAATCCGTTGCCCATATGGCTTGGTGTTGG
>Ga0193728_1001653_pt1 | contig 11466 bp, 22 predicted proteins | sample U1c1metaG_FD_143037 | JGI IMG/M metagenome (GOLD analysis project Ga0193728, IMG submission 143037) | Soil microbial communities from a riparian zone of the East river system, Colorado, United States - U1c1 | ecosystem: Environmental > Terrestrial > Soil > Riparian zone | place: USA: East River...
ACGATTCTGACTCGGACACGGTAACTCGCTGGCATCAATGGAAAAATCCAAGAGGGCGACAGTATAACGGCAGAGCGCGAATCCCGAAATAGCGAGGCGCAGGATTAGAAACGCCGGCAAGCGTCGGAGCGGCGGAATATTCTCGTTAGACGCGATCCAGCGGGCTTTTCACGCCCATCGCACCCTTTCCCAGCACATGGGTGTAAAGCATCGTCGTACTCACGTCAGCGTGGCCCAGCAATTCCTGCACCGTGCGGATATCGCAGTAAAGATAAGCCTGCTCAGTGCGGTACGCGAAATGGCGAGTGCGCATTTTCTCCCGCGACACCGCATACAGACCGCGCGCCTCCGGCATGTATAATTCCCCGCAACGCACTAGCGACAAAACCGCTACCGGGCTCCAAGGAAATCAGGAACATGCCACGACCTCCAGCGCCATATATACCGTCATTGACGCAATTCGCCCGCCGGATTCGTCGGATAAGCGATTTTCGCCGCGCGATTTGGTCACATAAGTAATTGTTAGATGCCATCTCCACGTCCACTAGCAGCCCTTCGCTTAGCGCTAGCATTTCTGTTGACTGCGATTGTCGCTCATGCGACGGGCGTCTTTGGTGACGGCTCACCAACGTTAAAGTCGCCGTGGCCACTTCCGCTTACGATCCCAGCCTTTCTCGGTGTCCCCATACTATTGGCGGCAGTGGTTTTCGGCGGTCTGTTCTACTTTGCATGTCGCCGAGTCGATTCTGATAGATCGAGCCTCTCTAAAAGTACACCGATAATTCTTGCGTTGGCATCCATTGCATGTGCTGCCTACTCTTCCGTGTCGTGGAGTGCTGGCGTTGAGTTTCAGGGTGAGTATTTCATCTACGCTTGCGCTTTGATTAACGCCCTAGCGGTATTGTGCTTGCTCTCGATTTGGGCAATGAATCGCTGGAACGCTGTGCCTTATTCGGCGATCGCTTTTTATTTTGCTCTGTTTGCCTGGTTGGGTACGTATGCGTTCCCATATATCGGTGAAGGTACTTAGCTATCTTGACGCAAGCATCTAACAATCGGTTCGAGCGATCGCGGTGGTTAGAGCTTTCGGAGAGCCGAGGAGGGAGTCGATGATTGGGATAAATCAGCTTCGCTTGATGTCGGCGCAGTCCCGCGTCGCTCAACCTCATTGTTAGAGAACACTATGACGGCGCAGCAACTTGTCGGCCTTTTCGTTCGCCTTTTCGCTATTTGGCTCTTCTTCGTGGCGGCGCAAGCTATCGGTGTAGGTGTTGCCCTTGATTCATACGGTCATAGCATTGCGCCTTATGTTATTGCGGGCCTGGAGGGTCTTGCGGCGGTAACTTTGTGGTGCATCCCTACGTTCGTCGCGGAGAAGCTGATGCCGGAGACGACGAGCGAAATGCGGTCACCCATTTCAGCAATCGATGTGGCGACAGTCGCGTGCATAGTGCTTGGTCTTTGGTTGTGCGTCGCTCGAGTATTCCCTTCGCTAGCTCGCTATGTTTCGGTAGTGCTAGTGCTGCTTCACGAGGAGGTTCCGCTGAGGGAGATGGACGCGAAGAGCGTGGCGCTTATGGTGGAGAGCATCTTCGAGTTTGTCGCGGCACTAGCGCTGGTGTTTAAGGCGCGAACGATTGCAGCGTTCTTGTTGGTAACACGGCAATCGAACGGAAAGGTTTGACCGTGTTCTCTAACCATCGATTCGAGCGATCGCGGGGGTCGCATCTTCGGTGAGCCGAGGAGGGAGTCGATGATTGGGATAAATCTGCTTCGTTTCTCGTCGGCGCATTCCCGCGTCACTCAACCTCATCGTTAGAGAACGTTAAAATGACGCTCACCGCGCGAATTCGATTCTCCCTGGCCGCGCTCGTTCTAGCTGCCGGGTACTTCTATCTTCTGATCTATCTTATTGGTTGGATGGCTGCGCATCATTGGCCGAGCTGGTGGTTCGATGTATTCTCAAGTAGGCATGTTGGTGCTGTTACGTGGCTGGTCACATTGCATACCGCGGCCGTTCTCTTGGCGGCTCTTCCAATCGGCATCGCAGCGGTGATTATTGCTCGGAAGGATGCCGTTCTATTGGGGCTCATCGCGGCTTCAATCGCCACCGTCGCAGCGGTAGCGCCTTCATTGGCGCCGAGCATCTGGCCGATTGTTTGGAGCGGTCACCCCGTATTTTTCGTAACCGACCAAATCATGCTCGTAGTCGCGGTTCCATTTATCGCTTGGGTGCTGCGCCGCGCGTCCTCTAACAATCGGTTCGAGCGATCGCGGGGCGTATCTTCGGTGGACCAAGGAGGGAGTCGATGATCGGGATAAATCAGCTTCGCAGGGTGTGGGCGAATTCCCGCGTCGCTCAACCTAATCGTTAGACGAAAAACCCAAATTCAGCCATGCAACTAATTTCATACAGCGGAACTACTCGGATGAAGCGAGCCTTCTGCCTGGGCGCAATCGCGCTGATCGGTATCGCTTGCGTTCCATCCATCCTTGACGGAAGTTTTGTGCGAAATCCAGTTGTTAACGTTGTGCCTATATTGATTTTGGGCGGATTCTGGGCATATTTTCTGAACAAATCGCGTGTTTTTCGCTTTGCTGATGAGATCCTAGATTGTGCTGACCACCTCAAAGTGAGAAGGGGCGACATCAGCGAAGAGGTTCAGTTGCACAATATCTCGGGAGTTGAGGTTTCGATCGGAAAGCCCAATCGAATCTCAATTCGCTTCGTAACCCCAAACAGGTTTGGATCGAATATTGAATTTCTGCCGGAATATCTTCCAAAAACGATGTCCTGGTCAACGTCGGAGATGGACCGCGTCGCCGCAGGACTTCGGGAGCGCGCAGATCGCGCCCGCGCAGCCCGACTGGTCTAACAATCGGTTCGAGCGATCGCGTGGGTTCCGTCTTCGGTGAGCCAAGGAGGGGATCGATGATTGAGATAAATCAGCTACGTTTTTCGCCTGCTCACCCGCGCGTCGCTCAACCTCGTCGTTAGGCCCGATGGACGCGTTGCCTTCGTTTTGGACCGCTCCTCTTGGTTTCCTCGTGGGGATCTTGGCAATCTCGCGTGTCGCGCGGTGGCTCCAAGGAGTACTCGCATTGTGGGCCGGGGACAGCACGGGCCAATCGCCATCACCACGTCGGCCCGAACTGCTTCCTTTACTGCTGACGACGATCGCTCACCCAACGCCGTGGCTAGTACTCATTGGGGGCGCTTGGATCGTCCACAGGCTATTCGTCTCGCCGGTTACAACTGAATGGCGCTGGTTCCTAGTAGGCTTCATCTGCGGGCCTGCGTTTGCAGTGGCGCTCGTGTATTTTCGACTGAGGCGGGCGCGTCTTAGGCTGGCGCCAAAGATCGATCCGCCAGCTTCGTGAGGCTCGTCAATGGTCTAACCATCGGTTCGAGCGATCGCGGGGTAGCGTCTTCGGTGAACGAAGGAGGGAATCGATGATCGAGATAAAGCAGCTTCATTTGGCGACAACGCATTCCCGCGTCGCTCAACCTCATCGTTAGGTGTCGCCTCAGGCTCTCGCGATGATTGCCGCTAACTCTCTGTTTGAGGTCCCGAGCGCCAGTATCGACTTGACCAGTAAATCGAGCGAAACCGTGGGATCTCCTGCTTCCATTTTGGCTACACGTGATTGGCTAGACCTTATTGTCTGCGCGAGCTCAATCTGGGTGACCCCATTTGCTCGTCGGCGCGCCTTGAGGCCCTCCGCGAGCTTTAGTCGCAATTCGATATACATCTCCTCCTGGTCTGACAGCCCGAGCAGATCCTTCGCGCTGCCGAGTTTCCAGCCCTTGGATTCGAGTTTTTTGCGCTTACTTTCCCGCATCTTCGTACTCCTTCAGACGGTTCCGGCAAGTTGCGATGACGCCTTTGGGCGTCTTGCCGGTTTTCTTGGCGAACACTTCAAGAATCACAATCGCGTCCTTATTGATCCTGTACAGGACACGCCACGTGCCACTCGAGTCATTGATACGCAACTCGTGGCAGCGTGGCCCAATACTTGGCATTGGCCTGGACTGAGGCATAGACAGGGTTTCACCTCGCTGCAGTTGCCGCAGCAGGTAACCCGCTTCGAGTCTCGCGGCCTGCGACATCGGTGGAGTTTTGATCTCTCCGTGAAGCCAGGCGAGCGGCTTGTCTTTTGGGCTCAAGCGAAGCAGTATATGTCAGAACGGACATATTCGCAAGCGACCCCTAACAATCGGTTCGAGCGATCGCGGTGGTAGCATCTCCGTTGAGCCAAGGCGGGAGTTGATGGTTGGGATAAAACAGTTCTGTTTGTCGTCGACGCATTCCCGCGCCGCTCAGCCTCATCGTTAGATGCGATACTTAATTCAAGCCGTCGCGCTCTTTATCGCCTTTGCAGGTTTGACGTGGTACAACAGGCGTGATCCGGGAAGATATCGCAGGACACCTCCGCAGATTTTCACGAGATGGTCCCGTCAACGCCGCCTCGTTTTCGTTTGGACCTCGATGATTTTGCTAGTGCTGGTTGTTATTCCGGCGAGCTTGACCGTTATCTTTGTCGCTCTTGATGCGGAATCTTGCAATTCCGTTGTTCCTTTCGCGTGGGCATGCAATGCCACGGTTCGAATTCCTGCGGCAATCGCTTTACTGGGAATCCTCGTCGCGGGAGTGCTGAAAGGTTGTGTGGTATTGGCGCGAGTCCAAAACTATGGTGTGGACTTCGACAGGTAATGAATTGCGGTGGCGTATCTAACAGTTCGCGCGATCGCGGTGTTGCATCTTCGGTGGGCCAAGGAGTGGATCGATGATCGGGATAAAGCATCTTCATTTGACGCCGCGCAGGCGCGTCGCTCAACCTAATCGTTAGTCGCCGTGATTAAGGTTGCAGCAATATCCGCCGCTGGTTTCCTCTTGGTCGGCTGTCGCATTGTCGATGGTTACTACCCTGAATCCACGTATCGGCTGCACATCGTGACAGAGCGCGCAGCGTCATACTCGGTTCGCCTGTCGGCGGATACTTCGAACGGAGCACCTCTGCCGAGCGATGCCAGAATTGAGGTTAATGTTCCTGAGCAACTATGGGGACAGAAGCGCCTTGGCAGCATTCCTCTGAGTCGCGCAAATCCTCAGCCCGACATTGAGATTCTAGACGAGGGTCGTGTTGTGAAGCAGCTTTCGACTGTCATTGGTTGATAAACTGCCGCACGATGCAGCCGGTTACTCTCTTGTTGAGCTGAAGTAGTGCACGGCGTCTAACAATCGGTTCAAGCGATCGCGGGAGTATCATCTTCGGTGAACTAAAGAGGGAGTCGATGATTGGGATAAATCTGCTTCGTTGGGCGTCGGCGCAACCGCGCGTCGCTCAATCTCCTCGTTAGCTGGCATCTCCGGCGGTACCGTGGGGACTTGACGCCGGTGCACAAACGTACATACTAGCGTCGTAATGGAGTACCAGTGGGCGGCTGCGAATCTCAAGAAGCATGGTGTCGCGTTCTCCGACGCGGCGCTGGCGCTCGAAGATCCGTACGCCCTCACATTGCTGATCCTGATGCAATCGACGAATCAAGGTTCATATGCCTTGGCGCCGATCCCAGCGGTCGCATCCTAATTACTGTTTTTGCGCCTCGTGGCCGCGCAATACGGATAATTTCTTCGCGAAGGGCCAGCCGTTCTGAGCGTCGTCCATACGAGAAAGTACGGTGAGAAAACACTACGATTTTTCGAAAGCTAAACGTGGGGCGGTCGTTGCGGTGCCGAAAGGCAAGTCGCGCATAACGATCCGCCTAGATGATGAAGTTATCGATTGGTTTAAGACGCAAGTTGTGGAAGCGGGTGGTGGAAACTACCAGTCCTTAATCAATGCCGCGTTACGTGAGCACATTGGGCGCTTGGATGAGCCGCTTGAGAAAACTTTACGTCGCGTTCTTCGTGAGGAATTGCGCAAAGCCGGCTAACAATCAGTTCGAGCGATCGCGGGGTGACGTCTTCGGTGGGCCAAGGAGAGGGTGGGTGATCGAGATAAATCAGCTTCGCTTAATGTCGACGCAACCTCGCGTCGATCAACCTCATCGTTAGAAACCTTCAAACCACCGATGCCAACTCTCGGCGTCTTCGCGGCAATCTTTGATGACAGCGGACGTATCCTTTGCGTGCGCATGAATTACGCGACTCGCGCCTGGACTACGCCTGGCGGTCGCGTTGAGCTGGGCGAATCGCCCTTTGCAGCACTAAGGCGGGAGGTTCTTGAGGAATCTGGCTTGGAGGTGGTTGAAGACGGCCTCGTCGGTGTGTATGCCAAGCCGCTGAAGGGCGATTTAGTGATCTTCTTGCGAGCTCGGGTCCTCGGCCGCAATCGATGGCAGCCTAACGACGAGATCTCCGAGATGGGGTACTTTGGGCGAGACGAGTTGCCGGAGCCTATGGGTCTTGGCGCGCGCACCCGGATAGTCGACGCATTTGATGGCATTACTGGGATTGTACGGGTCATTCCGGAGGGCTAGTTGCGATGGCCTCTAACAATCGGTTGGGGGGTATAGAAATATTCCGCAGAAAATAATCACAAGCCCAGCCCTCATGCGGCTAAGCTAAAATCGATTGATGTTAATGAAATCCGCATTTGTGGGTACAGTCTTACTGTGGCCGGTTGTCACTTGCGCCGCTGATTACGCCAACACGGAAGAGGTCGCCAAGTTTTCGGCGGTCGTTGAGCAGGGGCAATTTGAGCACGTCTTGCGCGAGCTAGAGAGACAAGCCGCGGTTGCGAAGTACTCCTGCAAACGTTATTACGACAACTATGAACAGGATATCGCTGCTCGACCCGGCATTACAACGTTTATCGGAATGCAAGTTATAAGGTGCTTTCACAGAGACGCGAGCAGCGGAGCCGTATGGGTGAACGTGAGCACACCCCCGAACGAGGTTACGGTCGTTTTGTATGGCGTCGAGGGTTCACAGGAGAAACTTACGAAAGGAAAGGAATTCCTCCAGCGATTTGCAAGCTCATTGCAAGCAGATCCCGCTGTCAAAAACGCGTGTGTCCTCGCTCCGACTGAACATACGTGCAAACCGCCCTGAGCGATGGACTCAGCGCCGTGCAGCGGCCAGAACCTCATTGTTAGAGCCGTGGGTACTCACAGCGTGCGCTGGTTATGGGCCTTGTCCACCGCCATTGTCCTTTCGGCGGTCATCGCCGTTGCACCATGGGCTGATGGGTCTGCCGTCAGGTTTGTCTCCCTGTCTGGGCCGTTGCTGCTAGCTCCTCTGGCGTTGTTCAGCATTCTCGTATTGTCAGTCGCACCCTTTTTGCGAAGGGTGGCGACAGTCACCTTGATTGTCTTAAGCGTCTCTGCTGTCGGTGCGCTTCTATTGGCTTGGCGCAGCGCCCCTTATGGCGAAGATGGCTTCGTGTTCGGTTCCTACATCGCTTTATCAGTGACGATTCTCGTCATATCATTCGTTCTCGCGCTGCGTGTTCCGCGCCGTCGGCTCTAACAATCGGTTGGAGCGATCGCGGGCCGCATCTTCGTTGAGCCAAGGAGGGAGTCGATGATCTGGATAAACCGCCTTCGTTTTGAGTCGGCGCAACCCCGCGTCGCTCAACCTCATCGTTAGGCGTCCGACAACATCGTGCCTTTCCCGTTACTCATTGTCGTCCCTCTTCTCGCCCTCAAAGGCGCGCTCGTGGGTCGCTTTGTGTACCGTGACCGCCTCAGGGCCCGCGCGGACCGGCAATTTCGCTGCAACGTTAAGAGGGGCCCCGGCCCGACGGGACACATTCACATGCCGGTCGGGACGAGAGATTTGGTCGTGTACTATGAATCCAGCACAACGGCCGACTTCGTGGTATCCCGGCGCGGAATGAAATGGGTGAGTGTCGATCCCGTGGAAGTGACGGATGAGGATCTCAAACTCATTCATACAACATTGAGCGCCTGGGCTCGGGCTCGGGGATCAACTGTTGTGGGCTTTGACGCCTAACCAACTTAGTTCGAGCGGACGGCGCGGATCGTCTTCGTTGGGCCAAGGAGGAAGTCGATAATTGAGATAAAGCAGCTTTGATTAATGGCAACGCACCCGCTTGCCGCTCAACCTCATCGTTAGCGGACCACAAGCGATTGACGTTTTCGCGCGTATTGGCGTCCGGGGTATAATTGGCGGGAGGCGATACCAATGCGCAAAGTTGAACAAATTGAGCAGCAAATTCGCGAGCTTTCTGCGGGAGAGTTCTCGGAGCTGCGTGATTGGGTGCTTGAGCAGGATTGGAAAGCTTGGGATGCGCAGGTCGAATCTGATGCGCGCTCCGGCAAGCTCGAAAATGTGATTGCGGAGGCGGATGCGGACTATAAGGCGGGACGGACGCGCCCGCTTTGAAGCATGTCGCGTCGGCTAAGTTCTGGGCGCTCTACGCGGCGTTGCCAGCAGAGGCTACTGCTGATAAGAATTACGCGCTCCTCAAGGACAACCCGCAGCACCCATCACTTCAAAAAGGTCGGTCCGCTATGGTCAGCGCGAGGGAGACCAGTATCGGGTACTCGGCAAGGACGCTGAAGGCGGTGTGCTCTGGTTTTGGATAGGCACTCATGCGGACTACGACAAGCTGGTCCGCTAACAATCGGTTCGAGCGATCGCGGGCCGCATCTTCGGTGAGCCAAGGAGGGAGTCGATGATCGGGATAAACCAGCTTCGTTTGTCACTGGCGCATCCGCGCGTCGTTCAACCTAATTGTTGGAACCGCACAGTCAGCTCCGATTAGGGGCACCTTGACGCTATACGGCAATGCCGTATAATCCCTCGATGTTCAGTTTCGTCGAAACACGGCTGTTTACGAAGCTTGTGGTCGAGTATCTGACCGACGAGGAATACGGCGCCCTTCAGGAGTCCCTAATGCGGGATCCGAATGCTGGGCCGGTCATTCCTGGTTCCGGCGGCATCCGTAAGATTCGCTGGGCGGCGCAAGGTCGCGGTAAGCGCAGCGGGTATCGCATTATTTATTACGTGAGGAGAGCACACGGAGTGATTTGGATGCTAACCATGTATCCAAAGAACGTTGCGGAAAACATTCCGACACATGTGTTAAGGCAGATTCGTAAGGAAGTTGAAGATGGCTAAAGCAAAGCGAAACGTCGGTCGAGAGATTCTCGATGGCCTGCGGGAAATTAAGCGCGGCGAATATGGGCGCGTAATCAATGTACCAAGCGTTTCTCTAGTTCGGGAGAAAACTGGTCTATCCCAGTCGCGATTCGCGGCGCTACTGGGGGTCTCAGTGCGCACACTTCAGGACTGGGAACAAGGTCGAAGGGCACCCTCCGGAGCCGCACGTACATTGCTTTTGGTGGCTCATCGGAATCCAGCGGCACTTCTGGATGTAGCGTAGTAACTCGAGGGTCTAACAATCGGTTCGAGCGATCGCGGGCCGCGTCTTCGGTCAGCCAGGGAGGGAATCGATGATCTGGATAAATCAGCTGCGTTTTGGGTCAGCATCGCTCAACCTCATCGTTAGACGCTCTTTTGAGGTGATACGTGCTATGTAGGATCGTGACGCTTGGCCTAATCCCTCTGGTTGTGTCCGTCATCTATGTTCGGGCCTGGCCCGGCGCAGCCTCGCGCCCGATGCTCACGGGCGTCCTTGGCGCATCGGTAGGGATCATTGCCGCAGCGGCTGCTCTTGTATGGAGTGTTTGGCCTGCGCTGACCAACGTAGGTATCTCCGGCGGAACACGGTCGGGCCCGACATTAGCCGAGCTCACAAGCGGTCGCGCCCTTTGGGCATATTTATTCGCCGTGGTCGCATCGATTTTAGGGGTGTGGTTAGTTGCGAAACTTATTGGCGCGCCAAGCTCGGCGTGAGGGCTCCGCTTGTGATCGGTGCCAGCGTCTAACAATCGGTTCGTGCGATCGTAGGGACACGGAACCATGATTGCTGCTCGGGGCGCCACAAAGGAGCGGATCGCTACTTGCTGTCCGGGACGCAGTAGAGGACTGGATCGCCGTAAATCAGTCCATGGAGGCTACGTGCGAAACCTCCTGTTTCGCACATTCCCGCTAACAAGCATGCGATCCATTTGGGTTGCGCGTGACGCTGAATCCGGCAAACATGGGTTCCGTTTCGGTGACGCTTTGAACAAGCATTTCGATTGATAATAGGATCCCGTATGCTCGTGCCGAGGCTTTAGAATCGCTTTCTTGACACAGAAACCGCATGGATAAACCGGCAACACGCGCCCCCGTTCGGATCAAGTTCTCGCGGTACGAGAAAGTCGTTATCGGCATTCTGGGATTTCTGCAGTTCACCGTCATTTTGGACTTCATGATCATCTCGCCTCTCGGGGCGATTGTGATGCCGAGCCTGCACATCAGCCCACAGCAGTTTGGCCTCGCGGTCTCTTCCTACGCTTTCAGCGCCGGAGTGTCGGGATTTCTTTCGGCAGGCTTCGCCGACCGCTTCGACCGAAAACGGCTACTGCTGTTCTTCTATTTTGGGTTCATGCTCGGCACCTTGCTGTGCGCTTTAGCCACCACCTACCCGCTACTTTTGCTGGCACGCATCGTTACCGGATTGTTTGGCGGGGTGATTGGCTCCATCGTATTCGCCATCACCACGGACCTCTTTCCTCTGGAAATGCGGGGCCGGGTGATGGGGGTGATTTCCACCGCCTTTGCCGCGAGCCAGGTGCTCGGGCTCCCCGCCGGGCTGTATCTGACTAGCCATTGGGATTGGCATGCCCCCTTTCTTGCAATCATTGTCGTCGGTGTGCCGGCGGGTGTCATCATCATGCTCTTCATGCGGCCAATCGTCGGGCACATCGCGCTTAAGCAGGAGCACAGCCCTCTGACGCATCTCATTAACACGATCACCGAGCCACGCTATCGCCTCGCGTTCCTGCTCGTAATGCTGCTGCCGACCGGCGGCTACATGCTGATGCCCTTCGGCACCGCCTATATTGTGAATAATGTCGGATTGACCTTCGCCGTGCTGCCGGTGATTTATCTTGTGACCGGGGGCAGTACTATTTTTGTGGGCCCGACTGTCGGCAAGGCCAGCGATAGTTTCGGCAAGTTCCCCATGTTCTGCTTCGGGAGCATCGTGACGCTGATTATGGTGCCGATTTGGACACATATCGGCCACGTGCCGCTTGCCACGGTCATAGTGATCAACGTGATCCTGTTCGCGGGCATCTTCTCGCGGATGATCCCGGCTCAAGCCCTGATCTCGGCTGTCCCGGAGCCCGCCAAGCGCGGTGCCTTTAATGCCGTCAGCGCTTCATTGCAGCAATTCGCGGGCGGAGTGTCGGCGGCAGTGGCGGGCTGGCTCATCGTTCAGAGGCCGAATGGCTCGCTCGCTCATTTTGATTGGCTGGGATATGTCGTGATGGCTATCACACTGGTGACGTTCGCTCTGATGTATCGAGTGCACAAGCAAGTGTCCGAGGTCGCACCGAGGTAGAACATGCTCGCGTCCAGGTTCTTTCCAAGCGACGATGAC
>Ga0193728_1001654_pt1 | contig 11465 bp, 1 predicted proteins | sample U1c1metaG_FD_143037 | JGI IMG/M metagenome (GOLD analysis project Ga0193728, IMG submission 143037) | Soil microbial communities from a riparian zone of the East river system, Colorado, United States - U1c1 | ecosystem: Environmental > Terrestrial > Soil > Riparian zone | place: USA: East River...
CGAGCGCATGGTCCATGAGCGCATGGTAGATATCGCCTGTCAGGAACACACAAGTCAGTATTTTTTGATCACGCCGAAGCTGTTGCATGGCCTCAAGTTCCATCCGAAAATGAAAGTACATTGCATTGCCAGTGGCGAACACATGCCCGAGAACTACCACGATCTGGATTTTCCAGCACTTGTAAAGGTTGCCTTGCGGGTTAAAGGGAAGGCGTGAGGTGTGGTATAATTATATAGAAATACAGTACCCCAATACCGAAATCCTACGAACGAAATTGTGTTACTAACGCTTGCCTCCTAAGAAAATCATAATTAGCTCTCTAAATATTAAAGAATAGGCGACACTATACCTGAATTATTGTCTGGGATGAGAATATTATAATATAACGCCAGTAGTATTCTCTTAAGTATTAAAGTCGCAATTGCTTGTACCAAGGGGTGGTAGCCGCTACTGCATAAGCGGTACGAGTGATAGATCGGCCATTTTAGACCGTGTAGATATTAATAGGTACAGTAAAATCTCTTTAGTACGATACCGTTTATTCGGTCGAGCGTATCGTAATACCAATGGTATTGTTATATTAAGAGTCACGTATTAGGTAAATAAGTAGGAAAAAAAGGAGCTTAATACCTAAAAAGGCTTAGGATATCTACCTCGCGGGCTAAATAGGGCCCTCTCCTATATAAATTCTCTACTGGTTATACCAATATTAGTAGTAGGTGCTTAACGATATTGCTAAAAGTTAGATTATTGTAATATTATACTAAAAAAGGCTTAATTAAGGGGTGTAGATTGTAATATAGAGGTTATTATTATATACCCTATATTGCTAATTATAATATAGTTAAGGATAATCCTCTATAAGTACTTAATTAGATAAAACTTGAGTATATCTAAGTATACTAAATTACTAAATTCTAAATAGATAAATATTATTCCAATCTAGTATATAACTAACTTAGCAAAAACTACGCTTTTTACATTCTTAAAATTACTAGTAATTTTTTCTATTTCAATTAGATAAAACCAAACCGTTTTAACTACCTCTATTCTCTAAAAAGATTTCTCTTTTAGTCTTTATTAAGAGTAATATATTTCTTAGGTATATCCTATACTATATAATTAAAAATTAAATATTAATAGAGTTTAAAATTAAGCAATACGACTTACGAGTTAAAGCTAGAGTAGTTCTGCCTATAATTATAAAACCCTAACAAGGCTCGCTAATTCTCTATACCTCTACTACAATATTCTCTAATACTTACTAAAGTTACTTATATTTCGTTCCCTTCCTTATATCTCTCTATTAGGCTAGCTTACTTTTATTGTCCACCTGACTAGAAGGATAATTTATCCTCCGCAAGCCTGGAGGAGAAATGCCAATCGCAGTGCAGTTTTATGTGCCACAGACACCCTCACAGCTTTCTGGCTTTATTATCCTTACGTTCCAGGTTGGCGGAAGACTGCGGACGTCCATTTCTGTCTCCCGTAGCGGTTCGCGAACCCTAGGCTGAGTCACCCAGCGTTCAAAGAGTCTACGCGCCCTTGGTGGCATCATTTTATGTGCCGCAGATCTCCTAATTTGATTCTCGTGTTGGACCTCGTAAAAGGCTGCAGAAATCCATTTCGAATGTTATTTCTCACGAGCTGGTAAAAGATCAAGGACACATAGCCTGCTTAGGCAGGCAGCCGTATCAGCCGTATCACAACATTCATTAGTGTCTAATTCCTCGATCATCTTCCTCCAGATAACTACAAACATGCCACAACAAAACAAGCTAAAACCCACAGCTTCAAGCAATACAAACATCTGGCGTGTTTCCCTAGCATGTCTTCCAATCCTCTTCGCAATTGCCGCATGCATTTTTTACTCCCAGAATGCCCGATCTTCTTTAACCAACTCTAAAATCGAGCAACCGCCTTCTCCTACGAGACGAATATCTCATCAAGAGTGGGACGATCAAAATCCGGATATCAACAAGCCTGATGGGCTCTGGTATGATGATAAGGGCTTACCACTTTCCTACGCCGCCTGGAGGGCAAAATACGGTGTCAGATCCGCAGAGCCCACGGCCCGATCGACCATCACGAAGTTCGGTGCCCGCGTTGCCTGCTGGCCCAGCACTGGGGGCATCTGGATCAAGCACGCGGACCCACTGGAGATTGACTTTCTAGGACTCGACCGCTACAAGGAAGTCCAACAGTCATCGCCTCACCGCGGCGCGGCTGAGGATGCATTCTGCAACCAATTGCGTATGGTTGGAGCTCAGTGGTGGGATCTCCCTCCAACTTTCGAGTCTCGCCAGGGTCCAGACAAATTCGCATGTGAGACGTTGGAGGATTGCTTCGAGCCGCAGATTACGAATGACCTGGCCTTTGGATGGCCAGAGGACGGAAGAGGAGGGTGCTACGTCAATCTGACGAAAGCTGAAGAGAAGTTTGGCGAAGGCTTGAAAGGATACTACAATGCAGACTTGATGGACGAGAGGTGTTATGTTATACAAAACCTGGGTGGAAAGTGGTGTAGATGCAGGGACGAATGCCAGGAGATAGCGCATTTGGAATGGGGAGATCGAGATAGAGGTTGCGGTGATCCGCCCTTGCTGATGGACTTACCGAAGCGGTAAGCGGTAGTTTGTATTGCAAAGGCTTCTCTTTCCTTGTACGGTTGTGTAATAGCGGCTTTCCAGCAGCGTTGGAAGTTCTCCAAAACAATCTCATTTACGTCCGTTGTCATTATTTAGGGTAGCGTATAGTTATTCCCGTAGCTATTAAGCCCTTACCTTCCGTCTTCCGTATTCTGTATTTAATATAGTCTTCTCTCTCCTACGCCTTATATATACAAGCTTTAGTTTAATAGACCGCAAAGCTTTTATATGGGTTATTGGGTAAGCTCTTTTGCTCTATATTATCTGGCTTCTTATTAAATAAGGGTTAGCTCCTTAATTGGTTAATTAAGGCCTTAAATTCGGGTAAAGGATTAGCAAGCCTGCTCTACTAACTGCATTTTTAAATTATTTAGTTCCCAACCTAACGGTTAAACTGACTTAATAAGGTAGTAGCAGTTCCTGTATAGGTGTAGCATTCCATATAGGTATAGCTTTATCTATTCCTTTTTATCTATCTTCTTTAAAGAATCTGCTTCCAGTTTGGTTTTTAATTTATCTTCCAATCTAGGCTTATTAATTGGCTCTTTTTTAAAGCTGGCTATATAAAATCCGTGCTAGCTTTTTACTTTTTAAGCAGACTCTAGACGACAATAATTTTAGTAGACTCTAATAATATTATAAAGGGTAGGTAGACATTCCTTCTTTTACTTAAGCCTCTATAGTTTATACCCCTAGTATTCTAACTAACTTAATAAAATAGATTTAATGGTATATATAAAATCTTTAACTAGTTAATCGCTATCTACCTTAGGTAGATTAACCTTTCTGCAATCCTTATATACCTTCTCCCATTTATAAATCCACTTCTTAATATCCTAACTCTTTAGGGCCCTCCTTATCTTAAAATATAGAGTAGCTAGGTTAACCTTTTAAGCGTTATTAGTTAGAGTGATTGCCTACTTAAGTAATATAAGAATATTATAGACAGTATTTCCTTTAAAGGTGCAGTTAATATAATTGTAAGAGATTATCCTAATAATATAAGTACGTAGAGATCTAAGGGCTGCTTCCTCTTTCTTATATTACTTATAAATATAGTTATAGTATTTCTATAAAGCTTAAAGCTCTTCCTTTTTGCCATTATTAAGTACTAAAAATATAATCTTTTAAGAATTAATAACTAATAGTAATGGCTCTAACCGGGCTTTACATTTAGGTAGATCTTACTTCCTAATACTTGGATTAATATATTCCTATATATTCTTACTATTGGCTCTATATTTAATAACTTTAATCTATTAGTCCCAATTATTTAGGCCTGCGAGGATTATAGTATAGGTAGTAATAAGCGTTTTAGGTTGTTAAGAGGATATATTTAAGGCTTCTACTATATAGTTAATAATAAGGTAATTAAGACTTTAAATTAAAGATAATGCAGCAGATGGCCCGGGCTTATAACTGTTAAACAAATAAGTCACTAAGAAAAACTCTGGCTGCTAGAGTTGCTGTATAGGTGTCCTTATAGATTAACTCTTATAGATTACCCCTTATACAAAGTCAGGCTTTAAACTTTGTCAAATATCTATTAGTGTCTATCTTATTAGTAAACACTTAGGTGATTTATAAAAGTCAATTTATAAGGCCACCTATATAGCAACTCTGGCAGCCAGAGTTCTTCTTAGTGACTTGTTTATTTAACAAGTGGATTTAGAGGTCAAATTTAGTTCTATAAACGCTAAACCTAAATAGGACTAACAGATACCTAATATATGGATTGTTAGTACCCCCTAATGAAAATTTTAACCCAAGTTTATAAGTAATAAGTCAATTAATTAACCCAAAGCTTTAATTTAGAGCTTTATTATATAGACTTTAATTAATATATATAGAGATAAGGTTTTCCAAGGGGAGACCCCCTAGGACCACCCTATATAAAGCTTTTACTTAATTTAGAAGCAGTAGTAAGATTAAGGCGCCTTAGTTACTACTAGTTAAGGATCTACTACAGTGACCAAGGCGCCCTACTTAAGCTAGGCTTAAAGATTATATTGGTTATAAATTTAGTATATATTTAGACTACAGAGCTTTAATAGAGCCCTCTACGTAGAATTTAATGTAGTAGATTGTGATTCCAATTTAAAACTTTATATACTAAATATTTTTAATACCTAATAACTAAATCGCCGTATAGCTGGAATTAAAGTAAGTCTACTACCCCAACTCGATTAAATACGCGTGTAAGAAGAGATATAGCTCTATATTAAGACCCCTCCCCCTAATAGGTAGAGGCGGTACGGCTATAGTAGCGACGTCTCTTATACTTAATTAACTACGTCGTTACCTACCTAGTTTAGATATATAATAACGCAATAGCTTAGCAATAATATAATAGCTTAGCGCTAAGTAATAGAAGGAAGGGAAGGAGAGGGAGGAGATTAGGGGTAGCCACTATAAAAAGGTTATAATATTAGTATAGTATTAAACCTTAAAAATTATATCCTAGGAGCTTAATTAACAACTAGAGCATTAAACTGGTAGATTTTTTTTAGGAATGTCTATTATAAGTAGCTCTAAGTATAAATTTTAGAATATTTAGTAGTGGTATAAGTATAGGATAGGGTATATATTTGCGTTTCTAAATGTTATTATATAACCCAATTTTTAGGTAATAAAAACCAGCTATTAATATTACTTAACTAACACCTACTAGAGGTTCCTCCGTTTTTTCTATTTTCTCTCTTACCCGTCTCCTTATCTAATACTATTTATATTACTATATTAACTAATAGATCCCTTAGTAGAGACTAAGGAGGAGTATTAAAGTACCTTTAGCTCTTATAAGGAAAAAGAAAAAAAGAAAGGAAGGTATAAAAAAGAGAGTATTTATAGATAGGAGGAAGCCTATAAGTATAAGAGATTGGGCAGCTATAATATAGCTATTAATATTACTTAACTAATATATACTAGAGGCTCCTCCATCCTTTCTATTTTCTCTCTTACCTATCTTCTTATCCAATACTATCTATATTACTACGTTAACTAATAAATCCCTTAGTAAAGACTAAGAAGGAGTATTAGAGAACCTCTAGCTTCTATAAGGAAGAAGAAAAGAAAAAGAGAGAAAGGTATAGAGAAGGGGGTATTTATAGATAGAAAGAGGCCTATAAGTATAGGAGATTAGGCAGCTATAATATAGCCATTAATATTACTTAACTAATACCTACTAAAGGCTTCTTTATCCTTTCTATCTTCTCTCTCGCTTGTCTCCGTATCCAATACTATCTATATTAACGTATTCTACTAGCGAGCCGGCCACCGAGCCGGCCACTTTAAAATACACTAAAAAGCAGAAATTTTAATCTTAAATATCTCAACTACTACTTAATAATAATTTTTAAAAATTCAAATATGAGCTCTTAAATGCCTATTTTAGTACCTATTACAATTTAAAAGTATATAGTTTAGTAGTTGTCGAGATATTAAAAAATATCTTTATTTTTAGCCCCTAAACTCTATGTTATAATAACCACTAAGCTATACGCTCTAATATTATAAGATATACTAAAATTGGTATATAAGAGCTTATATTTAAATTTTTAGAAATTATTATTAAGTAGTGGTTAAGATATTTAAGATTAAAATTTCTGCTTTTTAGTGTATTTTAGAGTGGCCGGCTCGGTGGTGGCCGGCTCGCTAGTAGAATACGTTACTATATTAATTAATAAATCCTTTAGTAGAGACTAAAAAGGAGTATTAAAGCACCTTTAGCTCTTATAAGGAAGAGAAAAAAAGAAGGTATAGAGGAGGGAGTATTTATAAATAGGAGAAGGCCCTATAAGTATATAATTTAGTAAGTACTAATAGTATAAGATTTTTATATAAGATAGGCTTAATTACTTACCAAAATATAGGGTATCTCTATTACTATAGTAGCTACTATAGTAATAGAAACACCTTAAATATTTAATAATTTAGACTTTAGATTACTAAAATCTAAAAAGTAGTAGTAAAGTTAAGGCGCCTTAGTTATTACTAGGTAATATTATCTTATTAAGAGGATCTACTATAGTAACTAAGGTGCCCTACTTAAGTTAGGCTTAATTTAAAAGTAATAAGCATTCTTAAGGTTACGTAACTCCTTATATAAGTAATATTTCCGTCCTTATAAAAAACTAAATTTTTCTAAAAATTAATTAACGCTAACGTGATTTACTACCGAGCGGCCTATACTACTAAGCGGCCCACCTTAAAACCTTATTAAAAATTGGAAAAATCACACCTTAATATCTTAACAACTACTTAATAATAAATTCTAATAATTTAGATTTAGACTTTTATATATACTTTATAGCGGCCGTTAAAATCGGACTCTGTACCTGTACGTGGTGACGGCTACGAACCTAGTCTTCGAAGTTCAGATCCAGAGCCAACGCAGAGACGTTGTATAGCGTGCGGACAGGACCTAGTGGTGGTTGTAGGCATTAAGGGCGGTGGTGAAAATTTTTCGGATAGTGAGATCTTAAAAACCACTACTGTTAGCCCTCTATAATACGATAATTACTATACTATTCTATCTAGGGCACCTATATAATCCAATATAGATAAGTAGTTTTTAATAATATCCCTAAAAACCCTAATAGAAAGTATTAATAACCTTATATTAATAAATAGATAAGTATAAATAAATAAATAAACGAACGAGTAAATATATAGCCCCTTCTAACCCCTAGGGCGATCGCCCGCGGAGCATGCAGTTACTCGCTGTACTACCGTAATACTACTAAAAGGCAGCTAGATAACCCCGTACGGTTTTCCTTATCTCCTCTTAATAGAGTAGTACCCTTAGAGAGGGCCTAGTAACTAGGGCCTAGGCGTAAAAGATACCTAGATATATATATATATCCCGCTTTTGTCTTTTAGTATTAGGATAGTAGAATAGATAAATCCCCCTTACGCCTTTAATAGGCCTTAGGGGGGGGAGGTAAGGCGTATATAGTAATAGTTAATAAGAGATAGTATATAGGGGGTAGTTAAGATATAGGATATAACTATATACAGCAATTAATCGGTAAGGCCTAGCTAGGACGTAGTAAACCCTAGCTCTAGATAAGCTAGAGAAGGAAGTAGTAGTTCCTAAGGAGGTTAAAATATCTAAGGAGGAGGACGTAGCTATAGGCCTATAGGGCCGCTGCTACGTATAGGCATAGTAAATTAGGGTTTTTTTATCCTACTAAGGTGGCTTATAGGGTTTTTCCTTCCCCCCTAATAGTAAGGGTTTTTTCCCGTTAATATTACTTTTCCCTTATATACAAAGTAGTCTACGTAGGCCTAGATCAGATCCGTATTAGACGTTAATTAATAAATCTACTACTATATACTTTATAGCTTTTATTAAAGTTATATTATAAATAGGTTAGTAGTTTTTAAGATATAGTAATTTAGCCTCGTTTTAGCCCCTAAATTATAATATCTTAAAAACCACTGACCTATTTATAATGCAACTTTAATAAAAGTTATAAAGTATATATAAAAGTCTAAATTTAAATTATTAGAATTTATTATTAAGTGGTTGTTAAGATATTAAGGTGTGATTTTTCTAATTTTTAGTAAGGTTTTAAGGTGGGCCGCTCGGTGGTATAGGCCGCTTAGTGGTGAACTACGTTATAGATAGTAGTAATATTAATCCAGCAATACTGCCAATTCTCCCTATATACTATTATATATATATATATCTAATAGCTTTAAAAGTGGTAAAAAGGTAAAATTGATAGAGGTTTAAAATTTAGAAAATTAGATTTCGCGATTAAGCTATTTAAAAGTTAGAAAACTAAGATAAATACTATATTCTCTACTTACCTCTAAGCTAGTATATAATTTCCTATTTAGGAAAAGTCGTTTATAACTAGTTACTACTACCTCTATATAAAATCTTATTATTATACCTCTTTAGTTTTACTTATAGATAACTAAAATCGTTTTATATTAAACCTATATTTAAATATAAGCCCTAAAAGCTTCTTAACTTATAAAATTACTATATAGGTTAGCTTGGCTATCTTATTCTTTTCCTTAATATCTAAAACTACCTAGTTAAATATTAGGCCCTAGCTTTTATATACAGTAAAAACAAAAGCTAAAGTAATTGGAAATTAACGCTATAAACAAGAGCCTTTTTGTAAGGGTTATTTTAGCCCTTACTTAGCTGCATCGCCTAGGAGCTCTTAGGGGTAGCTAAGGCCTAGCCGAAGGCTAGGCTTGGCACCTCCTTATAAGCTCCTCGGGCTTGCAGCCTTTCCCTCCTTATTAGTTTGTCTCTCTCTCTCTCTTAGGCTATTGCCTACCCTTATTACTATATCGTCCTCTTCTATTAACTCTCCTTATAAATTATGCTCGGCTTACCTGCTCCCTACTGTATACCTAGGTAAATATGCCTTATACTTTTATACCCTCCTACTTATACAGTGATATGTACGACTAGCTTCTACTCCTCCTCTGGAAAAATATTATTTCGCTTCGGTACGCGACCTCGCTAAATCGCCACCAACTATATATAGTAATTGTAGTAAACGCATGTGCCTGCACACAAGGGCCGTTCTAGTTGCTAGGGTAATCGAATTAAAGCTATATAGGACTTACCTAACCTACTAAAGTTGTGATATCTACTTAAAATCGTGTTATACTATTATTAATTTGCCCTTAATATATATTCTTCTTTAAAACGCGCAGCGGCTTAATTAATGGGTAAGAGTCCTCCTTCTTAACAAACTTAATAAAACTACCTTCCTCCCTCTTTATTACCTAGGCCCCCGCTACTATTAAGCTATCGCCTAAATATAATATAATAGCCGCTAAGACGCGAATACAACGCTATTTACCTAGGTTTTATACTAGAGGAGCTTAAGGAAATAGATAATAATTTAGAAGCCGTAGTAGAGACTAATAAGGAGGTAGAAGGCTGGCGTGCACACTATTAAAGTTAGTTCGGTAGATTACCTTAGTTAAGATCTTATTAGTCACTATATTTAATGTAGGAGCTGCTAGTATTAATACTATAATATTAGGCTATAGCCTCTTAGGAAGTTACTCTTGCTCCTTAGGCTCGTGCTCCTTAGGCTTCTTAGGCTTGTACTCCTCCAATTACTTGCTTACTATTAGCCTCTTGCTTACCCCTAAGGGCTCGCTTAATAAGTAAGTATAAGGATAAGCTAATTACGCCACCGCCTTGCCTATGTTTTAAGAGCGAGATTAATAATATAGAGAGGAGAAGCGGCGGCGTGTTTATTACTTATAATTATAATATAGTGATTTAATACCTAAAGGATTTGCCTTTTACTAAAACTCTTATTAGTATAAGCCTTTAGCTTTATAATCTTTAGTAACTCTAAGTCTTTCCTATTTATAAGAGAGAGCTATATTATTAAGAGTAAGGTATTTATATTAAGCTCTAGCCAATTAAGGCTAAAATTAACACTTAGTACGCAGGCGTTCGTGACGTTAGATTTAACGTAATAGAGGTTAAGGTTATAGCCTAGTAGTAGAAGATTAATACCTAGCTTATATTGTGGGCGAAGTATACTAATAGAAGTAGCGTAATTAAAGCTCTTACCGTTAACCTCTTAATTATATATGCCCTAGCTATAAATTAACTAGGGACCTCTTGTTCTAGAGTTAGCTCTTATCTATTAATACTTAATTAACTCTATAGTAAAGTTTTAACGCCTTTATAGATTTTAGAACGGAGCTTAATACCTTATATACCTTCTACTAGTAACGCTACCAATTTAATAGAATTGTAGGTTAAGCTTACTAGATATTAGTATTATAAGAAGCGCTACCTAAATATTAATTAGTGCTATATTCTTAGCTAGATAGATATTAAATTAATAGATAAGGACTTAAGAGAATAGGTAACTAGTATCTAGTAAGGCATTGCGAATATTTAGAATCTGCCTTATTAGCTTGCTATATGGCTTACTAAGAGAGTAGTAAGGGGAGGAAATAACGGTAGAAGAGTATGTTAATTAACCTTTAGCAAGAGCTCTGCTACTAGTACTCCAGGCGTTATTAATTACTTTTATATTAGCTCTATAAGCCTAGTACTAAATTAGTAAACTCCTATACTAGTAAGCCGACTAATATTATTATTTTTACCTATATTACTAATATACCGCCTATAAGGTATTAACCGCGTAAAGGATCTAGAGGAGTTCTTTATATATTAGAAGTAGAGTATATCTAGTAATCTTAAATAGGAGGCTAACTTTAAGGCGGTATATAAAATTGTCTATAATCTAAGATATAACTTAGAGCTCCTATATAATAAATCTAATAGCGCTAATCCTAGTAAGGAACTTATATAGGCTAGTATTAAATTAGGTATTATAAGGCGGCTATAGAAGGATTTAAAGAAGTAGGTAAATAAATATCGGACTTAGCTTAAAGGAGGTTTTTAAGATATAGATAATTAGCAGAATATAGGGTATCTCTATCACTGCTGGCGCCCCTATAGTAGTAGAGACGCCCTATATAGGGTTTTTTTTAAGATATAAATAATCTTAACTAGTAAAATATAGGGTGTCTTTATTATTACTAGCGCCTCTATAGTAATAAAGACACCCTATATATTATATATTTATAAGTATTATATATAATTAAGAACGTTACTAAAAATCAATCTTCCCTTACACTAAAAACCTTACTAATTGTACCTACTATATCGGAAATGTCCTCTTGTACTCTTGCTCTTATAACTAACCTTATCTATACTCTAAAGAAGAAAGGCTTTAAAGCTATAGTTAAAGCTTTTAGCTTTCTAAAAAACTCTTTAATTGGATTTAGATTAGGTAAGTACGCAG
>Ga0193728_1001656_pt1 | contig 11458 bp, 1 predicted proteins | sample U1c1metaG_FD_143037 | JGI IMG/M metagenome (GOLD analysis project Ga0193728, IMG submission 143037) | Soil microbial communities from a riparian zone of the East river system, Colorado, United States - U1c1 | ecosystem: Environmental > Terrestrial > Soil > Riparian zone | place: USA: East River...
CGCCCTAATATACGGAATGTTTAATTAAATATCTAAATACTATTCCTCTTCCTAATACGGCTGTTCCACTAAAAACTCCTAGTAGGTGTTCTAATAACTACTTTATAGACTTTACTAAAATGGAAACCGCTCTGGCCTAGAAATAATAAGCTTATAAAGGCGTATATACCTAAGTTACGTTAATACTTATAGTTTAACTGGAGTAAGATTCTAAAAACCGTACTGTCTTTATAAAGATAGCGTTAAAGGTATAAATCTATTAACTTAGTAGCTAAGGCTGATATTTTAAGGCAGACCTTATACTAGGGTATTGTATTTGCGTATAATAAGAGAATCTAACTCTCTTCTTCTGGTAGGGCTGCCCTCTCCCATCTAGAAAAGATTAGTAATTGTATTAGACTATAGTAAGACTTTATACTTATTACTTATTAAAGGTCCTAGTCCGATAACTAGACCAGAGCAGAAGTAGTCTAGCTTTTCGCTAGCGCTAATATACCGCTTATATTTTATCTAGTTCGTTTTTCCTAGTATATTCCTCCTAACGGCAATCTTTCTCCCCTTTATCCCTAACTGCCGGTACTGCTTCTAGTAAGTTATATATTTCTCTAGGCGCGAGAGGAGAGTGTAGATCATTCTGCAGCGTATGTAGTCATCCTTTAAATATTTAATATCTCTAAATATTAGACGTATAAGGTGTGTATTAGTAGTTAGCGGAGATAATTGCTTAGGAAGTATATTCTAGAAGGTCTATAGTTCTAAATTAAAAGGCTAATAAGATTCCGGACAGAACTCGTCTATTTATATACCGTCCTTTTCCGTAAATTTAAACTTTAACTCTCTATTATTTACTGTATTATACAGCACTTATACATCGTGCAATACTTATACGAAGACTCCGACCTTTTAACGCTTATTAGGCTATAATAGGTTGTTGTATAAGGAAAAGAAGGTCTTAAGTAAGGGATAAGGATCCGCGGGAGCATTTTTTCGCTTATGTTTCTAGGTTTTTGCTGTTAGCATCTTTATTACCATATAAGAGTCTACTTACCTCTTTACTACCTACTATACGCTTAGGTATACTAATCTCGGGCGGCAGGACTTAAAAAACCAATATTATACCGAACTATTTATATAATATAGTTACTTAGGAGCAGTAGGGTTAGTTATAAAAGCGTTCGGCATAGCGGCTGCGGTAAATTCTATATTAAGCCCGATTGGGGACAACTAGTATAGTTATCCTAGGTGGCGCAAACCGGGCTAAGATATATAGCTAGCGCCCGCCACGTTATGCGGGTGTAATTGGCTTATTTTCTTATGCAAAGCTAACGCATTTAAGTTCTCCTTCTTATACATCTTTCTATTAGGCGTTGTATTCGGTAGAATATAGGCCTAGATATAGTGCTTTAGCCTTTTTAAGATAGGGAAAGTACTTAAATAAGGCACATATATCTCCTAGGGGATTTTTTTTCTCGGATAGGCGGGAGAATATTTAATAAAGAGTTTGGGCTCGTATCTTAAGAGTGGCTCTAGAGGTTTAAGCTAGCTTTTACTTATTAGCTAATGGAATAAGAGTAGCTATATTATAAATTAAGTAGCCTAGCACTCCCCTAGAGCGTGCCCTAATACTATTATTACTTTAAAATGCTGTAGATTTAGAATATAGTCTATATACTCCCTTAAAAATAAGTCTCCTTAGCGGCCTTATAATAAATTTTCTAGCCGTAGGCGTATTTAGAGAACTAACGCAATAGACACGCAACCTTATTACCAATACTAATACCTATAACACCAATATATACGATACCTACGGAATCTACAACACCCAATACACTTCCATTACCCCCTACGCCTAAAGCACCTTAACAGCTTCCTTTATATTATATGGAACCAGAAGTAAGCCCTAGCCCGATAACTCTTTTACTATCGTAATCTTACCTCTAAAAGTGTGTAATCTATTAGGAAGAGCCTAAGGCTTGTAAAACCAGTTAGTTAGGAATGTTTATTAAATATCCCAGAGTAGAGCGAATAGATGGTTATCTTGTGTATAAGGCGTATATTCTTATAGAAGGGGAAAAGGAATAGGAAATATGGCCGATATGTCCTTACTACTTTAATATAGAAAGTGGGATAGAGGTATACTCTAATAAGACCACGTAAAGATAGGGCTACTATACAGCAAAGACAATCTATTATTTCGTTTAACTACTTTATAGTTCTTACCTATAGATACGCGACCCCAAACCTTTAGCGAAGGTAGTCCTATTATATATCCTGTGCTAATATAAAGGTACTATATTCTAGCTTTATTGCTATAGGCGCCTACTAACACCTACCAATAACCTATATCTCCCCTAATTTTCCCTAGAATTATATAAATAGCACGACCAGCCTATAAATGACTGCTATGTCTAAAGGGGTGGTCCTATCCCAGTAGAACTAGCGGCTAGGTAGTAGATCCTTAAAAGAGGGCGGAAGAATCTCGTAGGGTTTGTATTATACCCACGGATTATAGCGTATTAACACTTTGTTTACTTAGGGAAGGATATAATAGATACGGAGGTAATATTCTAGTAGGATATATAATCCTAGAGGACTAGCTTCTATTATAGGCTATACTAGTAGATAAGCAAATTTTTATTCTATAAAGATACCAATTCTTACCTTAATTATACGTAGTTCGTCGTATTCGTTTTCCGAGTACAAATTGTCACATCTATGCTGTAGACTATTGTCGGCTTGCTCCTTAGTCGGCGTAAGTATCTAATAAAGGACTTTCTTTATCTATCTTTATTAGTTTTGGTTTCTTAATAAGTAGATAAAATTACCTATATCTCCTCCTCTATTACCTTATTAGACTAATACTCTTTAATTTCGGTAAAGATAGGGGAAGGGAGGCTAGGAGAAAGGAGAGGAGAAGGGAAGGAGAGGGAAAGGAGAGTAGGAGAAGATAAGGTAGGAGGAGATATAGATTTCAATCTCTAATTAGGTTTAACGGTAACTATATAGGAAGTAAAACCAATAGAAGGCTTAGGGCCTCTCTCTATAATAGCATTTAAAATTTTGTTTAAAAGTACGGCGGTAAGTAAATATTGGAGAATGTAGGTAAAGTGGACAGCGGATAAGGGATATAGGCGAGGATTATAAGAACCTATAGAAGGCGCCTATAAATCTACACAAGGCGTAAGCCCTGGATAGACGTGTATTTAGTACTATATATTTTTATTAGAGGCTATACTAAATCCATTTTAACAACAGAAGCAGGTAAGGCTGAAACAATTATACTGTTACATCTTAATATGCGACCAACACATTAGGTGCAAGGAAGCCGTTAGAAATGGTATATACAGATCTAGTAAAATATTAATAACTAAAGATACCAAAAGCCTTAATTAAGCGGCGTTAAGCCTAGTGTATACTAATCTCCTTATATTGCAATTATTTCTACCCTGTCTTATATATATTAAAAATCTTAGTATATACTATCTTTTAAGAAGGAGTGAGAAAGCCGCAAAGGGCTTATTAGAGCAGTTTGGCTATTATCCGACCTTTTATAGTAGGGGGAATGAGAGGGCAATAGACGGGTTAGGGTGGTGGAAGGTATTCGCGCTATAATTTGCTAGGGCCTTCTCTAGCTAATACAGGCAATTTAAAACTTTAGCTAGTTAGTAACAAATTGGACGTACTTTATAAGGAGAAGTTTACCATTATAAAAGGGATGTTATAGTCCTTATAAGTAGCTACTAGCACCGTATACGCTAGGATGGGGAGTACTATAACGGCGTTTATAAGGACTATTATAGTAAGCCTTTAGATAGGGTTATTATGCTCTATAGTAAACAAATAGAGCAATTCTTAGCGGTAGGAGCCGTAATTATATATAAAACCGCTCTGACTTCTAATGCGGTTTCTAAGGATAATTAAATATACGCAGGTAATAAAGATCTCTTTAAGACTGATAAGGCCAACCTCTAATATAAACTAAACGTAGGAACTCTCTAAGAGGGGTATATAGCCCGCTTTAGCAACTAAACTGTAGATATAGTGTTACGGAAGTGGGCACGAGCTGGAATACAATGTACTAAACAGGGTAGTAATTGAAGAAGGCTACGTACGCGTAACTATGCGTGGTTGATACAAAGACATTGGATGAAGAAGAAGAGTCTTTGGGTGCTAGGTACGGGTATAAATAGGGGTTGCAGGGGAACGTGCGTAGGTGTCTCGGGACGAACGTGAGCACGGGTCAAGAACGTCAAAACGCGCAGGGACGTGAGATCGTGTGAGTCCCGTGACATATAGGTTAGAGGGAAAGGTTAGGAGAGTATATAGGAAGAACCTATAGTCTAAAGAGTGCTATCCTTAATAAGAATACTACTACCCTAAATCCCATAAAAATCGGCTTACTACTATTAGCCTTAAAAAGAATATTATTTAGCGACGTATACTATATTTATTAACTTTGCCCCTCTATAAATTTACTTTATAAATTACTTTAACAATTAGAAGAATAGTTATAAACCCGTATAAGATAATAAGCGGTAATCTTGCGTTAGCTATAAAAGGATATTAGTTCTATTCCTAATTAACTATAGTTCGATATATAGTATATATAATCCAGAAATGCATTAATAATAACTAAAATAATAGTAGAAATAAATTAGGGCAATAAGAGGAGGGCTGCTAGCACTAAAGCTTATTATATTGCTTTCTATTTTCTATTATAAAAATAAAATTAGAAGTAGAAACTTAGGCAGATAAATATATAAGCAGTTAAGATATACTAAAGGAGAGTTATTAATTTTATTATAATAGTAGTAAAGGGTATCTATATAAACAAACGAGGGCCGCGATGTATATATATACGTACGCGGCCAGCATACTTTCAGGATACGGTTTTGCTTTATTTTACTCCTTTGCTTAGCGCTTAAACTAGATATAGTCGGCTTTAGATAGTGTTTAGTCGGTCCCCCACGACAAACCTTAGTAGTCTAGCTAGAGAGTATTAGATTTTAGGGCTTTTTTAGCCTAGATACTTATGCTCTAGAATTCTTATAGTCTAGGAGCTCGAGCTTTGGATTACTTTTAGTACTAGAGCTCGTGCTTTAGGATTACTTTCTATCTAGGCGCCCGTGCTTATAGGGTCACTTTTTATCCAGGCGCCCGTACTTTATAGCGTCTCGTTTTTAGTCTTAGTGCCTATATGCGCAGACCTATTAATTATAGTCGTTATGCCTTATAAGACTTAGCGGCTAGACTAGGCTTTTAGGCGTCACGCCTATAGTCCTAAAGCCCGTACTTTTTTGTTATGGGGCTTAATAATTAGGATTAAATAAGGAACTACCTCTGCTCTGTCTCTAACTCTATATATTAGCTATTAGCATCTAAATCTCTATATTTTCTATATAAAAAGTAGTATTGTAATCTACAATTTATCAGAGTAAGCGGGTAATAACTTTCGTCCATATATAGGACATATTTTAATTCTTTAGTGATATATAAAAGCCCTAGTAAACCATTGGTCTTAATTAGTCAGTCTTCTTAACCTAGGCCTAGCTGTAACACTTATTATCTATACTAATCCTCCCTTTAGGTATACTGCTTTAACCAGATAGAACCTATATAAAGTCTTAACAGACCGCTAGAGCTAGGTGGTAAGCTCTAGCATAGACAAAGGCTAAGAAAGTAAATTGCAGCATCGCGCTAGAAAGGATGGGAGTGGGGCGTAATACGCCCTATATAGGCTAATTTGTATATTACAAGGCAAACTTGCACCTAAATCCCCTACATAAGAGTGAGTACCCTTCTATCGGTTTTAAACACCAGACTCCTCTCTTATTAACTTTAGGAATTCTCCTATTATCCTCTAGCTAATACCAATAGAATATCTAATCTATTTCTAACTAAGCGTACAATAAGACAACCTGGCTAGTAGGCAGGTAAAAATACTAGAAGTGTTGCTTGGCCTCCCTATAGGGACTATTACTAAGCTAGTATATAATTTATTAGAGCTAAAAGTATAAGCTGATAATAACTTTAGCAGGAATATATTTACTTAAGTTTAATAACAGTAGTAATAGTTTATCTTTTTTAGAGGCACCAATAGTTATATACTAAGATGTTAGGCACTAATATCGTCTAGAGCACTTCTTAGCATTAGTAGTAGAATAATATCCTATACTGCTCCGCGCTAACATTTTTCGCATTATTTAGAGATAAGTTCTTATTAAGTTAAAATTCTTAAAAAAGATATAGAAAACCTTAATACCTTAGATCTTTCTTAGCCTTCTATACAAGCTCTTATCCGCTAAACTCTTAAAGATAATAGCTAGTTAGTGTTAAAAAATATTATAGGCTTAAGGCCGGAAATATCAAAGCAGTAGGTTAAGCAGAACCCGGTTTAGCTTCCTTTATAAATATTAGTTATAATATAAGCTAACGCCTTCTAGGCTACTAGTATATTTAAAGTATCCTAAGCACCCTAAGCCTACCTCGCGATGGCAATTTTATAAGCTCCTATTATGATAATAGAGAGTTCCCTAAGGATTCTAGTTTAATAGTTGGGCGATTAGAGGACTAAGAGGAACTTGCTAGCAAGAAGGAGGTTATTAGAATTATTTATTGTTATCTTAGGGGATACTTAACTTAGAAATAGTATATACTTTATAATATAAGTCTTTAGGGTAAGACGATAAATAATATAGTAAGGGTTAAGGCTTACGGGGGAGATACTATTCTTTGTAATAGGTAGGTTAGGAGGTTAACTCTAAACCCCATTAGTAGGGCAGGAAGGGCTATAGTTGTTTACTATATTTAGAAGCGCTCTTAAATTCGCCATAAATCCCAACTTATTTAATTACTTAGAAAAATTAAAGTACTACTAAATAAAACTCTATACTTAAAATACCGCCTACTATATTAATATAGTCTGTATATTAAGCTAAAACACTATATCCGGCAGCCCATTAAGAAAATTATTACTACTCCTCCCCGCCGCTTAAGAAGCTGCTCCCTTAATTAATGCTTGGGTTACTATAACCGCCTAGGTTAAAATCGAAACTAATAGCATTACCTGTAAAAGCGCTATTGGAACCCGCGGGGGCACTAAAACCAAGCTTACTAGGGTTCCCTATTACTATTCCGTAAGAGTTTATACTAAACTTAGAATTAGCCGCGTTATATATAAAAGCGCTATTAGAGCCTGCTGGGGCACTAAAACCGAGCTCGTTAAGGTTCCTTATTGCTATTCCGTAAGGGTCTATATTAAACTCGATATTAGCCGCGTTATATATAAAAGCGCTATTAGAACCCGCGGGGGCATTAAAACCGAGCTCGTTAAGGTTCCTGGTTGCCATTCCGTAAGGGTCTATATTAAACTTAATATTAGCCGTATTATATATAAAAGCGCTATTAGAACCCGCTGGGACATCGAAACTAAGCTCGTTAAGGTTCCTTATTGCCATTCCGTAAGGGTCTATATTAAACTCGATATTAGTTACGTTATATATAAAAGTACGGTTAGAACCCGCCGGGGCATTAAAACTGAGCTCGTTAAGGTTCCTTGCTGCTATTCTATAAGGATCTAAGTTAAACTTAAAACCGGTAGTGGTAGAACCTAGGGGGGGCTTGTTCTAAGGGGTGGCTATAGTATTCTAAGAATAGTATAACCTAGGAGACTCTTCGGCTACGCTCCTTATTAGGGCTTCTGTGTTAGAAGCTAATCTTAGAGTCTTAAAAAATAATGCTAATATTAGCATAAGCAGATTAAATAAAGCTTCTATAAGGTACTTACCCGGAATAACTCTTATAAATAGTCTGTAAACTTTAATCTAGTACGTAGACATTTTAGGATAGGACTATTTATTATAATCCCGGAGACTATTAATACTGCGGAGATTAATATTATGTTCTAAATGGGGGGTATAAGCAATAGCCTTAGCCTAAATCCTATGGCCTAGGCCAGACGCCTCTTAAATATGCCTGCGTAATCTTTTCTTGCATCTATATTTTTTACTATAGTTAATAACTAGACACACCTCGCCTTTACCCCCCCACTTTATAACCCTAGCTTTACCTATATTATCGAATAAAGCACTAACTAGGCCCTCCAAATATATAATACCGATACTTAATAATTCGATATACTTCGGAATATACTCTAGCTCGTTAAAGTTAAACGGCATTGTTTTAGTAAACGGCACTCTAATGCTCTTCTTAAGGTTGCTAAGCCGCTCTTTAAAAGCCTTGAGTGTATACTATATACGGGGAAATTGGGAATATCTATAACTGGGTAATATTAATGTTTAGGAGAGGAAACTACTCTTCGGTTATAGGGGGAATAATTTAGCGACTAAGCTGTTTGGGGAGGAGGGTAAAAGATTCCCTTATGCTTATTAGTTTAAGATAGCACTTAGACAGGGTTACTTACTATATATTACTATTTTGGAGTTTAGATAGGAGGTAATAAACGGATTAAGGGCCGTAGAACTATTGCGGATCTATATTACTTAGTTAGTAATTAGACTAAGCCTTTCTTCCCTAGCTTAGCGATCTCTTAATAGAATATCGCAGCTATGGCTTAGAAGGACCAAAAGCCCATAATAATAACTTTAGGCTGTGTCTGCTAAAAAGCATTTAAAGTAAATAGCAATGGTAGATAGAGCTAAGAAGTCCATAAAAAAATAATATCGTACTTTTAATATAGTCCTTGGTTACCTCGCTACTAGACTACCTATAATTACGTATAGAATTATATAGACGTAGGTAGGGCGCCGTTCGGAGTTCTATTATAATTTGCTAGGATAAATATTTATAAGTTAATAATCTAGCATAAACTAATACTTTTATTAAAATTTAGGCGATATTAAGTTTATAAGCTTATTAAGGCAATTAAAACGCCTTTAAAATTATATAAAATAGTTTAGTAGTTATTATAAGATTTTAGCCTAAAGTTAACTAGATTTTGTTACGGCACTAGTAGAAAACGGCAGATCGCGGAAGATTGCGGTAGAAAATGGCAGAAAGTAGCTAATATGTAACTATAATACGTAATTAGGGGACATATAAAGCCCGACTTTAAGTAGCATAATTATTCTTTTCCTTTCTTTTCCTTTCTCTAGCTTTAGATCCTTGTTAATGACAATCTAAATATATAGGCTTATATATATCCTACTACCGTACTTATACCTCAATTAGCCGAGTCCGTAATATATTTTAGGAAAGTATAGGTAATTTTAGGCTAAAATATCTTACGAAGGCCAGCGGTTTTAAAAACCGTCCAATTATTTAAGCGAGTATTTTATACATTTTAGGCTCGCGATAATAAATAAATAGCAATTACGCCTTAAATTTAACTATTGTAAAATTCTATAAAATAAACCAATCTGCTTCCTCTCTATCGCATAATACTTTAATTAAGAGTTTTAGGCGTTAGGTTAAAATTGTATACGAATTCCAAAAGGTAGAGATTTTGGTATTCCTTATATTTTAGCAGATGGACCATTTTTAAAACTATCGGCCTACGTAGTTTTAATCTTTTAGCTTAGAATAAAATAACCCACAAAAATTAAATAAATTAGGCGAGGTTAAATTTTGTTATTAGGTTTGTCTAAATAACTCTACTTCTTTAGAATATTTATAAATGTTATAGTTATTACTAGATTTTAACTCAAAAGTGGTAACTTTTAGCTAAAAACTGGTAAAAGCTATAAATACACGACCTACGGAGTATTAATTAAAAGTAGTATAGTGTTATATCAAACTGGTAGGTGGTCTAGGCACGAGATAAGTCCTTAGAAATGGGTTTATAATTACTAAGCGGTCTTAAAATAATGCTCGTACTGTAAGAACGTTCCCTCCTGTATCGTTTTGCTGTATATATCTTTTAACTTCTAATATAACTACTATAAGGTATAGGATATCCGTAAATATAAAGAATGTTTAGTATACGGAGTATAATAGTATCTAAGCTATTTTTAAAGCTACTAAAATAACCTAAGAGAACTTTAAACGGGAAATTTAACATCAATACGAGTTTTATAAGGCTTATTAGTATATCTATCCCATTAAGGACAATAGCAAGGGGATATATGGTATGGGAACTAGGAGTATAACGTTTATATTTAATTTCTTTCCTAGTGCGGAGTTAAAAGGCGGAGCACACTAGCCGCCCTTTGCCACTTTATGTGGAGTTAGTAGTAAGATATTTAATAGCTCTTATTACTTCTTAGTTTGCGTATTGTCTGCGGCCGAGGCTACTAGCGCCTAGGGCAATCTAATAATGCCTATTTAAAAGAGTATCTATTAGCTAAGATATTACTAAATATATATAGCTAACGATCTCTAATAGGAGCCGCATGGCTTAGTAGGTGTTACGGACGCTTTAAGTACGATATTATAACTACTTGGAGAAGAGTTAGAAGAAGCTAGTTAGTTAATAAGAGCACGGTCTATAATAGAACCGATTAAGCTATATAACGAGGAATAGTAACTAAGGTTATATAATGTGCTACGTAAGGAACGTAGTATACAAGAATAACGTCTGCGTACCCTATATATAATACGTACATCACATATAAGAAGGATTTCTTAGGAGTACGGTTATATATTTAAAGGACCTCAGTCCCTACCTTAGATAGTTCCTTCCTTATAGTAATTCTTAGAATATAATTGGAGTTAATCTATTAGGCAATCCCACTCCACTAGTTGTTATTACGTTATTGACTATTCTATACCTATATACCTAGCCTATTAACGTATCTACTATAGTACTCTTATAAGGTGTCGTTACACAATTACTACTACGGTTACGGTAGAAGAAGTTAAATAATATGCCACTAAAAGCAGTAGTCACGACGCTATTAACGGCAGCGACAACCTTAGGGTTAGGTGGGGACACTAGTATAATAGATGACTTATAACTAGTTATAAGAGGTCAGTTATAAGAAATAGTTAATTAATTAATAGATAATAATATAATACTTAAAGAAAGACTTAATAGCATCGGTATAGTAAAGATTAAGTTACCTTTAATTAAGCGGTTTATAGGAGAGAAATTGAAGCTTAAAGGGTTCCTTACTTAGAGGCACTTTAAGGTTATATAAGAAGTAGCGAAACTAGTAATACCTATAGACCAAGTAGTATATATAGGGTTATTTTTAATAGGAAGGGCGCTTAAATGGTTTAAACCTTACCTTACGGAAATATAAGAAAACGCTATAGCTACTACTAATAAGGAAGTACAATATATATTCTTAAGTTAGGAAGGGTTTGCAGAACGCTTAATATAGATATTTAGAGATCTAGAGGTAAAAACTATAGTAGAGAGAAAGCTCTAGGATCTAGTATAGCGAACGTCAGCAATTAAGTTTATAATATAGTTTTAAACGCTAGTAATATAGGTTAAATAGAATAATAAGGCGCTTATAGTATAGTATAAAAGAGGACTAAAAGTAAAAGTCTAAGA
>Ga0193728_1001657_pt1 | contig 11457 bp, 11 predicted proteins | sample U1c1metaG_FD_143037 | JGI IMG/M metagenome (GOLD analysis project Ga0193728, IMG submission 143037) | Soil microbial communities from a riparian zone of the East river system, Colorado, United States - U1c1 | ecosystem: Environmental > Terrestrial > Soil > Riparian zone | place: USA: East River...
CCATCGCCGTCTGCTTGTCGAGCACCGAGAGCAGCCTGTTGTTCGGCACGACGATCAGCGTGTCGACCTCGGCGGCGAGCGCCTCGACGCCCTGCTCGGCCTGACCGCTGCGCCGCGAGCCCTCGAAACCGAACGGCTTCGTCACGATCGCGACCGTCAGCGCGCCGACTTCGCGCGAGATACGGGCGACGATCGGCGCGGCGCCGGTGCCCGTGCCGCCGCCTGCGCCGGCCGTGATGAAGATCATGTCGGAGCCCTTCAAGAGCGCCTTGAGCCGGTCGTAATCCTCCATCGCCGACGCACGGCCGACGTTCGCGTCTGAGCCTGCGCCGAGGCCGCGTGTCAGCTCGGCGCCGATGTGCAAAGTGATGTCGGCGGTCGACTGCTGCAGGGACTGCATGTCGGTGTTGACGGCGAGGAACTCGACGCCCTCGACCTCAGCCTCGACCATTCGGTTGACCGCGTTGACGCCGGCGCCACCGACACCGACGACACGGATGACTGGCTGGCCGGCCGGGCCGGCCGTGCCGATCGATCCTGCATGCTCGCGCGGAGCGTAGTCATCCATCACTGGACGCGCCGCGGGCGGATCCATCACGTTCTCGGGGATCTCCGAGGAGAAGGCGTGGCGCAAACGCTCCTGCGGCGTCGGCACTTGCGTCGGCTCGGCCGGAGCCTCGGCAGCAGCGCTCAGTGCGGGGTGCGGCAGTCCGCTCTCGCGCGGGTGCTGCGCAGGAGCAGAAGCGCTCGCCGGCGCTGCCTTCGCAGGCGCGTCTCCGCGAGAAGCTTGCGTGGACTCGGCGGGCTCGCTCGCCTCGGCGGCCTCTCCGTCAGCGCCCTCGGTCTTGCGAAACAGTGCAGCGAGCGGGCCTTCGCGCATGCTCGCGCGTTTAGCGTTTGCCATGGGTGAGAACCTCCTGCGCGAGTTGTCGGTAGGACTGGGCCGCGACCCCGTCTGGCTCGTACTTGAGCACCGACATGCCCTTGACGGGCGCCTCGGCGAAGCGGACGGTCTTGCGGATGCGCGAGGCAAATACTCGATCGCCGAAGTTTTCCTCGAGAATCTCGATCGCCTCCTTGGCGTGGATCGTCCGAGAATCGACGAGCGTCGGCAGGATGCCCTCGATGTCGACGCCTGGATTGAGGTTCTCGCGGATCATCGCGAGGGTGTTCTGCAGCTGGATCAGCCCGCGCATCGACAGATACTCGCATTGCACGGGGACGATCACCTTGTCGGCGGCTGTGAGCGCGTTGATCGTCAGCAACCCGAGGCTCGGCGGCGTGTCGATGCAGATGAAGTCGTAGTCCTCGAGAATCGGTTCGAAGGCCTTTTGCAGTGAGCGCTCGCGGCCGATCATCGTCGACATCGCGATCTCGGCCCCGGCGAGGTCGATCGACGCGCACGCGATGTCGATCTCGCGCTTGCGAACCACCTCGCGAATCGAGACCTTGTGCACGAGCACGTCGTACATCGATTTGTCGAGCGTGTCAGGGTCGATGCCCTGGGACATCGTCAGATTGCCCTGCGGGTCCATATCGACACACAGCACGCGGTGGCCCTCCTCGGCGAAAGCCGCGGCGAGGTTGAGTGTTGTCGTCGTCTTGGCCACGCCGCCCTTCTGATTGGCGAAAGCGATGACCTTGGCCTTGGCGTCCACGGGGGAGCTCCGATGCTCGAATGCTTTAGGAATGCGTCGGGTGGGTATTCGCATGTGGCGTGGCGATTCCTGCACGCCAACTACGATCGGGGGATGGCCAAGCGCAGGCGCCAACGCGCGCTGACCGATCGTCTGCGCGGAAAGCGCGTCTGCATCTGCCTCGGCGCGGGCGGCGTCGGCAAGACGACGACGTCTGCGGCGCTCGCGCTCGGTCTCGCTGCGCGCGGGCAGAAGGTCGCCGTCGTGACGATCGATCCGGCTGCACGGCTGGCCTCGGCGCTCGGGCTCGAGCGGCTCTCGGGCGAGCCGCGCGCGATCGACCCGGCGCTGCTCGCCGAGCATGGGATCGACTGCAAGGGCGAGCTCTCGGCGATGATGCTCGACAGCAAGGCGACGTTCGATGAGATCGTCACGCGCTTGGCGCCGAACGAGCACGAGCGGGAAGAAATTCTCGCGAACCCGATTTATCGAGAGTTGTCCTCAGCGGTAGCCGGCTCGCAGGAGCTCAGCGCGACGGCGAAGCTGTACGAGTTGCGCTACGAACACGACTTCGACGTGATCGTGCTCGATACGCCACCGTCGCGCAACGCCGTCGACTTCCTCGAGACGCCGAACCGCCTGCTCGGATTCCTCGAAGGGCGCGCGCTGCGCGTCTTCCTCTCCCCAGGCGGCCTTGCTGCGCGCGTCTTCGGCCGCTCGACAGGGATCGTCTTCTCGATCTTCGCGCGCGTCACAGGCGTCGACATGCTCAGCGATCTCTCGACGTTCTTTCGCTCGCTGTCGGGCATCCTCGAGGGCTTCGGCGAGCGCACACGCGGTGTCGCGAAGCTGCTGCGCGATCCGACGACGACGTTCATGATCATCACCTCACCGGAGCCGGAGCCGGCGAGCGAGGCGCCTTACCTCGCCCAGCGCCTCGGCGAGACGGGCATGTCGCTCGGCGGGCTGATCGTCAACCGCGTGCACTTCGACGGTCTCGGCGGGAACTCCGTCGCGGAAGTGCAGGAGCTACTCACGCCGGAGCTCGACGAGCGTTTGGCGGGGCGCGTCGCGAGCAATCTCGCTGACTTCGACACGCTCGTGCAGCGCGACCGCGCGACGATCGAGCGCCTCTCGCAGGAGCTTTCCGAAGCGGACCCGATCCTCGTGCCGCATCTCGATGAGGACATCAGCGATCTTGCCGGGCTCGCTCGTCTCTCAGAGCACCTGTTTGGCACCGCGCGCCCGGCAAAGCGCCGAGCTCGCGCGCTGCGTTAGAACGTCGAGACGACGCCGTCGATCGGCATCGAATCGTCGACCTCGGCGTCGAGCAGCGCCGGATCCTCCGCATCGATCGGAGCGCGATCGTCACCCGTCTCAAGACGTGCAGCTGCGTACTCGACGACGTCGGCCGGCGCCTCGTAATCAGGTGCCTCGTAGTCCGGCGCAGCATCGCTCGGCGCATCGAGTTCGGAGTCCTCCAGGCGCGGCTCGGCGAGTCCGACCGGAGTGAGTTCGAGCGCGGCAGGCGGTCGCGCGGCGGCGAACGGTGCGGGCACAGCCGCGATCGGCTGCGCGTCGGATTCGTCGGGCCACGCGTCGTCGAGCTCTGCGTCGCCGTCCTCGTCGCTGTGAAGCAGCTCGTCGGGTTCGAGCAGCTCGTCGGCGATCACGGCGAGGTCCGGGTCGAGATGGCCGCAGATCACGTCGCGCAGCAGCGAGCGCAGGTGGTTTGCAACGTCGTCTGCGAGGCCCTGGCTGGCAGCGTTCTTCGTCGCGGTCCCAGCAATCAGCGAGCGCTCGAGCGCGATCGCGCGGGCCATCCGCTCGGTCAGCTCGGGGCGCTCCTCAGCCGTCGCGCAGATCGCGGCGAGGCGTCCCGCGAGTCGCCCGCTCGAGGCGCCCTCGGGCTCGAGTAGCGCGCGCAGCGCGAGCAGGTTGTCGGTCAACGCCTCGTAAGCCGTCTCGCGCTCGCAGCCGAGCTCGAAGCGGCGCAGCGCCCAGGCGAGGTCGTTGTCGTGCGGCGCGCGACGCGAGACGAGATTGCAGAATGCGCGCAGCTCGTCCTCCTGCTCGGCCGCCACGACGAGCATGCCATGTGGACGCCCGCCGGCGCCAAGCGCGAGCGGCGTCCACGTGCCGCCGCCGAGACGCGCCCAGGCTAGCGCGCCGAAGCTGACGCGGCCGTCGCCGAACAGGCGCAGCGCGGAGAGCAGGTCATTGAGCACCGCACGGCCCTCGAGCAGCGCCTCTTGCGGCGCGCCGTCGGGCTCGGCTGTGTAGAGGACGATCAGGTGGTTCTCGGTCAGCTCGCCCTCGAGCGCCGACGGACCGGCGTCGGGAAGCTCCTGCAGCGCGTCGCGCTGGACGATCCGCAGGCCTTTCGTCAGCGGCAGCTCGGCCGAGGCGATCGTCACGCCGTGCAGGCTCGCGACAAGCGTCAGCTCGCTCGCGCTGGCGAGCGTCGCGTCGTGCAGGCGCGTTAGCGCCGCCTCGACGCGCTCGGCGCGCAATTCGAAGTCGGACTGCTCGTCGAACACTTCGTCGAGCAGCGCTTTGATCGTCGCGCGGACGCGCTGGCGCCCCTTTGCGTGCGCCGCCTCGCCGCCGACGCTCGCGAGGTAGCTATCAATGCCGTCGAAGTGCTCGAGCAACTTGGCCGCCTCGGCGTGGCCGGGCAGGCGTTTGAGCGCCGGCTCGCGCTCGCTGATGAACTCGCCCGTCAGCGCGCGGTAGGTGTAGAGCGTCGCCGAGCCTCCCCTACGCGCCGTCTGCGAGCCGAGCTCGAACGGAACCTCAGCGCCGGCCGCGACCTCGCCGCGCAGATAGGCGGACGCGGCCGCGAAGTAGTCGCCCAACGCCGCTTCGAGTTGTCGTGAACGCATCGCTCGCTGACTTCGCGCTCACCCACCGCGCTCCTGCTCGGCGCGGCGATCCGCAGCGACTGTTGCACGATCCACAGCGACTGTTGCAGTCGAGTGCGCTCGCTACGCGAGCGCGAGTGCGTCGGGCGCGCTGCGCGCGGAACCTTCGGGTGCGTCCTCGAGACGGCACAGCCAGTCTTCGCCGTACTCGCGCATGCCGTCGATTATCGGCAGCAGCGCAAGCCCCTTCTCGGTTAGCGCATACTCGACGCGCGGCGGCACCTCGGGGAACGTGTGACGCTCGACGATCGCCTCCTCCTCGAGCGCGCGCAAGCGCAGCGACAGTGTCCGCGGGCTGATGCCGGCGAGCGAGCGTTCGAGCTCACAGAAGCGCGAACGCCCATCGGCGAGTTCGCGCACGAGCAGCAACGTCCACTTACCGCACACGATCTCAGCTGTGCGACCGACGGGGCATGTGTCATCGACGGCCATTTCAGCCTTTACTTTACCAACTGAAGTGGCGCGGATCGGCGAGGCGTCCACGTCGTGCTTCGGCGCCGCTATCTTCTCGATCGTGGTCATCGCCAGCGTCAGCGGATTGCTCGTGCCGATCGTCGTGATCGTCGCGGCACTCGTGCTGCTCGCGGTTCTGCTGCGCAGCGCTTGAGCGTCAGGAGACGGTGAGCGGCGGACGATCGCCGGCCGTCGGGACGGCGGCGGATGGCGAGGGGTCGCCGCGCCGCTCCTCGGCGGATGCGACGTCATCCATCGTCGTGCCTTGGCGCCCATCGGCCTGCATCAGCAGCTTGAAGTCGTGCGGGCTCGAAGCGACGCTCATCGCGTCCTCGAACGTCACGCGTCCGGCCTTGACGTGCCCGAACAGCGCTTGGTCGAAGGTCTGCATGCCGTAGTAGCCGCCGGAGGAGATCACTTCGACGAGCTTGCCGGTCTGCGCGGGGTCGATGATCATGTCGCGCACGCGACCTGTCATCCGCAGGATCTCGCAGACGGCGACGCGTCCACCTTCGGCGCCGGGCACGAGGCGTTGGGAGATGACGCCCTTGATCGTGCCGGCGATCATGCTGCGCGCCTGCGCATGCTGGTGGGGCGGGAAGAAGTCGAGCATGCGGTTGATCGACTCGGTCGCATCGACGGTGTGGATCGTCGAGAGCACGAGGTGCCCCGTCTCAGCAGCCGACAGCGCCGCCTGCACGGTCTCCTCATCGCGCATCTCTCCAATCAGGATCACATCGGGGTCCTGACGCAGCACGCGACGCAGCGCGCGCTTGAACGAAGCCGTGTCCATCCCGACCTCGCGCTGGTTGATCGCCGAGCGCTTGTCGGAGTGCACAAACTCGATCGGATCCTCGATCGTCACGATGTGCTTGCTCGTCGTGTGGTTCATGTGGTCGATCATCGCTGCGAGCGTCGTCGACTTACCGGAGCCGGTCGTACCCGTGAGCAGCACGATTCCGCGCTCCTCTTCGGCCAGTTCGGTGACGACGTCGGGCAGCGCGAGCTCTTCTATCGTCGAGCTGCTGGAAGGCGTTGATCCGGTATCGCGCGACGCCGGAGATTTCAAAGGAGAAGTCGACCTCGTGCTCGCGCGCGAATTCGTCGAGCTTGTGGTCGTCGTCGAGCAGCTGTTTGAGCGCGCCCTCGGTGTCCCCGGCCGTCAGCAGCTCGCCGCCCTCAGCCCCGACCAGCTCGCCGTTGACGCGGAACAGCGGCGCCGAGTCGACCTTCAGGTGTAGATCGGATCCTTCTTTCTCAACGAGCTCGCGCATGGCCTGCTTGACGTCGAACATGCAGCACTGATCGGCACGCCGGGCCCGCGCCTTGAGCCCGGCGACCTCAGCGGTGGACGGACTCAGGCGACGTCGCGGAGCTTTTGGGCCTCCGCTAGTGACTGCAGCTTCTTCAACGACTGGTTCTCGATCTGCCTGATCCGCTCGCGCGTGACGTTGAACGTGCGGCCGACCTCATCGAGCGTGCGCGGATGCTCGCCGCCAAGCCCGTAGCGCAGCTCGAGCACGCGGCGTTCGCGGTAGGAGAGGTTCTCGAGCGCCTCGCGCAGCGCCTCCTTGGTGAGGATCTCGGCAGCGCGCTCATACGGCGACTCGGCGCGCTCGTCGGCGATGAACTGCCCGAACTCGGACTCCTCCTCGTCGCCGACCGGCTTCTCCAGTGAGACCGGAGCCTGCGCGGAGCGCTTGATCGAGTCGACCTCCTCCGGGTCGATGCCCGTGACCTCGGCGATCTCGTCGGCGGTCGGCTCGCGGCCGAGCTCGGTGACGAGCTTGCGCTCGGCGCGGCCGATCTTGTTGAGCTTCTCGACGACGTGCACAGGGATGCGGATCGTGCGCGCCTTGTCGGCGAGCGCACGAGCGATCGCCTGGCGGATCCACCACGTCGCGTAGGTCGAGAACTTGAAGCCCTTGCGGTAGTCGAACTTCTCTGCGGCGCGCACGAGGCCGAGCGTGCCCTCCTGGATCAGGTCGAGGAACGGCAGACCCTGGTTGCGGTAGTTCTTTGCGATCGAGACGACGAGACGGAGGTTCGACTCGACCATCTTCTGCTTCGCGTCGAGGTCGCCGCGCTCGATGCGCTTGGCGAGGTCGACCTCCTCCTGCGCTGTAAGCAGGCGCACCTTGCCGATGTCCTTGAGGAACAGCTGCAGCGAGTCGGTCGTCATGTCCGGCTTCAGGTCGAGCGCCGTTTTTGCTTTGCGCCGGCCGCGTTTGTCGGGCGCGCGCTCCACCTGGGAGGCAGCAGCCGTCGCCGGGTCGATGTCCTCGACGAGCTCGATCTCGGCTTTCTCGAAGAAGCCGTGCAGCTCTTCGACGTCGGACTCGTCCAAGTCGAGCTCGGACATCGCCTTCGTTATCTCCGTAAAGGAGAGCACTCCGACCTGCTGGCCCTTGGCGAGCAGGCCCTTGACCTCATCCAGCTCCTGCAGCTCGACTACTGACATCTGTTCCCGTTTCTTCCGTCGGTCGACAACCGGCGGCCATTGCCACGGCCCTGCCGGATCTGGCTGAGATACAGCCCCTCCGTGGGACATACGGCTGAGGCCCGCCCAACGTTACAAGTCGTGCGTCTGTTCGAGAACCCCATGCTAACGCGTCACACGTGTGGATCTCAATGGCTTGGCGCTGAGCTTGCAAGCACCCGGCGATGTTGCGGCGGCGGCCTTAAGCAATGATGTGCACATGCCGGATGCAGAGGTGAGCTCGAGCGCGACGAAGACGCCCCAGAGCGAGGGCGGCGTACTCGCGAACCTGCCGCGCACGCGCCCGCAGCGCTCGAGCGCGCGCCGCGCGGCCGCGCGCGGATCGGTCGCCGCTCCGGCCCGAGCGCGCAAGCCGACGCGGGCGAAAGCGAGCAAGCCGACGGCCGCCAAAGGCCGCTCCGACACGCGCGCCCACGCAAAGACAGCCGCCACAACCACAGAGAAACGTACGGTCGAGCCGGTCACGCAGTCCTCCGCTTCGGCATCTGCCAAGGCAGCGGCCCCGCGCCCGTCGAGCGCCGTGCGAACCAAACGGGCGCGCTCTGCAACGCACGCCGCGCCACCGCGCCCGTCGGCCCCGCCGCAGGAGCCAGCGCCGGCTCAGGGCTTCGAGTGCGAAGGCGAGACAGACGGCGCTGTGCAGCCGCCCGGCGGCGCAGAGCTGATCGCCTCCGCCGCGGAGATCGTCGGCGAGCTCGCGAAAGCTGGGTTGTCGACCGGCGAGCGCCTGCTCAAGGACGTCTTCTCGCGGCTGCCGCTCTCCTGAGCGCTCACGGCAAGCTCGAACGAGACGTCGTGGACGTGCGCAAAGCTCGCCAAAGGTCTTCTGTATACTTGCGGCACGCCGAGCTCCTGCGACCCAGGTTGTAGGAGACGGGGGACCCAACGCGGAGTCGGAAGCTCGACCTCGCAGGGGCGAATCGACCAGTTGCGTCGTAGCGCCGGCAGTGTGGCGCGAGCCCGTCAGCTCACCCCGTAGGCGCCGACACTGATGCGAACACCGTTTTCGAAGATATCGATCCTTGCCGTGCTCGCTGCGACAGCGTGCGCATGCGTGCTGAGCGCCAACGCGCTCGCCGCGACGGGCGGCGTCTCAAGCGCACCTGCAACGACCGTCAAAAAGGTCGCGCTCGCGACGTGGTTCGGGCCAGGCTTCTACGGGCAGACGACGGCCTGCGGGCAGACACTCACGCCAGCCGTCGTCGGCGTCGCCAACCGCACGCTGCCGTGCGGGACGCTCGTCAAGTTCAGCTACCACGGCCACGGCGTGACCGTGCCAGTGATCGATCGTGGTCCGTACGCGCACAACGGCGCGCAGTGGGATCTGACGACCGAAGCGGCGCACGCGCTTGGCATGGCCGACACGGCGCGCGTCCAAGGGCGCGTCGTCGGCAGCGTGCCGAACACGCCGACGCTCGGACTACCTCCCGCAGCCGTCACCGAAGCGACGAACCTCGCCGGCACGGGCGGCGCGGCTGCCACACCGACTTCCTGAGCACCCGCTCGCGCCCGCCTCGGACTCGCTGCGCTAGCTGTGCTCTTCGTCTCGTGCGGAGTGACCGCGCGTGATCCGCACGATGTCCTGAGGATCCTCACTCGCGTGGCGATCGCCACGCTCACCGGCCGATCGCGACGTGTCGGCAGGCTGTAGCGGCGTGTCCCAGGGAAGCGGGCGCGGCGCCGTCCTCGATGCGCCAGCGCCCGCCCCCGGAGCCATATACGAATGCGCCGGCTCGCGCGGCGTCTGCATTCCGCGCCCTCCAGCAGCACGCGCCGCTCGCTCACGCTCGGACTCAGCATCCGCTCGCCGCGACGGCTGCGCCACGGCGTCCTCGAACTCGTCGATCAGCGCAGCCCCACGCCTGCCAGGCGCTGGCTGCGGCGCGGTGAAGAGAACCTCTCCGCGCGGCGAGGAAGGCGTCTTGGCAGGCGCCTCGTGGGCGTTCATCGCGATGCTTTCGCCGAGCGCCGCGGCGAGCAGCGTCGAGCAGACGAAGGCGAGGCGATCAGACAGATCGGCGACCTGTCGCGCAGATGGGTCATCGAGCCGCGCGAGCAGCGCCTCCCAGACCACGCCGCGCAGCGCCTCAATGTGCTCGACCGTCGCGCGCGCATCGAGTGCGCCGAGCCGTACAGCCGGAGCAGCGCCGCTGCGCCCGCGCGAGCCTTCGCTCGCCGCGATCCGCTCCAGCTCGGCGTCGGAGTCGAGCGCACGCACGACTTGCGCGCACACGCCAGGAGCGTCGCGCGCGAGATCCTCGAGCGGCACATCGGCCATCTCGGCGAGCGGGCGTTCGAGGATCAGCGCGATCGCCCAGCGGCGAGCCAGCTCATCGCCGCGTTCAAGCAGCGCGTCGACCGGGGCGTCTGCGACAGGCCGCGCGCGGGTCGAGCGCTCGATGCGTCGGTCTTCGCTCACGTTAGGTGAATATCAGCAGGTGAGGACATGAGCGCGTCGATTCCTCGCAATGGCCGGGTGAGGCCCTCGCGCCGGCGCGTCGCGGCGGCGCTGACTAGCCTGCGCGTGTGTCCAGCGCGCTCGTCGCAGCCATCGTCGTCGCCGCCCTGCTTGCCCTCGCACTGCTCGCGCTCGCTTTGCGGGCGCTGCTGAGCGGGCGCCGACCGCCGGGCGCGGTGATCGGCGAAGCCCGCAGCCTGACCTCACTCGATGACGAGACCGGCGCCGTGCGATCGCTGCAAAGCGCCGTGCTGACGCTGCCCGTCGAGGAGCTCGACTTGATCTGGACGCCGCCTTACCTCGAGCGACTCGCACGAACGTACTGGCGCTTTCTCTCGCGCGCGACGCTCGGGCTGATCCACGTCGACTACAGCGAGCGCGAGCGCTCGATTGTGCTGCTGACGCAGCCGCTGCGGCTGCTGACATTCCACGCGCCCGAATACGAGATGGACCGCCACCACGGGCTCGTGCGCTGGGGCATCGCGCGCGGGCTGCTCGTGGCCAAGCGCGGCCGCGACGACGGCGGCTACCTGCAGGTCGAAGTGCGGCGCGATTCAGACGAACAGGACGGTCAGGTCAAGCTGCAGGTGTCCGTCGAGGTATCCAACTTCTATCCGGAACCGCTTCCTGCGCTCGCTGCAACGCCTCGATCTAGCCGAATCAAGGATCGGTCAGTTCAAGACCTAGCGATGTCGCGCCGAACGCCAGCTCTATGCTCTCGCGCGAGATGACGATCCTCTCGCGTCTCGCCAAGCCGCACTACCTCTACCGGCCGGCTCAGATCCTCAGGCGCGCGCGCCTCGGCGCTGAGCCGGAGCCGGTCGTGCAGACCCCATGGGGCTGTCCGATGCTCGTCTCGCAAGCGGACGCGATCGGGGCCGGCATCGCGCGCATGGGCGTGCACGAGCTCGCCGTCACAGAGACGATGTGGCGCCTCGCCGGCGGCGACGCGCTCGCGCTCGACGTTGGCGCAAACGTCGGCTACTTCACGGGCATGCTCGCGCAGCGCGCCGAGCAAGTCGTCGCGCTCGAGCCAAACCCGCGGCTGCAGCGTTTCATCGCTCCCAACATCGAGCGATGCGGCCTCGGCGGGCGCGTCACGCTCGAGACGCGTGCCGCGTCCGATCGCGAGGGCACGGCGACACTGCACCTGCCAGCGGGCTTCGACGGCAACTACGGCGTCGCAACACTCACGGCCGACGGCGGCGAGGACGCCGGCGCCACGTCGTATGAGATCGAGACGGTCCGCCTGGACGAGGTCATCGGCGGACGCACCGTCGGCCTGCTCAAGCTCGACGTCGAGGGCCACGAGCTGACGGCGCTGCGAGGCGCCGTCGAGTCGCTCAAGGCCGGCCTGATACGCGACGTCGTGTTCGAGGATCATCAGCCGCCGCCCTCACCGGTATTCCGAATGCTCGAATCGATGGGCTTTTCGATCAGCGGCATCGAGGAGCGCCTCACCGGCCCGCAACTAATCGCCGCTGA
>Ga0193728_1001658_pt1 | contig 11456 bp, 10 predicted proteins | sample U1c1metaG_FD_143037 | JGI IMG/M metagenome (GOLD analysis project Ga0193728, IMG submission 143037) | Soil microbial communities from a riparian zone of the East river system, Colorado, United States - U1c1 | ecosystem: Environmental > Terrestrial > Soil > Riparian zone | place: USA: East River...
CACGACAGGACACCGCCCGGGGCCGCCATAGCGGGAGTCGGCCCCGCAGTGTTTGACGCTGCCACGATCATCTCGTCCGCCCACAACGGCGTCAGCATCGCCGTGGCGCGGCAGGGGACAGGGCAGGCCTCCCTGGCGCGTGCCACACTCGTGCCACGCGCCAAGGTAGCCAGCGGGCAATCAGGGCTACTCAGGTCGGCTCACGACCGCCTGGCCAGGATCGCAGGTTCCGCAGTTCAGCGGCCAAGACGCGCCACCGATCTTCCAAGCTGGTCATGCGGGTTCGATTCCCGTCGCCCGCTCCAAGGAGCCGCAGGTCAGAGGCGATTTCTTAGGGAAGATCTCATGGCGTTCCGGCATGGGAGGCGCGGCCGTGACCCCGATTGATGAGTCCCTGGGTTTCGAGTGGCCGATAGCGATTAATACGGACGATACTCAGCAGATTTCGGCGAAAGATGCCGGCCTGCCAAGATTTTCCGACGTATACGGCGTCTCTCCATTGCCTCCGCCGAGTGTGCCCGCTGCGTGCCCGACCCGCGCTCAGAGGTTGTTCGGCTTGCCCGGTACTCCGACCAGCTCCACGAACTCCTCGGAGCCGCGGAAGTCGTCCGGGTTAGCGGTATAGATGGGCAGCGCATTGCTCGCGGCGGTCGCGGCGATCATTAGGTCGGAAGTTCGTTTGCGCGGCTGACGGCCAGCAGTCCGGACCGCCGCGCAGATCTGGCCATAGAGCCGCGCCGCGTGCTGGTCGTATGGAAGTGACTCGAATGTCGACTCCACATACTGCAGGACGGCCACACGTCCGGCGCGTTTCCGCGAATCGTCGGTGGCGTGGGGTCCGTAGGACAGTTCGCCCAGCGTGATCGCCGTGATCAGGAAGGTTTCAGGCAGGTCCGCCGGGTCGTAAAGCCCTAGAGCGGCGATGATGCTGGTGTCCAGCACGCCGGCCTCATGGACCGTCACCGGCCGGTCCCCTCATACGGGTCACGCAGATCCTGCGCCACCGCCGCATCGAGGTCAGCGCGCAGTTCATCAGCGTCGATCGCAGGGGCAGCCGCGAAGATCGCCAGGACTTCATCCTTGGGAACGGCCTGGCGGCGCCTTATCGGGATCATCTTGGCCAGCGGCTCGCCGTTGAGCGTCAGCGTGTAGGCATGTCCTTGCCGCAGACCGCGCGTGATGGCTCCAGAGTCAGCGACGAACTGCCGGACGCTGATGTCGCTCGGCTCGTAGCTTGGGTGCGCCATGACGGCAGCATACCCGGTCGTACCACGCCGTACCACAGGCGGCGCCGAAGCGGTCAGGCCATGACCCACCCGGACCATGCGACGTGTCCGCTACGTGCCCGATAGGACGGTCATCTGCGGTGTCTCATGGGTACTCACGGCCACTGCGTGCAGGTCCTGACCTGGGCCGCAGCAGCTCAGCGCCCTGCGATCCGCAGCCTTCCAAGCTGGTCATGCGGGTTCGATTCCCGTCGCCCGCTCCCGTCAATTTGCGCTGCTCAGCGCCTTTCTTCGGCGCTGATCTTGGCGGCGCGGCGATGATCACCAGCAGGTGTCCGTGGCACGACCGCGCCGGATCTCCCCTCTAGCTCACAGCACTCAGCGGCTGGATCTCATCGAGGATCCCGCCCAGGCGATCCTTTTCGATCTCCAGGTCGTAACGGGCCTGCAGATTGACCCAGAACCGCTCCGAGGTACCGAAATAGCGCGCCAGGCGCAGAGCGGTGTCGGCGCTAATACGGCGCTGGCCGTGCACGATCTCGTTGATCCGCCGGGCCGGAACGCGGATGTCCCGCGCTAGCTGGTACTGGCTCACGCTGAGGGGATCTAGGAACTCCTCCAGCAGGATCTCACCAGGGTGCACTGGCGGCATGATCGTCTCGGTCGTCATCGTCTCCTCCTGTCAGTGATAGTCAACGATCTCGACGTCCTCCGGGCCTGCGTCGGACCAGCGGAAGCAGATTCGCCACTGGCGGTTAATCCGGATGCTGTACTGCCCCCCACGATCGCCCGTCAGCTTCTCCAGCCGGTTCCCCGGTGGGACCAGCAGGTCCGGTACGGTCTCGGCGGCGTCAAGCATCGCCAGCTTGCGCCAGGCGATGCGCTGAGTCGGAGTATCCAGCCGCCGCGATCGCCTCCGGTTCCAGATCGCCTCGGTTTCCTTATCTCGGAAGGATCGCAGCACCAACCCATGATAACGCCATGCGTTATTAACGCAACACGTTACTACCCTCAGGCGCGTGCCACACTCGTGCCACAACCCAGAGTCGCTGACAGCACGCCTTTCGAGGAAGACGGAGCAAGTCTCGGACAACTGGCAGGCCAGGGCGGGGCGGAGGTGGTGAGAATCTGGATGTCGCTGGCGGTTCGTGGTGGATACGGTCTGGACCATGGCTGGACTGCCGCCCGCAGCGACTGAGGAAGCCTTCGCGGCCATCCGCCAGGATGGGGCGGCGCTGCGGCCGGGTATCGAGCAGCTCTGCCAGCGCCTGGACCTTGACGCGGCCCGGCTGACCAGGTACACGGCAGGCTCGCGGCCGGTCTACGTCGGCTGGAGAACACGCCGGGTGGGGGTATGTGCTGATGAGCTGCCTGCCCGACATTCCGCTAGATACCGTGTGGGACCAGGTGCCCGCCGCGGGCCGGGACCGGCTGGCCGACCAGTTAGGTGAGACGATCGCGGCGCTGCACCAGCTGCCACCGCCCTCGATCAGGGCTGGCCCGCCGACTGGCGAGGCTTCGTAACCCACCAGCACGCACAGTGCGCCGGCGAGCAGCGTGACCTAGCCGACCGCCATCCTGAGGCTTACGCCGGCGCCGCTGTCCATCCAGAGCCGACCAGAGGTGAGCCCCGCGCGGCAGGAGAACTTGCCGCGTCGCTATTCAGGGGCGACGGCCTTCGCGGGGTGCGTCCAAGACTCATCCCAAACGGATGATGTGGAGGCATCTCACGGCTGCGATGGTGCCCCCAAGGGCAGGCTGCTGCCGGCGCGCCGGAACGAACGGCCGTGCACACGCCGAACCGAAGGAGCGGAACGTGAAGAGTTACCCGAACATAGGTGATCACGGGCTCATCGGGGACCTGCAGACCGCGGTGCTGGTGACCACTGACGGCACAATCGACTTCTTTTGCTGCCCGCGGTTCGACTCGCCCAGCGTTTTCGCGTCGTTGCTCGACGCCGACCGCGGCGGCTACTTCCGGATCTCGCCAGCCACCGACAACTACGTCACCAGGCAGCTGTACCTGCCCAACACCGCCATGCTGATCACCCGGTTCATGACCCCCGACGGGGTCGGCGAGGTGCTGGACTTCATGCCGGTACTCGAGGGCAGGCCCACCGACCGGCACCGGCTGGTGCGATACCTGCGGGTGGCCCGGGGCAGCATGCAGTTCGTGGTAGACCTGCAGCCCCGGTTCGACTACGGCCGGGCTTCGCACACCGTGGAGGTCTCGGACGCCGGCGCGGTGTTCCGCAGCGACGGCATGCACCTGACCTTGCACACGGCCGGCCGGCGGGCCGAGAAGGAGGGCGGGCCGTCGGTCCAGCGGGCCGGAAACGGGCTGCGGACGACGTTCACCATGCGCGAGGGCGAGAGCGGCCGCGGCGTGGTGCTCGAGTCAATGGGCGGCAAGCCCCAGGCGCTGCCGCCGGGCGAACTGGACCGGCTGGCCGACGACACCGCGGCGTTCTGGAAGGGCTGGCTGCGCCGGTCCACCTACAGCGGGCGGTGGCGGGAGATGGTCAACCGCTCGGCGATGACCCTCAAGCTGCTCACCTACCAGCCCACCGGCGCGCCGGTCGCCGCCGCCACGCTGGGCCTGCCCGAGCAGGCCGGCGGCGAGCGTAACTGGGACTACCGGTTCACCTGGATCCGGGACGGATCCCTGTCCATCCGCGCCCTGTCCGGGCTGGGCTACCTCGACGAAGCCGCCAGCTTCGCTGCCTGGCTGCGGGACCGGTACACCGAGAGCAAAGGCAGCGACGACTCAGGCCCGATCAAGATCATGTACCGGGTCGACGGCTCGTCCGACCTGACCGAGGAAACCCTGGACCACTTCGAGGGCTGGCGCGGCTCCAAGCCGGTGCGGATCGGCAACGGCGCCGCCGACCAGCTCCAGCTCGACATCTACGGCGAGGCCATGGACGCGATCTTGACCGGCGACAACTACGGCCTGGAAATCGTGCACAGCGGCTGGCTCGCCATGACCAGCATCATCGACTGGGTGGCTGACAACTGGGACCAGCCCGACGAGGGAGTGTGGGAGACCCGCGGCGGGCGCAAAGACTTCACCTACGGCCGGGTCCAGTGCTGGGTCGCGCTCGACCGGGCCATCCGGCTGGCCGAGCGGCACGGCCGGCCCGCCAACGCCGCCAAGTGGGCCGTCGAGCGGGACCGGATCTATAACCAGATCATGCAGCGCGGCTGGAACAAGAAGGTCAACGCGTTCACGCAGCACTACGCAACCGACGTCCTGGACTCCATCCTGCTGCTCATGCCGCTGGAAGGATTCATCGCTGCCCACGACCCGATGTGGCTGTCCACTCTGCAGGCCATGGATGGCGAGCTGGTCTCCGACAGCCTGGTCTACCGCTACAACCCGGCCGCGTCGCCAGACGGGCTGCACGGCAACGAGGGCACGTTCTCGCTCTGCACGTTCCTGTACGCCGACGCGCTGGCCCGGGCCGGGCGGCTCGACGACGCCGTGCTGACGTTCGAGAAGATGCAAACCTACGGCAACCACCTCGGCCTGTACTCCGAGGAGATCGGGTCGACCGGGGAGCAGCTCGGCAACTTCCCCCAGGCGTTCACCCACCTGTCCCTGATCAACGCCGCCATCACCCTCAACCACCAGCTCGACCTGCGCGAGGGCAAGTCCGACCCGGCCTTGACGAGCGCCAGGTAACAGGCCACGAGGCGGCGAGACGGCCTGCGGGCGGGACCCGCTGGCGTGCCGCCGTCCGTCAGCCAGCCACCTGCGGCCCGTTGTCCGGCACGCCCCGGCTGAGCTCGAACACGGCCTGGTCGCCCGGGCATAGCTCGCGGACGTCGCCGGGTATTCCGGCTCGTATCGGGTGGCTCGCGCCCTTGGGATGGACGGCTACCGTCAGCTGGTTGGCGCTGAGCGTGACCAGGATCGGGGTCTCGCGGAACTGCATCGGGAATGACAGGCCATCGAGCCCGCCTGGGAGCTGGGGGTCGAAGTACAGAACGCTGTCGCGGATCTGGGTGCCCGCGTAGCACCGCTGCATGACGTCGAGTGTCCCGGCCATGACCCCCAGGTGAATCCCTTCCTTCGTGGTGCCGCCCTGGATGTCGTCGGCGTCGCTGCGGAGCGCGACGAGAAACCGGTCCCACGAGCTCTCCGGGTCCAGGGTGGCGAGTGCTCCCGCGTGGGTGACAAAGCTCAGCGTCGAGCCGTGCGACGTCCGCCGGTCGTAGTAGGCGATGTTCCGCGCGGCCGTGTCGGGGCGGTAGTCATACCCGAGCCGCTCGAAGGTCTCGCGCAGTTCCTCGCGCGTGAAGAGGAAGAAGAGCATCACCGTATCGGCCTGCTTGGTGATCTTGTACCGGTTCGGGTCGTCGCCCTCCGCGCGCAGGATCCGGTCGAGCCGCTGGATGTTCCCGTACTTCGCGCGGTAGGCGTCCCAGTCGAGTTCTGCGAGGTCGAAATAGCCCTCGAACTGGCTGATGATGCCGTCCCCGTGGAACGGGACGAACATCCGGCGGCTCATGTCCTGCCATAGCGCCAGCTCGTCGTCACCGATACCGAGCCGTGCGCGCAATCCTTCCGTGCTGCTCGCCGGCAGCAGCGACGGCAGGTTCCCGGCGATGTCGCACAGCCAGGCCACCATGATGTTGGTGTAGGCGTTGTTGCGCAGCCCGCCCTGCGGCGCGCCGGGGTATTGCTCGTGGTACTCATCGGGACCCATCACGCCGTGGATCTCGTAGCGCTCCCGGGCGGGGTTGAAGTGCGCGATAGAGGCCCAGAATCGCGCGATCTCGAGCATCATCTCCGCGCCGTAGCGTTCGATGAACGCGTAGTCGTGGGTGGCCTGGAAGTAGTTCCAGATGTTGAAGAAGATAGCGGCGTTAACGTGCCGCTGGTTGTGGCTGAGGTCAGGCTCCCAGCGGCCCGACAGCGGGTTGAGGTGGACACGCTGGCTTTCCTCGATGCCCTCGCTGCCGCTCTGCCAGGGGAACATCGCGCCCCGGTACCCGGCGTCCCGGGCCGCCGCCCGCGCCTCCCCGATCCGGCGGTAGCGGTACAGCAGCAGCCCGCGCGTGACCTCGGGCAGCCGGACGTTGAGGAACGGGAACGCATAAATCTCGTCCCAGAACACGTGCCCGCGGTAGGCCTCGCCGTTCAGCCCGCGGGCGGGCAGCCCGGCGTCGAGGTCGGCAGTGTGCCGCGAGCACACCTGCAGAAGGTGCGCGATGTGCAGCCGCAGCAGCAACTGGACCTGCTCGTTTGCGGACACGCGCCCGCCGCACGTCCGCCACAATTCGTCCCATGCTCCGCTGTGGCGCTCGAACGAGGCGGCGAAGTCGCTGTAGCGGGCCGCCGAGCTGGCCGCCCTGACCAGCGTGTCGCTGACCGCCGGGTCCCGCGACGTGTAGAAGGCGACCATCTTCTCGACCCGCGTCGCCTCGCCCTGGCGCACATCGAAGGCCAGGACCTGCTGGATGTAGTCCTCCATCTGGTGCAGCGTCCGCCTCGTCGGCAGCGGCTCGCCACCGCGAAACACGCGCGTGCGCGTCGCCTGGCTGATGTACAGATTCGACTGCCGGGTCTCGGCCTTCAGCGCGATGACCTCGGGCCCGAACGTCCGCGGGGAAACGGGGTTCAGGTGACGGCCTTCGAGCTGCTGATAGCGGGCTACGCCGCCGTTGCTCACCCGGGCGTCGAGTGCTGAGATGACCTCGACGTGCCCGGACCAGTTCTCCGGAACCAGGGTCCACTCGATCCCGGCGTGATGCGGGTCGGCCATGCTGACGAACCGGCGGCTTTTCAGCGTCGTCTCCCTGCCGGCGCGGTCACGAAAGCGGAGGCGCCGCAGGACGGTCGCATTCCGGAGGTCGAGTTCGTGACGGTATCCGAGCAACTCGACGTCGGCCAGCCTTATCGCATCATCGCCTTCGATACGCAACTGCAGGACCAGCCAGTTCGGCAGGTTGACGAGGTCCTCGTTGAGTACCGGCAGGCCGCCCAGGATCGTCGTCTCGCGGTTGTAGCCTCCGTGCGCATACGTGCCCGGATAGTGCACGCCGTCGGCGTCTTCCCACTCCGCCGCGCCACGAGTGCACAGGTAACCGTTGCCCGTGGAGGTCAGCGCCTCCCGCAGCCCCTCGGTCCCGGGATCAAAGCCGTCATAGGCGAGCAAGAAACCGTCCACGGCACCTCCTGCCGGCCCGGCCGCCTTCGCGGTCACCGACGGCGGGCCGGCCGCGCCGAAGGTGCACAAACTCCACTCGTTCTGCATGTGCCCGACGGAGGCGCCGATGGACACAGTGGCCAGCACCGCAGCGAAGCCGTCCTGGACCATCAGCCAACCGGAGTCCGTACCGCCGGGATGTTCAGGGAGGTTCCTCCTGCGGTCGAGGGCCGTACGCCGCGCGGATCTGCCGCTCCGTTTCCTCTCGTGACAGGTAAACGTTCAGTTCCGTGCCGGTACAGCGCTGAGCGCCCATCGCATTCCCGTACTGGCAGGCCACGACGTAGTCCCGATAGGCAAGGTAGCCGTAGGCCAGCCCCCCGGCGAACGAGTCACCGGCACCGGTCGTGTCCACGACGCGCTCGACCTTGATGCGATCGACGAACTCCCCGGCGACCCCGCCAGAGCCATCCCGGTAGAAAACGACGCAGCCACGCTCGTCGAGGGTCACGCATACCGCCGCGACACCGCGGCCCAGACAGTGATCCGCCAGGCCGCGCAACTGTTCATCGCTCAGCCTCGGCGGATCAGCCGCCACCTCCGCCCAGTCACCGAGCCACGCTGAGCCCGCTTCATCCAGGTTCATCTTCAGGATGTCGATGTACGGAAGCCACACGTCCAGGTCAGCCCAGACCCTTGGACGGCGCTCGCCGCTACGGGTCAGCGTCGTCGCAGGGCCGTGGGCATCCAGCACCACGGGTGCGCGGCTGTGCTCCTTAATGTGCTGCAGCGTCGGCTGCCCCACTTCATAGTCCGTGATCGGGACACAGACAAACACGTCGGCATCGAGCACCTGTTCGATGTCGGCCGGCAGGATCGGGTTCATGAAGCTCGCCTGCCGCTCGACGCGACGATTCTGGTCGACATAACGCAGCTCGACGACGTCCCCCTGATCGGCCGGTGACGTTATACCGGAGGTGTCGATATTCGGGAAGCATCCCAGGATCTGCTTGACCGGACCCTCGTCCCGCCGGCGGACGTGTGAGATCGGGACGACCGTGTCGCCAACACCCAGCAGAGCCGAGAGGGCGACCGCCGTATACATGACGCATCCGTACTTCTCGAACCGCTCACCGGCATGGGTCACCACCTGGTCGCGAGGGATCGGCCCCAGCACCGCGACCTTACGACTCCTCCGGCTTTTCATCTCATCCATCACGAACACCTCCGGCGCTGGACCTCCACCGCCAACTCGCTGCCGCGCACTGGCTGGGGCTGGTGATTTCCGGTCAGCCCCGGACGCACTGGGCCGCCCCGAGGACCAGGCCGCGGTGGTGACCAGCTGTCAGCCGGTGGCGAAAAGGTCGTCGCGGACGGCCGAGACGCCCGTGCCCATCCAGCCGGCGTCCATCAAATCGAGCTCTGCCCTGACTGCCTCGCGGATGTCCTTGGTCGTGGCCATGATGCCCCCTGCATAGCCGAAGTAGAGAGTCAACCAGGACGCGCCGAAGGTCTCCCGCCAGCCGCAAGAGCCTGGGCTGTCCCGCCGAGTCACGGGCCTTGCTCCTGCCATATGCGCGCGTCCAGCTAACACCCCCAGGTCGGCCCGCACAGTGCACAGACCGTGCCCTCCGGGTTCGCGGGATTGATCTACCCGATCCGATACTAGGCAAAACAGGCCCGCCGAGCGCGATCCTCGCCCACGCGGCTCGTGCTCGGCGCGGCGCGCCTTCCATACGCCGGCCCGTGGGAGCTTCCGGTACTCGGCGCGGTCAGCTCCCGCTGCCGTGCTGATCAGGCCGGACGGACACTTTGCCTGAGCGGGAGACCTCACCCAGCCCGGACTCCCTGATGCGCTAACCGCCTGGTTTCAGACCGCCCACTGCGGCGTAGCGCGAAGGGGCACGCGGCTGACCCGAGCTCGGAGTGCGTCCTGATCGTCTCGTCTGCCAGCGGCCAGAGCGAGCCCAGCAGACCAGGCCGCGCCCGTTCCGTGCCCGACGGAGCGGTCATTCACGGCGACTCAGGGATACCCACGGTGAGCGCCGAACAGCCCTGACCTGGGCCGCAGCAGCTCAGCGGGCTGCGGTCCGCAGCCTTCCGAGCTGGTCATGCGGGTTCGATTCCCGTCCCCGCTCCATCTTCTGGCCTGGTCAGGGCCGTGACGACCACGAACAGGGCCATATCTGAAATGGCCGTCGTGTCACGAAGAGCTGCTCGGGTCATGTAATCAGCACCGCGGCCGACGTACCCGTATGACAGATCGTGATACACTGGACTCATGTCATCAGCCATCAGCGTGCGTCTCGACCCCGAGGCACTGCGGGCGCTGGCCCAGATCGAGTCGACCGGCCTCAGCAGATCCGAGGCCATCCGCAAAGCCATCCTCGACAGCGCCGCCAGGCTGCGGCGTCGAGACGTGCTAGCCGCCGAGGTGGCAGCGCTTGAGGCCGACGAGGACGACCGGCGCGAGATGCTCGAAGTCGCTGACTTCATGGAGAGCATGCGTGCTACGGGGTGACATTTACGAATTCCGCCCGCCCCGGGGAACGGGTCACGAGCAACGCGGCCAACGGTACGGAGTGATCGTGCAGGCCGACGAGCTGCTGCCTCGCTCGGTGGTCTTGGTCGCACCGACATCGCTGAGTGCCAGGCCGGCGTCGTTCCGCCCGGAGATAGACCTGCTGGGAGAGACTACCCGCGTCCTCGTCGAGCACGTCGGCGCCATCGACGCCGGACGGCTTGGCGACCTGGTGGGGCGGGTCACCCCAAACCAGCAATGGGGCATCGACGAAGCTCTGACGACCGTTCTGGGTCTCCGCTAGCAGGATTCGGAACGGCTGGAACTGTTGCCGAACCTGGCTTTTCCTGGCGCCTCAAAGTACCGCACCGCGCTGGGATCTGGTCCTGGCAGGAAACCCTCTCACAGGCGCTCAGGGCTGCTGGGCGCACATGCCGTGACTAACGAAGGCGGCCTCCGGCGGATGACAACGGTCAATTTGAGATCTCGATCGCTGGAGCGGCCAGCGGCGGCCCAAGGTTCGGCGGCTGCGAGGACGCCGGGCAGGCGCAGTAAGGTTCGCAAGCGGCCGGAGTTAGGGACGGATTGATGGCGCACAGGGACTGGGACGTCGTGGTTGTGGCTCACCGCGGGATGGTGTCCGGTGTTCCGGAGAACACGCTCGAGGGTACCGCCAAGCGATCCTGAAAAGCTTCAGCGCGATAGAGATTGACCTGCGGGCGACAGCAGACGGCCACATCGTAGTGATGCACGACGAAACCGTTGACCGCACTACCAGCGGCTGCGGTGAGGTTGGCAGACTAACGCTCGCCGATATCCGCTCACTGGATGCAGGCAGCCACACACGCCCGGAATTCGCCGATCAGAAGGTTCCGACGTTCCAGGAAGTCCTCGACGCTGTACAAGGGTCAGGGATCAAGCTGGTGCTCGACGTCAAGCCAAGCCGCTGCTGGATCACAAGCGCGTCATCGAGCTGACAGAGCAGTACGGGGCAGCGCTGGATGTGATCATCGGGGCACGCAACCTCGCCGACCTCCAAGACTTCAAGCACCTGAACCCGAACCTTCAGACACTTGGCCTGGTGCCCGGTGAGGAGTTCGCGCCACCGGATCATGATGCAGCGGCAGAGTTTGCCCGCTCGGGCGCCGACATCATCCGCCTGTGGCCACCGTGGATCTTCACTGATCGTGACCAGAGCACCGGAGGTGAGGCATCCCAGCTGGTCGAGCGGATGCACCAGCTTGGCAAACCCGTGTGGACCACCGTTGACGTCCTGTCCAGACATCAACCCCGAGCGGCCCCGCGAGGACCTTGCCGCCTCCGGATCGAGCAGGACATTATTCGGGCCGTAGTCACCATGGACCAAGACGGCACCGGCACTGGCGCTGTGCCCTGGCCGCGACCATCCGCGGGTCGACCGCCTGAATGCTGCGGAGCATCTCTCCGCAGGCCCGCAGAACCGCTGGTGCCCGGCCAGCGCCTATCAGGTCCTGGCCATGCAAGCCTTCCATGAAGCTCATGCGGACTTCGGCACCGGACCTTCCGATGAACGGC
>Ga0193728_1001659_pt1 | contig 11456 bp, 11 predicted proteins | sample U1c1metaG_FD_143037 | JGI IMG/M metagenome (GOLD analysis project Ga0193728, IMG submission 143037) | Soil microbial communities from a riparian zone of the East river system, Colorado, United States - U1c1 | ecosystem: Environmental > Terrestrial > Soil > Riparian zone | place: USA: East River...
CCGATCGTTTTGCACAGTTCGATCCACCAAGTGACTCTTATCCGTGAACGACAAACACGTGCCGTCATGATAAGAAGTTGGTGGAGAGCCGCTTGTGCGTACTACGACGACATCATGCACATGCTCTGGGAGTCGCCAGCGCAAATCGACGAGATGGTCATCAACAAAGGTGGTGACATTAGAAACATCGCAGACTAACAGCACCGGATGGGGCAGCACACTTGGCTGCGTTGAAGCAATCTCATCATAAGCTGAGAAGACAGCATAGAAAAGCGGAATGCCGTTCTCTGGCTGTGTATCGTCACAGGCACGCCCTGTGATTGTGCCAAGCAATGTGCCATCTGTGACTGATGAGGGGCGTGACCTGCTTTTGCGCACGAGCTTGTAGCTGACCCCCCGGTTAAGCGACGCATCCCAGCTCAGGCTAACTACTGTGCCATGAACCCTTGCTTGCACATTGCTGGGTGGGGCCAGTGGAATAGTACTTAAAAGCGCACGAGCTTCCGCAGCATCGGCACATATCTGTAGCGCCTGCAAACAAAGTTCGGCCTTGCGGTCGATGTTCGAGGACGGCAATTGTGCCTGTTTCACTAACTCCCTTGTGCGTTCGATTTTTTCGCTAATGATTTTTTTGTCATGTGCCACATCTTTTGCTAGACGAACTGGTAATGTCGTAAGATAACGCTGAGCACCATAAAAGTGGTGTTGGTCAATCATCTGGCGCAATTGCTCAAGGTGTTTTTGTTGTTCTTGCACCAGGGACTTGATTTTTTCTCGATATCTGCTAATCTTTTTGACACGCTCATCAGCTTTTTTTGGTACCCAAGCACGTTCTACTGTTCTTAATCGCTCATCTGCCGTTTTTACCTCTTCATGATTGAGTAAGCCCTCGCATTCTATCAGCACCTCGTCGATCCAGAAGACGTTGCCGACCGGGAAACCGCAACGACTGCATCCAGCCTCATCGGAGGGAACCCTCTGGTTACAGTCCGGGCACTGGATAAGTAACGGTTTGTTACACTTCCGACAAAATTGACTTTGCTTCGAGTTGATAACCCCACAGTTGCCACAACGCTGTTGAGGATTCTGATCGATCATTGGCAGTTCAACGAACCATTTTCGCTGCCCAGCATGTTCCTTCAGTTTGGCTAGCGCCTGATCATTCTGCCAGCCTTTTTCGGCTGCATCCCGGAGAAAGTTTTGCACCTGGCTCGCAGTCAGCGTTTTATCAGTCCGACGGTTCATATACTCATCGAATGGTTTCAGTAATGCATCCAGAGATTGTTGCTGCAAGCTCTCGTTATATGCTGTGCGCTTGTCAGGGGATTGGAAAATAGTTTTTGCGTGGCCCGCCAGTTCTGATTTTGCCGTCACCTCGAAATCTTTCGGTTGCCGGATAGTCATGTCATGGTAAAGTTCATCGGCGGCTCGGCACAGCACTTCTGAAGAAGTATTCGGCTTCAAGCCAAGCAACTGATAGAGATCAGGTATACCCAAGGACTCAAGTCGCTGCTCAATCGCTTTGATGACGGATGAATTAATCTTGGGGACCGCTTTGGGACCGGGGCTGGTTGGGTCATCACGTATTTCAACCTTGAGGCGACTGCGGATCTCTTTTTCGGAGTAGACATCTTTGAATTCGGCCACAAGCTTATCAAACTCGCCTTTCTCAAGGTAGCCTCTCGCTTCGGCCAGCGCGAGTTGTTGGTCAAATTTTGCCCTGATACCTTCCAGAGCTGTCCCCTGCTCCTTTTTCGCTGCGGCAGCCTCCGCGTTGCGCAGCATTTGATCTTCCATTACTCTCTTGATATCCGGGATCATCTCGCGGTTCTTCTGTGCAGCGATAGCCTTCGTACCAATGCCTAAACTCAGGCGACTCCAGTTGCTGGTTTTTGCCTTTAATGCTGCATCAAATTTTGTCGCATCCCAGGGGGCGTCAGGGTCTAGCCCGAGCAGGATAAAGTAATTAGGACGAGTTGTTCCACCAGCCATAGTATGTCCTGTCCCTCCGATAATGTTACTCTAGTGATCTCCAGTAATTCGTTACCGTTCCAGACGTAAAAACTTGTTATCGCGCTGCTCTCCGCCTTTCTCTGTTAATTCACGTGCGATGGTATTGAATGCCTCGGTCAGACAGTTCAAGTCGGTGAAAAAGCTTTGCTCGGACGAAGACGCAATCTTCGCCAAAAAAGCGCAATCCGCATGCCCAAACCCAATAGCAATAACCTCAATACCTGCTTCATGGCAGTGGTGAGCTTTTTTAATAGCACTATCTTGACATGTCCAGACGCCGTCTGTCAGTACAATGGCGTAACGCCGTCCTCTTTTATTGCTCAAGTAATCGAAGAGGGTTCCGAACGGATGGGTGGTGCTACCGCCGCCGACTGATAGATTGCGGATGGCACGCGAGATGTCTTTCGCGTTCTGGGTCGCTTCCTGATCAACTCTCACCGAGTTTGAGAACGAGATCAAGCCGATCGAAGTTGTGGTAAGGTCGCATTGGCTCACGAATTGTTCGGCGGCATTCTTAGCTTCCGCCTGTGGCTTACCCCTCATACTGCCTGACACGTCGAATGCCAGATAGACAGTCATATGTTCTCGTACTTGCTGATCGACAGGGTGACCTGCAAAGCGAGCCGGGACATCGGATGGAACTGCTTCGACAGTCAGTTTTAATGGCTTGCCACTCGATCGCTCGACGGCTGAAATCTGCACCATGCCATTTTTGTCGTAGTGGTAGGTAATATCCAATACTGCGACTTCATCTCTTACGGGCGGGAAATCGGCGAATACATATTTGCCAAGATAGACGCACTGCTGAGGGTTTTCGCTTTCTCCCTGCGTCAGAAAGACTTCAAGCGTCGTATTACCACCATGCCGCACATTCATCTGGTAGGGGCGCGTCTGAGTAGAAGGAATGGGCTGATTCTTACCGATCAGGATGCTGTTGATATACCGGGTGCGATCAGCGGCCTCGGCGATCATACCGAGACTGTGATTTGTGCCCTGCTAGCCGATATTTGGGAGCACCAGCCCCGGTGGCCTGATCTATCTCCATCGCTGCCTGGATAGCCGCTCCCAACGCCACAGCTTCGTCTGGGTGAACACCACCCATCGGAGCTTTGCCAGAAAGCCGCTCAACAAGATTTCGCACCATCGGCATACGGGTAGAGCCACCCACGAGCAGCACACCGTTGATATCAGTCCAGGTCAGACCCTTATCCTGTAACACACGTTCCATCAGAAGCTGTGTGCGCTCCAGGAGATGACTCGTCAGGGACTCAAACGTCGTGCGTGTGACTGTATAGGTCTGACTGTAGCTATCGGCATGGACACGGATGTCGGCCCGATTCCTGACCGACAGGGCACGTTTGAGTTGTTCCGATTGGACGCGCAGCGCATTAAAATTGTCGCCGATCAGTTCGGTACCGAACTCATTCGCAAACTGCTCTGCGATATAGGAAATGAGGCAGTCGTCCCAGTCTTTCCCCCCCAGGCTATGATCGCCGTCGGTAGCAAGCACATGTAGCTCATCCTGCGTCATCGCTACCAGCGAGATATCGAATGTTCCCCCACCTAGGTCGTAGACCAACGCTTTTTGCTCACCGCTCTCGTTCCTTAGACGCAGGCCATAGGCCAGTGCAGCGGCAGTCGGCTCGCTGATGATCTTCAGGACACGCAAGCCCGCCTTTTGTCCTGCTTCGATGGTTGCAGTGCGCTCGGTATGCGTGAAATACGCAGGAACGGTGATAACTGCGTCCATCACGGGAGCGCCAAAGAACCGTTGGGCCTGCCCTTTCAAATGAGTTAGCACTAACGACGACAGATCGATCGGCGTATAGTCGCGCTCGTAGAACGAGAGAACAAAGTTGGAATCGCCCATACTACGCTTGAAGAACGAAGCAACTTCCATTTTTCCCAGCGCCTGTTGCTCTTTTGCTTGATCACCAACGAGGATCTTAGCTCCCTCGAAAGAGACTACTGAGGGAGTAAGGGTATGTCCTTCTTCGTTCGGGATAACTTGCGGCTTGCCATCGCTGTCGATACAGGCGACAACGGAATAGGTTGTTCCTAGATCGATACCGATAAAATTATTCACGTGGTGTTCCTCCGTACGAATGAGACATCCTAGGAGATGCTCAGGCTGAATGCACGTGCTTTGGCCACCGCCAGTTCCTCTTCTGGAATCCCCAGCTTGATCTGAATAGTGACTTCAACCATCCTGTTACTGCTCAACTCGCGCCCTGTCACATGCAGACGTCCTTCCTGGTTCAACTCAAAAGTGACCTCAAAGGGAGCGTGAACTGGCAGATGTGGTGGCAAGTTCAAGATCGCATTGCCGATCTCTTCGCCTCTACTGATATCAGCTACTTCGTATTCTGAAACGCTGTTCTCCATGACTTGAATGTTCACTGACTGCTGATCGGCCTGAACGGTATAGAACGTCTCGGCTTTTGTAAAAGGCAAGGGATCATTAACTCTAATCAGGTTAGCAATGACTTGTTGATCAGCTTTATTCAAGGCGATAATACCGAAGCAGTGGCTAGCAACGTTTGTAATCGAGATGGTGTTGAACTTCTCCACCACACTTGTTCGCAGACCGACCTCGAGCGCTACTTCTTGTTGGGCTCGTTCTACAACCTGTTGAGAAACCTGCGCTTGATTCACGCTGTCAACCGTCTGGCCAGTCATCTCAGCGATTTTAATCTGAATTTTTTCATCGAGCATCAACTTTTGTCCGTAGACTGCTGCTCCTTTGGCCACAGCTTCATCGGGATCAAAAGATCGTTGTGGAATATCGGGAAACTCTTTTTGCAGGAGTTCGACCACCTGCGGCATCCTTGTTGATCCACCAACCAGCAGAATCTGGTTGTAACGGGTGAAGCCGCGCTTAGCTGCTTCGTCAATAGTTGTTTTGGTATAGGTAAGAGTGCGTGAGAGCAGCCCGGCAGTCAGTTCGTCGAATTTCTCGCGCGTCAGTTTGACTCCCACACGCTCTCCATTGTGCACTACGGGAATCGTCGTTTCCTGGCGTGCTGAAAGTGCACGCTTAGCGGTCTCGGCTTTGTTCCAGAGATCCTGCTGTGTGTCCAAGGATTCAAGCGGATCATCTGATGAGCCAGTCTCATTCGTCCATTCCTGCGCCAGATATTGCACCACGGCTTCATCCCAGTTACGCCCACCAAGATAGTGATCACCGCCAGTGGCCACTACGGTGATTGTGCCACCCGTGATCTCGATCACGGTGATATCGAAAGTACCACCTCCCAGGTCAAAGACCAGTACAGTCTGATTCTGCTCATTCTGCAGGCCATACATGACCGCTGCTGCCGTCGGTTCATTGATTACTTCGCGCACTGTTAGCCCGGCAATCTGCCCCGCACGGGCTGTCGCTTCACGCTGAGCAATGCCAAAATAGGCAGGACAGGTAATGACAACTTCTTGGACGGGTCTCCCCAGGTACAGTTCAGCATCATTGGCGAGCTTCCGCAGGATATAGGACGAAACCTCTTCTGGCCGGTAATCTGCGCCCTCATAGGTAAACACCCAGTCCGACGTACCCATCTGGCGTTTCACCATCTCCACGACCTCATTCGGATAGAGAACGCCGTTATTCTTAGCTTCTTTGCCCACAACGCGGTTCGTACCTTCAAACGACGGCCTTCCCATGCTCATCGACGTATGCAATACATGAATAGGTTGTTCCAAGATCGATACCGAAAACCATCTCTGGATTTGCCATGGTTTATGCTGCTTTCTTAAATATATTCAAACGTATTTGTTGTTTTCACCAGGAGTTACGTGTGCGAAACAGAGCGATAGGTCATTACCAGCTCTGGACGCAAAATCTTCTCATCATATTCAAAGCCTTTGCTTACCCTGCGTGCAATATGCTTGTCTAGAGAAGACTCTGGTGTCTCAACTGCTTGCAACGCCCGCTGTCTGCCCGAAACAAAGGTTTCACCTTCGACGGAATATGGCTCGACACCATTACGCTGCAAGATTTCCTCAATAGTGGCCTGGAACGATTCCAGATTTTTCAAGACTTGAGTGGCAGGGATCGTACCCTCACCCTCAGAACGTGAGATACTTCCAACCAACCGATTCAGGTCATCATGCATGCAAATAAGATCGAGAATAACGGGGCGTAAGATTTTGAAGTACAGTCCGGCGCGATAAGCTTGCAGTTCATTATGCAAGCTATCGATCTGCCGTTCTTTACTGGCGTCATACTTTATTTTTGTATCGAAGTCCTGGCGCAGTTGTTCCATAGCATCTACCAGATGGTGCAGTGTAGCCATGAGGGCGGTTTCGCTTGTTCCAGAAGCGAGTGCTGTACCATTCTGAGACTGTTCAGAATCAGATGCAGGAAGTGGCCTCTCTTCATCTGCAATACTATAAAGTTGAGACGACTGGGAACTATCCTGTTCATACTCCATGTTTCCGTGTCCTTTTTCTCTGCTTAAAACAACGCAATATACAAAGCTCGTATTTGAGAGGACCCTCCTCAATTGTTTCCCTAAAATGGGTCCTCATCGAAGCTCTCATCTAGCACTTTAGATCTTCTGCATTAATGTTAAATGATTATATTTAGGAATGCATATAAATGCAACTACTACCACCCATTTGTCACTCGAATTATTTACACAAGATTGTTTTCATTATATGAAAACGAATATTAGCGTGTGGGACACCATGTCTGCAGACAGGGAGTGGCATGTACACAGAGGATTGGAGGCACAACACTCTCATACATTCTGCTCGTTTCAATAGCCCATTTGTATAGACAAGAAAATTTGCTTGCAGCGTAAGAGGAAGCACGTTATACTTCAACTACAGTGGTCTATGATGAGCGCCTTCCCTACGTCTATCGAGGTTGTCTATTGTTATGTCGATGCTGATGAAGATCTGCGGAACGAACTGGAGAATCATCTGAGTTCGTTACGACATGAGGGTCTGGCATCACCAATGTATGTATTGGGCCTTATTGGTGGAGAGTTCTTCACAAAAGAAGCATGTATTGAAGTTGAGGCAGGTTGATCAATGTCAGGTTTACAGAAGCCCATTGAACTATTTTGCTCCTATGCCCATGAGGATGAATCGCTGTTACAGAAACTGGAGACCCATCTGAGTATGCTCAAGCGTCAAGGGCTTATCTCTACGTGGTATGATCGCCAGATCACTGCAGGCACACAGTGGGCACGGGCCATTGATGCTCACCTCAATAGCGCTTCGGTGATCCTTCTGCTTATTAGTCCCGACTTCTTTGCCTCTGACTACTGTTACGGCATCGAGATGATGCGAGCACTGGCGCGACACAAAGCCAACGAGGCACGCGTTATTCCCATTCTGCTGCGACCTGTGGACTGGAAAGGGGCTCCGTTTGCACATCTGCAAGCACTTCCCACCAATGCCAAACCGATCACAACTTGGAGCAATCGAGATGAGGCCTTTGCTAACGTGGTCACTGGTATTCGTCGAGCCATTGAAGATCTTGCACAGCTTTCTGCAAGCGATGCCTATGGTGAAAAGCCAGTGAGTGAACCACAAGGTGCAGGGAAATATCAGATCAATATTCATGGTCCAATAAGCGGATTAACTATCGGTGATCACAATCAGGTCACGAGCAATTTCGGCAATACACTCGGTCATCCTACTGCACCAGAGCAAGTTGGTTCGCCGAAAGGAGTGTTGCCGCAAGTCAGCTTTGGAGAACCCTTTCCAAAGATTTGGAATGTCCCTCGTCGCCATACCTCCTTTTTTACGGGTCGTGATCATGTGCTGGAACAGATCGCTGATGGTTTCCGGTTGAAGAATAAGGCAGGGATGGTCCCTTATTTTACCTTTTCGGTGCGTTGCCCAAAAATAGCCCCTATCCACTTGAGTCCCAGGAGAGAGGCGGTTTTTTCCATGACTCTCATCCGTCAAGAGTACAAATGGTGTGAAAGGTCTTTCTTGTGGTACAATTGGGAAGAGAGGGAAAAATCCTTATCACCTTACACCTTTTGTCAGGAGTCCCATAGCAAAAGCCATGGACTTGCGAAAAGGCTAGCTCATGGTAAGCTCCTGCAAGGAATGAACACTGTATTAGCGGTGTTTGTTTCTTTTCTAAAAATGTGCTAATTGTATATTATATGAGGTATTAAGGTTATGTCAATGATACAGGGAAATTTGAATATTAAACTTTTATCGGATGAAAAAATTTATACAATACAAAGAAAGCATCTCATTTCGATAGCCTTTCCTTTAGCTAGCTACGCACTGATTGCAATTATATTCATTGTCACATTTATTATTATTATATCTCGTCTTTTTCCAGTAATTAGTCCCCTTTCCTTTATTGATGCTGCACTACTACTACTATCTTTCTTAGTGGTTTTTGATATGTTTATTATTATGAATTGGTTTTATCAATTCTATGTAGTTACGAACAAAAGAATACTGCATATTCATTTTTTTAAAACGCAGGGGAAACATTTTGAAGAAGTGTTTGTTGCAGCAGGAACTGAGATAAAAATTAGTAGAGTAGCAAGTAACTTGATATATGGCATATTCAATGTAGAAGACATATATATTGAGTTTCGCCAGCAAGATCGAGAAGCTCCGTTTATTATTCGGGCACCCGATCACCCAGAGAAACTTGAAGAGATTTTAGATGAAATTGCGACAAACCATGAAAAGGAAAGATAAATGAATTTCATTAAATTTATTCAATTAACCTTAACACTCATTGAATGCTGCTTTTTGGTAGCTTATGGAGGCATTATAATGAAAGTACGATATGCTCGAATAGCTTCAAATATTACTATTCCAAAATTATGGAGATCAATTAGTATTTATGCTTTTGTATTTATAATTGCTTGTATCGCATTTTTACTTTTATCATTGATAGGATTTGCCCTCTAGACCAAAGGTACAGGGTGAGCAATGAGATCGGCTCATGCTGCTCATCCGTGCCCAGCAGCAGAGCATGCCGATCCATGCGTTGGTCCAATGTTTTCAAGTCATCAGCCAGAAGCATCTCTCCCACCCTTTCCATTCTGTCCCTCCTTTCGACTTGCATCTCCCAGGCACACATGCTACTCTTTTTAAGAGAGAAGAAATTATGAGGGTGCGGTTGGAATAGTATCATATGAAAGGACTTTCAAATAATGCTTAACTTCGATTTTGTAAGTGATGAGAAATTCCGCTTTTCTCTTGAAAAAGATTACCAAGAAGTAACCTCATCTCTACAAAACAGTGCATGGAAGGCAGCTTATATACTCGCTGGAAGTATCATAGAGGCAATACTCATTGATTACCTTTTAGCAACTGGCTACCAACAGACAGATCCGCTAAGTATGACTTTAGAAGATGCAATCGGAGCTTGTATAGATGAAGACGTATTATCAGAAAAAGCAGGATATATTGTCTATACGATGAGATCTTATAGAAATCTCATCCACCCAGTCAAAACAGTAAGACTAGGTGAAAGCATAGAAGAAGGTAGTGCAAAAGTTTCGCAAGCATTAGTAGAAATGATTGCTAAAGAGGTTTCAGAAGCAAAAAAGAAAAAATATGGATATACAGCCGAGCAAATTGTTAATAAAGTTATAAAGGATAGCTCAACGAACGCTGTTCTACCTTATCTACTAAAAAATACTTCTGAACTTGAAAAAAAACGACTATTGTTGGAGGTAATACCACAAAAATACATTGACTACTTAGAAAAAACAGAACATGGGGTAAGCAATAATCTAGCGGCTCTCTCCAAATCCTTTTATATTATGTTCAATACCGCTACTGACCAAACAAAGAAAGATGTCGTCCAAAATTTTGTAAAAATCATCAAAGATGAAAAAGCTTATCACCTGTACGTACATCAAAATGAATTTTTCAAGGCACATTTTCTAGCATACCTTAGCATTGAAGATTCTAAAATAGTTAAAAAGAGTCTTTTCTCTGTCTTAGAGGAACAAATCAACAAGCCAATATTAAAGACGCTAGAGGGCATTGGCGAGTTCATACAGGTAGAAGATATACATGATTTTATAAGCCCGATCATCTTATCCACTTTTAAAGAGCCATATCGCCCTTCAGCTTCTATAGAAGATATCGGGGAATTTTTGTGCGAGGAATATTCTAAAATGCCTGAAGATGTAAAAGATTATATACAAACTTTTCTTAACGAAGATCGATGGAGCTTTCGGAACGATAATGATAAAGAAAGATTAACCTACCTTAGAAATATTATTCTGTCCCCGAGGATCTGGACAAGCCGGTTAAAGTGACGACTCCCCCAGGATAAATCCAGGGGCTTCACGCAATAGCCGAACGGAATGTACCCGCTAGCGGCAGTTTCACGTAGGCTCCGTCCGAGCCCAGTGGCCGTTACAACCTCCCCGAGCGAGTGTGAGAATTGACACTCTAAAAAGCGACTCGGATCAACAATTGGCACACTCAACATTGACACGCTAATGCTTTTACCCAAGGGAACGATTTACCATTGGAACCTCTAAAACACTATTCCACCGTTGGTGTACTACTACCAGGAAGAGTATAGCATACCTGTCAATATTTCATACCAACTTACCAACTTGCGATCAGTGGTATAATTCTTCGAAGACGGTAGTTTGCCCGTGAAAGCAAAAAGATCCATGGCAAGAATAACGCGTATGACATACGCCAGGATAACGTAAGCGATACAACACATCACGTCTAGCCGTTTTCTTCAGTTGAGCATTCCAAAACATACGAAAGGATACTAATGGCACATTTCCGACGATCAAGCGGACAGATTGCCTTGTTCACTCTCTCTTTGATCAACATAGCAATTGCTATTTATCTGACGATCGTACACTATAATACTCACGTTGCACTTGTATGTTCATCCAGCGGCCTGGTGAATTGCGAACACGTCATTTCTAGTCCATACGCCTCTATACCAGGTACTTCTATTCCTATCTCTATTGCTGGCATACTGTGGTCGGTAGTTGGAGTTGCACTGGCTGTTATTGCCTGGCTTGTCTGGCCTGAGAAGCACATAGTGCGCATCGCAGAGCTAGCATGGGCAGGGGTAGGTATGTTGTCGGTTTTCTATCTGGTCTACGTCGAACTTGTCCTTCTCCATGCCATTTGTATCTGGTGTACAGCCGTTCATGTCGTTGTTTTACTCTACCTGCTCATAGCTGTGTTTTTGGTGTACACATCTATAGATACAGACGAGGAAGATGCTGACGTTGAGCGAGAACAACCTGGAGTCAGTGCATAGCTATTCCCATTTAAACGTTCGTACCGCAACTAGTAGAATAGCAACTGCCCAGACAGCCAGGACAATCAGTGGTGTGGCAGGAAACCTCTCCCCATTGTTCATCGTCGCTTGTAGGGCCTGCGTTAGTGCGGCAGCGGGCAACATCTGAGCGAAATCTGCTAGTGGTGCTGGTAGGCGATCCACTGGCAGAAGGCTGCCCCCGATC
>Ga0193728_1001660_pt1 | contig 11455 bp, 1 predicted proteins | sample U1c1metaG_FD_143037 | JGI IMG/M metagenome (GOLD analysis project Ga0193728, IMG submission 143037) | Soil microbial communities from a riparian zone of the East river system, Colorado, United States - U1c1 | ecosystem: Environmental > Terrestrial > Soil > Riparian zone | place: USA: East River...
TTTATCGCTCTTATAATATCTAGCCCCTTACGGATATTATTATAAATATTATCTTCTTTACCGCTTATATAAACTATCTTATAGTAATAGTACCTGGCTATGTTAACTACTTCTTTCTCCGTTACCTTATATAGCAGTTTACCTTCTTTCTTACGCTACGGGTACTACTACGAGTCTTTAATGACGAGGGGTATCCTAGAAGTGTCCCCCGTACGGTATACTTTCTAGTAAGTAGTCGCTTGACCGGCAATATAGCGTGCCCGCTTTATAGGTTTATTAAGGATAAGACACTCGGTCTAATTATTACGCACAACCTTAATATATCGCTTGCCGTCTAATATTAGAATAGTAGGGTTAAACTTAAGCTACTCCTTATTTATCTAGAGAAATCCTAATATCGCCAAGGTAAATTATAGTCCGTCTTTATTAATATTAAATAGTAATAATGCGATGCCTCCTACCCGGTTATACTCCTATAGCCGCATAATAGATCTATAGAGGGTAAATCCTAGGATAAAGCGACGAGTGTCCTAAGCGGCAAAGACTTCTCTTACATATTTTCCCAAATTAAACTATGCCTATAAGGCTATATTAGTGTTTAGATTACTCTTTAGCTCTCCTAGTACAAGTATATACAACTAATAGCATTAAGAGCTTTTGCTAGCTATTAGATTATCCATAAAACCAATATCTAGCTTTTGCTTTACTGTAGACCCTTATAAGGGCTACTTAGTATATATAACAAGCGTTTATTATATCTTTAGGGCGGACTTATACTCCTCTATAAAGCCTAAAAATAATTTAATTAGGTTATTAAACTACTTTAGGACATTATCTTACTCTACGCTTTTAGGCCAGTTACGCTAACTGCCCTTCTTAGTATATAGTAGATTATTCCCTTCCTTACATTTCTTAAAAATAGCGGCGCTTACCGCTATAAGACCTTCTACTTCCCTAAAGAATACTTTATATAAGCTAGGAATCCTAACGTAAAGGGGGCCTAGCTCCTCCTTTAGAATATAATCTATATATTTCCTATATTCGGACAAGTTAGCGAAACTGCTTATATTATATATATTTAGGGTTTAAATACAAAACAGTAGCGGTTAGGAAGGAGGCATAGACTTAGTTATAACGGTATAGACCTTTTCCTAGATAACCTCGTTAGGCTTAATCCGAAGGATTGTGTTTAGAAGAGGTAGGAACTACTTAATATTAAAGTCGTTAGAACTAACTACTAAATTAAATCTTAATAGATTAACAAGAAGGATTTTATTACCGCTATTAGATAGTAATAAATAAGAAGCGGGAAGGCTCTATAGAGCTAGTATTAGATTAAGCAAAATATCCTTTAGTTCTGTAAGCGTTAGATAGAAACTTGTAATAGGTATATTAGTAATTACCTTTATTACCTATCTAGTGCAATAAGTCTAAAGAGCTAGAGATATCTAGATCCTAACAAGCCAAGTTAAATAAATCGCGAAAGTTATTTAGTCCTTCTCTAATAGGTTTCGTTTTAATTATCTCTAATTAGGAGAGATTCGCTATTGCGAGTAAACGCGCCAAGAGCAATATCGGGAGGGCCGATATAGCAGGCGGGTAGGTAGATGAGGAGGGGAGATTAAAGAGGCTAGCATATAATAGATAGTATAATAGCAGACAAGTATAGCGAGGTTAAGTATATATTAGGCGCGTCTTGTAATAAGGAAATAACTAGGGAGAAAAGTGTAAAGGAAGTAAGGTATAAGCGAACGTAGGGATAATTAGGCGCGGAAAAGTTAAGCCGATCCGATGTAGCTTAGACTAAGGCTTTATAGGGCTTAGCCAAATGCTAAGCCACGATAGCCGGTAGGCAGCGTTTTTTTGTCTAATTATACTTATCGATTTTAGTTCGTTCCGTAACGCGTAAGGCTCTAATATAGCGGAGCTCTTATACAGCGAGGTTAAAGGGGCGCCCAAGAACGGGTTAACTGTGGGGTTAGTTATATAAGCGCCCACGAACGATTATATAGCTTGTCCTAAAACGAGCTAAACCTAATATACTAAATATAGATATAGCCAACCTCTTTTTACAGCGGTTAATCGACTTATTTCCTAAAAACAGGTTCTAGTTCTTAGAACTAGATCTAGTTTTTAGAATTGCGCCCTTTTTATAGTAGTTAATTAGCCTATCTAGTTTTTAGGATTGTAATTTAAGCTAGGACTGAAAATAGTCCATTTAGCTCAATACTATATACCTTTTTAGTTACGTTTAGTACGTCTAGAACCTAGAATTAGGATCTAGTCTTTAGAATTAGAATCTAGTTTTTAGAATTAGATCTAGTTTTTAGAACGAGATCTCGTTTTTAGTTAAAACTTAGGTTAATATTAAGGGGTAGATCCTCTATTTATTCTTAATATTCCTATATTAATATAAAATTTAGAGCCAACTTGTACCCTAGTTACCCTATAAAACGTAGGCTATTAATTATCTAGTACTATAGTGATGTATCTAAAGTAAAGGTCACTACTGAGGTTAAAGCGAGCTGTAAATGAGAATTTTTAAAAGTAAAAGGCTAATAGATTAAAGCGAGACTATAACGCAGATTGCTATAACCTAATACGGCGTAATGGTTGATTTTATACCTATACATCTATAGATTAACCTTTATAGCCTCTAAACCTATAAGACCTAGTAGGCCCTCTTCTCTCTATTACTATATAGACTACTAACTACTTTAAAGGAAAAGTTCTATCCTATATAAGTTAAGGAGACGCTAGTATATTTTAACTAGGTTAAAGAGGGTAGGCTAATAAAGGCTAGTTTTATCCTCTACTAGTAAAGGAAGACGCTAGTAGAGAGTAACTAGACTTAAACATATAATAGGGGAACGTAGTTCTGCTTACTTTAGATACTAAGCTTAGTTAGATATACTAACTTATTGCTAATTAAGTATATAAATGCGGCAAACACTCGCTAAAAAGGGTAGGGCTAGTTCTAGCTTAAATCTAATATATAAATTTCCTTTAATAAGCAAACGATATAATAAATAAAGAGCATACTATTTAAGCCAACAAATTTCCCCTTAATTCTATAGACTTCTCTATCCTAAGGCTAAGTGTACCCTTTTCCTCTTAGATGCCATAATCTTATTTCTAGCCTTTATAACCTATTTATCTCCGTAATCTTAAAGTTTTATTACAGCCTCTCTTAAGAGTATGGATTTCGTTTTAAAACCGCCTAATAATATTTCTTATTTCTTTCTAGTCACTTTTTAGGCCGTCAATCCAATTATTAACCTTCCTTAGATAACTTATAATATAGCGGTTGCTTTCTTTAAGGCTGCTAACTTTCCTATTAAGTTGGCTAAGCCTATAGCTAAGTTAATTAACTAAGCTACCTAATCTCTCTATCACCCCTAATAGGGTAAGCTAGGGGTTAGTAAGCTTTATTAGAAGGAGTTACCAAGTAGACTATATTAAGGTAGCTTTTTTATCTTATTAGTATAGGGTAAGTATTTCCTTATAGTTCCTTCTATATTAGCCTTATTATTCTCTAAATCACTCTTATATTCTAGTACTAACTAGATATCCTACTTATATTAGTAAGCTAGTAAACGGATAAAACTATAGGGAAGCAGCTATTATATACCCGCCCTTCTATATTAACGGCCTTATTAGAGCCCTTAGGATTAGAAGTAAGTGGTATATCCTAGCTCTATTAGTAGTATCCCGTAAAGGATTTAATATTTAGAGCGTACCTTAATCCGATATAATATAGTATCCTCTATTATAGCGTCTAAGTTACTTATTATTAAAGATATAAGGCAGCTAATAGTTTAAGTATCTTTACAAGAAAGTAAGGAGGGATTTCCTTAAAGGATACTGTACTTAATATAGGTCTAGTTAAAGGATATAGAGGCCTTTTATATCCTACTCCTCTCTACTACTTAGCTAATAGGAGAGCTGACGGTGGGCTCTGCTTTAACTATGCCTTAAAAGTCGAGCCGATTTACTAACTTAGGGATACTAGTATAGTATTACGAATGCGCTATAATATAGCCACGACAGGAGTATAATCCTTCCCTATCTATACCCTAGTTTGCTATACCTCTATAGGAGGGTTATATTTAATAATAAGGGCTAGTATTAACCCCTTTCTTCTAATTATTCCAAGACCGCGATATAGAGGCAGCTAGTTAAGCGTTACTTTATATAGCAATGCCTATCTAGTTATATGGCTTCACTTAAGCCCTATTATGCGCCCTAACGCAACTTCCTATCGCTTTAATAGCTAATAAGTCTAGCCTAAGGTTAAGATAAGGTAATAGGCAACTTAGCTTTTAGATAGCCCTAATAGTATAGGGTTTAGAGGCGTTTATATAGAGTTATAAACTAAAACCGGAAGCCAATAATAACCCCCTAATAACGCCTTACCTAGTAGAAATAGTATTATATAATCCACTCCTAACGCCCACCCTTTATAGAGTAGGACACTACTTAAGCAGTAGACTTATCTTAGCCAGTTGATCTTATATATTTACTCCCTATCTATAGTAAAGGAGCTATTACTACGTTATAGGGTGGTTTAATTAGCATTCTAGCTAAGCCCTTTATAAGCGCTGCGCCTTATATAGGCGGTATAATAACTTCTATTAATCTGCCTTACGTTAAGGGAGGACTTATATTTAAGATACTAAGTAGCTAGTACTTAGAGGTATATAGACTTATACCCTTATTTATATATTCTACTACGTCCTCATTTCTATAAGTAGTTGGTTTACTTTTTACTTATTATTCGTCTATTAGAACACTCTATCTTCTCCTTTTTTTACTAGCCATTCTATCTAGTTATTAATGCTAATCCTTCTTTCCTCTATAATAACTATTCTAGAATTTGCTTTAGATCCTTACTTGTAAAATCAAGTATAAAAAAAAGCTGAACGCACTATTATGGATTTGAGGCGTTAGTGTTAGCCTAAGTACTATTAGACTTCTTAGTCTTTACTATGCGTAAATACCCTCTAGACTATAAAATCGCCCTTCTCTATTGTACTCTTTCTAGGAATAATTAAAAACCGTACTTATAATGGCATATTTAGATCTAGTAATACTCTTAAAAGCCTATTAAGCTAAACGACCTAATAAAGAGGCCGGTATAGGTCTATTATCTAAGAGGGCTATCTAGCCTATCCTCTATAGATCTAAACTCAGTTACCTTAACAAGCTTAGATGTGATTTTGGTTAGAGGAGTAGAGTTTTAGGTCTAAGCTAACTAAACTCCATTTAGTCTCCTCTACTAAAATTACGTCTAAAGCACTTTCGCAAGATTTATTACTCTTTAGTAATTAGGACGTCGCCCCTTCTTCGATTAAGCAGAAGTGTTATTATTTCTTTACCCCTCTCCCTATTCCCTACCACTGCCTTAACTACCCCTTTAGTAATTAGGACATCGCCTCCTCTTTAATCAAGTAGAAGTATTATTATTTCTTTGCCACTCTTCCTATTCCCTACTACTACCTTAACTACCTCTTTAGTAATTAGGACGTCGCCCCCTCTTTAATTAAGCAGAAGTGTTATTATTTCTTTACCGCTCTCCCTATTCCCTACCACTACCTTAACTACCCCTTTAGTAATTAGGATATCGCCCCCTCTTTAATTAAGTAGAAGTGTTATTATTTCTTTACCGCTCTCCTTATTCCCTACTACTACCTTAACTACCCCTTTAATAATTAGGACGTCGCCCCCTCTTCAATTAAGTAGAAGTGTTATTATTTCTTCGCCGCTCCCCTTATTCCCTACTACTACCTTAACTACCCCTTTAGTAATTAGGATATCGCCCCCTCTTTAATTAAGTAGAAATATTATTATTTCTTTACTAAAATTCCTTATAATCTAGGCCACTACTCCTTTAGTAATTAGGATATTACCCCCTCTTTAATTAAGCAGAAGTATTATTATTTCTTTACCCCTCTCCCTATTCCCTACCGCTGCCTTAACTACCCCTTTAGTAATTAAGATATTACCCCCTCTTTAATCGAGTAGAAGTATTATTATTTCTTTACCGCTCTACCTATTCCCTACCGCTACCTTAACTACCCCTTTAGTAATTAGGACGTCGCCCCCTCTTTAATTAAGTAGAAGTATTATTATTTCTTTACCGAAATTCCTTGCAATCTAGGCTACTACTCCTTTAGTAATTAGGACGTTACCCCCTCTTTAATTAAGTAGAAGTATTATTATTTCTTTACCCCTCTCCTTATTCCCTACCGCTACCTTAACTACCCCTTTAGTAATTAGGATATCGCCCCCTCTTTAATTAAGTAGAAGTGTTATTATTTCTTTACTAAAATTCCTAATAATCTAGGCCACTGCTTCTTTAGTAATTAGGATATCGCCCCCTCTTTAATTAAGCAGAAGTATTATTATTTCTTTACCCCTCTCCCTATTCCCTACCGCTGCTTTAACTACCCCTTTAGTAATTAAGACGTCGCCCCCTCTTTAATTAAGCAGAAGTGTTATTATTTCTTTACCGCTCTACTTATTCCCCACTACTGCCTTAACTACCCCTTTAGTAATTAGGATATTACCTCCTCTTTAATTAAGTAGAAGTATTATTATTTATTTACCCCTCTCCCTATTCCCTACTACTACCTTAACTACCCCTTTAGTGATTAGGATATTATCCCTTCTTAAGCCTAGTAAAAGTATTAGCATTTCTTTACTAAATAACCTTAAAACCTAGACTACCTCTTCTTCTAGGATCTAGATATTATCTTTTATTTAATATACTAGATCTTTTATTATCTCTAGCTCTACTATACTTAGATCCCCTTAATCTATATAGGTTAATGCTAGGTTAACTATACTACTTAGGGTATCTAGATAGTCCATTCTATATACCCGCTTTCTTATCTCTATTACTTATAAAAGTATCTTTTTAGCCTCCTTCTATTGCTTATTTTTCTTATATATTAATATAAGGTTTTCTATACCTACTAGTTTATATAGATACTCTTTTATAGGCGTCCTTTTATAGCTCTCTATTACTTCTTAAAGCCTCTTTCTTACCTCTTTATACTCTTCTAAGTCTCCTAAGATTAATACTATATTATATAATCTAGCAGCTTTATTTAAAGTTGTCATTAAATACTCTAGCACTAGAGTATCTACTTAATCTCTTAAATTTCCCGCTAACTCTTCCTAATTTTATACTAGTAGAAAGTTATATAGGAAGCTTTTTATTAAAGGCGAGAGTCCTTAATACTTAATATATCCACTCTCCGTTTATATACCCTACTAAAGAGTAACTACAATCTTGATAACAGTAAAATTGTCCTTATATATTCTAATAATAATCGGCTTTAAAGCCCCTTATAGAAGGTAGACGAGGTCGCCTTACCGGATAGATTTTACCGAGGCCTAGAGAGTCCATTAAGCGCCCTATTTCTTCTTATACTCTAATAACCTAGGTTTATTCTTAAAAATAATAGATACGCCCTACCTATTATACTAAGTACTGTTACTTTCTACTAAGTACACCTGGCCAAGAATACAGCCCTTGCTTTTAATTACCGCAATCTCCTTTTCGTCCTAAGTTTCTATATAGACGTCTTTACAAAGAAGGAATTTAATAAGTTGCTATAAGAGTTTCCTCTATAGGACTTTGTAGTTAGGCGATAAACTAGCTACGTTAGGATTATTAGAGCTTATACCAAACAAGGTATACACCTTATTATGGCGCTTAGTAGCCTCGCGAGTATAGTATATATCTATTAGCTTACCCAGACAGACTCCGCCTGACAAACTTATTGCATATTTTAGCTAGAAGATTGCTCCCCTTATTACATAAGTTACTAAACGGATTAGACTTTATAAGCCTGGATAAGCTCTATAGGAAAGCTTTAATTTATTAAAGCCTAAGTAAAAAGCGTACCCGTTTATCTCCGCAGGGCCATATATAATTAAAACACGTCGAGCTGCGGCGACTTCCTAAAGTACCTAGATCGACCTTTTAATAACCTCTACGGATATTATTAAGTATCTACTCTCTTACCTAAATGCGCCGAAACCACGGTCGTTTAAGTAGTTTGAGAATTGCTTTCTAACTCTTTTTATTATTTAATAAGTTTGTAAATTCACCTTCTACAGTAACACGTATGTCTTTAAGTGCTTAATTACTATTGTCTACCGCCTCTCCGAGCCAAATGATTACACAATTTGCTTGGCTATAGATCTTCGTCATAGACTAAATCTAGTATTCTTTCTCTTTCTTATCTGCTTAGTCAATGCAAAGAGTATCTACCTATATAATTCGTTTAAAACAGCGATCTCGAAGACGGGATAGCGCCGCGTAAAGGTTTACTGTAACGGGCAGGTTATGCTTATTTATTAAGATGGGCAGGGTTTCTTTTAAATCGCCCTATATATAGGATAAAGCTTTATATAGATAAGTCCCTCCGCCTAATTCCTATAGAGAGTAGTTAACAAGCTGGCATTGTATAGGGGCAGTCTTATCTTTATATAGTATTAGGCAAAGTAAGCGAATACTATTAGGCCCTAGTAAAAGTAAAGAATAATAGTACGGGGATATAGTATAAGAATTATATATAGAAATTTGATCTTGCGTAAGTTAGATAGTTCTGATTAACGAAGTGCCTAAACTACTAGTATAGCCACCCCCGCTAAGTTATATAAGTGAGCTAAGCCTATATTAGGCAGCGTAGGAGGTGCTTTATACGCCACCGATGCTAGTAGGGAGGGTGGCTGACCCGCACTAACTAGACTCTTATCGTTATGCCCTGTCTTTGCACCTTACGGGGCGGCGTAAATATAGTACATTAAGCGCTTAATAAGTGTATTATATTATTTAAGCAGTATAGCTGCCTAACGCTATAGATCTAGGGTATTCTTAGATCTAGCTATATTAAGACTAAAGCGCCTTAGCGAGAAGTAGTATAATAATTCTACAAGCGCTTAAGGCGGAAGCCGATTTCGCTAGCGACTGTAGTAGGATTATCTCAACAAAAGGGCGAAGAACGGCTTGCTAATTTTAAAAATAATGTAAATACCCGCAATATTTCATGTCCTTATATTTTAGCAACCTCTTAAAAATAGCTATAATAAAAAATAGCGGCCGCAAAAAGTCGCTCTAAGTCTTGCCGCGAGCAGCACACTGCGAGAAAAGTCCTATTATACTTATACTAACCTAAAATAGGTGAAATTAAGGTCTATAGACGCTACTAGTCTAACCTCTGTGCTATTAGACAGAGACGGTAGTCTTTTCAGTTTGGTTTAGTTTATTCTTACGCTATAGGGTGCCAAGAAGGCCTATAGGCTTAGGTAGTCTTCTCTTTATAGAGGACTAAACGAGTTACAGGCCGGCTAACTTATCGCTGCTAAGTATACAAAGGTGGAGAACTTATAAGCTTACTGTAAGCGGGTCTCTTAACTTCAATCCAATATATAAAAACTTATTCCTTTATACGCAAACGATAATAAGATATTCTTAATATAGAAGCAACTAGATAGAAATAAAACACCGAGCTAAGGAAATTCTAATTAACGCCTTAATTCTTAATGCCGAAAGACAAGAATATAATTACAAAAATCTTCCTTATAAGAAATTTCTTATACCTTAGACCTCTTAGGATCTCTATCTACAGTAGGATCTACCTTTCTCTTACGTACCCTTCTCCTTAATATCTCTTCTAATAAATCCTCTAATACCTTTCCTAGTTAATCTCCTTACTTATACGGTTTGCTCTTCTTAGCTATCTCTATTATAAAATCTTTAAGTAGTTTATATATCTTAGTATAACGGCAAAAGAGACGGGGATTCTTAGTATAGTATAATGCAAGTCTCTTTAGTGGTATATCCATAGCTAAAACCTAGGTAGGGTACTAGTATATTACTGCAATAGGGCCGAACGTAGATATAAATGCTTTATAACTAGGGCTTTAGAGATATCTCTAGTCCTTTATTATATAATAAGAAGGTAACTACAAGACGAGATACTTTAGTTGTCTACGCGAAATTATAGTATTAGAAATTATTAATACTTTAGATAGGGGAGATATAACTCTAAGAAACGTCGTAAGATTAGCTAAGCTATTCTCTGCTTATTTATTAGTATTGCTAAATAAATATAGGGGTCTTATAAATATACCTTGAGTTACTAGTAAAACGTATTTAGAAACTGCAGCTGTATCTACTAGTTAAGGCGAGTCTATCTTGGCCTCGCTATAGTCCTTTATTAGCTTAGGTAAGCCTATTTTAGCTTTGCTATAGCCTTCTAAGTCCCTAAAGTAATTAAGGTATATTTTTTATACACCTCCCTAAACTATATCCTCTTATATATCGCCCTTTATATTATTATTGTTTTTATAAGGATTAACTTTATTCGGTGTTTAAGTAGGTATATAAGGTATCTATTTCTATATAGGGTTAGAAAGCTACAATTATTTCTCCTCCTAGCTACTAGATGCTATGTCTTTATCGTTAATACAATTCTAGAGTAATTTAAGGTTTCTAGTAGGTTAATAATTAGGTATATTACCCTCCAGGCAGTAGTATATAGTAATATTTCTATAAGCACTAGTTAAGGACTTATAGGTTATATTAGTAACGTATCTAAGCTTAGTTAAGGTAATATATATAATATCTAGTATTCCTATAAAGATTATAGGGGGTATATAATTAAGAGGTTAGGTTTAAAGGTAAGTTAATTAAATAATATACGAGAACTAGGAGTATAACGTTTATATTCTATTTCTCTCCTAGGGCGGAGTTAAGATAGAAGGTAGAAGAGAAAGGCGGAGCACGCTAGCCGCCCTTTTCTACCCTATATAGTGTCTATAATATAATATTTAGTAGCTATAATTACTCTTAGCTTATATATTATCTACGCCCAAGACTATAGGCGCCTAGAGTAATCTATAAGTAAGGTATTATTAGGAGTAGCTATTAGCTAAGCTATTACTAAATTTAAATAGCTAATAATCCCTAACAGACGCTATATGCCTTAGCAGGGTTTAGAAGCGTTTATATAAAGTTATAAACTAGAATTAGAAGTTAATAATAACCCCTAGTAACGCCTCTCTTAGTAAGAATAGTATTATATAATCTACTTCCAACGCCTAACCTTCCTGGGGCAAGATACTACCTAAGTAGTAGACTTATCCTAGCTAATTAATCTTATATATTAACCCCCTATCTATAGTATTGGGAATAAAGGCAAGTTGCCGTCACGTGCCGCCGCGGCACTAGCGTGGTGAGGAACCTTAAGTTCCTTACCCCTTCCTCCGTATTCTTAAAAAAACAACAATTATCATACTATCTACGAACCGTAGCTACGTGATATTACCTTATGATACCAACACTGATTAGTGGTTAACTTCACTATTATACTATAGAGCAGCTAAGTATTCCTAAGAAGAGACGAGCCACTATACCAGTGCTACTCGTGCTAAAGGA